>Ga0302311_10005832_pt1 | contig 12924 bp, 11 predicted proteins | sample III_Palsa_N1_3_FD_200449 | JGI IMG/M metagenome (GOLD analysis project Ga0302311, IMG submission 200449) | Peat permafrost microbial communities from Stordalen Mire near Abisko, Sweden - III_Palsa_N1_3 | ecosystem: Environmental > Terrestrial > Soil > Palsa > Peat permafrost | place: Sweden... | reverse complement strand
GCGTCGGGCTGCTCGGCGCTGACCGGGGTGGAGGCGATCGCCAACTCGGTGCCGCAGTTCCGCCGGCCGCGGGTGAAGCGGGCGCAGCACACCGAGGTCGGGCTCGGCCTGCTGCTCGGCTTGATGCTGATCGGGCTGGGCATCCTCATCCGGCACTGGAACGCGGTGCCGCAGTCCGGGACCACCGTGCTCGCCCAGCTGACCGCGGGGGCGATCGGCCACAACGCGCTGTTTTACGCCATCCAGATCATTACCCTGGTGCTGCTCTCGCTGGCCGCCAACACCTCGTTCGCCGGGCTGCCGGTGCTGGCCGGCCTGCTCGCCCACGACAACTTCCTGCCGCACGTGTTCGGTCTGCGGGCCGACCGGAGGGTGTTCCGCTACGGCGTCATCGTGCTCGCGATCGCGGCCGCGCTGCTGCTCATCGCGGTCCGCGGGAATACCCAGGCGTTGGTGCCGCTGTTCGCGGTCGGGGTCTTCATCGGCTTTACCCTCTCCCAGACCGGGATGGTGCGGCACTGGCATCTGCAACGATCGAACGGCCGGTCCTGGATCTACCGTGCCATCATCAACGGCGTCGGCGCGGTGCTGACGTTCGTTGTCACGATCATCGAGCTGGTCAGCAAGTTCCTGGCCGGGGCGTGGCTGGTCGCGATCGTCATCCCGCTGCTGGTGCTGATGTTCATGGCGGTGGCGCGGGCGTACCAGCGGATCGGGGCCGAGCTCGCGATCGGGCAGGTGCCGCCGCACCCGGTCAAGCGGGCGTCGCTGGTGATCGTGCCGGTATCGGGCATGTCCAGGCTCACCGCCGAGGGCATCTCGGCCGCGAAGTCGCTGGGCGACGACGTGATCGCGGTGACCGTCGTGTTCACCGACTCCGACGAGGATCACGCGCCCCAGACGGCCTTCAGGGCCGAGTGGCAGTCATGGAAACCGGAGGTGCAGCTGCTCACCCTGCGCTCCGCCCACCGCTCGATCGCCGAGCCGATCGTGAGCTACCTGCGCCAGGTCGAGGCCGAGGACAAGTACCACCGCCTGGTCGTGCTGATCCCTGAGATCCAGCCCGACCACTGGTGGCAGGCGCTGCTGCACAACCAGCGCGGCGCGATCCTCGGCCGCGCGATCCGCCGTGGTACCCGCCGGGTGATCCTCTGCCGCCTCCGCTACCGGCTGGAGACCGTGGTCGACGATGCCACCGCGGCGGCCGCGCGAGCGGCCGAGCCGAAGGCGCCCGAGCCGAAGTTAGATTTTTCCGGTCGGACCGTAAACCTCCCGGATGGGCGTCGCGTCTTACTTGTGAGGCTCGGTGAAAGCGGGACACCGAGCCTCAACCATGTCCGGGATCAGCCTGGCTTCCTGGATGGGGGCTAGCATGTGGGGCGATGAGCCTGGATGAGATCGACGCGCGGATCATTACCGCGCTGATCAAGGACGCCCGTGCCAGCTACGCCGTGATCGGCGCCGAGGTCGGCCTGTCCGCGCCCGCGGTCAAGCGGCGGGTGGACCGGCTCCGCGTCTCCGGCGCGATCACCGGGTTCACCGCGCGGGTCGATCCGGCCGCGCTCGGCTGGACGACCGAGGCGTACGTGGAGCTGTTCTGCGGCTCGTCCACCTCCCCGGAGGCGATCGCGGCGGCGGTCAGGCGGCACCCCGAGGTGGCCGACGCCTGCACGGTGACCGGCGAGGCGGACGCGCTGGTGCACATCAGGGCGGCCGACATCAGGCATTTCGAGCAGGTGGTGGAGCGGATCGCGGCCGAGCCGTTCGTCCAGCGAACGCGGAGCGTAATCGTCTTGTCGAGACTTGTTGAGCGGGCCGACGCGTTTGCCCCGCCCGGGCGGTCATAACGGGATAAAATGTGCGCATGCCAGAGACTGACAGTGACACGGGCGCGGAAACAGCGCGGTTCCAGGCCTTCGCCACCCGGGGGGACGACGACCTTCCCCCGCCCTGGCAGATGAAAGCGCCCGGGTCCAAGATCGGCATCCTGGTCGCGATCGTGCTGGTCGTCGCGATCCTCGCGGTCCTCCTCGGCGTCGTCCTCGGGGCCTAGCCGCACCGGCCCTGCCGCACCGGCCCCGCCTCACTCGGCCGGCGGCGGGAACTCGGCCGAGCCGCGCTCGATCAGCCGCACCGGCACCAGCACCGTGCGCGGCGGCGTCTGGTCGCCGGCCAGCCGGCCGACCAGCAGCTCGCCCGCCGTCCGCCCGATCAGCAGGGCGTCATAGCTCAGCACGGTGACCGGCGGTGACATCAGGTCGGCGAGCGGAAAGTCGCCGAATCCCACCACCGCCAGCCGCCCGCCCCCGGCCCCGGCCCCGGCGCCCGCCCGGAGCACCGCCTCGGTCGACGCCCGGTCGGCGCAGAGCACCGCGGTGACCGGCGCGCCCGGCAGCGACTCGGCCGTGAGCGTCGTCCAGGCCGGATCGGCCGGCAGCCCCGCCGCCGTCATCGCCTCGGTGTAGCCGGCCAGCAGCTGCGCCGTCCGGTAGCCGCCGGAATCGCCGCTGACCAGCCCGATCCGCCGGTGCCGGTGGGCGATCAAGTGCGCCACCGCCGCCCGCCCCCCGCCGCGCTCGTCGGGCAGCACCGCGTCAGCGCGGACGAGCGCGGGCGGCCGCAGCACGAACACGGCCGCCACCCCGGCCTCGATCTCCGACACCAGGTAGTCGTGCGAGCCCGGGGTCGGGATGATGATCAGCCCGTCCACCCGCCGCGCGCACATCGCCAGCGCGAGCTGCTCCTCGCGCTGGCCGTCGCGGTCGGTCGAGCCGGAGTACAGCAGGTAGCCGTTGGCCCGGGCGACGTCCTCGAGCCCGCGGTAGACGGCCGTGTGATCGGCGTTGGTCCAGTCGTCGGCGATGAAGCCGAGCGTCGCGGTCTGCCCGGTGCGGAGCAGCCGGGCGGACTCGTTGCGGCGGAAGCCGAGGTCCGCGATCGCCCCCTGCACCCGCTTGGCCGTCTCCGGCGTCACCCCCGCCTCGCCGTTCACCACCCGGGATACGGTCTTCAGCGCCACCCCAGCCTTGGACGCCACGTCCTTCATCGTCGGCCGCGCGACACTGTGCACTGCCTCTACCTGCTTGTTCATCGGTCCCCCTGGTAACAGTTTGCTCAGCACCGGACCGCCGGACACCTGCCGGGGAGAGGAATATGACTACTGCGCGGAGCCAGGGACCGTTCGACATGATGGTTTTGAAGGTTGTCGTGCGCACCATCAGCGACGTATGAGGGGAAAGACGCCGTAACCGGGTCAGTGGCAAGATAGGCGACATGAGCTTCTTTACGGCAATCGAGTGGTGACCCAGCGGTGACCACGCCAGCGCGCTCTGAGCTGCCGGTTGCCGTGGTCACGGGGGCGAGCCGCGGCATCGGGCTCGAGGTCTGCAGGCAGCTGGCCGCGCTCGGCTACGTGGTGGTGCTCGGGTCCGGGGACCTGCGCGCGGCCGAGCTCGCGGCGAAGGAGCTCGACCCGAGCGGGGAACGGGTGGTGGCGGCCCATATCGAGGTCGATAACTCGGTCAACATCGACCAGCTGGCGGCGTGGATCAGGGAGCGCTGGGGCCGGGTCGACGCGATCGTGAACAGCGCCTCGAGCGCGCCCGACCAGTACGCGCTGGCCGGCACGACCGACCTGTCGCCGGTGGCGGAGGCGCTCGACGTGAACCTGTTCGGCGCCTGGCGGGTGATCCAGGCGCTGCTGCCGCTGCTGCGCTCGAGCCCCCGGCCGAGGGTGGTGAACGTGTCGAGCGAGGGCGGCTCGATCGCGCTGATGAGCGGCGGCCGCCCGGCCTACAGCGTCTCCAAGGCGGCCCTCAACGCGCTGACGAGGATGCTGGCGGGCGAGCTGTACCGGGACGGCATCCTCGTCAACGCCGTCTGCCCGGGCTCGACGGCCAGCGACGGCGCCCGCGGCGGCCGGGGCAGCGGTCGGTCGGTCGCCCAGGGAGCGGCCAGCGCGGTGTGGGCGGTCACGCTGCCCAACGGCGGACCCACCGGCACCTTCACCAGGGACGGGCGCGAGCTGCCCTGGTGAGGGTCCCGGTGGGTCAGGGGCGGACGATTAGTCCTGGTGGGGCGTTGCCAGCGGCCAGCCGCCGGCCGCGAGGTGGGAGCGGACCCGGGCGAGATCGGCGTCGGTCGGCTTGGTGTTGGTGACCGCGGTGATCGCCGCCTTGATCGCCTCGGCCGACGCCGGGTCGGCCGCGAGCTCGAGCTCGCCCGCGATCAGCGTGACCTCGTCGTTGGTCAGCTGGGTGCCGAGCAGGGCGAAGATCGGCATGTAATCGTGCTGCGGCACGCCTTCCGGGTAGCCGGCCCGGAGCCAGCCGACGATCTTGGTCACGACATCAGGAATTGCCATGTCTCAGCTGCGCCTTCTTGGTGAGGGGGCGTGGTCGCCGGTGGTCACTTCTTCACCGGGGGGTGGCCGATCTGGTAGACCTCGTAGATGCCCCAGCCGATGGCGGCCAGGACGATGAGGAACGCGATCGCGGCGAGCACCATGCCGAGCACGTTGCCGCCGACCAGCACGTCGGACTCGTCGCCGCCGTCGGCCCCGGCGGTCGCCACCCGACCGGTGCGCGGGCCCCACGACAGCGTGTACAGGCCGCCCGCGAACAGGGCCGGCAGGCCGGCCCCGGCGATCAGGCCGAACACCACGATCTTCCACAGCGCGCTCAGGTTGATCCAGGACATTGTTAGCTACCTCTCTACGCCGCTCGGCGCCACTTAGGCCGCGACCGTCTCGGCCGGCTCGGGGGCCACGGTGCCGGTCCACTCCGCGTTGACGTTGTTCGGATCGACCTTGCTGCCACGGGACCGGTAGTAGATGAACCCGGCCAGCACGGCCAGCAGGATGAGGTCGACCACGACTCCGAGGGTGCCGCCGATGCCGTGCGCCAGGGCCTCGGCCCCGGCGCCGACCAGCGCCGCCGACGGGAGGGTGAACACCCACGCGGTGGCCATCCGGCCGGCCACGTTCCAGCGGACCTCGGCCCCCCGCTTGCCGAGCCCGGTGCCGATGATCGACCCGGTCGCGACGTGGGTGGTGGACAGCGAGTAGCCGAAGCTCGAGGAGAGCAGGATGATCGCGGCCGAGGCGGACTCGGCCGCCATGCCCTGCGGCGACTCGATCTCCACGAGGCCCTTGCCGAGCGTGCGGATGACCCGCCAGCCGCCGATGTAGGTGCCGGCCGAGATGGCGAGCGCGCAGCAGACGATGACCCAGATCGGCGCGTTGGACTTGGCCGCGAGGGTGCCGTTGGCGATGAGGGCGAGGGTGATCACGCCCATCGTCTTCTGCGCGTCGTTGGTGCCGTGCGCCAGCGAGACCATGCAGGCGGAGCCGATCTGCCCGATCCTGAAGCCGTGTTTGCGCGCGCCCTCGGTCATCGACCGGCTGATCCGGTAGAGCAGATAGGTGCCGGTGGCGGCGACCAGCGCGGCGATGATCGGCGAGAAGACGGCGGGCAGGATGACCTTGGAGACCAGGCCGTGCCAGAGCACCGCGCTGCCGCCTGAGGCCGCTATCACCGAGCCGATCACGCCGCCGATGAGCGCGTGGGAGGAACTGGAGGGGATGCCGAACAGCCAGGTAACCAGGTTCCAGATGATGCCGCCGGCCAGGCCGGCCGCCACCACCGTCAGCGTGACTACCTTGGTGTCGACCAGGCCGTTGGCGATGGTGGCCGCCACCGCCAGGGAGAGGAACGCGCCGACGAAGTTGAGCACCCCGGAGATCGCCACCGCCGTCCGCGGTCCCAGCGCCCCCGTGGCGATCGACGTCGCCATCGCGTTGCCCGTGTCATGGAAGCCGTTGGTGAAGTCAAAGCACAGGGCTGTGATGACCACCAGGACAAGCACAGTGTCGTTGCTCACAAAAGCGACGTTAAAGGTCGCTTAGGAAGTTCCGAAGGGTGCCGAGAGCGTGCAGTAGCCGAACATTAGGTAAACAAAAGGTTACATAAGTCACGTAACGTGGCAGGCCGGATGAAACGGGCTAACTCTCCAGGGCCGTTCCGTCGCGGTCTCTGCGCACCTCGTGAGACGGCTCCCTGGCCGGCCCTTCTCCCTGGTCCTGCTCCTGGTCAGGTGGCTGGTAGCGGTATCCCATGCCCGGCTCGGTGATCAGCCAGCGGGGCCTGGCCGGGTCGGGTTCCAGCTTCCGCCGCAGCTGCGCCATGTAGAGCCGCAGGTTGCCGCCCGCGTTGTCGTATCCGGGGCCCCACACCTCGTTGAGCAGCTGCCGGTGGCTGAGCAGCTTGCCCGGGTTCCGCAGCAGCACCTCGAGCAGATGCCATTCGGTCGGCGTCAGCCTGATGTCGCCGTCGGACTGCGGGTCCGCGTCGGCGACTCTCCCGTTTTCCTCCGAACGGACCCTGGTTCCTCCGGGGCCGGTCCGGGTGACCCGCTTGGCCGTCAGGTCGACGGTGAGGTCGCCGAGCGCCAGCCTCGGCGGCACCTCGGCCGTCGGGGTGCGGCGGACGGCGGCCCGCATCCGGGCCAGCAGCTCGTCCATGCCGAACGGCTTGGTGACGTAGTCGTCGGCGCCGGCGTCGAGCGCCTCCACCTTGTCGGCCGAGTCGGCCCGTCCCGACAGCACGATGATCGGCACCGCGGTCCAGCCGCGGAGCCCGCCGATCACCTCCACGCCGTCCATGTCGGGCAGCCCGAGGTCGAGGATGACCAGGTCCGGCGGGTGCGCGGCGGCCTCCTCGAGCGCCTGGGCGCCGCTGGCGGCGATGCTCACCTCGTACTGCCGCGCCCGCAGGTTAATCCGCAGCGCCCGCAGGATCTGCGGCTCATCGTCAACAACAAGCACCCGTGTCATGGAAAGAAGACCCCTTAGTTGCCGGGCGCGGCCGGGAGGGAGATGGTCATGGTGAGTCCGCCGCCGGGGGTGTCCTCGGCCGTCAGCGTGCCGTCCATCGCCTCGGTGAGGCCGCGCGCGAGCGCCAGGCCGAGGCCGACGCCGGTGGTGTTGTCGGTGTCGCCGAGCCGCTGGAACGGCACGAACATCCGGTCCCGGTCGTCCTCGGGGATGCCCGGGCCGCGGTCGACCACCCGCAGTTCCACCCGGTCGCCGAGCGCGGACGCGGCCAGCAGCGGCGGCTTGCCCGCCGGGGAGTAGCGGAGCGCGTTCTCGGTCAGGTTGACCACGATGCGCTCCAGGATCGCCGGGTCGGCGCTGACCGCGGGGAGCGTGTCCGGGATGTCGACGGTGATCTCCCGGCCGGCCGGGCCGAGGTCGTCGAGCGACCGGGCGACGATCTCGTCGAGGCCGGACGGCCGGGGGAACAGCGACAGCGCGCCCGCCTGCAGCCTGGACATGTCGAGCAGGTTGCCGACCAGGTGGGTGAGCCGGTCGAGCGACTCGTCGGCGGTGGCGAGCAGCTCGGCCGTGTCGGCGTCATCCCAGTCGATGTCCTCCGAGCGCAGCGACGTGACCGCGGCCTTGGCCGACGCGATCGGCGAGCGCAGGTCGTGGCTGACCGCGGCCAGCAGCGCGGCCCGCATCCGGTCGGCCGCCGCGATCGGCTTGGCCGCCTCGGCCTCGGCCGTGAGCCGCTGCTGCTCGAGCGCGACGGCGGCGTAGGCGGCGAACGCGCCAAGCACCCGCCGGTCGTCGGCCGGCAGCGGCCGGCCGGCCAGCGCGAGCGACAGCGTGTCGGTCACCGGTACGTCCACGTCGGCGTCGTCCGGCCTGGTCACCGGCGCGTCACCGGAGCAGGCGACGACGGCCCACTCGCCCGCCGGGCCCCGTCCGGCCCCGCTCGCCGGGTCGAGCCGCTCGAGCAGGCTGGCCGAGCGCATGCCGAACGCCTCCCTGGTCCGCTCGAGCAGCGCGTCGAGCGTGCCCTGCCCCTGCAGGATCGACCCGGCGGTGGTCCGCAGCAGCTCCGACTCGGCGTTGGCGCGGGCCGCCTGATTGGACTTCCTGGCCGTGGTGTCCACCACCCAGCTGGTGACGAGGCCGACCGCGATGAACACGCCGAGCGCGAGCGCGTTGTTGGCCTGGGAGATCGTCCAGGAGTGGATGGGCGGCGTGAAGTAGTAGTTGAGCAGCAGCGACGCGATGATGGCGGCGATCACCGCGGGCAGGAACCCGCCGGTCAGCGCGACGACGATGACCGCCACCAGGAACGCCAGGGTGTCGCTGGTGAGGTTGATCCCGGTCCGGTCGCTGGCGAGCACGAGCGTGCCGAGCGGCGCCAGCGCGACCGCGAGAACGTACCCGGCGATCTGCCGCCGGGTCGTGATCCCGCCCCGGTACCGGGGGAGCAGCCGCCACCGGCTGCCCACCTGCGAGTGGGTGACGATGTGGACGTCGATCGCGCCCGAGCCGCGGATGGTCCGCGCCCCGATGCCGGGGCCGGTCAGCAGGGCCAGCAGCCACGACCGGCGGCTCGCGCCGAGCACCAGCTGGGTGGCGTTCTCGGCCTTGGCGAAGGTGAGCAGCGCGTCCGAGATGTTCTCGCCCACGACCTGGTGGTAGCTGCCGCCGAGCGACTCCACCAGCTGCCGCTGCCGGGCCAGGTTGGCCGGGTTCGCGCCGGTGAGGCCGTCCGACTTGGTGACGTGGACCGCGAGCAGGTCGCCGCCCGAGGCCCTGGCCGCGATCCGGGCCGCCCGCCTGATCAGCGTGTCGCCCTCGGGGCCGCCGGTGAGCGCCACCACGACCCGCTCGCGGGCCTCCCAGGTGGAGGTGATGTCGTGCTCGGCCCGGTACTTCTGCAGCCCCTCGTCGACCTTGTCCGCCAGCCACAGCAGCGCCAGCTCGCGCAGCGCGGTCAGGTTGCCGGCCCGGAAGTAGTTGGTGAGGGCGGCGTCGATCTTCTCCGGCGGGTAGATGTTCCCGTGCGCCATCCGGCGGCGCAGCGCCTCGGCGGTCATGTCGACCAGCTCGACCTGGTCGGCCGCGCGGACCACGGCGTCGGGCACGGTCTCCCGCTGCACCACCCCGGTGATCTGCTCGACCACGTCGGTGACCGACTCCAGGTGCTGCACGTTGACGGCGGAGATCACGTCGATGCCCGCGTCGAGCAGCTCGGCGACGTCCTGCCAGCGCTTCTCGTTCCGCGACCCAGGCACGTTGGTGTGCGCGAGCTCGTCCACCAGCGCGATCTGCGGCTTGCGGGCCAGCACCGCGTCGACGTCCATCTCCTCGAAGAACGCGCCCCGGTACTCCAGGCGCTTCGTCGGGACGACCTCGAGCCCGTCGATCAGGGCGGCCGTCTGCGGCCGGCCGTGCGTCTCCGCGAACGCGACGGCGACGTCGGTGCCCCGCTCCACCCGCCGGTGCCCCTCGGAGAGCATGGCAAACGTCTTGCCCACCCCGGCCGCCGCCCCCAGGTAGATGCGGAGCTGCCCCCGAGGCGCGGTGCTGTCGTCGCGTCGCCAAGCCATACCTCAATTCTGAGGCAACGACGCAGGTCACCCGTCCCGCGTTAACAACATCCATGCACCTAAGGGACGCCTGCGCGAGCCCGGCGGGCCGACTGGCATGATCAAAGACATGACTCTGGTGAAGATCAACGCGATTACGGTGCCCGCCGACAGCGGGGACGAGCTGGCCCAACGGTTCGCGGCCCGCGCCGGAGCGGTCGACGACCAGGACGGGTTCGAGGGATTCGAGCTGCTCAAGCCGCTCGATGACCGGACCACCTGGCTGGTGGTGACCAGGTGGCGGGACGAGGCGTCGTTCCAGGCGTGGCTGAGCTCGCCGTCGTTCGCGCACGGCCACCGGTCGGCCAGCGAGCGGGCCGGCGGCGACGCCCCCAAGCCGGTCGGCGTGCACAGCGAGCTCTGGTCCTACGAGATCGCGGGCGGCTCCGCCAAATCCTGACAAAACGGCGCGGTATCGGCCAGGATCGATCCATGGCCGAGCTGACCGATCCCTGGAACACCCCCGCCTTCCTGCGCGACGTGCAGTACCGCACGGACGCCAATCTGGCCGCCCGCCAGTCGATCTACGTCTACCAGCACCCGCGCCTCGACCTCCAGGCGCGGGTGATCGACCTGGCCGCCCCCGCGCCGGGCGAGACCGTGGCCGACGTCGGCTGCGGCAACGGCGCCTACCTGGCCGAGCTGGCCCGCCGCGGGTTGCCCGGCCGGATTCTCGGCCTCGACCTGTCCCTCGGCATGCTGGCCGCCGCCCGCGACCGGCTGACCTCGGCCGGCCCGGCCGGCGTGGCGCTGATCGCCGCCGACGCGACCGCGCTGCCGCTGCCCGACGGCGTCGCCGACCTGACGCTGGCGATGCACATGCTGTATCACGTGCCCGACCCGTCTCAGGCGATCCGCGAGCTGCGCCGGGTCACCCGGCCCGGCGGCCGGGTGGTCATCGGCCTCAACGCCCCCGACCACCTGCGCGAGCTGCGCGAGCTCGTCGCCACCGCCCGCGGCGACGGCCGCTGGGGCGGCCGCCGCGAGCGGGTGACTCTCGACGACGGCGAGGCTCTCGCCCGCGCCTGCTTCTCCTCAGTGGCCAGGCACGATTTCGTGACCGAGCTCCGCATCCCCGACCCCCAGCCGATCGCGGACTACGTGCGCTCGATGTCGGGCACCCAGCACAGCGCCGACCCCGACCGCCTGGTCGCCGCGGTCGTTGCCCGCTTCCCGGCCGGCCCGGGCGCGGTCCTCACCATCACCGCCCACCCCGGCTGCCTCATCTGCCAAGTCTGACCGCCAGACATCGACTCACCGTCATCATCGTCACCACGCGCAACAAGCTCCGCGGATCCATAGGTCAGCGTGTGCGTCTCGGGTCGCGGGGTGCCCCCGCCCGCACGCGCTGACGCCCGCGACCGGAAAACGCGGCCCCCAACCGCACACGATCGCCGCTCCAGCCCGGGGCGGGTCGTCGGCATCCTTCACCGCCGCCCCAGAACCCGCACCCGCCACCACGAGAACACCGCCTGGAGCCGCCGCCGGCAAACCCGGCCAGCCGCCGCTCGACAAGCCAGGCCCCTGGGACGTCTAGCGGCGGTAAAACGCGAAGAAGTCGCGGGCCTGGCGGCCCCAGAGCGGGATGGTCGCGGCCAGGCCGATGACCCAGATGATCACCGTGCTGAATCGCACCGCGGGGTCGTTGTCGGTGCCGATCAGGACGGTCAGCACGCCGGCGGTGTCGAGGCCGAGCAGCAGGATGGCGACGGTCCTGGTCCAGCCCCGGCCCCGGCGGGCGGCCGCCGCGAGCACCAGCCAGCACACGACGCCGATGAGGCCGCCGAGCCCGACCACGAGGGCGATGTCGCCCGCCATGGAGCTGGCGTGCTTGGCCGCGTCGCTCGCGCGAGCGCCGCGGACCGTGCCCGCGTACTTGGCCGCGACGAGCAGGGCGTCGGACGCGGTCTTGTTGTAGCGGGCCTTGACCAGGGTGCCGAAGACCACGTTGAGCGCGGTGACGACCGCGCCCAGGTACATCAGCCGGACCGCGACGAGGACCGGCCGCGGCAGCTCCGCCCTGGTCGGGCGCCGCCGTCCGGGAGCGTACTGCTCGAGCGGGGTCGCCGCGCTCGGGTAGCTGGCCCCGCCCGGTCCGCTCGGCTGGCCGCCGCCGGGCCAGGAGCCGCCCGAGGACGGCTGCTGCTGCGGCCACGACGTCGCCTGCAGCGTGGCCGGCGCGGGGCCGCCCGGCCCGGCGGGCCCGCCCGACTGCGGCCACGACGGCGTTCCGTACTGGGACCCGGGGGCGGACCCCGAGGCGGCGGACTGCGGCATGGCGGCCTGCGGCATCCCCGCCTGCGCGGCGGCGGCGCCGGACTGGGGCCACCCGCCGGCGGACTGCGGCTGCCCGGGCGACTCCGGCCAGGAGGCCGGCTGCCGGCCGCCCGGGTACTGCTGCTGGCCGCCCGGGGACTGCGACGGCCACGACGGGCCGGCTCCGGGCTGCGGGTACGGCGAAGGCGCGGCCCCGCCCGGGCCCGGGCCCGAGCCCGAGCCGAGGTTGCCGGCCGCCGCCGCGTAGTAGCCGTCGGCGACCATCGGGGCGTGCCCGGTCGCGGCCGGCATCGGCCCCGGCTGGACGCGGCTCGGCGGGGACGGGGTCATGCCCGGCCCGGCCAGCGGCTGGCCCGCGTGACGGCCGGCCGCCCACGTCCCGCCCCCCTGAGCGGGGCCGCCCAAGGGAGAGCCGCTCAAGGCCGTTCCGCCCTGAGCGGAGCCGCCCTGAGCAGGCCCGCCCTGAGCCGGGCTGGCCCAGGCCGGGTCGGCCGGCGCGCTGCCCACCTCGGTGGCCGGGTGCGGGGCCTGGTCGGCGGCGATGATGCTGGCCAGCGGCTCGGGCCAGAAGGAACCGATCGTCCCCGGCAGCGGCGGCCCGAGGGCCGAGACCATGGCGGTGAGCTGCGCCAGCCCGATCCGCTGGGCCGGGTCCTTGGCCAGGCAGGCCGTGATGACCTGCTGCAGGCCGGCCGGGATGCCGCTCAGGTCGGGCTGGCCGGTGACCACCCGGTAGAGGATGGAGGCGGCGCTGCCGCCGCCGAACGGCGCGTTGCCGTTCGCCGCGTAGGCCAGCACGCAGCCGAGCGAGAAGACGTCGCTCGGCGGGCCCGCCTGGCGTCCCTCGGCCTGCTCGGGTGACATGTAGCCGGGGGTTCCGACCACCATCCCGGCCGACGTCAGCTGGGTGCCCTCGAACGCGCGGGAGATGCCGAAGTCGATCACGTGCGGCCCGTCGGCGGCCAGCAGCACGTTGCCGGGCTTGAGGTCCCGGTGCACCAGGCCGCAGCCGTGGACCGCGCGCAGCGCGTCGGCCAGGCCGGCCGCGAGCCGCCAGACGGCGACCTCGGCCAGCGGGCCGTGGAGGTTCACCACGTCGGCCAGCGGCGGGCCGGGGACGTAGGCGGTGGCCAGCCAGGGCGGGTCGTCGTCGACCCCCGAGCCGACCACCGGAGCGGTGTACATGCCGCTGACCAGGCG
>Ga0302311_10005829_pt1 | contig 12927 bp, 10 predicted proteins | sample III_Palsa_N1_3_FD_200449 | JGI IMG/M metagenome (GOLD analysis project Ga0302311, IMG submission 200449) | Peat permafrost microbial communities from Stordalen Mire near Abisko, Sweden - III_Palsa_N1_3 | ecosystem: Environmental > Terrestrial > Soil > Palsa > Peat permafrost | place: Sweden... | reverse complement strand
CATGATTCAGGAGGCCGTAGCGCAGGCCAACAAGTCGAACGAGGAGGTTCACAGCCTGAACGCGGCGGCGCAAAAGATAGGCGACGTGGTCAAGCTGATCAGCGACATCGCCAGCCAGACCAACCTGTTGGCCCTGAACGCGACCATCGAATCCGCCCGCGCCGGCGACGCCGGGAAGGGCTTTGCCGTGGTTGCCTCCGAGGTCAAGATACTGGCCAGCCAGACCGCGCAGGCGACCGAGCAGGTCGGCGTCCAGATCAAGGCCATGCAGGAGGCCGCGCAGCGATCGGCATCGTCGATCCAGGCCATCACTGACACCATCCGCCGGGTCAACGAGACCGCAGCGACGATCGCCGCCGCGGTGGAGGAGCAAGGTGCTGCGACCCAGGAGATCGCCCGCAACGTCTCCCAGGCCGCCCATGGCACCCAGGAAGTGACGTCCAACATCGGCGGCGTCAGTCAGGCAGCCAGCCAGAATGGTCAAGCGGCCGCGCATATGCTGACGGCGGCCGGCGAACTATCGGCGAATGGCGATCTGCTCAAGAGCCAAGTTGGCGCCTTCCTCAACGTCGTGCGCGCGGCCTGATCGATTCCCTTCAGGTCAAGCCATCATCCGGAGATCCAAATGACGCCGTCGCCCTCGTTCGCAAACAAATTCGCCGCCGCATTCGCGATCGCGTTTTGCCTGGGTGCATCGATCGCATCTGCCGACGAGGCGGTATCGGTCCCGCTGCTGTCGACCGGCAAGACAATTCTCGGCCAGCCGTTCAGCTATCCGACCACCGGCAAGGCCGCCATCCTGGCGCGAACCACGACCTTTCCGCCCGGCGCCGCCACGACGCCGCACCGCCACGACGTGCCGCTGCTGACCTATGTTTTCGAGGGTGTGCTCACCGTCGACTACGGCGCTGACGGCGTAAAATCCTACAAGCCCGGCGAGTTCTATGTCGAGGCGATCGGCACCACGCACATAGGCAAGAACCTCGGCACGGTGCCGGTGAAGATCCTCGCTATCTATCTCGGCGCCGAGGGAGTGGAGAACACCGTCCTCGTCCCCCATTGAGGCGACGTTGCGGACGACGGCCCCGGATTGCATCCGAGGGCGCAAGTTGCTCCGCAACCGATCACAATTTCTGTGAAACGCCGAAATAGAAACCGCGACGCGGCCCGAATTGCGGTGCGAACACACCGATGCCGGAGCCGTCCCTGATCTCGTAGATCGTATCGAACAGGTTGACGACATCGAAGCGCAGCGTGGTCGGCTTGGTCGGCGACACCAGATTGAAGTCGTGCGACACGCCGACATTGACCTGCGTGTAGGACGGCACGGTGCTGCCGTTCGGAATGCCATCGGCACTGTCGGCACGCAGGCCGCTGCCATAGATCGCATCCACGCTGAATCGCGTTCCATTCCACAGATAGGATGCCCCGGCCGAAGCCGTCAGCAACTGGGCGTGGTCGGTGTAGACATAGTTGTTGGCGATATAGGCGAGGTCGGCAGGGCTGAACAGATACTGGTTCGACACCACGTCGCTCGCACGCTGCCGCGCCCAGGCCACGTTTCCATAAAGACGCAGATTGCCGTTGGTATAGGTGCCCTTGAGTTCGACACCGGTATTCTGGGCATAGGCATAGTTGAACGCGGAAAGCACATAGGCCGCGCCGAATTGGCCGTCGTCGAGCAGATCGGTCGCGGTCTTGTAGTAGGCATCGACCCCGACCGTGAGGCCGGGGATGGCATAGATCTTCTGATCGACGCCGATGTCGTAGACGTTGGAGCGTTCCGGCTGCACCGGATCGTTCTGCGTCACGCCGGGCTGCGCCGTCGTGCCCTGCACCAGCGCGAGATTAGTCGGCGCCGCCAGCACCTGATCCGGCGGCGTGAAGTTGCGGGAATAGCCGGCATGGAAAGTGGTGCCGTCGTAGGGCTTCCAGGTCAGGTTGGCCCGCGGGCTGAGCTGGTTGGCATCGACATATTGCCAGATCTGGTCGTATCGCAGCCCGTAGTTCAGGGTCAGCTGATTGGTGACCTTCCACTCGTCCAATAAATAGGTGCTGAACTGGTAGCCGGTCTTGCTGCTTGTATCGAACACCGATGTCGGCGTGTCGCTGGTCTGAGCGCCCGTGCTGTCAGCCGGCAGCACCAGCGATGCGTTATTCACGACAGACTGTTCGGCGCTGACGGAAAAGCCGAACTTCAGCGTGTGCGCGAAGCCGAGCCGATAGGAGGTATCTTCCTGGATGCCGTTGACAAAACTCTGGCGGTAGACGTCCGAGGCCACGCCGTTGAAGACGAGATCGCCGAGCGGATCGGGCGTGAAGTGCAACTGGCTGTAGCGGTTGAAATAAGACAGCTGATAATCGTACCCGTCGCCGGCATGCTGGTAGGCCAGCACGTTGAACTGGTTGAACTCGGTCTGCCGTTCGTTGAGCTGCGAGGAATCGAAGTTGGACACGCCGGAGGCGGTGAAGGCCGGCGTCTGCCCCGGATTGTTGGGGATTTCATAGCTGCCGTTCGAGACGCCGCTCATCAAGGTCAGGCGGCTGGCCGGATCGATCACCGTCGAGAGATAGAGGAAGCCCTTTTCCTGCGAGGTGTTGTCGTGAATCGCGTTATAGGCCGACGTCGGGTTTTCGATGCCGACGCTGTTGCCGAAGTAACGCCCGGAGACGTAATACTGGGTCTGTCCGACCGTGCCGCCATATTCGGCCGATGTCGTGATGGTGCCGTGGCTGCCGCCATAGACGCTGACGCTGCCGGTGTTACTGAAGGCGTCCGCCTTGGTCTGGATGTCGAGTACGGCGGCCGTGTGCAAGCCATACTGCGCCGGCAACGCGCCGGTGACCAGCGCCAGGCTGCCGACGATACCGGTATCGATGATCTGTCCGAAGGCGCCGACGCCGTCCGGCAACATGATGCCGTTGATGCGGTATTGCAGATTGGCGTGCTCGTTGCGGACGTGCAGGTCGCCGCTCGCCGCCGAGTCCTGCGATACGCCCGGGGCCTGCAACAGCGCCCGGTCGAGCGAGGTGTTGGTGCCTTGCGGCAGTGCTTCCAGAGCCTGCTGGCTCATCTCGTAGGAACCGGCGCCGGTCGGCGCCACGATCGCGCGGCGGGCTTCATCGAATTTGTCGTTCTTGCCGGCGAGCAGCTTCTCCGGGCTCTGGGGCGGCGTGGCGGGGGGCGGCACGCGACGCTTCTCCGTAGCCACCCGGGTCACGGGACGCCGCGGCTTCACGGTCTTCGGCGCGTCGACCTCGATGTTCGGAAGCGCGACAGCGTCATTGTTTGAGGAGGATGGCGCCGTCGCGGCGGCCGGAGCTTGTGACGGCGTGGCGGCTTGCGACGGCGCAGGCGAGGTTACCGGCGCGGGCGCCGGCGTTTGGGCGCGCGCCTGAGGCGCAAGACCGCAGAGCAGCAGCGAGGCTACGCCTGAGGTGGCTAACAGGGTTCTCTTTGACACAGACGTTACTTCCGATCCTTGCCGTCGATGGTCGACGGTCCGATTTCGATTAATCCCGCGGGATGCGATCGCGCGTGACGCGACGATCCTTCGGGGCCGATCAATCAATCGAGGTCAGGAGATCGGGGGCGCGCGCGGCTGGAACGCAACGCGGACCGAGTTCAGATGGATGAACTCGGCGTCGGTGGTCAGGTACAACAGCTCGACGGCCTGCGGCAGCTCCAGCAGCGGCGGTGTCGCAAACAAGACCGCGTTCGCCATCGCCATGACGGCGCAGATCGCACAGCCATCGCTATCGGAATCGCGGTCAGAGCCAGGTTTCTGCCGTTGTACCGGCTGGCTCGCCATTTCCGTCGCGGCAAGGCCGCTGGCGCGCGAAGCCTCGAACGGCCCAGGGCTTGATTGAATCTGGCTTGATTGAATCTGGCTTGATTGAATCTGGCTGGATTGGATCGCGGGCGACGCCTGGGCGGCCACCCCATGGAAATGCCCGAACGACAATACAAACTGGATCGCCAGCGCCAATAGCGCGAGGCGCGAGCCATATTTGATATTGGACCGGAACCACTTCATTCGCAGACGCACCCCACATCGCGACGGCAAGCAAGGACCAAGCCACCTTCGATGTTATATTATAACATCAGGGATGCCAGGCGGATGTCAACCGCAGTCCGGTTGGTGTCGGAAGATTTCGTCAGGCCAGTGTAATTTGGCAACGCCTGGAGCGGGCGCTGCGTAGCCATCAGCGCCCTTCGCGCAGCCAGGTCGCGGCGAACGCGCCGAGCAGCAACAACAGGCCGATCAGCCCGGCGAACACTGGCAGCACGCCAACGCCCTTGACCACGCTGGCGTCGCGCATCCGCACGCCCATCCAGCCGTCGCCGCGAAACACGCTCGATGAGCGCACCGGGACGATGCGCGGCAGGTCGATGCTCGTGCCGTCCACCACGCGCCTCGCATCACCGCCGGTGGCTTGTGCCAGCGGCTTGAGCATGTCGGTGGTGGACGTCACTTCCGAAAATTCCTTCGGATTGGTCGGGCCGACATTGATCAGGGCTTTCAGCGTGCCGTCGGTGGCCTGCCACAGGCCAAGTTCATTGGCCGGAATGGTCGCGCTCCAGATGCCGGGATCGCCGGCGGTCAAGGTCAGTTCGCGCGTGGCCCCCGAAGGCGAGGTCACCGTCACCGGCGCGACATTGTCCGCCATGGTCTGGCGCTGCACGGCGAGATCCTTGCCGTGGATTTGCAGCCGCAGCGCCTCTTCGTCGAGGTCAGGCTGCTTCATCAGCCAATGCGACATCCGCCGCAGCAGATCGAGATGCGGTCCGCCGCCTTCATAGCCGCGAGCCCAGAGCCAGATCTGGTCCGACAACAACAGCGCGACGCGGCCTTCGCCATAGCGTGACAGCAGCAGCAGCGGCTTGCCGTCGGCGCCGGTCATCACCGGAGGGGTGGTGACGTTGCGGGTGTCGACAGTGCGGAAGAACCGGCTCCAATGCGGCGGCTCGGAGGCGGAGCCCTCGAGCCCGCGCGTCACCGGATGGCGTTTGCCGGCGTCGCTCAAATGCGCATAAAACGGTTTCTCGGTGACGCCGACCGGCTCGGCCGGCAGCACCGAGTCGAGCGAGGTACGCCAGATGCTGGTGGTCGAGGCGTAATCCGGACCGGCCGAGACCAGCATCGCGCCGCCGGCGCGAACGTAGCGCGCGATGTTGTCGAAATAGGCGGTCGGCAGCACGCCCTGGCGGGCATAGCGGTCGAAGATGATCAACTGGAATTCGTTGATCTTCTGCTGAAACAGTTCGCGGGTCGGAAACGCGATCAGCGACAATTCGTTGATCGGTGTGCCGTCCTGCTTCTCCGGCGGACGCAGGATCGTAAAGTGCACGAGATCGACGCTGGGGTCGGATTTCAAGAGGTTGCGCCAGGTGCGCTCGCCGGCATGCGGCTCGCCCGAGACCAGCAGCACGCGCAATTTGTCGCGCACGCCGTCGATCGCGACCACCGCGCGGTTGTTGACCGGGGTCAACTCGTTTTCGAGCGGAGAGGCCTCGATTTCGACGATGTTCGGCCCGGCATGCTTGATGTCGATATCGACATTGACGGTCTGGCCGCTCAGCACGGTGCGCTCGTTGATGACGTCGCCGTCGCGGCGCACCGTGACCTTGGCGCGGTCGCCGGTGACGCCCTGGTCGTCGAGCCGATAGGTGATGGTCTGGGTCTGTCCGACGATGCCGAAACGCGGGGCGGCCGATATCGCGATGCGGCGGTCGCGCTCGTTCTTTTGTCCGGTAATCAGCGCGTGCACCGGCGCCTGGAATCCCAGTGCGGCGGCATTGGCGGGAATATCATGCACCCGGCCGTCGGTGATCAGGAAAGCGCCGGCGACGCGGTCGACCGGGACGTCCGACAGCGCCGAGGACAATGCGCCGAAAAGTCTGGTGCCGTCGGTTTCGCCATCGGCCTGGCCTGCCTCGACGACGCGTACTTCCAATCCCTTGATCTTTTTCAGCTCGTTGACGAGCGCTTCCCGCGCCTCGGCGGTTTCCTTGGTGCGCTGGCCGAAATTCTGGCTGGGGCTTTTGTCGACCACGACCACCGCCACCGACGACAGCGGCTCGCGGTCCTCACGGGTAAACGAGGGATTGGCCAGCGCCAGCACGATCAGCGCCAGCGCCGCCACCCGCACCGCGGCGCCCCGCGACCTGCCGAGCAACAGCAATACCGCGATCACCGCGATCGCGGCCAGCGCCAGCCACAGCACCAGCGAGGGGACCAGCGGGGTAAATGCGATGCCGTAGTTCATTTGGTTGCCTGGCAAGTTGGCGTCATCCTGAGGAGCGCGCCCTTGCGCGCATCTCGAAGGATGGACGCAACACGGGGACTCGCGGCCATCCTTCGAGACGCGGCGAAGACGCCGCTCCTCAGGATGACGGCCGAGATAGCTTCACAGGCCCTCAGTATGACGGCGATACTCATTGTCCCAGCCGTTCGATCAGCGCCGGCGCATGCACCTGGTCGGCCTTGTAGTTGCCGGTCAGCGTGTACATCACGATGTTGACGCCGGCCCGGAACGCGAATTCGCGCTGCCGCGGCTCACCGGGCGACAGCGGCAGCATGGCCTGGCCATCGGGGCGGATCGCCCAGGCGCCGGCCAGATCGTTCGAGGTGATGATGATCGGCGAGACGCCGTCGCCGCCACGCGCCGGGTGCGACGCGGCCTCGTCGTCCTCCTCGCGCGGCAACGCTTCGACCCAGGTCTGCCCGTTGGTGAAGCGGCCGGGAAAATCCCGCAACAGATAAAACGTCTTTGTCAGCACGTGATCGCGCGGCACCGGCTCGAGTTCGGGCACGTCGAGCGAGGACAGCAGTTCGCGCAGCGTCTGCATGCCCGGCGTCTGCGCCGCGCCGCCTTCGCCCGGCGGCGCGTCGATGGCGTCGCGGGTATCGAACAACACGGTGCCGCCCTGTTTCATGTAGGCGTCGATCTTGTTGATGGCGTCTTGCGGCGGCTTCGCCGCGCCCGGCACCACCGGCCAGTAGATCAGCGGGAAGAACGCCAGTTCGTCACGCGCGGGATCGATGCCGACGGGATCGCCGGCCTCGAGCGCGGTGCGCTGCGCCAGAAACAAAGTCAGCCCGGACAGGCCCGCCTTGACGATCGAATCCACGTCGGCATTGCCGGTTACGACGTAAGCGAGCCGGGTCTGCGAGACCGCCTTGATCGCAAAGTCGTCTTTCTCATCGGCATGGGATGTCGCCGGTGCGAACATCATCGCGGTCAGGATCACCGCGAAGGCCAAAGCGGCCGATGCCGGACGCCGCCGCAGCAATGCTGCGATGCCGGCGCCGAGGAACGCGACGATGATGGCGTCGATCAGGAACAGCGCCAGCGCCGACGACAGCAGGATGCCCCGCAAATCGCGCGGCTCGGAATTGGTGTAGCTGGCGTGTTGCGCCTTGAGTGCGGAAATATCCAGCGGCGCGATGCGATCCGCCGCGGCCAGCGTATTGACCGCGAGCGGGCCGTCGGCGGGGCCGTAGAACCCCGGCGGATGGTCCGATGCCGCACGGTCGCGGAAATCCGCAGGAATCGGCTTTGCCGTCGAGGGCGGCGGCCCGAACGCGCCGAAGCCGTCGAGCGTACGCAGCGGCGCCACCGTTTCCGTGGTCGCTTCACCGGCCGGACCGGCGCCCGGATTGGCGGTGTAGCCGGACATATCGACGATCCGCCGCAGCATCTCGACGAAGGTGCCGGACATCGGCAAATCGGACCAGCGCATATCGGCGGCGACATGGAACAGGCTGACGACGCCCTTGCCACGGTGGTCGCCCGTCACCAGCGGCGTGCCATCTTCCAGCGAGGCCCAGGTTCTCGCCACTAGGGCCGCGTCCGGTTCAGCCAGCACCTGACGGTTGACGGTGATGTCTTTTGGCACCACGAGGCCGGCGAACGGGCCGCCGGAGGCAAACGAGGCGAGATGCTGCGGCTTCTCCCAGGTCAGGCTGCCACCCAACGTACGTCCGCCGCTGCGCAGTTTGACCGGCACCAGATCGTCTTCCTCGGCCTGCGCCAGCCGTGGGCCGGCAAAGCGCACCAGCACGCCGCCTTGTTCGATCCAGGCGTTGAGGCGTTCGCGGATTTCAGGCGACAGCGAGCCGACGTCGGCCAGCACGATCATCGGAAGTTTCTGGTCGAGAAATTGCGTGATCGCCTGCTGCGGCGCCACGCCGCGATCGCCCAGCCGCACGTCGGCGAACGGCGCCAGCGCGCGGGTCAGGTAGAATGTCGATGCCAGCAGCGGCTGCGAGGTATCGGTGGTCGATCCGCTGACGATGCCGATCGCGCGCCGCCGCCATCTTTTGTCGAGCAGTTGCACCGCGCCGGCGGATCGTTCGCCGGATATCTCCAGCCGTGCGATGTCGTTGCGCAACTCGACCGGCAGATCGAACGCGGCTTCGGTCTCGCGATCCTGCGGGGCGAAGCCGAAATGGGCTTCGGCGATCGGTGAACCCTTGAGGTCGAGCGCGCGGACAATGCCCCCGGCAATGCCGCTATCGGTACGCAGCACCTTGACGGTCATCTTGGCCGCGGCGTTCTCGGCGGCGACCAGCGCCAAGGCTGAGGGCGTGCCGTCCTTGAACACCGTCAGAGCGTGATCTCCGATGGTCTTGCCCAGGGCCTCGACGAATTCCGGCCCGCGCCCGGTATCGACGCCGTCCGACAGCCACGCCAGTTCGCAGTCGCCGGTCGCTTTGAGAAAACGTCCGATCGCGGGCAGGGTATCGACCCGTTCGATCGCGTAGGGCTTTGGCGTGAGCTGGCGCAAGGCCACGCGCGCGGTGCCGGGCGGCATCAGCGTGATGTCACGCGCCGGCTCGGACAACGGAATCAGCGCGACCGCGCGGCGGTCGCTGTCGGCGCGTGCGATCAATTCGTCGGCGGCTTTGACCCGGATGTCCCAGCTCGCCGCCGCAGTCCAGCCGTCGTCGAGCAGGATCGCCAGCGGCGCGTGGCCGCCGGCTGCCTGGCCTTGCGGATTCCAGGTCGGTCCCGCCGCCGCGAAGATAATCAGCGCCGCCGCCGCCAGCCGCAACGCGGTCAGCCACCATGGCGTCCGCGACGGGGTTTCCTCCTTCGGCGCGATGTCGAACAACAGCCGCGTCGGCGGAAACTCGATACGCCGCGGCCGCGGCGGCATTACCAGCAACAGCCACCACAGCACCGGCAGGCTCAACAGGCCCAGCAGCAACAACGGCTCCGCGAAGGAAAGAGGCAGTCCCGCCATCATGCGCTTCGTCCCGCTTTGACCGTCGCATTGCCTGCGCTGGTCTTGCTCACCATCATGCCGCTATGCAGGAACAACAACAGCTCGGCGGCCGAGCGATCGGTGGTGTGGGTGGAGAACAGCCAGTCCAAGCGGTTGGTCTCGGCGCGAATCTGGTCGCGGTGCAGCGCCACGCGCGCCACGTAATCGCTGGCCCAGCGCTCGGCGCGGCCGGCGGTGATGATGCCGCCACCTTCCGGCTCGACGAATTCGACGCGGCCGGAATAGGGAAAACTTTCTTCGGCCGGATCGACGATCTGCACCAGCGTGCCGTGGGCGCCGGAGGCCGACAGGCCGGCCAGCGTCGTCTTGATCTCCTGTAACGGCGACCAGAAATCCGACAGCACCACGATTTCGGCCAGTGCCGACGGCACGAACGACGGCGGCAGGCTCAACCGGCTGGCGTCGTCATGCAGCATCGCCTGCGCCATCTTGTCGATCACGCTGCGGCTGGCGGTCGGATTCATCAGGCCGGGAACGCCGACGCGCTCGCCGCCCGCGACCAACAACTCGGCGAGCGCGAATGTCACGATCAAACCGCGTTCCAGCTTGCTGTCGCGCGCCTGTTTCGACGCAAAGGCCATCGACGGCGAACGGTCCGGCCACAGCCACACGGTATGGGCAGACTCCCATTCATGTTCGCGGACGTAGAGATGATCGTCGCGCGCCGAGCGGCGCCAGTCGACGTTCTGCGACGGCTCGCCGGAATTGAAGCGGCGGTATTGCCAGAAACTTTCGCCGGCGCCGGCGCGCCGGCGTCCGTGCAGGCCGTGGATCACATTGGCGGCGATGCGGCGGGCTTCAAGCACGAGACGCGGCAGCGATGCGGCGAGCGTTCGGCTTTCGCCATCGGCACGTCGGATTGCTGTGATCTCTCCAGTTGCGTGCTTGTTCGCTTCCGCCATCAACCGATCCGAGCCTTTAATTGCCGGATCACATCGGGAATGGTGCGTCCTTCAGCGCGCGCGGAGAACGTCAGCGCCATGCGGTGCTTGAGAACCGGCTCAGCCAGATCGAGCACGTCGTCGATCGAGGGCGCAAGACGGCCGTCGAGCAGCGCGCGGGCGCGAACCGCGAGCATCAGCGACTGGCTGGCGCGGGGACCCGGTCCCCACGCGATCAGCTTGCCGGTCTCGCCACCGTCGGGGCCTGGACGTGCGGAACGCACCAAGGTGAGGATCGCTTCGACGACGCTGTCGCCGACCGGCAGCCGACGCACCAGCCGTTGGGCGGTGATCAGGATCTCGGCGTTCATCGCTGCCTTGGCCAGCGTCTCTTCCGCGCCGGTGGTCTCGAACAGGATGCGCCGTTCGGCTTCGCGATCCGGATAATCGACGTCGATCTCCATCAGGAAGCGATCGAGCTGCGCTTCCGGCAGCGGATAAGTGCCTTCCTGCTCCAGCGGATTTTGCGTCGCCAGCACGTGGAACGGCTTCGGCAGATCGTGCCGGGCACCGGCCACCGTGATGTGCTGCTCCTGCATCGCCTGCAGCAGCGCCGATTGGGTGCGCGGGCTGGCGCGGTTGATTTCGTCGGCCATCAGAAGCTGCGCGAATACCGGCCCGGAAATGAAGCGGAACGAGCGCTTGCCGCTGCTGCTTTCGTCCAGCACCTCGGCGCCGAGAATATCCGACGGCATCAGGTCCGGCGTGAACTGGATGCGCTTGGCGTCCAGGCCCAGCGTGATCCCTAAGGTTTCTACCAGCTTGGTCTTGGCGAGGCCCGGCACGCCGATCAAGAGCGCATGACCGCCGGACAGGATCGTTACCAGCGTGTTTTCGATCACGCGGTCCTGACCGAAAATAACGGTGGAGATCGCTTCCTTTGCGCTACGGATTTGACCGGCGACCTGCTCGGCCGAACGGACGATCACGTCCTCGAGTTTTTCGACACTGTCTGCGCCAGCCATTCCGTCAGCTCCTTAAAGACGCCGCTATCCGCGTCGTCATGCCATGAACCTCATGCTAAACCTGTGAGAAGGCCATGTATTCGTTGAATTAAACTATCCCCACATTATCGGCTTTTCGGGGTATGAACGGCATCACGATGTGGCGAGAACGAAGTTCCGCGCACATCGGGAGAACTTGCACCAATCGTGCCAGATTGAAGCGTTCGAACTGTAAGGCAAACAATGGCGAAGCAAGGGCAGAGCACCGACCAGGGCCGTGAGAATACGGGTCTTGAAAGCCTCACCGCGGCGGCCACCGATGCGGCGAAAGCCAGCCCTGCCGAAAAGGGCCAAAAGGGACTACCGCCGGTCCATCTGTGGAATCCGCCGTTCTGCGGCGATCTCGACATGCGAATCGCCGGCGATGGCAGCTGGTTCTACATGGGAACGCCGATCGGGCGACCGGCGCTGGTGCGGCTGTTTTCGACCATTCTTAAACGCGAGGACGGCAAGCACTTTCTCGTGACACCGGTGGAGAAGGTCGGCATCCGCGTCGACGATGCGCCGTTCCTCGCCGTCGAGATGCTGAGGGAGGGCGAGGGTGAGGGCCGGTTGCTGCGGTTCCGGACCAATGTCGACGACTGGGTCGATTGCGATGCCGCTCACGGCTTGCGGTTCAAGGCCGCCGCCGACGGCGGCCTCACGCCCTATCTTCACGTTCGAGCGGATCTTTGGGCCAAGGTAACGCGGGCGGTCTATTATGATCTGGTTGACATCGGCGAGGAGCGAGTGGTCGATGGTCGTGCGATGTTCGGAGTAGCGTCCGGCGGCGGGTTTTTCGCGATGGCCGATGCGGAGCAAATGAGGGACGCAACTTGAACGGACCGATGCTGAAGACCGAGCCGGCGTTGTTCGATTCGGCGGAGTTCTTCGCGCGGGCCCACGCGCGCCTGCGCTTCGACATCCCGCCGGGCCTGACCGATGCCAGCATCGTTCCGCCGAGCGGCGATCAGGGCACCGATCGGATGCTGGAAATGATCGCGCGTGAACAGCCGATCCGGCCCGCGGCGGTGTTGATCGCGGTGGTCGACCATCCGCAGCCGACCGTGCTGCTGACGCAGCGGGCGGCGCATCTGCACGACCACGCCGGCCAGATTTCATTTCCCGGCGGCAAGATCGATCCGGAGGACGCTTCCCCGCTCGATGCGGCGCTGCGCGAAGCCTGGGAGGAAATCGGTCTGGCGCGCGAATTCATCGATCCGATCGGCTATCTCGATCTCTACGGGACCGGCTTCGGATTTCGCATCCTGCCGACGGTGGCGCGGATCAGGCCGGGCTTCGATCTGCGCATCAGCGCAGACGAGGTCGACGATGCGTTCGAGGTGCCGTTGGCGTTCCTGATGGATGCGGCGAACCATCAGGTGCACAACAAGGAATTCCGCGGCATGATGCGTTCGTATTACGCGATGCCGTTTGAGGAACGTTATATCTGGGGTGCGACCGCGGGAATGCTGCGCGTGCTCTATGAGCGGATCTGCCGCTCATGATCCGTCCGGCTTTCACCGAAGTCGGAATTTTCCTGATCCCGTTCGCGGCCTATGCCCTGTTTCTGATCGCATCACGCTCCGGATTGCTGGTGCAGGCGTCGTGGCCGCTGCATGTGATTGCCAGACTTGCGATCGGCGCCATGCTGCTTGTGATCGCGAGTTTCATCCTGCTCGCGCATTTTTCCATCGGATCGACCAAC
>Ga0302311_10005828_pt1 | contig 12928 bp, 11 predicted proteins | sample III_Palsa_N1_3_FD_200449 | JGI IMG/M metagenome (GOLD analysis project Ga0302311, IMG submission 200449) | Peat permafrost microbial communities from Stordalen Mire near Abisko, Sweden - III_Palsa_N1_3 | ecosystem: Environmental > Terrestrial > Soil > Palsa > Peat permafrost | place: Sweden... | reverse complement strand
CGACGCCGGCCAGAACCGAGTAGCCGCCGTAGGCCTTGGCGATGTTGTTGATCAGCTCCTGCATGGTCACGGTCTTGCCGACGCCGGCGCCGCCGAACAGGCCGATCTTGCCGCCCTTGGTGTAGGGGCAGAGCAGGTCGATCACCTTGATGCCTGTGACGAGGATTTCCGTGGTCCCGGCCTGATCGGCGAAGGACGGGGCTTCCTTGTGGATGTTGGCCATATGCTCATGCGAGATCGGGCCGGCCTCGTCGATGGGCTCGCCGATCACGTTCATGATGCGGCCGAGGGTGGCGGGACCGACCGGCACGCGGATGGCGGCGCCGGTGTCGGACACGGGCGCGCCGCGCACGAGGCCTTCGGTGGTGTCCATGGCGATGGTGCGGACCACGTTCTCGCCGAGGTGCTGGGCCACTTCCAGGACCAGGCGGAAGGGCTCGCCGGTCTTCTGGTCGGTGTTGGTGGTCTCCAGCGCGTTCAGGATCGCCGGCAGGGTTCCGGTGAACTCCACGTCCACGACGGCGCCGATGACCTGGTGGATCTTGCCGGTGGCGGTTTGGGCGGTGATGGGGGCTTGGTTGGTCACGGGTTCGACCTTTCGTCTATGCGGATGGCGTCAGAGCGCTTCAGCGCCGGAGATGATCTCGATCAGCTCCTTGGTGATCTGCGCTTGGCGGCTGCGGTTGTATTCGAGGGTGTAGCGGCCGATCAGGTCGCCGGCGTTGCGGGTGGCGTTGTCCATGGCGGCCATCTGGGCGGCGTAGAAGCCGGCCTGGTTTTCAAGCACGGCCAAGAGCAGCTGCACGGCGATGTTGCGCGGCAGGAGCGCCTCGAGGATGGTCTCCTCGTCCGGTTCATAGGTGTAGACGCCGCCCTTCAGGTCCGGGGCCGGGCCGAAGTCGACGGTGGGGTCCACCACGGCGGGGACCAGCTGCTTGGCGGTCGGCACCTGGGAGACCACCGAGACGAAGCGGCTGTAGAAGAGGGTGACCACGTCGGTCTCGCCCGCCTCGTACATGGCGATGATCTTGTCGGCGATCGGCTGCACCACGTCGAGATTGAACTTCTTGTGGGCGGAGAGGTCGTAGGTCTCCACGAAGCGCGCGCCGTAGAGGCGGCGAAGGGCGTCGCGGCCCTTGCGGCCCACGGCGATGATCTTCACGTCCTTGCCCTGGGCCAGCAGGCCCTTGATGTGCTCGCGCGCCGCCTTGGCGATGCCGGAGTTGAAGCCGCCCGCAAGGCCGCGATCCCCGGTGGCCACCACCACGAGATGGCGCTGGTCGCTGCCCGTGCCGCCGAGCAGCAGGGGGGCGTTGGGCCCGGACACCGAGGCGGACAGGTTGGCGATCACATTGGCCATCCGGCGCGCATAGGGCTGCGCCCGGACCGCCGCGTCGGTCGCGCCGCGAAGCTTCGCGGCGGCCACCATCTGCAGCGCCTTGGTGATCTTCTGGATCGATTTGATGCTGGAGATGCGATTGCGCATCTCCTTCAAGCTGGCCATGCCTTAGGCTCCCGTTCCTTCCGCGCCGGCTTAGGCGAAGGTCGAGAGGAAGCTGTCGAGGGCTTCCTTCAGCATGGCTTCGAGGGCGGGCGAGAGGGCCTTGTCCTTGCGCACGCCTTCGAGGAACTGCGGATAGCTGGCCTTCAGCTTGGCCAGGAGGCCGACCTGGAAGTCGGCGATCTGGCTGACCGCGACGCCGTCGAGATAGCCGCGGGTGCCGGCGTAGATCACCGCCACCTGCTCCTCGACCGCCAGCGGCTGGTACTGGGGCTGCTTCAGGAGTTCCGTCAGGCGCTCGCCACGGGCCAGCATCTTCTGGGTGGAGACGTCGAGATCTGAGCCGAACTTGGAGAAGGCGGCCATCTCCCGATACTGGGCCAGCTCGCCCTTGATCGGGCCGGCGACGGTCTTCATCGCCTTGATCTGGGCGGAGGAGCCCACGCGGCTGACCGAGATGCCGACGTTCACCGCCGGGCGGATGCCCTGGTAGAAGAGGTCGGATTCCAGGAAGATCTGCCCATCGGTGATCGAGATCACATTGGTGGGGATATAGGCGGAAACGTCGTTGGCCTGGGTCTCGATGATCGGCAGGGCGGTCAGCGAACCCGAGCCATTGTCTTCATTGAGCTTGGCGGCGCGCTCCAGCAGGCGGGAGTGCAGATAGAAGACGTCGCCCGGATAGGCTTCGCGGCCGGGCGGACGGCGCAGCAGCAAGGACATCTGGCGATAGGCCACCGCCTGCTTGGACAAGTCATCGTACACGATGAGAGCGTGCATGCCGTTGTCGCGGAACCACTCGCCCATGGCGCAGCCCGAGAAGGGGGCCAAAAACTGAAGCGGCGCGGGCTCGGACGCCGTGGCGGCGACGACGATGGTGTATTCCAGGGCGCCCTGTTCTTCCAGGGTGCGCACGATCTGGGCGACGGTAGAGCGCTTCTGGCCGATGGCGACGTAGATGCAATAGAGCTTGGCGCTCTCGTCATCGCCGGCGTTGATCGACTTCTGGTTCAGGATGGCGTCGATGGCCACGGCGGTCTTGCCGGTCTGGCGGTCGCCAATGATCAGCTCGCGCTGGCCGCGACCCACGGGGATCAGGGCGTCGATGGCCTTCAGGCCCGTCTGCACCGGCTCATGCACCGACTTGCGGGGGATGATGCCCGGCGCCTTCACGTCCACCCGGCGGCGCTCGGCCACGTCGGTGAGCGGGCCCTTGCCGTCGATCGGCTCGCCCAGCGGATTGACCACGCGGCCCAAGAGGCCCCGGCCCACCGGCACGTCCACGATCTCGGACAGGCGGCGCACTTCGTCGCCTTCCTTGATCTCGCGGTCTTCGCCGAAGATCACGACGCCGACGTTGTCGCTTTCAAGGTTCAGGGCCATGCCCTTCACGCCGGCCTTGGGGAATTCGACCATTTCGCCGGCCTGGACCTGGTCCAGCCCGAAGACGCGGGCGATGCCGTCGCCGACGGAGAGGACTTGGCCGACGTCGGAGACGTCCGCCTCTTCGCCGAAGCCGGCGATTTGGGATTTAAGGATGGCCGAGATTTCGGCGGCGCGGATGTCCATGGTCTTACGCTCTCTTTAAATTCTAGGCGCGCTTGAGGGCGAACTTGAGTTGGTCGAGCCTCGTCTTCAGCGAGGAATCGAACAGGCGGGATCCGACCCGCACCTTCATGCCGCCCAGGATGGACGGATCGATGCGGGTGGTGATTTCGGGGTCTTTGCCGAGGGCCTGCCGAAGCGCGGCGGCGACGCCCTGCTTCTGGGCTTCGGTCAGTTCGACGGCGGTGGTCACTTCGGCGGCGACGGCGCCGCGGTGATCGGCGGCCAGGCGCGCGAAGGCGGTCATCACCGCCGGCAGGGCGGAGGCGCGGGCGTTGGCCGACAGAAGACCGATGAACTTCTTGGTCAGGGGATTGAACGCGGCCGCATCGGCGATGGCGGCCAGGGCCTTGCCCTTTTCCGGCGGCGTGAAGGCGGGGGACTGGATCACCCGGCGCAGGTCCGCGCTTTCCGCAGACATGGTTTTCAGGGCCTTCAGATCGGACTCGACAGCCGCAAGGGCGTCGCCGCTCAGGGCCAGTTCGAATAGGGCTTTCGCATAGCGCGCGCCCACGTCTGCGTTTCTGGAATCGTCCGCCACGTACCTAAGACCGCCAGTGATGTGCCATACCGCCGGAGCGCGAAAGCGCCCTGCAGCTAAAAGCTTGTCGGAGTTGGAGAAACCGCGCGGATAAGGCCCGGCTCAAGCCGTACCGCCCGAAGCCGCGGGGGAGATAGCATGCGATTACCGGCGCCGCAACCGGATGAACGCCCTGCAACATTGCGACATCTGTTCCCGCGGGCGTGGGGCTTGGTCGGGGGGATCCGTTGTCGCGCTTCGACGCGAACGCACCGCCGGTCGCTTTGCCATCTTACAGGTTCATGCGACGGCGCGATGAGGTTGCTTCTTGGTCAGTCCAGGGCCGCAACATCACCTCGCCCCACCCGAAAGACAGGCGGTTCACCCCTCAAAGCCAACCCATTACTATAGCGGTGAAATGAATCTCCACTCGGGGAACTCAGCCTGAGCTTGAGCATTCTGGAAACATCGCTGACCATTCAGGTCGGCCAGGATCGGGAGGCTCACATGGGCATTATAGCTTGGCTTGTACTCGGCCTCATCGCCGGCTTTATTGGTAGCAAGATCGTCAACAAGAGCGGCGAAGGTCTAGTATTGGACATTGTGCTTGGCGTTGTCGGCGCGTTCGTCGGCGGGTTCCTGTTCAACATGTTCGGCGGCGCGGGCGTCACCGGCCTGAATCTCTACAGCCTCCTGGTCGCCGTGGTCGGCGCCGTGGTCGTGCTGGTCGTCTACCACATGATCTTTCGTCGCCGCAGCTTCTAACCTGCAGCACCACCGGCTGGCCTGTACGGCCGGCCCCGCTTTGAAGGAATGACATCATGAACAAGCAAACCATCGAAGGCGCCGCCCAGAAGGGCGTGGGCTCCATCAAGGAAGCCGCCGGCAAGATCACCGGCAACGAAAAGCTTCAAGCTGAAGGCGTGGCCGACAAGGTCGCCGGCGGCGCCAAGGAAACCGTTGGCAAGGCCAAGGAAACCATCCACAACGCCACCAAATAGGCGCTGGACTTTACAGTAAACGCAACGGCCGTCGGCTCACGCCGGCGGCCGTTTTGCTATGGGCGCTCCGCTCGCCGCCGCGCCTTACGACCCAACGCCGAGTTCAGCACCTCCACGAAAAGGGAGAAGGCGATGGCGAAATAGAGATAGCCGCGGGGCACGTCGAAGCCGGTGCCGTCGGCGATCAGCACGATCCCCACAAGCAGGATGAAGGCCAGCCCCAGCATCTTGGCGGTCGGACGCCGCTCGATAAACTGGCCCACGGGTTTGGCCGCCACCATCATCAGGATGGTCGCCACCACCACCGCCGCGATCATCACCACGAGCTGGTTGGACATGCCGATGGCGGTGATCACGCTGTCGAGCGAGAAGACGATGTTGATCAGCCCGATCTGGATCACCACCCCCACGAGCCCCGCCGCCGGCTTGGCCGACGCGTCGTCCGGCCCTTCGTGGCCGCCGCTTTCGATATTGTCGTGGATCTCGGTGGAGCCCTTGTAGAGCAGGAAGAGGCCGCCCCCGATCAGGACGAGGTCCTTCAGCGAGACATGGTGGTTGAAGATCGTGAACAGCGACACGTCCAGCCGCGTCACCCACACGAGCCCCGCCAGCATCCCCACCCGCAGCACCAGGGCCAGCCAGAGCCCGAGCTGGCGACCGAGGTTGCGCCGCTCCGGCGGCAGCCGCGACGCCGCGATGGCCACGAACAGGATGTTGTCGACCGAAAGGACGATCTCCAGGAACGTCAGGGCCGCGAAGGAGACCAGCGCGTCGACGGTGAAAAGCTCGGTCATCTGAAGATTTCACCTGTGGCGCCTGCGCGGCTTTTCGCGGCGCGGGGCTTAAGCTAAAGCCCCGCATCGGAACCGCAAGCTGCGATCGCAGCGCGCGGCGCGCGGGAGGGGCCCCCCATGAGCGAACAGAGCACGGCGCCGCCGGAGACGCCGGCCTTCGAACCCCAGCAGTTCACCGACGCCGAGCGGCGCATCACCCTCGCCGGACTGATGATCGTCTTCCTCCTGTCGGCGCTGGACCAGACCATCGTCTCCACCGCCATGCCGCGCATCGTGGCGCAGCTGCAGGGGCTGAACCTCTACGCCTGGGTGACGACCGCCTACCTTCTCTCGTCCACCGTCATGGTGCCGATCTACGGCAAGCTGTCGGATCTCTATGGCCGCAAGTCGGTGCTGATCGCGGGCGTGACGATCTTCACCCTCGGATCGGTGCTGTGCGGCATGGCGGGAGAGTTCGGCCCGATCCCCCTTCTCGGCGGCGGCATGGTGCAGCTGATCGTGTTCCGGGCCATCCAGGGGCTCGGCGGCGGCGCCCTGTTCATCTCCGCCTTCTCCATCATCGCCGACATGTTCTCGCCCCGGGAGCGGGGCCGGTTCGGCGGCCTGTTCGGCTCGGTGTTCGGCCTCGCCTCGATCCTCGGCCCGGTGATCGGCGGATTCTTCACCCAGATCGGCACCATCCACATCGGCGAGATCGCGGTGCAGGGCTGGCGCTGGATCTTCTACATCAACCTGCCGTGGTCGGTGCTGGCCCTCTTCATGATCGTGGTGAAGATGCCGCCGCTCACCCACCGCATCCCCGGAACCATCGACTGGCTCGGCGCCGCCCTGATCGTCATCACCTTCGTGCCGCTGCTCCTGGCCCTCAGCTGGGCGGGGCGGGACTTCGCCTGGGGCTCGCCGCGCATCGTCGGCCTGCTGGTCCTGTCGGTGGTCGGGCTGATCGCCTTCATCGTCGTGGAGTCGCGGGCCAGACACCCGATCCTGTCCCTGCGCCTGTTCAAGAATCTCACCTTTACTCTGGCCAATCTTTCGGCGTTCATCGTCTTCGTGGCCTTCATGGGGGTGACGACCTTCCTGCCGCTCTACATGCAGCTGGGTCTCGGCGCCGCGCCCACGGCGTCCGGCATCGCCATGCTGCCCCTGATGCTGGGGCTGATCCTGTCCTCCACCGTCTCGGGGCTACTCGTGAACAAGACCGGGCGGTTCAAGGCCATCATGGTGTCGGGCCTCGTCATCATGGCGATCGGGATCGGGCTCCTGGTGATCGCGCCGCGGGGCGCGAGCCTCTGGGACATCGCCTGGCGGGTGCTGGTGTTCGGCATCGGCCTCGGCCCGACCCAAAGCCTCTATGGCCTGGCGGTGCAGAACGCCGTCTCGCCGCGGGAGATCGGCGTCGCCACCTCGACCTCGCAGTTCTTCCGTCAGGTGGGCCAGACCATGGGGGTGGCGATCTTCGGCACCCTCCTGACCAACAATCTCGCCTCGGCGGCCCGCACGGTGGGCGGAGGCGGCGGCGCGAAGATTCTGACCCTCAGCGATCTGGAGAAGCTCGCCGTCGGCCGGGCGGCGGCGATGAGCGCGGGCAGGCATGTGGCCTCGGCCATGGATCAGGCGTCGCAGGCCATCATCACCATCGCCATGCAGCACGTCTTCCTGTCCGGGTTGGGCGTGCTGGTGATCGGCTTCATCACCACCCTCTTTATCCCCGCGGCGCAGCTGCGCGGGCGCGGCCCCACCGTGGCCGAGACCCTTTCGGAGGACATGGCGACCCCGCCGACCAGCGTGGCGGCCCTCGGCGAGAGCTGACGGCGCGTCTAGAGAAAACTGTAGGGGTCGATGTCGATCGACATCCGCACGGCGCTCGGCGGTCTCGCCCGCGCCCGCCATGTGGTCATGAAGGCCTGAAGGTCCACCGAACGGTCCGCCCGCACGAGGAAGCGCTTGCGCCGCACGCCCCGGATCAGGGCCAGGGGTGCGTCCACCGGCCCATAGACCTCCAGCCCCTCGGCGTTGGGGATCGCCGCCGCCAGCGCCCGCGCATAGTCGTTCAGCTTACCTCCGTCCGGGCTCGACAGGATCACGGCGGCGAGGCGGCCATAGGGCGGCAGGCCGGAGAGCTCGCGCATCTCCCCCTCGGCGGCCAGGAAGGCGTCGCGGTCCTGGGCCTGCAGCGCCTGCATCACCCCGTGCTCGGGCGTGTAGGTCTGGATCAGCGCGCGCCCCGGCCGGTCGGCCCTTCCCGCCCGCCCCGTCGCCTGCGCCAGAAGCTGGAAGGTGCGCTCGGCGGCGCGGAGGTCTCCGCCGCGAAGCCCGAGGTCGGCGTCCACCACCCCGACGAGGGTTAGATTGGGGAAATTGTGCCCTTTGGCGGCGGCCTGGGTGGCGACGAGGATGTCGATCCCGCCTGCCTCCATCTCTCCCACCAGCGCCCGCGCAGCCTCGGCGTTGGGCGTGGTGTCGGACGAGAAGACGGCGATGCGCGCCTCGGGAAACAGCAGCTGCGCCTCTTCCTCCAACCGCTCCACGCCGGGGCCGATGGAGACCAGGCTCTCCTTTGCGCCGCAGTGGGGGCAAAGCTCGGGTTTGGGCATCGACCAGCCGGTGAGATGGCAGACTAGGCGCCCGGAATAGCGGTGCTCCACCAGCCAGCTCTGGGTGTCCGGCGCCGTCATGCGCTCGCCACACGCCTTGCAGAGCACCAGCGGCGCATAGCCTCGCCGGTTGAGGAAGAGGAGCGACTGCTCCCCCCGTGCATAGGTCTCCGCCATGGCCGCGACCAGCGGCGGCGACAGCCAGCGCCCGGTCTCCGGCGGCGTCTCCTTCAGGTCGATCAGCCTGATCTGCGGCAGCACCGCGCGCCCGTGCCGCTCCGACAGCTTCAGCCAGAGATAGCGCCCGGCCTCGGCGTTGTAGAGGCTCTCCAAAGAGGGCGTGGCCGACGCCAGCACCACCACCGCCCCCTCGATCTTGGCCCGCGCCACCGCCAGATCGCGGGCGTGATAGACGAAGCCGTCCTCCTGCTTGAACGACCCGTCGTGCTCCTCGTCCACCACGATCAGGCGCAGTTTCCTGTAAGGGAGGAACAGCGCAGACCGGGCGCCGACGACGATGCGGCATGTTCCGTCCGCCACCGCATCCCACACCTGGCGGCGCAGCGGCTGGGGCACGGCGGAGTGCCATTCGGCAGGCCGCGCGCCGAAGCGGGTCTCGAACCGCGCCAGCACGGCCTGGGTGAGCGCGATCTCGGGCAGGAGCACCAGCACCTGCGCCTCGGGATCGTCGGCAAGGATGGCGGAGACAGCCTCCAGATAGACTTCGGTCTTGCCCGACCCGGTCACCCCGTCCAGCAAAGCGGCCTGGAAGCCTCCGTCGGCCAGCAGGCCCTTCAGCACCTCCGTCGCGGCAGCCTGGCTGGCGTTCAGCGCCGCGCCGGGGAGGGACGGATCAGGATCGCCGAACGGCAGGGGCGGCGGGACCTCGACGGCCCGAAGCACGCCTTCGTCCAGGAGACCCTTCACCACGCCCGACGAGACCCCTGCCGCTGCGGCGAGTTCGCCGGGACGCAGAGACACGCCCTCGCCCGCCAGCGCCTCCAGCACGCGCGTGCGGGCCGGCGTGGCGCGCGCCGGGACGGTTCCGCTGGCGGCCAGCCTCCGCTCGGGCTTGGGCGGCGGCGAGCGCAGGCCGCGCAGGGTCATGGCCAGGGCGTCCCCCGGCGGCTGGCAGGCGTAGCGGGCCGCCCACTCGATGAAGGCCAGGGCGCCGGGGGGCAGCGGCGCCTCCTCGAGCTTTCCGGCCAGCATCTTCAGCGGCCGGTTCACCCCCTCCCGCTCGTGCAGGGCGGTCACCACCCCCCGCAGGATGCGCGGGCCGAGCGGCGTCGCCACCTGGTCGCCGACCGCCAGCGCCACCCCGTCCGGCACGGCGTAGTCAAACGCCTCCGGCAGGGGCATGGGCAGGAGGACGGAGGCGACCAGCATGCGCCCGTTTTGTTCACGTTCCGCGCATGGAGGCAATCGCGCGCCTTATCGAGGAAGCTTAACCGATAAAAGGCTTGAAACATTTCTGAACCGCTGGGACGCTACATGCTCGACCATGTTTAGTGATTTGAGTCTCTGGGGGTTCTCGTGAGCGGCGCGACGGAAAGCGAGATGGCGGCGGGCCTCCAGGCCGAAGCGGCGCCCGAGAAGATCCCGGTAGGGCTCGGCCGCGTGCGCGACCTGCTGATCGCCAAGCCCGAGCTGATTCGCGGGGACGAGGGCCTGATGCGCGCGCTCGGCCTGCGCCCTATCGCCGCCAATGTGGTGGACTTCGGTCCCGCCGCCCTTGCAAGGCTGGAAGCGGCGCGCAACCGCGAATCCACCGCCCGCCAGGAGATCGAGCAGATCGCCCGCGCCAACTTCGCCGCCCAGGCCGAGACCCACGCGGTGATCATCGACCTTCTGGAAGCGCGCAACAACGCCGACCTGGCTCGCCGGGTAAACGCGGCGGCCACCGAGCGGTTCGGCCTTCTGGCCGGAGTCATCGCCGCCGAGACGCCTTCAGCCGTGCCCGCCGGATGGCGCGCCCTGCCCCAGGGCTTCATCGACGGCGTGCTGGGGCCGCAGGGCCTAGCCCGTCTCGGCCCGCCCTTCGCCGCCGAGGAGATGTTCGGTGAGGCCACGTCCGAGGTCGGGTCCATGGCGCTGGTGCGGATGGCGATCTGGGCCGACGGGCGCCCCTCGGTGCTGGCCTTCGCCTCCACCGACCCCGACGGCTTCACCCCGGACATGGGCGCCGAGCTGGTCGCCTTCCTCGCAAGGGTCGTCGAAAGGACCGCAGAGCGATGGCCGCCCGTGACGTAGACACCGCGCCGCACACCGCTACGGGCTCGGCGGCTCTGGAGGCATGGCTCGGCTATCTCGCGCAGGAACGCCGCGCCTCTCCCCGCACCTTAGAGTCCTATCGCTACGGGGTCGCCGCCTACCTAGCCTTCCTCCGCCGCCATCAGGGGGAAGCCGTCACCCTCGACAGCCTTCGCGCCGTATCCGCCGCCGATCTGCGCGCCTTCCTGGCCGCCCGGCGGGAGGGCAGAGGCGACGGAGGCCTCGCCCCGCGCTCCCTCAGCCAGAATCTCTCCGCCGTCCGGTCCTTCCACCAGTGGCTGGACCGGCGGATGGGCGTCTCAAACGACGCCGTCGTCCTTGTGCGCGGCCCGAAGATCAAGGCGACCGTTCCTCGCCCCGTCACAGAGGATCAGGCGCGGGGGCTTCTCCGCGAAGCCGCCGGGGATGTGGCGCTGGAGCCCTGGGAGGCGGCGCGGGATGCGGCGGTGCTCACCCTTCTCTACGGCTGCGGCCTGCGCATCTCCGAAGCCCTGTCGCTGGTCCGCGCCGATGCGCCGCTGGGCGAGACCCTCCGGATCACCGGCAAGGGCGGAAAGACCCGGATCGCGCCGGTGCTCCCCGCCGTGCGCGAGGCGGTGGACGTCTATCTGCGCCAGGCGCCGTTCGCCCTGTCCCCTGACCTGCCGCTGTTCAGGGCCAAGCGCGGCGGCGCCCTCAGCCCCCGGCATATGCAGGCGACCATGGCCAAGCTCCGCGGAGCGCTCGGCCTGCCCGACCGGGCGACGCCCCACGCCCTGCGCCATTCCTTCGCCACCCACCTCTTGGGCGCCGGCGCGGACCTGCGGTCGATCCAGGAGCTTCTCGGCCACGCCTCCCTCTCCACCACCCAGAAATACACCGCTGTGGACGCCGCCGGCCTGATGGCCGCCTACGCCAAGGCCCACCCGCGCGCGTAAGCTGGTGGGCGAAGGTCAGCCTTTTCCCAAGCTTGACTGCCTTCAAGCGCGCCCATACCAATGGCCTCGAAACGGAGGGCTGACGCCCGTGATTGAGATCGTCTTCATCTGACAAGCCGGCCCCGGCGAACGCCATGGGCCTCCTGGAAGTCTTGCGGCCTGAGCGCCCGGCTTCATCCGATTGTCTGGACGACCGATGCCCTCCTCTTTCCTCAAACCGTCTGCGCGTTCGGCGCGCACCCCCGGCCTCCTGTACATCCTTGTGACGGTCTGGATCGACGTCCTGTCGTGGGGCGTGACGCTGCCCGTCTACCCGCGGCTGATTCAGAAGTTCACCCATGGCGACGTCGCCATGGCCGCTGCGATCGTCGGCGGCCTGACCACGCTCTTCTTCGGCGTGCAGCTGTTCGCCGCGCCGATCCTCGGGGCCCTGTCCGACCACTACGGACGGCGGCCCGTCATCCTCACCGCCTCGCTGGGGCTCGGCGTAGACCTGCTCGCCATGGTCTGGATGGTGTTCCGACCCAGCCCCGCGGTGATGATCGCCACCCGCATCGTCCACGCCGTCTCCGCCGCCATCGGACCCATGGCGATGGCCTACATCGCCGACGTCACGCCGCCCGAGGATCGAACCCGCGCCTTCGGCCGCTATCTTGCGGTCTTCAGCACCGGGATCATCGTCGGTCCGGCGCTGGGCGGCCTTCTCGGACAGGTCGCCCTCTGGCTGCCCTTCGCCGCCGGAGCGACTTTCGCGCTCCTGAACACCGCGTATGGTCTCATCGGGCTGCCGGAGTCCCTGTCCCAAGCGCAGCGGCGACCCCTGACCCTGAAGGCCGCCAATCCCTTCGGCGCCGTGGCCTTCCTGCGCCTCGATCCCACCCTGGCGCTGCTCGCCGTCGCCACCTTCCTGCTGATGTTCGCCAACCAGTTCTGGTCGGTGTGGGCGCTCTATTCGTCCTATCGCTACGGCTGGACCACGATGGACGTCGGGCTCTCCTTCGCCTTCATCGGCTTGCTGGGCGGGGTGATGCAGTTCTTCGCCGTGGAGCCGGCGGTGCGCTGGATGGGCGAGCGGTGGGCGATGTTAGTCGGTGTCGGCCTGTTCCTGATGTCGCAGCTGGTGTTCGCCCTCGCCAGCACCTCTGCCGTCTTCCTGGTCGGCCATGTGGTGATGGGGCTCGGCGGGATCGGCACGCCGGCCTTCAACGCCTCGATGTCGCGCCGCATCAACCCCGACCGGCAGGGCGAGTTCCAGGGCGCCATGGGCTCGCTTCAGGGGCTCTCCGGCCTGATCGGCCCGGTGATCTTCAGCGGGTCCTTCGCCTATGTGACCTCGCCGGGCGCGCTGTGGCGGGTGACCGGCGCGCCCTTCTTCATCAGCGCGGCCCTGGCGCTCGGCGCGCTCGTGCTGACGGTCAGATCCGCCGGGAAAGGAGCCGAGACTCCTCCGCCGACGTGATCGCTGCGCAGGCCTAAGCCTGCATGGTCCAGCCTTCCACGCCCATGGCGGCCTGGCGCAGGGCTTCGGCGCGGGTGGGGTGGGGGTGGCAGGTGCGGGCCACGTCTTCCGACGCGCCGCCGAACTCCATGGCGAGACAGTATTCGGAGATCATGTCGCCCACTTCCGGGCCCATCATGTGCACGCCGAGGATGCGGTCGGTGGTCGCGTCGGCGAGCACCTTCACGAAGCCCTCCTTCTCGTGGTTCACCTTGGCGCGGGCG
>Ga0302311_10005825_pt1 | contig 12932 bp, 11 predicted proteins | sample III_Palsa_N1_3_FD_200449 | JGI IMG/M metagenome (GOLD analysis project Ga0302311, IMG submission 200449) | Peat permafrost microbial communities from Stordalen Mire near Abisko, Sweden - III_Palsa_N1_3 | ecosystem: Environmental > Terrestrial > Soil > Palsa > Peat permafrost | place: Sweden... | reverse complement strand
ATCGTCCCGCCGGAGCGGGGTCATGGGACTGGCCTGCAGGATCTCGTTGAGGCGCACCGCCGTCTGCTCCTCGAGCGGTCGCCAGATCAGGCCGGTCCTGGCGATCGGCCCGCGATCGCAGCGCAAGGCCGAGGCGAAGGAATTCCAGGCAATGCGCGACAGTTCCGCACGTGCCGCGACGAACGCCTTGAAGGCCCGATCCTCCTCCGGACCATATTTTTCCTCGTAGTCGACCTTTTGCGCCAGCGCCAGGTCTGACAGCTTGAGCCATTCCAACAACGTCAGGCTTCCCTTCCCACAACACGAAATTCGGGCACACGGAGGGACATACGTAACGTAGCGCCAAATCTTCCCCCGCCGCGCGTTGACTCATCGCGGCCGGAGTGAAAGCATTTCACTCGACATAACGCTTCGCTCTCCGGCCAACCGCAGAGTACGAGTGCGGCCATCGTCCGGAGTCTACGCGCATCACTATCGCGGCAGAAGGAGGACGTTGTCATGGCAGACCTCAGGACGGAGACCATCACCGGCGGCAGACCAGGCGGCGGCGCGCATCGCGTGGTGGCGCTGTGCGGGCCGTATCTCTCCGGCAAGACCTCTCTTCTCGAAAGCCTGCTCTACGCCACCGGCGCCATCGGCCGGCGTGGCTCGACGCGAGCCGGCACCTCGATCGGCGACAGCGCCGTCGAAGCGCGCCGCCGCAGCATGGGCACCGAGCTCAATATCGCCTCCGTCGAGTATCTCGGCGATCCGTGGACCTTCATCGATGCACCTGGTTCGATCGAATTCCAGTACGACGCCTTCGCGGCACTCTCCGTGTGCGATACGGCGGTCGTGGTGTGCGAGCCCTCGCCCGAGCGCGTGGTGGCGCTGGCGCCATTGCTGAAATACATCGAGGACCATCACATCCCGCACCTCTTCTTCATCAACAAGATCGATTCGGCGGAAGCGCGCGTGCGCGACATGCTGGCGGCGCTGCAGACCGTGTCGACGCGCAAGCTGGTGCTGCGCCAGGTGCCGATCCGCCGGCCGACCAGCGACGGCGGCGAGGAATGCGTCGGCTACGTCGATCTCGTGAGCGAGCGCGCCTATCGCTACAAGTCGAGCGGCGCGTCGGACCTGATCGAGATGCCGGCCGAGGTGTTGCCGCGCGGATCGGAGGCCCGCCGCGACATGTTGGAGACCCTGTCGGAGTTCGACGACACCCTGCTCGAGCAGCTGATCGAGGATGTGGCGCCGGAGAAGTCGCTGATCTACCGCGACCTGCACGAGGAGTTCGGATCCGACCTGATCGCACCGGTGCTGCTGGGCGCGGGCGATCGCGAGAACGGCGTGCGGCGGCTCCTGAAGGCATTGCGCCACGATGCGCCGGCAGTCTCCGTCACGGCGCGGCGCCGCGACCTGCCGTCGAACGGCGTCGTGATGGCAGAGTGCTTCAAGGTCCTGCACCAGGCTCATGCCGGCAAGCTCTCGCTCTGCCGCGTCTGGTCGGGCGAGGTGAGCGAAGGCCAGAGCGTCGGCGGCCAGCGGATCGGCAGCCTGTTCCGGCCGTTCGGCCAGCGCCTCGACAAGGTAAGCGACGCCAAGGCGGGTGAAATCGTGGCCTTCGCCAAGGTCGACCAGCTGTCGTCGGGCCAGTCGATCACCGGCTCGGGCATCAAGCCGGTGGCCGACGCGATCAAGCCGGATGCGCCGGTGTTCGGGCTCTCGCTCAAGGCGAAGAACCGCAACGACGAGGTGAAGCTCTCCGGCGCGTTGCAGAAGATCGTCGAGGAGGATCCCTCGCTCTCCTTCGAGGCGCGCGCCGAGACCCACGAGTTGTTGCTCAGGGGACAGGGCGAGATGCATCTCAGGGTCGCGGTCGACAAGCTCGCCGGCCGCTACAATGTCGCCGTCGACACCGAGACGCCGAAGATCGCCTATCGCGAGACGATCCAGGCCGGTGCCAGCCAGCACGCGCGCTACAAGCGCCAGACCGGAGGGCACGGCCAGTTCGCCGACATCAAGGTCGAGATCAAGCCGCTGCCGCGCGGCTCGGGCTTCCGCTTCGTCGACAAGATCGTGGGCGGCGTGGTGCCGCGCAACTTCATCCCGGCCGTCGAGGACGGCCTCGTCGACTATCTGAAGGAAGGACCGCTCGGCCAGGTCGTGGTCGATCTCGAGGTGGCGCTGGTCGACGGCCAGTATCACGCCGTCGACAGCTCGGAGATGTCGTTCAAGATGGCGGCGCGCATCGCCATGAGCGAGGCCATGCCCAAGTGCAAGCCGGTGCTGCTCGAGCCGATCGTGAAGGTCACCGTGGCAGCGCCGAGCGAGTCGACGCCGCGCATCCAGCGCCTGATCTCGGGCCGGCGCGGCCAGCTGCTGGGCTTCGACACCCGGCCGGGCTGGAACGGCTGGGACGAGGTCTCCGCGCTGATGCCCGAGACGGAGATCGCCGACATGATCGTCGAGATCCGCTCGGTCACCCAGGGCGTCGGCACCTACCGCACCCAGTTCGACCATCTCCAGGAACTGGTCGGCCGCACCGCCGACCGGATCGTCGAGGAGACGAAGAAGCGCGCGGCGGCTTAGGGCTCAGGTCGCCGCCCTTTCGCCTGAATTCCTCGCTTTCATGCTCCTCTCCCCCGCTAGGGGGAGAGGCTGGGAGAGGGGGTATGGCGAGAAAAGTCGAACGCGCACGCGCCCTTCGCAGAGACCCAAGCCGCGCCGAAAAGATCTGCTGGGACCTCCTGCGCGCCCATCGAATAGCCGACCTCAAATTCCGGCGCCAGCACCCGATAGGCCCTTACTTTGCCGACTTCGCCTGCGTCTCAAGAAAACTCGTCATCGAGGTCGACGGAAACTTCCACGACGATCAGATCGCAGCCGATGCCCGCCGCACGGCGGAGATGGAGACCCTCGGCTGGCGGGTCTTGCGCTTTGCCGCGAGCGAGGTCGTGCAAGATCGTGAGGGCATACGGGCGACGATCGAGATGGCGTTGCGAGAACCTGCGTCACCCCCTCTCCCCGCCTCTCCCCCTAGCGGGGGAGAGGAGCATGAAAGAGGAGCTAGAGGCGCTTAGGGACGATTCATCACACCCCCACACAAGACGGTGAGGCCATCTACCGGCCGGAGGCTGCCGGGCGCATACTCCCGCGATGCTGAACAGACGCTCCCTCGCGATCGGCGGCCTGGCGACGGCCGCCGTTTCGTCCCTGCCCCGCCTCGCGGCGGCGGCCGGCGGAAAGCCGATCCTGGTCTTCATGGGCAACGAGCAATGAAGCATCTGCAAGATCTGGCGTGCCCAGTCTGAGCCGAAGCTTCTCGCCTCCGCGGCCATCAAGAAGATCGACTATCGCGTCGTCCATCCCGCGGACGCGCCGTTGATGCTGCAGGAAGAGAGTTGGCCGGCGGATATCCGCTGGATCCTGACCGATTTCCAGATGAGCGACGAAGGGGCCCAGCGCGGCTACTGGACGCCGCGCTTCATCCTGGCGCAGGACGACAAGATCGTCCTGTCGGTGACAGGCCTGGACGGCTGGAAGAACAAGATGTGGCCCAAGATACTGGAAGTGACCGGAACCGCGGCCTAGACTCCCCGTCAGCGCTGGGAGGCATTTTATGGCCAACGATTTCTTTCGCCGGCAACTCGGTATCTACGCCTCGGTTCATCGCGATGCGCGCAACAAGGCGACGCATTTCATCGGCATCCCGGTGATCATGTTCTCCGTGCTGCTCGCCGCGACCCAGTGCCAGTTCGACATCGACAATCGCCGCACGTCCGCCGCCGCCGCGCTCGCGGTCGTGGCCGTGCTGGGCTGGATCATGCTCGACTTCGGCATCGGCGTGGCGATGGCCGTGATCATGCTGGTGATGTGGTACGCCGCCGAAGCGCTCGCCGGCGCGCTCGGCCCGACCTCGGTGTGGACCGGCTTTGCCGCCCTCTTCCTCTTCGGCTGGGCGCTCCAGTTCCTCGGCCACCATTTCGAGGGCAAGCGGCCGGCCCTGCTCGACAACCTCTTCCAGGCCTTCGTCGGGCCGATGTTCCTGGTCGCCGAAGTCATGGTGATGAACGGTTATCGCCGCGATCTTGCCAATTCTGTGGCGCAAGGCGATGTCACGACCCTTTGACGCCAAGGTGACCAAGGGGTGATTTGCCGCCCCGGCCCATCTGTTGCATGACGTTGTCCGTATAAGGGAAAACGCCCTTCAGGAGACGATCATGCTGATCAAGCGCATCCACGGCTGGGAAATTCCCGAGCGCGAGGTCACTTCCGAAAGCGCCTACCTCGGCCGCCGCGCGATGGTGAAGGCGATGGGGCTCGGGGCTATCTCGGGCGCGATCGCTGCTTCGATCCCGGGTGTGGCGCGCGCCGACGACGATCCCTCGGCCAAGCTCTATCCTGCCAAGAAGAACGACGCCTTCGGCTCGCCGAGCCCGGTCACGGCCGAGAAGCTGTCGACGACCTACAACAACTTCTACGAATTCGCCGACGACAAGAACATCTGGCGGGCGGCGCAAAAGCTGCCGGTCCGTCCATGGACCATCAAGGTCTCCGGCATGGTCGACAAGCCGTTCGAGATCGACATCGACAGCCTGCTCGCCAAGATGCCGCTCGAGGAGCGCGTCTATCGTCACCGCTGCGTCGAGACCTGGTCGATGATCGTGCCGTGGAGCGGCTTTGCGATGAAGTCGCTGGTCGAGTTCTGCAAGCCCACGAGCAGCGCGAAGTACGTCGTCATGCAGACCCTGAACAACCCCGCGGTCATGCCCGGCCAGAAGGACGTCATCTATCCGTGGCCTTATATCGAGGGGCTGGCCATGGACGAAGCGATGCACGATCTCTGCTTCATGGCGACCGGTCTCTACGGCAAGCCGATCCACAAGCAGAACGGCGCGCCGATCCGCCTGGTGTCGCCGTGGAAGTACGGCTTCAAGAACGTGAAATCGATCGTCAGCATCGAATTCAGCGACAAGCGCCCGGTGTCGTTCTGGGAGAAGCTGAATTCCGACGAATACGGCTTCTGGGCCAATGTGAACCCGCAGGTGCCGCACCCGCGCTGGAGCCAGGCGACCGAAAAGCCACTCGGCTCGAGCGAGCGCGTGCCGACCCAGCTCTACAACGGCTACGCCGAGTTCGTGTCGGGCCTGTACGGCAACCGCCAGTCCGAGAAGCTGTTCATGTAGCCGTCGTCCCGGCCGATCAAGCCCAGGCGCTACGGCTGATTGGCATAGAGTTTCACGACCTCGTACAGAAAATCGCGCCCTTCATAGAGCGAGCGGACGCGGATGCGTTCGTTCAATCCGTGCACGCCGCCGCCGTCCGGGTCGCCGAAGAGGCCGCTCAGCCCATAGGTCGGGATGCCGCCGGCGTTCAGGTACTTGCCGTCGGTGGCTCCGGTCGACATGGCCGGGATCAGCGGCACGCCCGGCCACAACTTGCCGGCTACAGCTTCGACCGGTCCCAGGATCTCGCGCGTCAGCGGCGGCGCTGCAGGCGTAGGGCTCTGCGGTGGTCTGACGCTGACGGCGATCTTGGGATCGTCGACGACCTTGACCAACTGTTGGTGTGTCTCTTCGACGGACGCTCCGGGGAACATGCGACAGTTGACGTTGGCGTGCGCGCGTTGCGGCAAGGCGTTTCGCGCATGGCCGCCATCGAGCATGGTGGCTACGCAGGTCGTGCGCAGCGTCGAATGCCAGCCCGGATCGCGGGAAACGATGGCGTCCGCCTTGGCGTCCTGCGGATTGGCGACCAGCGCCTTCATTGCCGCGCCGGTCTCGCCGCCGGTGGTCTCCGCCACTCGGGTGAAATAAAGGCGGGTGACATCGTTCATCCGCACCGGGAAGTCGTAGGCCTGGAGCTTGGTCAGGGCAGCCGCGAGCCGATAGATCGCATTGTCCTTGCCAGGACGCGAGCTGTGGCCGCCCGGGCTCGTCGCCACAAGATCGAAGTCCTGATAGACCTTCTCGCCGGCCTGGATGCCGAGGGCGATGCGGTTGCCCTTCTCGTCCAGCCGTCCGCCGGCGCCCTCGTTCAGGGCAAAGGCGGCATCGATCAGCGGGCGCCGGTTCTGGACCAGCCAACGGGCGCCGTTGAAACCTCCGCCCTCTTCGCCGCAAGTCAGCGCCAGCTTGATCGTGCGCCTGGGCCGAAAGCCCTCCTGGCGATAGCGGATGAAGGTGTCGACCCAGATCGACGCCTCCGCCTTGTCGTCGCTGGCGCCGCGCGCATAGAAGTAGCCGTTCTCCTCGACCAGGGTGAAAGGATCACGCTGCCAATCCTCGCGCTTGGCCTCGACGACATCGATATGTGCCAGCAGCAGGACGGCCGTGGCCGAGGGGTCCGATCCAGCCAACACCGCCGTCAGACCGCCATCCTTGGGATGCCCCGGTGGAACGAAGACCTGCGCATCGGTCTCGGGATAACCGGCGGCATGGAGCCGATCCGCCATACGTTGGGCGGCAAGGGTGCAATCGCCGACCGATGCCGACGTATTGGTTTCGACCAGCTCCTTGTATAGCGCACGGAACGCCGCCTGATCCGGCCTAACCGGATTGGTCTGCGCCTCGGCCCATGACGGAAAGACGAACGCGGCAACCAGCATCAACCTTCGAACAGTCAACACGGCATCCCCCTTGTCATTCGCGATGTCGCTCCTTGGAAAGACAATAAGTAGCCCGTTCCGGACGGTAAAGACCGGACGATCAGCCGCTATTCGGAAATGCAGCCTGCGCACGACCATCCGCTCCCCTTGCCCTGCTCTGTCGGTTCGATAGAACGGATGCCGGCCCGGTCGGCCACGGGAGGATACAGTGACGAAGGTCATCATCGAGAAGAACGGCCCGATCAAAACAGTCTGGATGAACCGGCCTGAAAAGCGCAACGCGCTCGACAGCGAGTTGCTCCGCAATATGATCGAGGCGCTGCAGGCGCCGGTCGCTCCCGAAGATCGTGTGGTCGTCATCCGAGGCAAGGGCGACGTGTTCTGCGCCGGCCTCGACATGGCCGAGCGCAGCAAGACCGCGGGTGATGGCAAGGCGAGCGGCATCGAGATCATGCTGCGCGCCATCGAGCTCTGCCCGCTGCCCGTCGTCGCGGTCGTCCAGGGCGACGCGATCGCCGGCGGCAACGAGCTGGCGCTGCATTGCGACCTCGTGGTCGCCAGCCAGAAGGCACGCTTCGGCATGTCGCTGGCCCAGGTCGGCCTCGCGCCCAACTGGTTCCTCGGCAAAAAGCTGATGGAGGTGCTGGGCCCGGTCACCACGCGCGAGATGCTGCTGCTGGGCGAGCCCCTGCCCTCGACCAAGCTCCATGCGCTGGGCCTGATCGCGCGCTGCGTGCCGGCCGACCAGCTCGAGGCCGAGGCCGAAAAGGTGATCGGGCGCCTGGCCGCCAACGCGCCGCTGTCGCTCAAGGCGATGAAGGCGCTGACCGTGCGCCAGCTCGAGATCCGCGATCATCTGAAGCACGACGACGTCGACAAGCTCGTCACGGCGGCGATGCAGAGCCAGGACGCGCAGGAAGGCATGAAGGCGCGCCTCGAGAAGCGCACTGCCAAGTTCACCGGCAAGTAAGGGGGAAATAGCGTGTCCCTCCGGCTCCGCCTCGACAAGCCCTGGACGCCGCTCACGGCCGAAGCAGCCACACGCCTGCCCGGCCAGCTCGGCGTCTACCAGATCGCCGATGCCCAGGGCGCGATCCTGTTCATCGGCGAGGCCGGTGCCCGCTCGCCCTTCGGCCTGCGCAGCGAACTTTTACGCGAGGCGCAGAATCGTGGCCCCGGCTGCCAGTTCCGCGTCGAAGTGAACATGCAGTACCGCTCGCGCTGGTTCGAGCTGCTGATGGTGCACAAGCACGATCACGGCAGCCTGCCGCCCGACAACGAAAAGAACCCGCCGCCCATATTGGGGCGCCTCAGCCCCGCTTAGAGAGAGAAATCACCATGGATTTCGAGCCGAGCGAAGAACAGCAGATGCTGATCGACCAGGTCCGTCGCTACGTGCGGGAGGAGATCATCCCGCTCGAGGCGAAGATGGATCCGGACGCGTCCGAACTCGATCCGGCCGATCACAAGCGGCTGGTCGAGAAGACCAAGGCGATGGGCCTGTTCGGCATCGACATCCCGAAGGAATACGGCGGCCCCGACATCGACATCGTCACGCGCGTGCTGCTGGCCATCGAGATGGCCCAACACCGCGCCGGCCTCTACGTGCCCTGCTACGGCACCTTCGGCGGCGCCGGCCTGGCGCAGATCTTCGAAGCCAACGACGACCAGAAGGAGCGCTATCTCTATCCGACCCTGCGCGGCGAGAAGAAGGCGTTCTTCGGACTGACGGAGCCGTCCGGCGGCAGCGATCCCGCGCGCGCGATCCAGACCAAGGCCGAGCGCAAGGACAACGGCTGGGTGCTGAACGGCGCCAAGATCTTCATCTCCAACGCCGATCGCGCGCAGTACGGCATCGTGTTTGCCCGCACCGATGCGAGCAAGGGCCGCGCCGGCATCACCTGCTTCATCATCGATTCGGACACGCCGGGCTTCCACGTGCGCAGGGTCGTGCACACGCTGCGCTCCTCGCACTACGCCACCGAACTCGAGTTCAAGGACTGCTGGGTGTCCGACCATCAGGTGCTGGGCGAGGTCAACAAGGGCTTCGCCGTCGCCAACGATCGCCTGACGCGCCAGCGCATTCCCTACGCCGCGGGCTGCATCGGCGTCGCCATCGCCGCGCACGAGATGGCGATCGAGTGGGCCAAGATGCGCACGACCTTCGGCGAGAAGCTCGCCAACCGCCAGGCCGTGCAATGGATGCTGGTCGACAACGAGATCGACATCCGCACCGCCAAGCACTTCACCTTCGAGGCCGCCGAGAAGGCGCGCCGCGGCCTGCCGTTCAAGATCGAGGCCTCGATCGCCAAGCTCACGGCATCGGAGGGCGGCGGCCGGGTGGTCGACCGCTCGATGCAGATCCATGGCGGCATGGGCATGACCAAGGATCTTCCCCTGGAGCGCTGGTATCGCGAGATGCGCATCCGCCGCGTCGGCGAAGGCCCGAGCGAAGTCCAGCGCATGGTGATCGCGCGCGAGATTTTGGGCAGTAACCTGCGATGAGTGCAAAGCCGCTGGCCGGCCTCAAGGTCGTCGAGTTCGGCCAGAACCTCGCCGGCCCCTATGCCGGCCAGATCCTGGCCTTCCTCGGCGCCGAGGTGGTCAAGGTCGAGCGGCCCGAGGGCGACGATGCGCGCAAATGGGGACCGCCGTTCGTCGAAGGCGACGGAACCGGCTTCATCGCGCTGAACCGCGGCAAAAAATCGATCACCTGCGATCTCGCCGACAAGGCCCAGTGCGAGGCGCTGATCGAGCGCATCGGCGCGGCCGACATCTTCGTGCACAACCTGCGGGCCGACGTGCCGGCCAAGTTCGGCATCGACGGGGCAACGCTCACCAGGAAATTTCCGAAGCTGATCTACGCCGATCTCGGCGCCTTCGGTCATGAGGGCCCGTGGAAGGAGCGGCCGGGCTACGAGCCGATCATCCAGGCGGTCGCGGGCCTCATCTCGCTGAACGGCGATCCGTCGGGACCGGAGTCGAGGATCGGCGTGTCGATCATCGACCTGTCGACCGGCATGTGGACGGCGATCGGCATCCTGGCCGCGCTGGCCAAGCGCACGGCGACCGGCGAAGGCAGCCTGGTCAACACCTCGCTCTTCGAGAGCGGCCTGATGTGGGCGTCCAACCACGTCGCGCAATATTCGGTGACCGGCACGATGCCGCCGCGCCAGGGCACCGGCCATCCCACGCTAACGCCCTACCAGGCGTTCGAGTGCTCGGACGGGCCGCTGATGATCTGCCCGGGCAACGACCGGCTGTGGCGCAAGTTCGCCGAGGTGCTGGGCCATCCCGAATGGCCCGACGAGGCGCGCTTCAAGACGAATGTCGACCGCTTCCAGCGCCGCGAGATGCTTCTGGGCATGGTCGCCGACATCATGGCCAAAGAGAGCCGTGCGCACTGGTCGGCGAAACTCGACGCGCTGGGCGTGCCCAACGGCCCGCTCAACTCGGTGCCGCAGGTGCTGGAGCTGGCGCAGACCGCGGCACTCGGGATGTTCAGCAAGCCCTATGCCGGCTCGGAGGCTCTCTTCCACGGCTTGCCACTCAGCATCGACGGCGAGCGGCAGGGCGGCGAGGAGAAAGCGCCGAAGATCGGCGAGCACGACGGCCAATCATGAGCGGCCAGTCATGAGCGGCGGGGCATGACCCGCGTTCTGCTGCCCATCGTCTGGATCGCCTGGGGACTGGCCTATCCGCTGATGAGTTGGTCGCTGCGGGCGGCCGATCTCTTCTCCACCCGGCTGATCATCCTGCCGCTATCGGGCCTGATCCTGCTTGGCGTGGGCGTCGTGCGCGGCGCGTCCCTGTGGCCTGAGCGCTCGATGTGGGGACCGCTCGCGCTGACCGGCCTCTTCAACATGGGGCTTTTCCAGATTTTCCTGATCTCCGGCATCGCCCTGCTGGGCCCGAGCCGCACGCCGATCATCATCTACACCATGCCGGCCTGGTCTTCGCTGTTTGCCGTCTTCCTGCTGAAGGAACGCATCTCGCTCAAGGTCGCGCTCTCCCTGCTCCTCAGTCTGCTCGCCGTGGCGCTGATCATCAGCCAGGAGGCGGCGGTGCGACGGGCCCCGATCGGCACCGTCCTCACCCTGCTCGCCGCCATCTCTTTCGGCATCGGCACCGTTCTGACCAAACGCTACTCGCTCCGGGGCGACCCGGCGATCAATGCGGCCTGGCAGCTTCTGCTCGGCACCCTGCCGGTACTTTTGGTCTGGCTGGTCTGGCTGCCGCATGCCTACTTCCGGCCCGACCAGACGCGCGGCCTTCTGGCGCTCGCCTTCCTGATCCTGGTCTCCAACGCGCTCGCCTACTTCTGCTGGTTCCGCATCATCCAGCTGATGCCTGCCTCCGTGGCGTCCCTCACGACGCTGGTCGTGCCCTGCGTCGGCTTCGGCTCCAGCGCCCTGCTGATCGGCGGCGAAATATCATGGCTCGACGTCGCGGCACTCGGCCTGATCGTGGCCGCCGTGACGCTGGTGCTGTCGCGGCCCCAATCTGCGACGAAGACGAATCAGGCCGCGAACGACAGGCAGTAGTCGCGCACCTGCTCGAGCGGGATGCGCGCGTGGCTTTGCACGATGATGAACTTGCCACGCGGGTCGCTGCCGGCCGGCAGCTTCGCCAACCGCTCGAAGTCGGTCGCGGCCCACACCGAGGAATGCTCGGAGAAGAGCTGGGTGTCGTGGAAGTAACAGGGGTCCCAGTGGATGTGATAGTCGAACAGGTTGCCGCGCCGTTCGCCCACGCTGGTGTAGAGCGAGTATTCCGTCCACGGGATCGAGCCGATCTTGCGCAGCACGCGAAATGACAGCGCCGTCATCGGGTCGATCGGGCCGACCTTGAAGAACTCCAGCGCCTGGCGCGCGAGATCGCCGTGCAGGATGTTGGGCGTCACCGACAGGCCGTGCGCGGACGGCTCATAGGGCACGCCCACCAGTTCGGCCGCCTGCTGCCACCAGTCGTGGTGGCGCTTGGGCTCCCAGCGCGACAGCGCGCGGCCCTCGTGCACGAAGGTGCGCGAATCGAAGTCGCCGACGCAGCACACGTCCGAATCGAGGGTGAGGAAGCCGCCGAAACCCAGTTGCGCCGGCACCTCCAGCTTCACCATCTGCTGGCGATACCAGCCGGTCATCATCCAGAAACGGCTGAATGTCGGGAAGAAGTCGCTCTCGGCCCGCACCGAGACCTCGATCCTGGCAAATCTCGGCAGGCCGTCGCGCAGCAACTGGACGTTCGCCTTGGGTGCCACGATCAGCAGCTGGAACGGTTTGGAATCGCGCCAGTGCTTGGCCAGCGACTCGATCAGGAGACCCGCTCGCTCCAGATCGCCGCGGCGCTTCAGGTTGCGCAGCGCGATGGGCAGGATTGCTTGGCGGACTTCGGAAAACATCCAAGGTTATTTAGTGTGAAAACAAGAATTTAACAGCCCGCATTCCGGGGGACCGCCCCGAAAAAAGACGCCGGGCCCAAGGGCCCGGCGAGTCAAACAGGGAGGCTTCACGTCTGGGAGACGTGGGATCTAAAGGATCCCGAGTTCCAAGCAGGGGCGACGTACACCGCCCGTGTCAGAGACCTGCCAGCAAACTACGCCCCCCAAGCTGTAATGTTAGGTCCGAAGATTCGGACGCTGGCATGCGACGTACGCATGCCTTTCAGCGTCTATGCAATACTGGAGCTCAGGGCAGCTAGAACCGTGTGTCGGCCACCTTGCGCAGAAGGAAATCGCGGAACACCGCGATGCGCTTGGAATGGCGCAACTCCTCCGGATAGGTGAAATATACATCGGTCGTACGGACATTGAGATCGGGCAGCAGGATCTCGAGCTTGGTCGATTCGCGCGCCAGGTAGTCGGGCAACGAGGCGATGCCGAGGCCCGATTCGACGGCGCGGAAGATGCCGTAGGTGTTGTTGACCCGCAGCACGACCAATCGGTTGGCGCTGTCGCTGCTGCCCTCGCGCAGCAGCCAGTTCACGTCCTGCACCGGGGCGCGCGCGTCCTCGCCGAAGATGATCATGCGATGCTGGTCGAGTTCCTCGACCGTCTTGGGCTTGCCGTACTTCTGGACGTAGGTGTGCGAGGCATAGACGTGGCTGCGCACCGTCAGCAGATGGCGCTGCACCAGGCCCGGCTGGCGCGGCATGACCATGCGGATGGCGACATCGGCCTCGCGCATGCCCAAGTCGAGTTCGTTGTCCGACAGCACCAGGCTGACGTCGATCTCGGGGTACATGGCGATGAATTCGTGCATCTGCGCGGTGAGCCAGGTCGAGCCGAAGCCGACCGTCGCATGGATCTTCAGCCGGCCGGCGGGCTTGTCCTGGTTGGCGCGCA
>Ga0302311_10005821_pt1 | contig 12937 bp, 9 predicted proteins | sample III_Palsa_N1_3_FD_200449 | JGI IMG/M metagenome (GOLD analysis project Ga0302311, IMG submission 200449) | Peat permafrost microbial communities from Stordalen Mire near Abisko, Sweden - III_Palsa_N1_3 | ecosystem: Environmental > Terrestrial > Soil > Palsa > Peat permafrost | place: Sweden... | reverse complement strand
CGTCGGGGCCAACCGTCAGGACGGTGACCTCGGCGTCGCCGTGGGCGTCGGCGATCCGCAGGGCCTGCTCGACGCCGTACTCGTCCAGCTCCGAGAGGAGCCCGTCCACCGAATCCCGGTCGGTCGTCCCGTCGTCCGCGAACCGGCGGTCACCCGTCGCATCGGGCACATACTTCACACAGACAACGATCCTCAAGCTCATGAGCGCTTTCCTTCGGGGTGGTTGGCTTCAGGGGGGTGGTGGGACGGGTCAGGGCAGGTTGCGGGCCATGACGATGCGCTGGACCTGGTTGGTGCCCTCATAGATCTGGGTGATCTTGGCGTCGCGCATCATCCGCTCCAGCGGGTAGTCGCGGGTGTAGCCGTAGCCGCCGAGCAGCTGGACCGCGTCGGTGGTGATCTCCATCGCGGCGTCCGAGGCGAAGCACTTGGCGGCCGCGCCGAAGAAGGTCAGGTCGCTGTCCTCGCGCTGGGAGCGGGCGGCGGCGGCGTAGGTGAGCTGGCGGGCGGCCTCCAGCTTCATGGCCATGTCGGCGAGCATGAACTGGATGCCCTGGAACTCGGCGATGGCCTTGCCGAACTGCTTGCGCTCCTTGACGTACCCGGCGGCGTAGTCCAGGGCGCCCTGGGCGATGCCGAGGGCCTGGGCGGCGATGGTGATCCGGGTGTGGTCCAGGGTCCGCATGGCGGTGGCGAAGCCGGTGCCCTCGGCGCCGATGATCCGGTCGGCGGGGATCCGCACGTTGTCGAAGTAGACCTCGCGGGTCGGCGAGCCCTTGATGCCCAGCTTCTTCTCCGGCGCGCCGAAGCTGACGCCCGCGTCGCCCTTCTCCACCACGAACGCGGAGATGCCCTTGCTGCGCTTGTCGGGGTCGGTCACCGCCATGACCGTGTAGAACTCGCTGACACCGGCGTTGGTGATCCAGCGCTTGACGCCGTTGAGGACCCAGCTGTCGCCGTCACGTACCGCGCGGGTCTTCATCCCGGCCGCGTCCGAACCGGCGTCGGGCTCCGAGAGGCAGTAGGAGAACATGCCCTCGCCGCGTGCCAGCGGGGTCAGGTACTTCCGCTTGAGCGCCTCGTCGCCGGACAGCACCACCGGCAGCGAGCCGAGCTTGTTGACGGCCGGGATCAGCGAGGAGGACGCGCAGACCCGGGCCACCTCCTCGATCACGATCACGGTGGCCAGCGCGTCCGCGCCCGCGCCGTCGTACTCCTCCGGAACGTGCACCGCGTGCAGGTCGTTGGCCAGCAGCGCGTCCAGCGCCTCCTGCGGAAAGCGGGCCTGCTCGTCGACCTCCGCCGCGAAGGGGGCGATCTTCGCCTCGGCCAGCGAACGGACGGACTCCCGGAGCATCTCGTGCTCCTCGGAGATCCGGAAAAGGTCGAAGTCTGCGGTCATCGCGGAACAGCTCCAGTCAACGGCGAGACGATAGGGAACTCAGTACCTCTGATTATGCACACTCAGTGCCATTTTGGTAGTCCGGTGCTACGTTGCGTCCATGACCGAGTCCAGCAGCCGAACCCGATCCGCCGCGTCCGCCCGGCCGCCGATGCGCGACGCGCTGGTGGCGGCGGCGTTCCAGCTCTTCATCGAGCGCGGCTTCGAGCAGACCACGGTGGACGACATCGTGGCACTCGCGGGGGTGGGCCGCCGCTCCTTCTTCCGGTATTTCCCCTCGAAGGAGGACGTGGTCTTCCCGGACCACGAGCGGTGCGTGGCCGACATGACCGAGTTCCTGGACGCCAGCGGCGACGGCGACGACCCGGTCGCCCGGGTCTGCGACGCCGCCCGGCTGGTGCTGCGGATGTACGCGGAGAACCCGGCCTTCTCGGTCCAGCGCTACCAGCTCACCAGGAAGGTCCCCGGGCTGCGGGCCTACGAGGTGTCGGTGGTCTGGCGCTACGAGCGCACCCTCGCCTCCTACCTGCGCGGACGCTACGCCGACCTGCCGGACGGCCAGATCCGCGCCGACGTGGTGGCCGCCGCCGTGGTCGCCGCGCACAACCACGCGCTGCGCTCCTGGCTGCGCGGCGGCGGCAGCGGCGACTCCACCGAGCTGATGGACCGGGCGCTCGACCTGGTGCTGAGCACCTGGGGCGGCGGGCCCGCCGGGTCGGCCGAGGCCGCTCCGGCGGAGGACGTGGTGGTGGTCATCACCAGGCGGAGCACGCCCATGTGGCGGGTGGTACGGGATGTCGAATCCGCCTTCGAGAACGACTGAAATCCGGAACTCAGTACCTTTACAGCGCGGAACTGGGTGCCATAGAGTCGCCGGTGTGCAGCGACTCATGAGTACCGTGCAGGGCGCGGACGAGGCGGAGCAGGCGGTTCTGGAGTACCAGCGCTGCCGCTGGTGCGGCACCCCCGCCTACCGCCGCCTGCTGTGCCCCACCTGCGCCTCCAGCGAATTCGAAGCGGCCCGCTCCGACGGCGTCGGCATCGTCACCCGCCCCCCGGTCAGCTCCCTCGCCGACGCGGCGGTGCAGCTGAGCGAGGGGTTCACCGTGCAGGCGAGGGTCCTCGGCGCGCTCGGCGGGCGGGTCCACCCGGGCAGCGCGGTGCGGCTCGCCACCGGACCGGATCCGCGCTCCCCGAGCGGCGAGATGTGCTTCCGGCTGTGCGAGGAGGCCCCCGCCGACGACTCCGGATACGGCTACTGAACCATGTCCGACGGTCGGTCAGCGGGCGTCGATGCCGGGGAAGACGGCGTCGTCCAGGATCAGGTCCACGGCCACCGCGACCGGGATCGCCAGCAGCGCGCCGACCAGCCCCAGCAGTTCCCCGCCGACCACCACGCCCAGGATGGTGACCAGCGGGTGCACCTCGGCGGCGTACTTCATCGCCTTGGGCGTGATCAGGTAGTCCTCGGCGAAGCGGAACACCGTGTAGAAGGCGGCGGTGGCGATCGCCACCGGCCAGGACACAACCAGGGCCACCAGCGAGACCACTATCCCGCCGAGGGTGGAACCGATCAGCGGGATCAGGTCCATGACGGCCACGAAGACGCCCAGCGCGGCCGGGTAGGGCACCCCGAACGCCTCCAGCCAGACGAAGGTGGCCACCCCGGCGATGACCGAGGTGGCCACATTGGCGAGCATGTAGCGGCCGGTGCGGGCCAGGATCTCGTCGGTCAGCGCGGCCGTGTGCTCGCGGCGGCTGCCGGCCACGAACCGCATGAAGAAGTCCTTGAGGCTCGGCAGCCCGGCCAGGAAGTACATGGTCAGGGTGATCACCAGGAACAGCCCGGTCAGCGTGTTGAGCACCAGCTGGCCTGCCCCCATCAGGCCGCTCAGCAGCGTGCTGCCGCCGCCGGAGCCGAGGTCCTGCTTGGCCTTCTCGACGATGTGGTACTTGTCCTCCAGCTTGCCCAGGGCGGAATGGTGGTTGTGCAGCTGCTGCAGCCACACCGGTACGTTCCGGACCAGCGCGTTCACCTCGTTGGTGATCGGGGTGACGAAGAGCATCGACAGCCCGCCCAGCACCAGCACCAGCCCGAGCAGCACCACTGTCACCGCCCAGGAGCGGCGCAGCCCGGTGCGGGTGAGCCCGCGCACGAACGGGTCCACGCTGATCGCGGTGACCAGCGAGAGCAGCACCAGCATCACGATGTCCGCGATCGTCTGCACCGCCTGGACCAGCAGGTAGGCCAGCACCGCGCCCAGGCTGAGCTGGAAGCCTATGGAGAACCAGGAGCGCGGCGGCGGGGTCGCCGGCCGCTCCGGGAGCGGCGGCAGGACCGCCTTCCGCTGACCCGGCAGTGCGGCGCTCCTGCCGCTGCGGACGCTCTTGTCGTTCTTCTGCGCGGTCACCGGAACTCCTGTGAAGGGGCGCGCGTCCGCGCCGGGCGTAGGGCTGCGTGTGAGGACTCACACCGGCACCGCCTACCCGCCCGGACCGCCCCCAGCGGAGATTCTGCTACACGATGATGACGTCTGCTTACGACTGGGGAGGAGCACGACCGTGACCGGTGGCATCGAGCACAGCTTTGTGGAGGTCAACGGCGTCCGGCTGCACATCGCCGCGCAGGGGGAGGGGCCGCTGGTGCTGCTGCTGCACGGGTTCCCCGAGTGCTGGTACTCGTGGCGGCACCAGTTCCGGCCGCTGGCCGAGGCGGGCTACCGGGTGGTCGCCCCCGACCAGCGCGGCTACGCCCGCAGCGAGCAGCCGTCGGACGTGGACCGGTACAGCCTGCTGCACCTGACCGGTGACGTGGTCGGGCTGATCCGCGCGCTCGGGGCGGAGCAGGCGGTGGTCGTCGGCCACGACTGGGGCGCGCCGGTCGCCTGGGTGACCGCGATGCTCCGGCCCGACCTGGTGCGCGGGGTCGCCGGGCTGAGCGTCCCGCCGGTGCTGCCGGGCGGCATGGCGCCGCCGTCGCGCACCCGCGAGCAGTACGGTCCCGGCTACTACCAGCTCTACTTCCAGGAACCGGGCCGGGCCGACGCCGAGCTGGCGCTGGACCCGGCCGCGACCTTCCGCCGGTTCCTGTACTCCGCCTCCGGGGACAACCCGGCCAACGAGCCGCCGCGCCCGTGGGTGATCCCGACCGGCCGGACGCTGCTGGGGACCCTGCGCGAGCCGGAACGGCTGCCGGACTGGCTGACCGCGGCCGACATCGAGACCTTCGCCCGCGAGTACGCCGGGCACGGCGCCCGGGCCTTCACCGGCGGTCTCAACTGGTACCGCAACATCGAACGCAACCAGGAACTGCTCGCGCCGTTCCGGGGCCGGGGGATCGACATGCCCGCGCTCTATGTCGCCGGGGACCGCGACATGGTCACCGGCCTGCGCGGGATGGACCGGTTGCTGAGCTCCCTGGACCGGGTCGCGCCGAGGCTGCACCGCAGCGTGATGCTGCCGGGCTGCGGGCACTGGACCCAGCAGGAGCGCCCGGACGAGGTCAACGCGGCCCTGCTGGACTTCCTCGGACAGCTGCCCGGCGGTGGCTGACAGGCTCCGCCGCGGCGGGAACAGGTCGGCGGATCCGGCTCCTTTCCAGCCGCTGTTCAGCTGCCCGTCCATCCATCGCCTCCGGAAGTCCGCCCGGCGTCCGCCCAGTGTCCGCCCGGCGTCCCTCCGGCGGTGCGAACGGCGGAAAACGCGGCGCGTGAGGGCGCGCGCGGCGCGGGTGGAAGCATAGGATCTGGCGGTGTCGGCCGCCGCCAGGGCTGCCGGGGTGCGCATGGGACTGAAGGGTCCGATGATGGCTCTGGGGCGTGGTGGGGACCAGGTGCGGGAGGCGTCGGTGCGGTTCGGGGACGTCGGCGCCGGACGGGGTGCGGACGACGCGGCCGCCGGGCAGGCGGGCGCGACGGCGCTGCGCCAGCTGCTGGCGGACCGGGCCCGGCTGGCGCTGCTGAACGAGGTGGCGGAGCGGATCGGCAGCACCCTCGACCTGGAGGGCACCTGCGCGGAGCTGGCACGGTTCGCCCTCCCCAGGTTCGCCGACCTCGCCGCGGTGGAGGTCCTGCCGCCGGAGGCGGTGCTGGCGGGTCCGGGCTTCGGCGGCGGACCGCTGCGGGCGCGGCGCACCGCGCTGGAGGCCATTCCGGCGCTGCGGCACCGGGCCGACAGCCTCGCGCCGCCCGGCCACTGGGTCCGGCACCGGCAGGGCTGCCCCACCACGCGCTGCCTGGAGACCGGGCAGGCGCTCGCGGAGACCTACCCGGCCGTCCCGGAGTGGCCCTGCGAGACCGGCGGTGGGACCGGTGGCGGCGAGAACGGCGGCGGTGCGGTCGGCACGGCCGCCGGACCGGTCTCCTCGCTGGTGGTCCCGCTGCGTGCGCGGGGGCAGCTGATCGGGGTGCTGTCGCTGCTGCGCGGCGCCGACTCGGAGCCCTTCGCCGAGGCTGCGTCCTTCACCGACGACGTGGCGGTGATCCAGGCCGTCGCCGACCGGGCGGCGGTCAGCATCGACAACGCCCGGCGCTTCGCCATCTCGCAGGACCTCACCATGGAGCTGCAGCGGGCGCTGCTGGCCGAGCCGGGCAGCCCGCACGCGAACCTGGAACTGGCCTCCCGCTACCTGCCCTGCGGCACCTCGGCGATGGTCGGCGGCGACTGGTTCGAGACCGTCCGGCTGTCGTTCGGCCGCACCCTGCTGGTGGTCGGCGACGTGATGGGGCACGGGGTGGAGGCGGCCGTCGACATGAGCTCGTACCGGACGCTGCTGCGCTATGTCGCCGCGACCGACCTGCCGCCGCACCGGATCCTGCGGCAGCTGGACCGGCTGACCTCGCAGGGCGACGCCACCCGCCCCGCCACCTGCCTGCTGGCGCTGGTCGAGCCGGCCCGCCGCCGGTGCACCTTCGCCAGCGCCGGGCACCTGCCGCCGGTGCTGATCTCGCCGGACCGCCCCACGGAGCTGCTGGCGGTGCCGACCGGGCCGCCGCTGGGCACCGGCCTGGGCGGCTACACGGCCGTGGTCCACCCGATGGAGCCGGGTCAGGTGCTGCTGCTCTACACCGACGGCCTGGTCGAGCGGCGCACCGAGGACATCGACGTCTCGCTGGCCAGGCTGACCCGGATCGGGCGGCAGCAGCCGTCGGCGAGCCTGGACGGGCTGGTCGACCTGGTGCTGTCGGCGGTGAAGCCGCCGGTGCCGGACGACGACATCGCGGTGCTCGCGGCCCGGATACAGGGCTGACCCGGGCCGGGGCCTGCGCCGGGCCGGGGGAGGGTGTCGAAGGCGCGGGGCAGTTCGGCGCCGCCGGGTGCGCGGCACGGCCCGGACGGCCGCCGGCGCGGCACCGGTGACAGCACCACCGCCGTGGGCAGCGGGACGGCGGTCACCGGGCGGGTGATCCCCAGGGCCGCGCTGATCATGACGGCGGTGTTCCTGTCCTTCCCCGCCTCGCCCGCGGTGGTGGTCAGGATGCTCGCGCCGGGCCTGGCCGTCCCGGGCTCAGCCGGTCGTGCCGGAGGCCGTGCGGACCTCGATGAAGCCGTGCTCGGGCCGGGTGCCGCAGCGGTCGTACGGCGCGTCCTCGTGCAGCGTCACGGTGACCCGTACCGGCGCGCCGGTGCCGTTGGTGTAGGCCCGGCCGGCGCCGTGCCGCAGCTCGGTCCAGCCGACCCGGACCCGCCCGGCGCCGGTGCCCCGGTACACCTGGAAGACGGTGGGGCCGCCGTCGCCCTCGCCGATCCACAGGTAGCCGCCGGGCGGCACCGTCAGCGGCGGCGTGCAGCCGAGCTCGCCCGAGTAGGGGACCGCGCAGGACCAGTCGTCGTGGACCAGCACGGTGTCGGCGCGGGCGGGCGTGGCCGGGGCCAGCAGCAGGGCGGCGGCGGCCAGGACGACGGCCGGTCTCAGGGGTGCGCGCATGGCTGGGTCATTCCACCGCGGCGGCGTCCGTCCCGGCGGCGGGGCGGAGATCACCCGGACAGCGGGCCCCGGGGGAACCGGCCCTCCCGGACATGACAGATGGTGCACGAATCAGCGGACGGCCGGAACGGGTGTGAGTCCCGGCACAATTCATTGTCCGGGCCGCGCGGCTGTGCCTACCCTGCTGGTTCCGCCTCGGGCGGAATCCGTCATCGGGGCGCCGAATCCCGTCCACCCGCCGACGGTCAGTCGAGCACCGAACGGACGGGAGCGGGGGAACCAGGTCAGTTGTCGTACCCGCGCACGTGTGCGCGCGGGGACCGACTGGGGGTGAAGCCGCCATCCGCGGCCGGGCTGCCTCAGAGCCCGAACCCGACAGCTCACCTCGCAGGCGTCACCGAGGACCTGTCATGCGTATCTCCCCTGTCACTTCCGCGCGCTTCGGCGCGATAGCCGGTACCGCCGCGCTGCTCGCCGTGCCCCTGGCCGCCCAGGCCCAGGCCGTCACCGCAACCGCCACGGTCACCCAGGACAAGCTCAGCCCCGCCTCGATGACCGCAGGGACCGCCGCCGCGGCCGGGCTCACCGTCCACTCCAGCGCCTGCTTCACCGCGAAGACGCTGGGTGTCGGCGTCCGTGACGCGGCCGGGGACAACCTGGACTTCCCCGGTTCCAGGAGCAATGTCAAGATCTGCCCGGCCGGGGTCTCGATCACCACCGGCAGCCGCACCCTGGCCGCCGGGAAGTACACCCAGTTCGGCTTCTGGCAGGACACCGCCGGTACCTGGCACAACCTCCCCTCCCGGACGCTGACGGTGGCCGCCGCCGCGGCCACCCCGCCGGCCACCACCCCGCCGGCCGGCAGTACCACCCCGCCGCCGGCCACCACGACCACCGGCTCGCCGATCGCCGGCCAGTCGCTGATCTGGTCCGAGGAGTTCAGCAGCCCGATCGCCTACGGCTCGCGCTGGATCGGCGACAACACCAGCTCCTTCCAGTACGGCAACCACAACCCGTCCGACAACAAGCTGGACTGGCTCAGCGACAGTGCCGTGAGTGTCGCCAACGGGGTGGCCACCTTCACCGCCAAGCCGTCCACGAACACGCTGGAGAACGGCAAGCAGGCGTGGACCACCGGGCTGCTCACCACCGAGGGCTCCACCCAGGGCTTCCAGGTCAAGACCGGTGAGTACGTGGAGACCCGGGTCCAGCTGCCGACCGGTACCGGCGCCTGGCCCGCGCTGTGGACCTGGAAGAACGGCAACGGTGAGATCGACTCCTTCGAGTACCACCCGGACAACCCGAACCTGCTCGAATTCACCAATCACGTGAACCCGGCGCAGGACTACTACACCGACGCCAACGCGATCGCGCCCGGCAAGTGGGTGACCATCGGCACCTACTACGGCGCCAACTCGGTCGACTGGTATGTCAACGGCGCCAAGGTCTACTCGGACGGCACCGGAGTCGGCGCCAACTGGTCGGCCTATCTGATCCTCAGCCTCTCGGTGAGTGCCGGTGAGTACCACCCGGCGCCGACCAGTTCGTCCCCGATCACTTTCGCCGCCGACTATCTGCGGGTCTACGGCTGATCCCCGCCCCGACCCACGCAACAGGGGACCCCCGGCCGCCGACGGCCGGGGGTCCCCTGTTGCGTACGCGGGGTGGCGGGGTCCGCTGCTGCCCGGGCCATGGAGGCGGCACGTAAGATCTTGCAAGAAAATGTACAGATCCAGCAATGATGGATCTGGATATTGCGGAGCCGTGTCAAAGAGGTTACGGTCCCCCTTGCGCCGTCACCCGTCCCTCAGTGCCCCCACCGTTCCGCGAACCACCTCGCCGCCCACCGCCCATGGGAGCCGCCGAGGTGTCTCGCCCTGCCCTGAACCGCGCAATTCCCCGCGTCCCTACTCCTTGCGTCCCAGCTCCGCCCGTTTCAGCTGACGGCGGTGCCGACGGTGCTGATCCGGTATTCCATGCCGAAGGAGCAACAGGTGTTCCAGTACTTCCGAAATCTGAGACGCGTGCTGACGCTCGCCGTCGTCACCGCGTTGATAGCAGCCGCAGGCGTCCTCGCCATGGCGGTCCAGCCGGCCATGGCGGCGACCGACGCCGCCGGTCCCGCCGTCGCCGCCACCGGTGGCAGCGGTGCGGGCCTGCCCTATGCCGAGGTACAGGCGGAGAGCTCGGCCACCAACGGGACGGTCATCGGCCCGAGTTACACCCAGGGCCAGCTGGCCGACGAGGCCTCGGGCCGCAAGGCGGTGACCCTCCAGGGCAGTGGCCAGTACGTCTCGTTCACCACGCCGGTGGCCACCAACTCGATCGACTTCAGGTACAGCATCCCGGACACCTCGGACGGCTCGGTCTACACCGCGCCGCTGTCGCTGTACATCAACGGCACCAAGCAGAGCGACTTCACCCTGACCAACGCGTACAGCTGGTACTACGGGAGCTACCCGTTCACCAACACGCCGAGCTCGGGCAACCAGCACCACTTCTTCGACGAGACGCACCGGCTGTTCAGCACCACCTATCCGGCCGGTACCACCTTCAAGCTGCAGGTCGACTCCGAGGACACCGCGGCCGCCTACACCGTCGACTTCGCCGACTTCGAGCAGGTCGGCGCGGCCCTGCCGCAGCCCGCGGGCTCGGTCTCGGTGGTCAGCGAGGGCGCCGACGCCTCCGGTGTGGCCGACTCCACCAACGCCTTCAACGCGGCGATCACCGCGGCCGGCGCGGGCGGCACGGTGTGGATCCCGGCGGGCACGTACAACATCCCCGGCCACATCATCGTCAACGACGTCACCGTCGCCGGCGCGGGCATGTGGTACTCGACGGTCACCGGTGCCGCGCCCGGCTTCTACGGCAACGGCGCACCGAGCAACTCCCTTCCGGCGAGCACCAATGTGCACCTGCAGAACTTCGCGATCTTCGGCAACGTCCAGGAGCGTGACGACAGCGCCCAGGTCAACGGCATCGGTGGCGCGATGAGCAACTCCACCGTGTCGAACATCTGGATCGAGCACATGAAGGTCGGCGCCTGGATGGACGGGCCGATGACCAACCTGACCTTCAGCGGCATGCGGATCCGGGACACCACCGCCGACGGCATCAACTTCCACGGCGGGGTCACCGACTCCACCGTGACCAACAGCGACATCCGCAACACCGGTGACGACGGCATCGCCACCTGGGCCGACTCCAGCCTGGGCGCGGACGCCTTCGACACCATCTCCAACAACACCGTGCAGCTGCAGATGCTCGCCAACGGCATCGCGATCTACGGTGGCCACGACAACACCGTCACCGGCAACCTGGTCGAGGACACCGGCATCACCCAGGGCGGTGGCATCACCGCCGCGCAGCGGTTCACCTCCACCCCGCTGGGCACCACCACCATCTCCAACAACACCATGATCCGCGACGGCAACCTCGACCCGAACTGGCAGTTCGGCGTGGGCGCGCTCTGGTTCGACGGCAGCCAGGGCGCGGTCACCGGCCCGGTCAACGTGACCAACGCGCTGATCGAGCAGAGCCCGTACGAGGCGGTGCAGTGGGTCGAGGGCACGGTCAGCGGGGTCTCGCTGAACAACGTGACCATCGCCGGCACCGGTACCTTCGCGCTCCAGGAGCAGACCGGCGGTGCGGCGACGTTCACCAACGTCACCGCGACCGGCGTGGGTGCCTCCTCGCCGGTGTACAACTGCGAGGGCGGCAACTTCGTGGTGACCGACGGTGGCGGCAACTCCGGTATCAGCGGTACCCCGGTGTGCGGCCCGTGGCCCGCCCCGGTCTACCCGCCGTACCCGGTCACCGGGGTGAACGCCACCCCGGGCGCGCTCAACTTCGGTTCGGTGGCCACCGGTGCGACCAGCGCCGCGCAGACGGTGACGGTCAACAACCCGACCAGCGCGGCCGCGCCGGTCTCGTCGATCGCCGCCGCCGGTGACTTCGCCCAGACCAACACCTGCGGTTCCTCGATCGCCGCCAACAGCTCCTGCACCGTCAACGTGACCTTCTCGCCGACCGCGAGCGGTACCCGTACCGGCACGCTGACCGTCAACGCGGGCGGCAACACCAGCACCGTCAGCCTCACCGGCACCGGCATCGCGCCCGGCCCGGTGCTGAACGCCAGCCCCGGAGGCCTGTCCTTCGGCGGGACGCTGGTCGGTGCCTCCGCCGCCGCCCAGGCGGTGACGGTGACCAACTCGGGCACCACCGCGGCGACCGTCTCCGCGGTCGCGGTGACCGGTGACTACAGCCAGACCAACAACTGCTCCACGCTGGCGGTGGGTGCCTCCTGCACCGTGCACGTGGTCTTCACGCCCACCAACGGGGGCTCCCGCACCGGCACCCTCACGCTCACCAGCAACGCCAACAACAGCCCGACCACGGTGGCGCTGAGCGGTACCGGCATCAACAGCACCACCAACATCGCGGCCGGTCAGCCGGCCACGGCCAGCTCCGCCAACAGCCCGTACGTCGCCGCCAACCTGACCGACGCCGACCCGTCCACCTACTGGGAGAGCGCCAACGGCTCCTTCCCGCAGTGGGCGCAGGTGGACCTCGGCCAGAGCTACAGCATCGGCAGCGTCACCCTGAAGCTCCCGCCGTCCACGGCCTGGGCCGCCCGTACCGAGACCCTGTCGGTGCTCGGCTCCACGGACGGCACGAACTTCTCCACCGTCGTCGGCTCGGCCGGGTACACCTTCGACCCCAACGCCAACAACAACACGGTCACCATCACCTTCCCGGCGACCACCGCTCGCTATGTGCGGGTGAACATCACCGCCAACTCCGGCTGGGCGGCCGGTCAGCTGTCGGACTTCGAGGTCTTCCCGAGCGGCAGCGGCGGCGGCACCACGTCGGCGACGCTGTCGGCCACGCCGTCCTCGCTGACCTTCGCCAGCCAGGCGCTGAACACCGCGAGCAGCGCGCAGAAGGTCACGGTGAGCAACACCGGTACCGCCGCCGCGGCTGTCTCCGGGGTCACCACCACGGGTGACTTCTCGCAGACCAACACCTGTGGCAGCTCGATCGCGGCGGGCGCCTCCTGCACAGTCTCGGTCACCTTCGACCCGACCGCGTCCGGCACCCGCAGCGGTACCCTCACCGTCTCCAGCAATGCCTCCGACAACCCGGTCACGGTCGCGCTGACCGGCACCGGTGCCGGTACGGTGAGCACCAACCTGGCGCTCGGCAAGGCCACCAGTGACTCCAGCAACACCCAGAACTACGTCTCCTCCAACGTGACCGACGGCAACCAGAGCACCTACTGGGAGAGCGCCGACAACGCGCTGCCGCAGTGGGTGCAGGTCGACCTCGGCTCCGCGCAGAGCGTCAGCCGGGTGGTGCTGGAGCTTCCGGCCTCCACCGCCTGGGCCGCCCGCTCCCAGACGCTGTCGCTGCTGGGCAGCACCGACGGCAGCACCTTCAGCACGGTGGTGGGTTCGGCCGGCTACACCTTCGACCCCAACGCCAACAACAACACGGTCACCATCACCTTCCCGGCGACCACCCAGCGCTACCTCCGGCTGAACATCACGGCCAACTCCGGCTGGCCGGCCGGGCAGATCTCCGAGTTCCAGGTGTGGAACTCCTGATCC
>Ga0302311_10005820_pt1 | contig 12937 bp, 13 predicted proteins | sample III_Palsa_N1_3_FD_200449 | JGI IMG/M metagenome (GOLD analysis project Ga0302311, IMG submission 200449) | Peat permafrost microbial communities from Stordalen Mire near Abisko, Sweden - III_Palsa_N1_3 | ecosystem: Environmental > Terrestrial > Soil > Palsa > Peat permafrost | place: Sweden... | reverse complement strand
CCGCCCTGCCGCAGGATCAGGTCTCGTCCGAGCAGATCGAAGACACGATGGCCATGCTGTCCGAAGCAGGCGTCAATGTCGTCGAAGCCGAAGAGACCGAAGAGCCGGCGGCGGCCGTCGACGAGGAAGCCGCCGATGGCGAATCCCGCGTCAACGGCAATCTGGACGACGAGGATATCGGCCGGACCGACGACCCCGTGCGCATGTATCTGCGCGAGATGGGCTCGGTCGAACTGCTGTCGCGCGAGGGCGAAATCGCCATCGCCAAGCGGATCGAGGCCGGCCGCGAGATGATGATCGGCGGCATCTGCGAAAGCCCGCTCACCATGCGCGCCGTCATCGCCTGGCGCGATGCCTTGAACGACAGCAAGATCCTGCTGCGCGACATCATCGATCTGGACGCGACCTACGGCAACGCCTTCCCGAGCGAGCCCACGCCGGAAGGCGAAGAGGGCGAGGAGCCCGTGGTGCTGGCCGAGGGCGAAGAGCCGGAGCCCGAGGTCGAGGGTGCCGAAGGCGACGGCGAAGAGGGCGAAGAGGCGTCGATCTCGCTCTCCGCCATGGAAGCCGAGCTGAAGCCGACGGTGATCGCGTCCTTCGACAAGGTCGCCGAGATCTACAAGAAGCTCGCCAAGCTGCACCAGGAGCGGGTCGACGCCGCCCAGGCCGGCGAAGAGCTGCCGAAGGCGACGGAAAAACGCTATCTGAAGCACAAGGAAGAGATGGTCGAGGCGATGCAGGCCATCCGCCTCAACAACGGCCGGATCGAGGCGCTGGTTCAGCAGCTCTATGACCTCAATCGTCAGCTGATCGCGCTCGAAGGCAAGCTGTTGCGTCTGGCCGAGTCCGACGGCGTCAAGCGCCAGGACTTCCTGAACCATTATTTCGGCAGCGAGCTCAACCCGAACTGGTTCGACAAGATCAAGGGCTTCGCCGGCAAGGGCTGGCAGACCTTCATCGCCAAGCATCTGGGCGAGGCCGAGGGCATCCGCAAGACCATCGGCGAGGTTGCGGCCGAGACCGGCCTGCCGATCACCGAGTTCCGCCGCGTGGTGGCGACGGTGCAGCGCGGCGAGCGCGAGGCAAGCCGGGCCAAGAAGGAAATGGTCGAGGCGAACCTGCGTCTCGTCATCTCGATCGCGAAGAAATACACCAACCGCGGCCTGCAGTTCCTGGATCTGATCCAGGAGGGCAACATCGGCCTGATGAAGGCGGTCGATAAGTTCGAATATCGCCGCGGCTACAAGTTCTCCACATACGCCACCTGGTGGATCCGTCAGGCGATCACCCGCTCGATCGCCGATCAGGCGCGCACGATCCGTATTCCCGTGCACATGATCGAGACGATCAACAAGCTCGTGCGCACCTCGCGCCAGATGCTGCACGAGATCGGCCGCGAGCCGACCCCGGAAGAGCTGGCTGAAAAGCTGATGATGCCGCTCGAAAAGGTCCGCAAGGTCCTGAAGATCGCCAAGGAGCCGATCAGCCTCGAGACGCCGATCGGCGACGAGGAAGACAGCCATCTGGGTGACTTCATCGAGGACAAGAACGCGGTTCTGCCCTTGGACGCGGCAATCCAGGCTAACCTGCGCGAGACCACGACCCGCGTGCTGGCCAGCCTGACCGCCCGTGAAGAGCGCGTGCTGCGCATGCGCTTCGGCATCGGCATGAACACCGACCACACGCTGGAAGAAGTCGGCCAGCAATTCTCGGTCACCCGCGAACGTATCCGCCAGATCGAGGCGAAGGCGCTCAGGAAGCTGAAGCACCCGAGCCGGTCGAGGAAGCTCCGCAGCTTCCTTGATACCTAAGGATCGTAATAGGCAAGGGCCGGTCGCAAGACCGGCCCTTCGTCATTTCAGGGATGGTCACCGCCTGCGCGCCGTAGGATCTTCAACCAAGATCCTGCGGCACAAAGGGCACCCCATGGCGACGACGCTCGACTGGATGGAGATCGCCACGGCGGCGGCCGATCGTTGCGATAACGATATGGTCGAGATCTTGGGCTTCATGGCGCCGGCCGAGCCCGATGATTTCCACAGTTATTTCCTGCTGGTCGCCGAGCCGGTCTGCTGCATCGGCTGCTGGCCCAGCGATCCGTTGGCCGTGGTCGAGGTGTTCGCGGCTGTGCCGTTGGCGGCCGAGGGCCGGGCGGTGCGGCTCCGCGGGCGCTGGTGTCTGCTGACCCGCGATCCGGCCGGCTGGCGCTATCAGCTGCGCGACGCCAGGCTGATCGCGGTCGAGTCGGCGGAACCCGCGGTGATCTCCCGGCGGGGCCTGCTGGCGGCCGGCGCCGCCCTTGGGCTGGCCGCCTGTGTTCCCATTCCTATCGTCGTGCCGGTGCCGGCATGGGCGGCGCCGCCGCCGGTTCAGGGCCTGACCGCCGACCTGCATAGCCACGCCGGTCGCGTAATCCTGTCGCGCAACGAGGTCGAGCGGCCGTTCATCCCGCTGGCGGCGCCGATGCGGCGCGGCGGCATGGCATTGGTCTGCCTGGCCGTGGTCGCCGATACGCCCACGACCCATGTCGAGGACGGCCGCATCCTTGCCTGGCGTACGCCGGCGCCGGGCGAACTCTATGAATGGAGCCACCGTACCTTTGCGCGCGCCCACCAATTGGTGGGCGAGCAGGGTCTGGCGATCGTGACCGACCGGGCCTCGCTCGATGCCGCCAGCGGCGAGCGCCCATCGGTCGTGATCGCGGCCGAAGGGGCGGATTTCCTCGAAGGCCAGGTCGACCGGGTCGATGAGATCTATGAGCGATACCAGCTGCGCCACCTGCAACTGACCCATTACCGGGTGAACGAGCTGGGCGACATCCAGACCGAGCCGCCGGTCCATGGCGGCTTGACCGATTTCGGCGCGGACGTGATCCGGCGCTGCAACGCGCGCGGCCTCGTCGTCGATGTCGCCCACGGCACCTACGACCTGGTCAAGCGCGCGGCGGATGTGACGACCAAGCCGCTGGTGCTGTCCCACACTTCGCTCGTCACCAAGCCCTTGTCATGGACCCGGCGCATCACGCCCGACCATGCCCGCGTCATCGCCGGCACCGGCGGCGTCATCGGCGTCTGGCCGCCGATCGGCGAATTTCCCGACCTGGCGTCGCTGGCCCAGGGCATGGCCCGCATGGTCGATGTCGTCGGTGTCGATCACGTCGGGCTCGGCTCCGACATGCTGGGCCTGCTGACGCCGGCCGCGTTCGCAAACTACGACCAACTGCCCGACCTGGCCCAGGCGCTGGCCGGCGCGGGTTTCCACCCGGACGAGATCGCGAAGATCCTGGGCGGAAATTATGTGCGCGTGTTCCGGACCACCATCGCCTGAGCTCAGAAGGCCGCGTCCAGCGTCGCTTCCAGCGTTTCGACCAGCACGTCGGACAGCCGCGCCGTCGCGGCCGAGCGCTGCCTGGCCTCGCAGCCGGTCATCACCAGGGCCACGGACGGCAATGCCGGCAGGCCGGCCTCCTCGTCGAGCGCCATCAGCTGCGACGGCAGGCCGACCGGGGCCCTGACCGTGACGCCCAACCCGCCGCTGACCGCCGCCCACAGGCTCGCCAGGTTCGGGCTGGTGAAGACGACCTTCCAGGGAATGCCGGCCCTGTCGAGCGCCGCCGTCGCCGCCGATCGGAAGAAACAGGGCGGATCGAACACGGCGAGCGACAAGGGATCCATGGCCTTGGCCGCGGCAAAGCCGCGAGGCCCGATCCAGCGCATCGGCAGCGGCGCCGACCAGAGGGCGACGCTGGGGCGGACGGGTGCGATGGTCATCGCCAGATCAAGGTCGCCCTGGTCGAGCTTGCGCGCGAGCGCCGGGCTGCGGTCGATCGTCGTTTCAACCCGGATGCCAGGATGGGTGCGGGTGAAGCGCACGAGCGTGGCCGGCAGCCAGATGTCGGCGAAATCCTGCGGCACGCCCAGGCGCACCGCCCCCTCGATCGAGGCGCCCGCTGCTGCTGCCAGGGTCTCGTCGTTCAGTTCGACCAGACGCCGTCCATAGGTCAGCAGCACGTCGCCGGCATCGGTCAGCGCCACGCCGCGGCCGGCGCGATGGAACAGCGGCCGGCCGATCTGCGCCTCCAACTTCTTCAGCTGCAGGCTGACGGCGGATTCCGACCGGCCGATGCGTGCGGCGGCGCGCGCGAAGCTGCCGAGCTCGCTGACGGCGATCAACGTGCGCAATAGCGCCACGTCCAGGTTCCGCGCGGGAAGTGCCATGAGAAAACCTCAAGAGATGAGGTGATACATACTCGTTAGACTCATCAATCTCAACGGCGCATTGATCGTCCGGCAAACGCCCTATCATCACCCCAGGAGTTGACGTTGAGCGAAAAGATCTTCCTCTCCGGCTTGGCCCTGCTGGCCGCGACCACGCCGCCGGCCTATCTCAGCCAGCACGAAACCCATGCCGACGACACCCAGGCGATCCAAAAGCTGCTGACGATCTACACGACCTCGGTGACGAACGGCGATCAAGCCGCCTTCGAGGCCCTCTTGCTGAACGATCAGGTCCCGTTCTCATCGACTCGAGACCTGGTCGGCCCGAAGGCCGAGGCGCAGCCCGATACGCGTCGCTATGCGAGCTTCCGTCAGGCGATTTTCCTGAGCGGCACGCAATACACGCAGCAATTCTACAACGTACATATCGAGCAGGACGGCGTTCTGGCCCAGGTCTCGCTCGATTTCGTGACCAAGGACGCCAAGACCGGCCAGGGCGGCTATGGGTTTAAGACGCTGCAACTGATCAAGGTGCTGGGTCAATGGAAGATCGCCAGCGAGTTCTATACCGGTCACCCGCTGCCGAATCCGTCCTGAGAGGAGCTTGGCTAATCCGCCGCCTGCACGCATTTCGCGGTCGGATCGCTGGCGCCGATGCCGGCGGCTAGGCTCTGGCACAGCGCATGGGCGGCGGGGGGCGGGGCGGTGATCAGGATTTGCAGGCCCTTGGCCGCGATCATGTCCTGCGCGCCGGCCGCGGTCTGGCCCAGTTCCTTCGGGCGGGTATCGACGCAGCGGGCTTCCGCCAGGCTGCATTCCTTGCAGTTGGCCAACATGGCCGCGGTCGCGCGCTGATTGGCGGCCTGGCAATCGGTCTCGCTCGGCGCCTGGTCCTGGAGGAAGCTCAGCGTCACACCCTCCGGGGCCGCGATCCGGGCGACCGGGAAATAGGGCGTCGGCCTCAAGAAAAACACCAGGGCCGCGCCCAGGATGATGATCGCCGCTGCGCTCAAAAGTGCCGTCCGTCCCATGATGTCCTCCCTAATAGATCCCGGGCAGCAGCCGCGCCGTTTGCCGGGCATAGGCGTCATACTCCGGGAAGCTGTCGCGCAGGACGGTTTCCTCGAAGCTCAAACGCCAGAGCTGGATGATGAAATGGCCGACCAGGATCGCCGTTGCCGGCCAGCTCATGAACTGCAGCCAGGCGCCCAGGATCGCGATCTCCTCGGCGGCATAGAGCGGGTGGCGCACGAAGCGGTAGGGCCCGGTCATGACCAGCTTGCGCGCCTCGGGCATGATGCTGAGCGAACGGCCGAGCGACAGGACGGCGACGATCGAGACATAATTGCCGATCAGGATCAGCACCGCCGAGGCGACATTGACGGCGATCGAGCCCGGCGTCCGCTCCAGCAGCACCATGGCGAGCGTCAGCGTGGCGCCCAGCAGGGCCACCAGGCGCGGCAGCAGCCCGCGCGCCCTGGCGACCGGCCGGCGCCGGACCAGATGGAATGCCATCAACAGGATCAGGAACAGGATGAGGGCGACGCGCGAGCCCAGCCCCGCGACGAAATCCGCGGTGATGGCGAGCGGCGCCGGCAGGCCCTGGAGCCAATCCACCAGGCCCCGGACCTCGCCCTGCAGGATATAGCCGTTGTAGAGCAGGATCGGCAGGCGCATCAGCCGATCATAGGTCCGGCTGGCGCGGAACCGGGCGAGCGCACCGTCCGCCAGACTTGCCGTCACACTCTCTTCGACCACCCGTGCCATCCTTGCCGTTGCCGGGCGACCCTAGACGATTGATCCGGGCCAAAGCTAGCAAGCTTCGATGACGGCGCGCTAAGCTCCGGCAAACTTGCCCCGAGGTGCCATGTCCCGCCGCCTGCCGCCGCTCGCCGCCCTCCGCGCCTTCGAGGCGGCCGGGCGGCATCTGAGCTTCAGCAAGGCCGGCGAGGAGCTGTTGGTCAGCCAGAGTGCCATCAGCCATCATATCCAGACGCTGGAGGCGAGCCTGGGCGTGCCCCTGTTCGTGCGCCGGACGCGGGCGGTCAGCCTGACGCCCGAAGGCGCCCGCTATCTGGCGACGGTGCGCCAGGCGTTCGATCTGCTGGTCGCCGGCACCGACGCGGTCGCGGTCGGCACCAAGGCGACGGTACGGGTCAGCCTGCTCGCGTCGTTCGCGACCCATTGGCTGATGCCGCGCCTTGGGCGCTTCCGCGAGCGTCATCCCGGCGTCGATCTGGCGCTCGATCCCTCGGTGGGCGTGATCGACATCGAGGCGAGCAGCGCCGATCTCGCCATCCGCTACGGTCAGGGCCAGTGGCCGGGCGTCGAGGCCGCGATGCTGATGCCGGACCGGATCTCGCCGGTCATGAGCCCGGCGTTGCTGGCGCGCGGCCCCAAGATCGAAGGCCCCGAGGATCTGCTGGCCCACGACCTGCTGTTCTCCTATTCGCGCACCCTGTTCGAATGGGCCAGTTGGACCGAGGCCGCGGGCCTGGATCTGGCGACGGCACGGCGCACGCTGCTGCATGATTATAATATCGTGCTGCAGGCGGCCATCGATGGGCAGGGCGTGTGCATGGGCCGGCAATGCCTGATCGGCGACAAGCTGGCAGCTGGGTTGCTGGTGCAGCCGCTGCCGCTGTCGGTCACGGCCGGTATCGCCTGGTGGCTGGTGCTGCCGAAGCGCAAACCGTCGCGGGCGGCCGCCGCCTTCCTCGATTGGCTGGTCGAGGAGGCGGCGATGGATCAATCAAACTCATCCATGGCCCGGCTGATATGAATTGGTCGGGCGGCCAAGCGATCGCTTAGCATCCGGTCCTCGATTTCGATGGATGGAGCCTCTCATGACCGACACGATCGCCGCCCGCTTGGGCCAACTTGGCCATGCCCTGCCCGTGGCATCGGGTCCGGCTGCCAATTACGTGCCGGTGACGCGCGTCGGCGTGCTCGCCTTCATCTCCGGCCAAATCTCGGCCGGCGCTGTCGGACGCCTGGGCGACGATCTCAGCGTCGAGCAGGGGAAGGCGGCGGCCGCCGGGGCGGCGCTCAGCCTGTTGGCCCAGATCGACCGGTTGATCGAGGGCGACGTCGCCCGGGTGAAGCGCGTGGCGCGGCTCGGCATCTTCGTGGCGGCGACGCCGGACTTCACCCAGCATTCGCAGGTCGGCAATGGCGCCTCGGACCTGGTCGTGGCCGTGCTGGGCGAGGCCGGGCGCCACGCCCGCACGACGGTCGGCGTCGCCTCGCTGCCGACCGGTGCCGCGGTCGAGGTCGAGGCGATCGTCGAATTGGCGGAGTAACCATCATGGCCCTCGACATTGCCCGGCTGCGCGCCGAAACGCCCGGCACTGAGCGGATATTGCACCTCAATCACGCCGGCAGCTCGCTGATGTCGGCGGCGACGATCGACGCGATCCACGCGCATCTCCGGCGTGAGGCCGAAGGCGGTTCGATGGAGGCCGGGAGCGCTGCCGGCGCGGCGCTTGATCAAGTACGCGCCGACGCAGCCGACCTGCTGGGCGCCATCGCCGACGAGATCGCCTTCACCGGCGGCAATTCCGACGGCTGGGGCCGGGCCTTCGCCGCCCTGCGCCTGCAGCCGGGCGACAAGGTGCTGGTCAGTCGGTCCGAATGGGGCGGCAATCTCGCCTGCCTGGAGCGGGCCGGCGTTGCGATCGAGACGGTAGCGGCGGACGAGGACGGCCGGATCTCGCTGGCGGCGCTCGAAAGTCGGCTCGACGACCGCGTGCGGCTGCTGGCGCTCACCTGGGCGCCGGCCAATGGCGGCCTGATCCAGCCGGCGGCTGCGGTCGGTCGGCTCGCGCGTGCCGCGGGCGTGCCCTATTTCATCGATGCGGCCCAGGTGGTGGGCCAATTGCCGATCGATGTCCGCGCCGTCGGCTGCGACGTGCTGACGGCGCCGGGCCGGAAATCGCTGCGCGGTCCGCGCGGCACCGGGCTGCTGTTCGTGCGCCGGGATTTCCAGGATCGGCTCGATCCGGCTTTCGTCGATACCAACTCGGCGCCGATCGGTCCCGGTGGTGCTGCACTGCGCCCGGATGCGCGCCGGTTCGAATCGGCGGAGGCGCCGCTGGCCCTGCGCCTGGGCCTTGGTGTTGCCATCCGCCAGGCGCTCGATCTGGGGATCGGCAACATCCGCGCGGCCATTGTCGCCAATGCCGATGCCTTGCGCGCCCGGCTGGCAGAGGTTCCCGGCGTCACGCTCAGGGATCTGGGGACCGAGCGGTCGGGACTGGTGTCGTTCACGCTCGCCGGCCGTGCCGGCGCTCCCGTTCAGGCCGCCATGGCCGCCCAGGGCATCAACCTCGGCTTCAACGGCCGGGCCTATACGCCGCTCGACATGGACGCCCGCGGCCTGGACGAAGTGTTGCGCGCCTCGGTCAGCTATTTGACGACCGAGGCGGAGCTCGACCGGTTCGTTGCGGCCCTGAGCAGGCTGGATGGCTGAAGCCCATCCCCGGGGGCTTGCCTTTTGCCCAGCGCCTCGCGCAAACTCCGCCGCCCAAAAGGGGGCCTCCTTGCGCGGGCCCGTAGTTCAGTTGGTTAGAACGCGCCGCTCATAACGGTGTTGTCGTCGGTTCGAGTCCGGCCGGGCCTACCAACCCCTCTTTCTGGGCGCTCTTGCGGGGGATGCCGTGCCTTGACCGGAATGCTCGACCCGTTGGATGCGGCACTGGCCGAGGCGATCGGGCATTTCCAGGCCGGCCGACTGACCGAGGCGGCCGCGGTCGGGCAACAGATCCTGGCGGTGCGGCCGAAGCTGGCGCAGGCGCTGCACCTGATGGGTGCCGTGGCGCTCCGGGCCGGGCAGGCCGACGAGGCCATCCGGTTGATCGGCCAGGCGGTGGCGCTCGACGGCGGCATCGCCACCTATCACAACAGCCTGGGTCAGGCCCATCGCCTGCTGGGCACCCGGTCCGAGGCGATCGCGTGCTACGAGCGCGCGCTCTCGATCAATCCGAATTTCGGACCAGGCCACGCCAATCTCGCCCAGGTGCTGGAGGCGAGCGGTCTCGATGTCGCGGTCGAGTATTACCGCCGCCTGGTCGCAGCCCTGCCGGCCAACCCGCTCGCCCGGGCCAATTTCGCCTATATGGTCGAAAAATCCGGCGAAACCGAGGCGGCGATCGAGATCTATCGCCAGGCGCTGGCGCTCGATCCGAACCAGCCAACCGCGTTCGGCAATCTGGGCGTAGCGCTGGCCGACCTCGGCCGGATCGACGAGGCGATCGCTTGCTATCGCCAGGCGCTGGCGCTCGATCCGAACGATGCGTCGGCCCATAACGGCCTGGGGCTGGCGTTGTTGCTGAAGGGCGAGTTCGCCGCGGCCTGGCCGCATCACGAACACCGGCCGCGCGACTGGGCCGGCGAGTTCGTCGTGCCGCGCTGGCGGGGCGAGCCGCTCGACGGCGACCGCATCCTGCTGCATGCCGAGCAGGGCATGGGCGATACGCTGCAGTTCGTGCGCTACGTGCCGATGGTAGCAAGCCGAGGCGGCCGCGTCGTGCTGGCGACGGTGCCGGCGCTGGCGCCCTTATTCGCCGGATTGCCCGGCGTGGAAGAACTGGTGACCGGCAGGAAGCCGCCGGCCGATCTCGCCTGGCACTGCCCGTTGATGAGCCTGCCGCTCGCCTTCGGCACCACGCGCGACACGATCCCAGGGCCTTGGCCCTATCTGCAGGCGCCGGGCGATCGCTTGGCACCCTGGCGGGAGCGGATCGGCAGCGAGGGAATGCTCAAGGTCGGCCTGGTCTGGAAGGGCCAGCCGAAGCTCCGGCGCGACCGCGCCCGATCCTTGCCGCCGGAGGCGCTGGCGCCGCTCGCCGGCCTCGCCGGCGTCACCTATTATTCTCTGCAGAAGACCGCGACCGGCAGTGCCGCCGCCGAGCTGCCGCCGGCCCTCCAGGCGATCGACCTCGCCGATGGGTTCGCCGACTATGGCGAGACCGCGGCGGCGCTGATGGCGCTCGATCTGGTCATTACCGTCGATACGTCGGTCGCCCACCTGGCCGGCGCGCTCGGCAAACCGGTCTGGGTGCTGATCTCGAAGGTCCCGGACTGGCGCTGGGGCCTTGGCGGTACCGACAGCGCCTGGTATCCGAGCGTCCGCCTGTTCCGGCAGTCCCAGGCGGGCCGTTTGGGACGATGTCGTCACCGATGTGCTGCGCGCCCTGGTGGCAAGAGTCTCGTAACCTCCGACGGGTAGCGTGAACAGCGGGGCAGCCTGCGCATCTTGCGCTTCCGCTTTGTTGCGATGCAGCATAAACTACGACGAATCACATCTCGAAAGACGGCAAATGCGCCCGGTACCCTTCAAAGGCAATCTCATCGTCACCAACCTGCCCGACGACATGACCGCGCCAGCGCTGGCCGATCTGTTCGAGGATTACGGCGTGGTGATCGGTGCGGTGATCAAGCAGATCCCGGCCAATGCGGGACCGGCGACGATCGGCGTGGTGGCGCTGGCACCCGACAACGCCGTCGAAAAGGCGATCAGCGCCATCGACAAGACGATTGTCGGCGAACGCAAGATCAAGGTCGGCCGGGCCAAGCCGCAGGCGCCGCGCGCCAAGACTGCCGCAAAACCGGCTCCACGGCCTCTTTCCGCGCCGGCTCCTGCCCCGATTGTGGCGCCCAGGCCGTACGTGGCCGAGGCTTTCGATGGCAAAATGGACGCGCCTGCGACAAAAACCGCACGTCCGATCGTCGTTGAGTACAAAAATCGTCGGATTATTCGCCCATAAGGCTTATATCCGGGGCGGCCGATCCGGTTGGCAGCGTTTTTGCTGATGGATCGGCAGGTGGTTCGTTCGGCCGAGCGTCGTACGGATCGTCGATCCGAGCCCTATTTTTGACTTCGAGACGGTTCAGCCTGCATGAGCGAAGACATTGAATTGTTGAAGGCCGCGCGCTCCCTCATCGAACAGTTCGGCAAGAAGGCCGCCGATCAAGCGCGCAAGCGGGCCGAGAACAGCAGCCTTGGCGGCAGCATGTCGGCGGCCCACCAGTGGGAACTGGTGGCCAAGAAAATCGAGGCGATGGCGCGCTAATCCGTTTTCGGCATCAGGTAACGATGTCGAGCGTGTCCCGATCGAGCTTCTTGACCGTGCTCAGCACTTTGGCGTTGGCCTCATAGCTGATCTTGGCGGCGGCGACTGTGATGAGATTCGTCGCGAGGTCGCCGTTGGAGCCCTGGAGTGCCTGGCTCACTTGGCCTGCGGCCGTGCCGATCTGACCCCCGGTCAACGGCGGCGCGCCCGCGCCTGCCTGTGCGGTCGGTGTCAGCGCCGTCGAGGTCTGGGCGATATTGGTCGCGGCGGTCGCGATCTTGTTCTGCGCCGCCTCGATCCCGCTCAGCGCGTTCGAGGACGCGCCCGCCAATCCATCCACCATTGCCGTCTCCGTTCTCGGTCCGGCGATCATACGCCCGCGACGCGATTCTGGGTGGCGAAAATCGCCTGACCGACTTGGGCCCAAACCGAGCCAGGCTTATTTCCAGGATGGGACGTTTTCTGGAGGCGGTATGGACGAGCTTCTTCAACCGGTTGGGACCGGGCTGAAAGAGCAGGGCTTCGCATTCGTCGAGGCCGACGCGATGACGGCCATCCTCGCCCAAGCGGGCCTCGCCGACTGGGCGCATTTCGCCGACAGCTGGAACGACCTCGGGCTCGATACCTACATGGCCGACGGCGGCCGCTACCGCAGGCGCCGCCATGCCGCATTCGAGCTCACGTCCGCCGGCATCGCGCGCAAGCCACATCAGCCGCACTATCAAAGCCGCGACTATAACCCGCTGAACGGCGGGCTCGCCCGCTGGTTCGAGCCGATCCGCGACGATGTCGCCGCCCACCCGGCGATGGTCGCGATCCTGCAATCCTGTTTCGCCCTGTTCGACGGGATCACGCCGGCCGAGATCCGGCCCGCGGCCTGGCATGTCGAGGTGCATCAGTTCCGTATCGAGGCGCAACCGGGCAAGGAAGGCCGGCCGACGCCCGAGGGGTTGCATCGCGACGGCGTCGACTGGGTGCTGGTCCTGCTGACGGCGCGCGTCAATATCGCCAGCGGCATGACCACGATCCACGACATGGATAAGGCGCCGCTCGGCAACTTCACCCTGACCCAGCCGCTCGATTCGGCTTTGGTCGATGATGGCCGGGTCTATCACGGTGTCACGCCGGTCGAGCCGCTCGATCCGGCGAAGCCGGCCTATCGCGACGTTCTGGTGGTGACCTTTCGTCGTTAGATACCGGCGACGACAGTTCGCGGGGAATTGACCGGAGCCCGAGTTGCGTCAGACGAGAAGCTGGCCGATGATGCGACCGCGTGCCCTCTTTCCCAGGTGTCCGATGTCGCTGCGTTGCAAAGGCTTTTCGTCCCGAGAGCTTGGTGTGCTGCTGGCGGCGGCATCGTTGCTGCTGGCGGCGCCCGCCTTGGCCGACACCACCATCGATGCGGCGAAGAAGCCGCCGCTGTCGCCCGCGATCGCGCTGCCGACCCTGTCGCCGCTGGTGAAAAAGGTGATGCCCTCGGTCGTCAATATCGTATCGGAGATCCCGGCCGAGGCGGTGAACGACGGGGGCGAGACGGCGGCCGGCGGCGAGGGCGGCCAGGGCCAGACCCCGTTCGACGATTTCATGCGCCGCTATTTCGAACAGCATGGGTTGCCGAGCCCGGTTGCGGCCAAGCCCGCGCCGGGG
>Ga0302311_10005816_pt1 | contig 12940 bp, 11 predicted proteins | sample III_Palsa_N1_3_FD_200449 | JGI IMG/M metagenome (GOLD analysis project Ga0302311, IMG submission 200449) | Peat permafrost microbial communities from Stordalen Mire near Abisko, Sweden - III_Palsa_N1_3 | ecosystem: Environmental > Terrestrial > Soil > Palsa > Peat permafrost | place: Sweden... | reverse complement strand
AGGCCTGGCCGTAGCTCGTGCTGCCCCGCGGGTTCAGATAGAGCACGACGTAGCCGTTGGCGGCGAAGTTCTGCCACATGAAGTCGAAGTTGCTGTTGTAGCTGCCGTACGGCCCGCCATGGATCTCGAGGATCAGCGGGTATTTCTTCGAGGCGTCGAAGTCCGGCGGGGTGATATACCAGCCCTCGATCTGGGCGCCGCCGGACGAGCTCCAGGTCAGCGTCTGGGTATGGCCGAGCGTCTTGCCTTCCATCCACGAGGCGTTGATGTGGGTGAGCGTGGCCACGGAGTCGGGCTTGCCCAGGTCATAGCGGACCACCTCGGCCGGGTGGTCCGGGTCGGTCACGGTGCCCGCCGCCACGCCCGTCTTGGACAGGGAATCCAGCACCAGCACGTGCTCGCCGTGCGTCACCGGCTTCACCCCCCCCTTGAGCGAGGCGAAGTCCACATTGCGCGATCCGCGGACGTCGGCGTCGAAGAACAGGCCCGATCCGTCCGGCGCCCAGCGCACATTGATCGGATCGTGATCGAAGCCTTCCGAGAGCTTGCGAATCTCGCCGCCGCCGATCGGCACCACATAGAGGTCCGAGTCGGTGTGGGTCCGCTTGCCCGTCGGATAGCCGAGGAAGGCCACGGTCCGTCCGTCCGGCGATACGCTCGGCTGGGTCCACGCGCCCTTGACCGGCACCAGGTCGCGCAGTTCGCCCGACGCCACATCCACCACCAGCAACTGGCCGCGCTGGTAGCTGAGATCGTTGTCGAAGTCGCGCGCCGCCTGGAAGACGATGGTCCGGGAGTCCGGCGTCCAGTCGAAGGGCACGGCGCCGTGCAGTTCGCCGGCGCCGACCGTCCACGCTCCGTGCGTGATCTGCCGCGCGGCGCCGCCGTCAGCCGCGACCACGAACAGTTGCGTGCGGCCATCGGCGATGAAGCCGACCTGATCCTGCCGGTAGTGCAGGCTCTGGACGATCCGCGGCGCGGCGGCCCACTTGGCGTCCTTAGGCGCGGGCGGGAGGGAGATGTTCCACTTCGGCGCCTCCGGCGTGAACATGGAGAAGGCGATCTGCTTGCCGTCGGGCGACCAGCGCGCGTCGCCGATCTTTTCCAGCGCCCGCGTCACCTGCGTCGCCGGGCCGTCGATGTCGATCCAGCGCACGAACAGCTGCGGCTTGCCGTCGGCCTCGCCGATGTAGAGGATTCGCTGGCCGTCCGGGGACCAGCGCGCGCCGTCGCCGCGGGTGAGGAAGCGGTTCTGCGACCCGTCCGCGTTCATGATCCACAGCGACGGCTCCCACTTGTCGTCGATCCGGTTCACTTGACGACGCGCGTAGATGATCCGCTTGCCGTCGGGCGAGATCTGCGCATCGCCGATCCGCTCGAGATCGAAATAGTGTTCGGTCGTAAGCCGTGTCTGCGACGGCTTCTCCTGCGCTGAAACGCTGCCGACCGCCGCCGCGGCCAGCATTAACGCGGCCGCGAAGCCAACTCCCCGCTTATTCATAAACGCCCCTTCCCTGCACGCATCGAGCGGCCATGAAGAACGTAAGCGCCGCACCGGCGCCGGCCACCCCGCCCTGCCTGCTTAGTCACAATCCCAGCCGGCGAACACCACCCGATTGGCGGGGGTATGTGGCGGCCACGGACGGCTTCGCCCGAGGGCGCCCGCTCGCGCGTCGGGACGCCCCTAAGCCTGTGACGGCGGCGCGGTCTGCGCCGGATCGGCGGTTTCGAGCGCCTGCTCGGCCGACTCGGCGATCGCCGGCTGCGGACCGCGGCCCTTGAGCTTGGCCGACGGGATCAGGAGCGTGGTGCAGATGCCGACCACCATCACGATCAGGCTGGCCAGGAAGACGCCCTGCATGGCGTGGGTGATGGCGACCTGGGCGCCGAGGTCTAGCCCCTTGCCTGCCGCCGCGTGCGCCGCGCCGCCGGCCGAACGGAGCACCGACATCTTCTGCAGGCTGGCCAGCGACAGGCCGCCGTGACCGCCGGCCGAGAGGTTGTTGGTCAGAAGCGCCCCGAAAACCGCCACGCCGATGGTCGAGCCGATCTGGCGGAAGAACTGCGAGGTCGAGGTGGCGACGCCGAGCTCATGCGGCTGCACCGCGTTCTGCACGGCGATGGAATAGAGGCTCTGCGCCGGACCGAGGCCGACGCCAAACACGAACACCCGCCAGGCCACGTCCCACAGGCTCATGCTCGGGTGGATCAGCAGCAACAGCAGGCCGCCGACCAGCATGATGGCCTGGCCGCCGAGCAGGATCGGCTTGAACACCCCCAGGCGCGCCACCAGCTGGCCCGAGGCGGTCGAGGCGGCGATCAGCCCGATCATCAGCGGCAGCATGACGATGCCGGACTGGGCCGGCTGGGCCCCGGCGCCGAGCTGCAGGTAGAGCGGCAGATAGGCCACCACGCCCATGAACGACATGGAGGTGATGAAGCTGGAGACATTGGCGAAGGTGAAGGTGCGGTTGGTGAACAGCCGCAGCGACAGGATCGGATGCGCCACCCTGGACTCAACGGCGATGAACGACGCCAGCCCCACCACGAAGATGGTCATCGGGATGATGATGCGGGGCGAGGTGAAGCCATAGCCGGCGCCGATCCAGCTCAGCGCCAGGAGCAGGGGCACGAAAGTGGTCACCACCAGGATCGCCCCGGCGAAGTCCACCGTCCCCGGCACCCGGCGCGTCAGCGGCGGCATCTTCACCGCGATCATGAACAGGGCGAGCGAGGCCAGCGGCAGGTTGATGTAGAAGATCCAGCGCCAGCCGGCGACGACCAGCGGCCCGAGATGGGTCGGCCCCAGCTGGGCGAAGAAGCCGCCGATGATCGGACCGAGGATCGAGGCGAGGCCGAACACCGCCCCGAACATGCCGCCGAACCGCCCGCGCTCCCGCGGCGGGAACATGTCTGCAATGATGGCGAAGGCCGAGGTGAACAGAGCGCCGCCGCCGAGGCCCTGAATGGCCCGGAACACGATCAGCTGCACCATGCCGCCGCCCAGGATCGGCAGGCGGCCGAACTCGCCCGCCGCGCCGCACAGCACCGAGCCGATCGTGAACAGGGCGACGCCGGTGAGCAGGATGATCTTGCGGCCGTAGAGGTCCGACAGCTTGCCGTAGATCGGCACCATCACCGTCGACGACAGCAGGTAGGCGGTGGTCACCCAGGCGTAGAGGTTCAGCCCCTGCAGCTCGGCGATGATCCGCGGCATGGCCGTGCCGACGATGGTCTGGTCAAGCGCCGACAGCAGGAAGACGATCATCAGCCCGATCAGGGTGATGCGCCGCTCCTCCGGCGTGAACACCTGCGGTTCGGTCATCAAGGGCGCGGCGGCGGGCGAAGCTTCTGTCATTTCGCCAGTCCTTTAGCGCGCCTGCGCCGGCGCGCCAGCATGTTCAGCGCCTCGACGAAGCCCGAGAAGCCCATGGCGGCGTAGACGTAGCCGCGCGGCACGTGGAAGCCCAGCCCGTCGGCGATCAGGAGGGCGCCGATCAGCAACAGGAAGCCCAGCGCCAGCATGACCACGGTCGGATTGCCGCGGATGAAGGCGGCGAGCGGGCCCGAGGCGATCATCATCAGCACCACGGCCACCACCACGGCGGCCATCATCACCGGCAGCTTGTCGGTCATGCCCACCGCGGTGAGGATGCTGTCGATCGAGAACACCAGGTCGAGCGCCAGGATCTGGATCAGGGCGGCGGCCATGCCGAGGGTGGCGGCGCCGGGTTTCTCCCCGTCTTCGGCTTCGGGATCAACCGCCTCGTGGATTTCCCGCGTCGCCTTCCAGATCAGGAACAGGCCGCCGGCGATCAGGATCAGGTCGCGCCACGACAGGCCGACGCCCAGCACCGTCACCAGCGGACGGGTGAGGCCGACGATGAAGGCGATGAACGACAACAGCGCCAGCCGCAGCACCAGCGCCAGGGCGAGGCCGAAGGTGCGCGTGCGCGCCCGGCTCTCTTCCGGCAGCCGGTTCGACAGGATGGCGACGAACACCAGGTTATCGACGCCCAGCACCACCTCCATGACGATCAGCGTCGCCAGCGCCACCCAGGCGGCGGGATCGGTCAGAAGGCGGATCAGGGCGTCCATGCCCCGAGCCTAGCCGATGCCGCAACGCGACGCGATCCGTCGGCGCGCGCGCTTGCGCCCGGTCGGGCCGGACTCAGACCCGGTCCGCCAGCACCAGCTTGATCGTCTGCTTCACGCCGCCACGTTCGACCTCGAGCGCGACCTCGGTTCCGGCCGCATCCGACAACAGCCAGTAGAGGCCGCTGACGAGGCCGGACGTGTTGATGGTCGGCAGCACGTCGCCCACCTTCAGGCCCGCAGCCTCCGCCGCCGACCCCGGCGCCACCTCGCTCACCGTGCAGACGCCGTTTTTGGTGCGTCTGACGTCCAGGCCCGAGCGGTCGACCCGGAAGGCGTCGGCTGCCGCATCGTTGCGCTTTATCCACAGCACCGTCCGCGGAAAGGTCTGGAACGACATGTCGAAGCGTCGGAGCACGTCGAGCCCGACCAGGCCGTCGCTCTCCGGCGCGTCGGCAGTGAAATGCTGGGGATCGATCAGGGTGACGATCGGGTCGCGGAAGCGGGTGGCGCCGATCTGGAAGCTCTTCATCCGCACGGTGCGCGAGCGGGTCGCGCCGGCGGTGCCGCGCACCACCTCTTCGAGGAAGGTCGGAAAAGCGTTCCACAGGCCCCGGTCGCGGACGTAGTTGCTGAGCAGGGTGATCCCGTCGGGGTCGCCGGTGTCGAGCTGCAGGCGCAGGGCCTGGTCGTCGAGCCGGCAGGGCGCGATCACCTGATGCTCGCTATGGCCCTTGTCGTACGGAATGGCGGTGTAGCCGGCATGGTCCGCCTCGCCGCTGAAATAGAGGCGCAGCTCGCCCTTGGTGAAGTCGAGATCGGCGTCCTGGGTCTGCAGCAGGTGCGCCGGCAACAGGCCTTCGACATCGCCCATCGCCACGCCATCGAGCTGAGCGGCCGGCTGGCGCAGCACGCCGCCAATGACGATGTCTTGGACGGAGTAGGTTGCGTGCACCTCCTGGCCGACGATGCCGCTCGACATCGAGCCGCCGGCGATCTTAAGGCCGAGCGAGGCTGCGACCTCGGGATCGATGCTGGCGCGGTCCGAATCACCGGTGTCGAGCGCGAAGCGCAGAGGACGGCTGCCGTTGACGGTGACGGCCAGCAGCACCCGATTGTGCAGCAGCAGGATCTTGACCACCGAGACGTTGGGCGTGGCGGCCCCTGCGGGCATGGCGCCCGCGCCAAGCGCCGCGGCGCAGGCGGACAACAGGGCCCGCCGATCGATTGCTAGGTGTATCACGCCCTGAGCCCCTCGCGCACCCGCCATCGACCCGGCGCCGCGCCAATCCCCGCGGCGAGCTAAGCGCGAGGTCGCGGCGGGTTCAAGCCCCGCCCCGCATGCAAGCCGGCCGGCAAGCCGCCGAACCTGTTTGCACGACCGCGCGCCTCAGGTTGCGATGCGGAAACCCACATGCTAGGGAGCGCACGGCTTTGAGCGGAAACGGCTTGGGCCGGGCCTTTTCGCGCGCGGTTTCCTCAATTCCGTCAAGCTTTTGACCCCGCCGCGGCGCGCTTTCGAGTCGTCGGCGGTTCGACGCAATTTTTAAGGTGGTTTCAGGCGTGGCGGACGACTCCTCCCGGTTGGCAGATGTGGGCGCGCGCTATGCGCATGCGCTGTTCGAATTGGCCGACGACGCCAAGATGGTCGCCGTGGCCGAAGACGACCTCAAGGCCCTGAAGGCCATGAGCGCGGAGAGCCTGGACCTGCGCCGCCTGATCGCCTCACCGACCTTCACCGCCGAACAGAAGGGCGCCGCCCTGCAGGCCATCGCCGACAAGGCCCAGCTCAATCCGCTGACCCGCAAGTTCCTCGGCCTGCTCGCGGCCAACAACCGCGTCGCGGCCCTGCCGGCGGTGATCCGGGCGTTCGAGCGGCTGGCCGCCGAGCGGCGCGGCGCCGTCGCCGCCGAGGTGACCACGGCGATCAAGCTGACCGCGGCCCAGCAGAAGGCCATCTCGGCCGCGCTGAAGCAGGCCTTCGGCAAGGATCCCGAGATTTCCACCACCGTCGACCCGACCATCCTCGGCGGGCTGAAGGTCAAGGTGGGCTCCAGACTCTTCGACGCGTCGCTGAAGTCGCGTCTCGACCAACTCAAGTTCGCCCTCAAGAGAGCGTAAGACAGACCCATGGACATTCGCGCGGCCGAAATCACGGCCATCCTCAAGTCGCAGATCGCCAACTTTGGCCAGGAAGCCGATGTCTCCGACGTCGGCCAGGTGCTGAGCGTCGGCGACGGCATCGCCCGCGTCTATGGCCTCGACCAGGTCCAGGCCGGCGAAATGGTGTCCTTCCCCAAGGCGGGGGTGAAGGGCATGGCGCTGAACCTCGAGCGCGACAATGTGGGCGTGGTGATCTTCGGCCAGGACCAGGAGATCGCGGAGGGCGACGAAGTCCGCCGCCTCGGCGAAATCGTGGACGTGCCGGTGGGCCGCGGCCTGCTCGGCCGCGTGGTCAACCCGCTGGGCGAACCGATCGATGGCAAGGGCCCGCTGTCCGACGTGGCCGAGCGCCGCCGGGTGGACGTGAAGGCGCCGGGCATCATCCCGCGCAAGTCGGTGCACGAGCCGGTGCAGACGGGCCTGAAGGCCATCGACACCCTGATTCCGGTGGGCCGCGGCCAGCGCGAACTGATCATCGGCGACCGCCAGACCGGCAAGACCGCCGTGGCGATCGACACCATCCTGAACCAGAGGGCGGTCAACGCCGGCACGGACGAGAGCGCCAAGCTCTACTGCATCTACGTCGCCATCGGCCAGAAGCGCTCCACCGTGGCCAACATCGTGCGCACCCTCGAGGAGCACGGCGCGCTCGACTACACCATCGTGGTTTCGGCCACGGCGTCCGAGCCGGCGCCGCTGCAGTTCCTGGCCCCGTTCTCGGGCTGCGCCATGGGCGAGTGGTTCCGCGACAACGGCATGCACGCGCTGATCATCTACGACGACCTGTCGAAGCAAGCGGTGGCCTACCGCCAGATGTCGCTGCTGCTGCGCCGTCCGCCGGGCCGCGAAGCCTATCCCGGCGACGTGTTCTACCTGCATAGCCGCCTGCTGGAGCGCGCGGCCAAGCTGAACGAGGACAACGGTTCGGGGTCGCTGACCGCCCTGCCGATCATCGAAACCCAGGCCAACGACGTCTCGGCCTATATCCCGACCAACGTGATCTCGATCACCGACGGCCAGATCTTCCTGGAAACCGACTTGTTCTACCAGGGTATCCGCCCGGCGGTGAACGTCGGCATCTCGGTGTCGCGCGTGGGCTCGTCGGCGCAGATCAAGGCGATGAAGACCGTGGCCGGCCCGATCAAGGGCGAGCTGGCCCAGTATCGGGAAATGGCCGCCTTCGCCAAGTTCGGCTCCGATCTCGACGCCTCGACCCAGAAGATGCTGGCGCGCGGCGAACGGCTGACCGAACTCCTGAAGCAGGCCCAGTACGCGCCGTTCGCGGTCGAGGAGCAGGTGGCGGTGATCTACGCCGGCACCCGCGGCTTCCTCGATCCGCTGCCGGTGGCCAAGGTCGGCCCGTTCCAGGACGCGCTGATCGCCAAGCTGAAGACCAGCTATCCCAAATTCCTCGAAGGCATCCGCAAGGACACCAAGGCCGGGCTGACCCCGGCTCTGGAGGAGATGCTCAAGGAAGCGCTCGCCGACGTCTCCCGAACCTTCGCCTGAGACCGTAGGGAGTAACGGTCATGGCCACCGTCAAGGAGATGCGCACTCGTATCACGAGTGTGAAGTCCACGCAGAAGATCACCAAGGCGCTGCAGATGGTGGCGGCGGCCAAGCTCCGCCGCGCCCAGGCTTCGGCCGAGAGCGCCCGCCCCTATGCCCGGCGGATGGCGAACGTGATCGCCAACCTGGCCAAGAGCGTATCGGGGCCTTCCGCACCCCTGCTGCTGGCCGGCACGGGCAAGGACCAGCGACACCTGGTGGTCGTGGCGACCGCCGACCGCGGTCTGGCCGGCGGCTTCAACGCGGGCATCGTCCGCGCCGCGCGCGAGCGCATCTCGAGCCTGATCAGCCAGGGCAAGGATGTCCGCATCATCACCATCGGCCGCAAGGGCCGCGACCAGCTGCGCCGCCAGTACGGCTCGCACTTCGTCGAGAGCTATGAGGTCGGAAACAAGCCCCCGGGCTTCGATCTGGTGCAGCCGATCGCCCAGCAGATCCTGGACCTCTACCTCGGCGGCGAGATCGACGTGGTGACCCTGATCTACAGCCGGTTCCGCTCGGTGATCGCCCAGGTGCCGACCGCCAGGCAGCTGGTTCCGGCCATCGTCGAAGAGGCCGACGCGGCGAGCGCGCCCGACCTCAAGGGCGGGACCTACAGCTACGAGCCGGACGAGGAATCCATCCTGGAGACCCTCCTGCCGCGCAACATCGCCATCCAGATCCTGGCGGCGGTGCTCGAGAACCAGGCCGGCTTCTTCGCCGCCCAGATGGCCGCGATGGATTCCGCCACGCGCAATGCCGGCGACCTGATCAAGGCCCTCACCATCCAGATGAATCGTACCCGCCAGGCGCAGATCACCAAGGAGCTGATCGAGATCATCTCCGGCGCCGCCGCGGTTTGACAGCAACGCTAGCATTGACAGCACAAGACTTGCCGCCTACACCGCGCCCATGGCCACTCTCACGGTTCGCAACCTGCCTGACGAAGCGCTCGCCAAGCTCCGCGTGCGCGCCGCTCAGCATGGGCGGAGCATGGAAGCCGAAGCGCGCGAGGCCCTGGTGGCAGTGGCGAACGGTGCGCGCCTGCTCAACCTTCCTGCGCCACCCAGCGTCGATGAGCGCGTGGCCGAGGTTCAGGCCATGGTAAAGGCTAGGCTCGGCGAACTTCCGCGCGGACGGGTCGACGCTTTCCTTGCCGAGCGCAAAGCCGCCGCAGAGCGTGGAGAATGAGCGTTCTCGACACGTCGGCGGTGCTGGCCCTCGTCTACGGCGAGGAGGGCTCCGAGGTAGCCAAGTCGCACCTGGACGTCGGCTCGATCTCCCGGGTGAATGTGGCGGAAGTACTCACCGACCTTACCCGCGCCGGTTACGGCGGTCCGGTGGAGGGTATGAAGGTCCTTAACAAATTGAGCCTGCGCTTCCGCAGTGTCTATGACAACCATGCGGAGCGTGTCTCGGAGCTGAAGCAGATCAAAGGGTTGTCGCTCGGCGACTGCTTCTGCATCGCGCTCGGGGAATCGATCGACGAGCCGCTCGTGACCGGCGACACGGCCTGGGCGAAGCTGCCGCTCAAGGTTCCCGTGATCCTGATCCGCTGAAATCCCATTTTTTGAACCCACGTTTCCAGAACAGAGCCATGACCGCCCAGCCCAAGTCCATCAAGCCCGCCCAGACCGCCACCGGCCGCATCAGCCAGGTGATCGGCGCCGTCGTCGACGTCGAGTTCGAAGGCAAGCTGCCCGCCATCCTGAACGCGCTCGAAACCGGCAACGTCGACCAGCGGACCGGCCAGCCGGTGCGGCTGGTGCTGGAGGTGGCGCAGCACCTGGGCGAGAACGCCGTGCGCACCATCGCCATGGACACCACCGAAGGCCTGGTCCGCGGCGCGCCGGTGACCGACACGGGCGGTCCGATCCGCGTGCCGGTGGGCCCTGCCACCCTCGGCCGGATCATGAACGTGATCGGCGAGCCGATCGACGAGGCTGGCCCGATCGATCACACCCACATGGCCTCGATCCACCGCGAGCCCCCGTCCTTCGCCGAGCAGACGGCGACCACCGAAATCCTGGTCACCGGCATCAAGGTGATCGACCTGCTGTGCCCCTACACCAAAGGCGGCAAGATCGGCCTGTTCGGCGGCGCCGGCGTCGGCAAGACCGTGACGATGCAGGAGCTGATCAACAACATCGCCAAGGTCTACGGCGGCTATTCGGTGCTCGCCGGCGTCGGTGAGCGCACCCGCGAAGGCAACGACCTCTATCACGAGATGATCGAGAGCAAGGTCAACGTCGACCCGCGCGAGCATGGCGGCTCGACCGAGGGCTCGCGCTGCACCCTGGTCTACGGCCAGATGAACGAGCCCCCCGGCGCGCGGGCCCGCGTCGCCCTGACCGGCCTGGCCCAGGCCGAGTACTTCCGTGACGAAGAGGGCAAGGACGTGCTGCTCTTTATCGACAACATCTTCCGCTTCACCCAGGCCGGCTCGGAGATGTCGGCGCTGCTGGGACGCATCCCATCGGCGGTGGGCTATCAGCCGACCCTGGCCACCGACATGGGCCAGCTGCAGGAGCGGATCACCTCGACCAACAAAGGCTCGATCACCTCGGTGCAGGCGATCTTCGTGCCGGCCGACGACTTCACCGACCCGGCGCCGGCGACGGCCATGGCCCACCTTGACGCCACCACCGTGCTGTCTCGCGACATCGCCGCGCTCGGCATCTTCCCGGCGGTGGACCCGCTCGAATCCACCTCGCGGATCATGGACCCGCTGGTGATCGGCGAGGAGCACTACAACACGGCGCGCCGGGTGCAGGAGATCCTGCAGCAGTACAAGTCGCTGAAGGACATCATCGCCATCCTGGGGATGGACGAGCTGTCCGAGGACGACAAGCTGGTGGTGGCCCGCGCCCGCAAGATCAGCCAGTTCCTGTCCCAGCCGCTGAACGTCGCCGTGGCGTTCAACAACATGCCGGGCGTGATCGTGCCGCTGGAAGACACCATCCGCTCGTTCAAGGCGATCTGCGACGGCGAGTACGACCACCTGCCGGAAACCGCGTTCCGGCTCGTGGGGGCCATCGAAGAGGCCGTGGCCAAGGCCGAGAAGATGGCGGCGGAAGCGTAAGCATGGCCGCCAAGCTGCATTTTTCGCTGGTCTCGCCCGAGCGCGAACTTTTCTCTGGCGCGGTCGACCAGGTCGATGCGCCGGGGTCCGAGGGCGATTTCGGCGTGCTGGCCGGCCACGCGCCGTTCATGACCACGCTGAAGGAGGGCCGGGTAAAGGCCTACGATGACGGCGACGTTCGGGTCTACGAAGTGCGCGGCGGTTTCGCGGATGTGACTGCCGAAGGGCTCACCATTCTGGCGGAGCACGCCGAAGAGGTTATTTAGACGCTTGGCTCACGCCCAAAAGCCTCGCTAGAAGGTTTGCCGACCGCTTTTTGAGGAACCGCCCCCCATGCGCCTTGCGATCGTCAGTCTGATGGCTCTGGCCGCCGGCGCCAACGCCTACGCCCAGACCCCCGCATCGACCCCCGTAGCCGCCCCCGCCGCGGCGCCAACCGCGCCCCCGGCGCCGCCGCCCGCCGCGACCGCGCCGGCGACGACGCCTTCGGCCAGTGCGCCAGCGTCGACATCGACCGAGGCCCCGGTCACCGCGCCGCCCGGCGGGACCACGCCGACAGCCGAGACGCCGCCGCCACCACCGCCGCCGCCTACCGATCCGACGGCGATCGCGGTGCTGGACGTGCTGCAGAAGGTCTGCATCCCGGCGGCGACCGGCGGCAACTTCGCCCAGATCGCCAAGGGCTACGGCCTGCGCAAGCAGGGCGAACTGAATTGGGTGATCAAGCAGAAGGACTTCACCCTCACCGTCGAGGACCCCGGCTCGAACCCGACCCAGTGCCACGTCGACTTGGTGCACCCCGCCGACGTCGATGCGCCTGGCCGGCCGATCATCATCGCCCTGAACGACTGGGCGGCGGTCGAGCGCGGCTGGAGCCTCTACCGCAACGACAAGAACGTGCAGGGGACCACTCAATTCACCACCCGGTCATGGCAGCTGGACTGGAATGGCCAGGAACAGAGCCTGGTCTTCACCACCATGCGCAAACCCGACGGCACGCCGACCAAGGGCGCGCAGGACACCTCGCAGCTGATCTACGGCGTGCTGAAGTTGCCGAGCTGAGCCGGCTAGCCCTTCCCCTCAATGGGGAAAGGTTGGGATGGGGTGGATGAGCCGGCCTGGGTGAAGGGGCTGAGCAGGCAGCCGCGCCCATTTGCGCCTTTTGCCTCAACATCGAGCTTCCACTCTACCCCTACCCCGCCCCTTTGAGGGGCGGGATGCCAGGGCGCGCCGCTACTGCGCCGCGGCCATCGTCGAGCTGACCTCGGCCACCCAGGCGAGGCATAGGTCGGCGACGTCGCGCCAGCCGGGTTCGCCGATCAGCCAGTGGCTCATGTCGGGCATCACCTGCAGCTGAGCGCCGGTGCGGCGGGCGGTCTCACGCACGGTGGGCGGTGGGTGGATCACGTCGCGGCCGCCGGTGATCGCCAGGATCGGCGCGGCGATCAGCTCGGGCTGGATCATGGTGGTCATCAACGGATCCAGCCACCAGTTTAGCGTCTCGAACAGGGCGCGGCCGCTCTCGGGGCGCATCCGGTCGAAGATGGCGCGCTGTTCGAGCTTTTCCAGCCGATCGACGCCATAGCGGCGGAAGCTGAGATAGTCCGGCTCGATCGCCTGCGCCCAATAGGGGCCTAGCGCATAGAGGCTGACGGCCGAGACCGCCTCTTCCATCGACGAGCCGCCGACGCCCCAGGGGGCCGAGGGCGCCAGCAGGATCACGCCGGCGACCGGCGTCTTCGCCGCCGCCATCAGGCCGACCAGACCGCCCATCGAGTGGCCGATCAGGATGGGCGGCGCGGCCAGTGCAGACGCCTGCTCGACGACCGCGGCGGCGTAATCGTTCATCGAGAGGCCGAGCGCCGCCTCGCGCGGCGCGTCCGCCGCGTGGCCGGGCAGGTCGGGCGCGACGACCGCATGGCCGGCGGCGCGGAACGGCGCGGCGAAGCCGTCGAACGTCCAGCCGCCGCAAAAGCCGCCGTGGATCATCAGGATGGGGGGTGAAGTCATGCGCGCCCGACCTTGGCCGCCGCCGACCGGTGCGGCAAGAGC
>Ga0302311_10005815_pt1 | contig 12940 bp, 11 predicted proteins | sample III_Palsa_N1_3_FD_200449 | JGI IMG/M metagenome (GOLD analysis project Ga0302311, IMG submission 200449) | Peat permafrost microbial communities from Stordalen Mire near Abisko, Sweden - III_Palsa_N1_3 | ecosystem: Environmental > Terrestrial > Soil > Palsa > Peat permafrost | place: Sweden... | reverse complement strand
TCTGGGCACGCTGATCAGCTTCCACAGCTGAGTCACGGAGCAATCGGCCGGATAAGAAATCGGCGCGAGCGACCTCGATTAATATGGGTTGGACGCATACGAACTCGGCTGGCATCTCCAGCATAGCGGCGGCGGATCGCCAGTTCGAACGCCTGGGTATGGTTCGCTCCGCTCTCCTGCGCTCCTCGCGTTGCGCATGGCACCCAGCACGCGGCGGTCCGGCATTGTCTATTGGCGCTGGAGACACCAATTGTTCAAAAGTTTTTTGCTTCTTTTTTTCAAAAAAGAAGTGCTTTTCTTCCCCTTGTCTTCCTCGCCTTTTCGTGGTGAGAACAATACGAGAACACCAAGGCGAGCGATTTATGACCGGTCCGATTCGCGTGCGCGGCGCGCGCGAGCACAATCTGAAAAACATCGACGTCGAGATCCCCCGCGATCAACTTACTGTGATCACGGGCCTTTCCGGGTCAGGCAAGTCGTCGCTGGCGTTCGACACGATCTATGCCGAGGGCCAGCGCCGCTACGTTGAGTCGCTCTCGTCCTATGCCCGTCAGTTCCTGGAGCTCGCCGGCAAGCCCGACGTCGACCAGATCGAGGGTCTTTCGCCGGCGATTTCGATCGAGCAGAAGACCACCAGCAAGAACCCGCGCAGCACCGTCGGCACGGTGACCGAGATCCACGATTACATGCGCCTGTTGTGGGCGCGGGTCGGCGTTCCCTATTCCCCCGCCACCGGCCTGCCGATCGAGGCGCAGACCGTGAGCCAGATGGTCGACCGGCTGATGGCGCAACCGGAGGGCAGCCGGTTTCTGCTGCTGGCGCCGGTGGTACGCGACCGCAAGGGCGAGTATCGCAAGGAACTCGGCGAGCTGCAGCGCAAAGGATTCACTCGCGTCAAGGTTGACGGCACGCTCTACGAAATCGCCGAGGTGCCGGCGCTCAACCGCAAGGTCAAGCACGACATCGACGCGGTGGTGGATCGTCTGGTGATCCGCCCCGGCCTGGAAACTCGGCTGGCCGACAGCGTCGAGACCGCGCTCGGTCTGTCCGACGGGATCATCTACGCCGATCCCGCCGACGGCGGCGAGCGGCTGATGTTTTCCTCGCGTTTCGCCTGCCCGGTGAGCGGGTTTTCCTTGCCCGAAATCGAACCGCGGCTATTCAGTTTCAACTCCCCGCACGGCGCCTGTCCGGCGTGCGACGGGCTGGGCATCGAGAGCTTCTTCGACCCGGCGCTGATCGTGCCGGACGAGCGCCGCACCATCGCCGAAGGCGCGATCGCGCCCTGGGCCAATGCGGAAAACCCGTTCTACGCGCAGACGCTTCAGGCGCTGGTGAAGCATTTCAAGATCGGCGCGCGCACCCCATGGAGCGATATTCCGGAGCGCGTGCAAACCGCGATCCTGGAAGGAACCTCGGAGCCGATCACAATCACCTACAAGGACGGCGCCAAGACCTATCCGGTGATCAAGCCGTTTTCCGGGGTGATCTCGCATCTGGAGAAGCGCTATCGCGATTCCGATAGCGTTTGGACCCGCGAGGAGCTTTCCCGCTACCGCGCCGACAAGCCCTGCGAAGTATGCCACGGCGCGCGGATGAAGCCCGAGGCACTGTGCGTGCGGGTGGCGAACAGCGACATCGCCAAGGTTTCCGACTTGCCGATCCGCCGCGCGCTCGACTGGTTCGCTGGGGTCGAGGCCACGCTTACGCCGCAGCGGCGCGAGATTGCGCGACGGATATTGCGCGAAATTTCCGACCGGCTGCGGTTTCTGGTCGATGTCGGCCTGGATTATCTCACTTTGTCGCGCGGTTCGGCGACGCTGTCAGGCGGCGAAAGCCAGCGCATCCGGCTGGCGAGCCAGATCGGTTCGGGGCTGACGGGTGTTTTGTACGTGCTTGATGAGCCCTCGATCGGGCTACACCAGCGCGACAACGAGCGGCTGCTCGGCACGCTGGTGCGATTGCGCGATCTCGGCAACACCGTGCTGGTGGTGGAGCACGACGAAGAGGCGATCCGCGCGGCCGATCATCTGATTGACATGGGGCCGGGCGCGGGAGTGGCCGGCGGCAACGTGGTGGCGCAGGGCACGCCCGAGGAGGTGGCGGCGAACCCGGCCTCGCTCACCGGGGATTATCTGTCGGGGCGGAAAAGGATTGCAGTGCCGCTGATGCGGCGGAAGCGCGATCCCAAGCGCGTGATCGAAGTGGTCGGCGCGCGCGGCAATAATTTGAAGAACATTTCAGCGGAAATTCCGCTCGGGCTGTTCACGGTGATCACCGGCGTGTCGGGCGGGGGCAAATCGACGCTGATCGTCGATACTTTATACAAGGCGATTTCGCGCCGGCTGATGGGTTCGGGCGAGGTGCCGGCGCCGCACGAGCGGATCGAGGGGCTGGAGTTGCTCGATAAGATCATCGACATCGACCAGTCGCCGATCGGCCGCACGCCGCGCAGCAATCCTGCCACCTACACCGATCTGTTCGCACCGATCCGCGATTGGTTCGCCGAACTGCCGGAGGCTCGGGCGCGCGGTTACAAGCCCGGGCGTTTCAGTTTCAACGTCAAAGGCGGCCGCTGCGAGGCGTGTCAGGGCGACGGGCTGTTGAAGATCGAGATGCATTTCCTGCCCGATGTGTACGTGACCTGCGACACCTGCAAAGGTCAGCGCTATAATCGGGAGACTTTGGAGATCAAGTTCCGCGGCAAGTCGATCGCCGATGTGCTGAAGATGACGGTGGACGAGGCGGTGCCTTATTTCGGCGCGCAGAATCGCATTCGCGATCGGTTGAACATACTGCAGCAAGTCGGCTTGGGCTATGTTGCGCTGGGGCAGCAGGCGACCACGCTTTCGGGTGGCGAGGCGCAGCGCATCAAGTTGGCAAAGGAGCTGGCCCGGCGCGCGACCGGGCGCACCTTGTATATTCTCGATGAGCCCACGACTGGCTTGCATTTCGAAGACGTCCGCAAGCTGCTGGAAGTGCTGCATGCTTTGGTCGACCAGGGCAACAGTGTTGTGGTGATCGAGCACAATCTGGAAGTGATCAAGACCGCTGATTGGATCGTCGATCTTGGTCCCGAGGGCGGTGACGGTGGCGGCGAGATCGTTGCCACGGGAGTTCCGGAGGACGTGGTCAAGGTCGCTCGCAGCCACACCGCCCGTTTCCTGCGTCCCTTATTGGCAAAGTAAACTGACAAAGTTTTTTTGCTTCTTTTTGTTCACAAAAAGAAGATTCTTATACCAGCCGCCCAAAATTTTGACTCGTGACCAGCGATTTGGGCGGCTGGTATGAGTCTTTGTTTTGCGCGCGCCGCCCGCCAACCCGCGCGCGATACCAGCGGTCAAGAGATAGGGCCGCTGGTATTACTGCCTTACTGTGGCGCCGTTTACGGCGACCGCCGCCGCATCCCCCGTGGGTTGGCTAAGCACATCGTTGGTAAAGCTCGCCACCGTCTGGGTCGAGACATCGCCTGGCACGATCGCCACCGTCGAGGTCCCGGCGGTGGGATCGCAGCCGACTTGCTGGCTGGCTGGAGTTGCGGCGCACTCGGCCAGTGCCTCGCCCGGTGTGGATTCCCTGATCACCAGCTGGCCGGCGGGGACCGCGATTGCCGGCGAGCAAGCCCCGGCTGCGACCGCGATCGGCGCGAGATTGCCGGGGGTGACGGTGAAACTGGAGACGCTCGGCGTCGCCGCGGCAGCGCCGGCGGGCGGCTGTTTGCAGATCGCGAGATAACCGTTGCGCGCCTCGTCGGTGAAGGTGAGTTCGGTAACGCCGCTGCCGCCGCTGAAAGTAACGCTGCCGGCGCCGGTATCCGCGTCGCCGACCTGCCGGGTGGCAGGAGCGACGGAGATGCCGGATACCGAATTCCCGGGCGGAACATCCTCGGTCACGGTCACGTTCGCACCCAACGCCACGGTCGGGCCGAGCGCACAGGCGCCCTCAGGCCCCGCACCCGCCGCCACCACGGTCTTGCTCACCCCGCCGGCGCCGCTGTAGCTGAAGGTGAACGGAGTTCCTGCCGCGACACCCGAGCCCGCGACCTCGCAAATTTTCACCAGCCCCGACGGCGGCGGCGTCACCGTGCAGGCCCAATTGGAGTATCCCGCCTGGCTTACGCCGCCCGCCGCCTCGCCGGCGGTATTGCTGGTGTAGAAACCACATTCGATCGGCGCGCCGGCACCTGAGAAATCCGGATGGACCATCGGGTTGCCGACTTGGTAGAAATCACCTGCGGAGAGTGCGGCACTCGCCGTTGGGCCGCTCCAAACCGCGCGCGGCGCCGTGCTGCCGGTGCTGGCAGGAGTCTTGGAATAGGCGACAAAATAATTGCCGCCCTGCAGCAGCGCGGGACCGAAAGTCTGGCCGTTTCCCGAGCAGGAACCTGGGAAAAAACCCGGCGGCGCATCGGGACACTCGTAATTCAGCGAAATCGCGATCGAAGTGATCGGGCCCGAATAGGCGCGCGCGTTATAGATATGCACCCCAAGGGCGACGGCATTCGGCACGTTCGACGCCACCTCATCGACCACCTCGCGATAGGCCGTCCCGGCGGCGGTGGGACCATCATTTTCCGAGGTCGCAGTGACCTTGCTGCTGGGCGTGCTGAAATCCTTGAGCGCCCAAGTCCCCGGCAAAAAAACCTGATCGGAAAATACCGTCTGAGCTGCCGCGGGCCAGACGCAAATCAGCGCGAGGCAGGGAATGCCCAGCTGAAGTAGAAATAATCTCAGGCGGCCAGTCAAAGTCTGGAAGGCTGGATCAGCGGTCAATCTGCCCATGACTAAACCCTCTCGTGCCGGCGCCGAAAATTGGCAAGGGCACTGTAGCCTAGTCGAACTGGGCTCGATACCGCCCGAAAAGGGGGAGGAAGAAGTCTTCTTTTTTGAAAAAAAGAAGCAAAAAACTTTTGTCACATTCGCCGAATCAACCGTACGGGTGGTGCCGAGCGATTTCGCTCCCTATATCTGCGATCCCATCGGTAAGCAGCGCCTCCGGTGGAACCAACCCGATCCAGGTACCGGCAGATGACGAGATTTGGTCACCTATTTCGCGCTACTTGGCTTTTGGTCAAGCAGAGCGTGATATCGTTCATCGACGACAACGCCCTGAGCAAGGGTGCCTCGATCGCGTTCTACCTGGTGCTGTCGATCGCGCCGGTGCTGATGATCGTGATCGCCATCGCCGGCATCGCGTTCGGCGACGCGGCGGCCCAGGGTGCTATCACCGCCGACCTTTCGGGGTTGATCGGGGTGCAAAGCGCGGAGCTGCTGCAGTCGGTGGTATACAACGCATCGGGCCGGTTCTCCGGCGTGATCGCAAGCATCGCCGGTCTGCTCACCCTGCTGGTGACGGCGTCAGGGGTGTTCGGCGAAATGCAGTCCGCGCTCAACGCGATTTGGCAGCTGCCGCCCCAACGCATGAGCGTGATGAATTTCATCAAAGCCCGCGCCGCGAGCCTGGGCCTGGTTAGCGCCTTGGGGTTCCTGTTGCTGATATCGCTGGTGATCAGCGCCGGCTTGGCGGCGGTCGGCAGCCTGGTCGAATTGCCGCACCCGTTCGGACACGTGCTGTTGTTGGTGTTCAATTTCGTGATCTCGTTCGCGCTCACTTCAGTGCTGTTCGCCGCGATCTACAAAATTCTGCCGGACGCGCCGCTCGATTGGCGCGACGTAACGGTCGGCAGTCTGGCCACCGCGGCCCTGTTCGAGATCGGCAAATGGCTGATCGGTATCTACATCAGCTCGAGCGCGTTCGTATCGAGCTATGGCGCGGCGACCGGACTGATCGTGCTGTTGCTGTGGATCTACTATTCGGCGCAGATCTTCCTGCTTGGGGCGGAGTTCACCAAGGCGTACGCACGAGCGAACCGCGGGGTTGCCGGGGAGGGTGCGAGCACGCCTCGCATTGCGGGGGATGATCCGGCACCGAACCATCCAATATAATCAAGCTCAAACACGCATGGGAGGTGACAGCGGCCTTCCCTCAGGACGATCGCATATGGGTTGCCTGGTGGCAGGTGCCGGCTGTTGCCCAGCCGCGGGCGCTTTTTTAACCAGCCGCGGGCGCTTTTTTAAGTTGTGCCGGTTGTGCGAAACGCAGGCGAGCGGCGCTGATGAGTGCCTGCATAGCATAATTTAGGAACAAATGCCAGATACTTGGGTTCGGAGGCGGGCTGCTGACTTCGCGGGCCTTACGATACTGAAATCGCGGATTTCCGCATCTGATGCAGACCACCCCCCAACCGTCCCCTAGCCCCCACACCCCGCGGGAACTTCCATCACCACTTCCTTCCCCATAAACTGCCCCACTCCGACTGCCCGGAACCCGCGCCCCGACGCATATTCCCGCATCGTCGCCTCGAATCCGGTCCCCGGATCGTAACCTATCATGATCAATGACGCCGGCGTCAGCGATCGGCTCACGTCCGAATACCCCCTGAACCATGCCGCCTTTGACGCCAGCACCGGATCCAGCCGCATGATGAACGGGCCCTCCGAGCTGATGCGCGCGATCGCCACGCCGCTGCCCACCGCCGGGGTTGCGAACGCCGAGATCAGCTCGCCGTGGCAGCCAGGATGCCTGGCGTCGATCGGCGCCATTACGGCTGTGATCCGCTTCTGCAAGCCTGGCACCGCGATGATGCTGTAATTCCCTGCCGCCAACTGCCCGCGCGCCTCGCCCACCATCTGAACCGAACGCCATCCCGCAAGCAACAACGCCAAACTCACCACCAGAACAGCGACGCGCGGACGTGCCTCCAGCCGCCGGGCGAAGATCAAGCATCCCAGCACCACCAACAGGAAATCCGGCGGCGCCCAATATTGCGGGAACAGAATCGCGGGGGTCACGAGCCCGATCATCGCCGCGGCCAGCAGCACGACAATTCCCCAAGCCTCCGCCCACAGCAATGGCGCCGCCACCAACACCAGCAATCCCACCAGCGCCAACGGCCACAGCGGAACGTGGAGCGGCACGCCGCGATAAATGTTGATCAGGTAGTGATAGGTCACGTTCTCGAACCAGAAGACCTTTGGCGCGCGCAGCAGATAAAACAGGATCGGCCCCAGGCCGATCAGCGCACCAACGCCGTAAGCCGGCACGTTCCGCCACCGCCTCGCGCCGATCAGATAGAGCAAACCAAAAGCCGCGACGAAGTAGACGTTGCTCAACTTCGCCGACGTCGCCAAGCCGGCGAGCAACCCCACGGCCCACGCCCAATCACGCCGCTCGAGATAAACCCAAAGTGCTACGGCAAAAAACACCAGTCCCAGGCTGTAGTTGCCGATCTCGCCGCCGATCACCACCAGCGGCGGCAAGGCCACGAACGCCGCCACGAACAGCAGCGTCACCAGATTTTTCTGCGCCGTGCGCTTGCGGCAAATCGCAATGCCGAACCCCGCCGCCTTCCACAGGCACAGCAGCGACACCACCCGTTGCGCGACATAAAGGTGCCGCGCGCAGACCAGCTTCAACAGCGCAAACCCCAGCCAAGCTGCGAGCGGCGTCTGATCGAACGAGAAGTCTTGATACAGCCAGCCGTGTTCCATCAGCACCGGCGTCACACCGTACTGAAAGTCGTTGTGGTCGAAGTGGCCGAGGTCGTAAAAACCGGTCACCGCCAGGGCGCACAGCACCGCCAGGCCGGTCGCGAGCTTGCCCTGCCAACCTTTTTCGATGTGTTCTAAATCCATGCCCCTCATCCGCGACGCCAGCGAACCGGACCTGCCCGCGATCCTCGCCATCACCAATCAGGCGATCCTTTACACCACCGCGATCTGGAGCATCACCCCCACCGACCTCGCCGCCCGCACGCAATGGTGGCGCGACCGACTGGCGCAAAATTTTCCGGTGCTGGTGGCGGAAGACGCCAGCGAGGTGATCGGCTTCGGCTCGTTCGGCCCGTTCCGGCCGCACGAGGGTTACCTCCACACCGTCGAACACTCGGTCTACGTCGCGCCGAACGCGCAACGGCGCGGGACCGGCACGGCGCTGATCCACGCTTTGATCGAGCGTGCGGTGGCGTCGGGCAAGCACGCGATGATCGGCGGGATCGCTGCCGACAACGCGATCTCGCTCGCCCTGCACCGCCGGCTGGGTTTTCAGGAAACCGGCCGTATGCCCGAGGTCGGCCGCAAGTTCGATCGGTGGCTTGATCTTGTGCTGATGCAGAAGCTGCTGAGCTAATTTCCGGGGCAGGTATCCGACAGGTACTGGCCTTCGAGATGGACCTTCTGGCTCACCGGGCGGCCGTTATCGATGCCGGTGAAGCTGAAATCGCCGTCGAAATGTTCGGGCGCCACGTTCATCACCACGGTGCCGGTGCCTTGCATCTGGCCGTTGCAGGTCATGCTGACGGTCACGTGGCCGCCGATGTCGCTCACTTGCTGTTCGGTGCAGCCATCGCTTTGGCGGGCCACGCTTGGCGTATCTCGCGCCGCTTCGGCTGGCGTGACGCAATGCTGGACCGAGAAGCTATTGCCGCCCGGCATGGAGAGACCCGCGGCCTTCATTTGTGCCATCACTTGCGGCGACATTTGCGGCATCACCATGCCGGGCACGGTGGTGGTGAAGCTCCACAAGCCGGGTTTGAGCGTACCGGCGTTGGCGCCGCTCAGTCCCATCGCCGCCGCGCCCAGCAGTCCCATTCCCACTTTGAAGCGCATTTCGTTTCCTCCCAGAAAGCCCCTCTATGGCACATATTTTTGAGTCGGCTTAACAACAAAATAGGTTTGGCGTGCCGGGATTTCGTACGCCCTAACCGACAAAGTTTTTTTGGTTCTTTTTGTTCACAAAAAGAACACCTTACCTACCCTGTTTTTACCTGACTCGGCTGAAAAACCGTCCGAGCCTGACGCCCTCGATCTTCTGCACGATCCCGCCCGGTGCCGCGAAATCCCACGATCCCAGGATCCAGTCGACGCGTCCGATCAGATTCGCCACCGGCAGCATACCGACGCCGCCTTCCGCCACCGGCACGCGGCTATCGTCGGAATCGTCGCGGTCGTCGCCCATCACGAACACATTGCCCGGCGGCACCACCACTTCCTCGGTTTCGCTCAGGGCGCCGTCCAGGCTGAACTGATAGATCTGGTGCGTCACTCCGTTCGGCAAAGTTTCCAGAAACCGCAGTGCGGGTTGGGTACTGCCGTCGTCGTTTTCAACTGCGCCGTCGGGCTCGGGGGTTTCCTTCACCGCCTCGCCGTTGATGTGCAGCACGCCGCCGATCATTTGGATGCGGTCGCCGGGCAGGCCGATCACCCGCTTCACCCAGACTTCCGAGCCATCCCCGGGCCAGCGGAAGGTGACCACGTCGCCGCGCTTGGGCAGTCGCCCGAAGATCCGACTGTCGCCCGCGTGCACCACCCCCAGCGGCAGCGATGCGACGCTGTAGCCATAGGAGAATTTGCTCGAGATGATCTCGTCGCCGATCAGCAGCGTCGGCTCCATCGACGCTGAAGGGATATAGCGCGCCTCGGCGATCGCGGTGCGGCCGACCAGGATCACGGCGATGATCGCCGCATATTCCGCCAGTTCACGCTTCCACCGCCGCTTTTCTTGAGCCACCGTCGTCTTCTCCTCGCTGCCGGGCGCCAGACGCGCCGTTCGTGAGCGGCTCAAATAGCGATCCGCGAACGCGGTGACAATGTTGTGACGCGCTGCATCGGCTGTGACAAAGATCGGCAGCCACTTGCCCGAAGCGGCAAGACTGACCAGTTTCGGGCCGGGTTCGACCTGCATATTTTGCGGCGGCGCAGCTTTCCTATCCGAGGCGCCGCAGTGCAACATACATATTTTCAGCGTGAAATCGAGTAAACCTCAATTTTAACATGTTGAATGATTGAAGTCTGGCTCGCTTTGAGTATACTGTCCCAAGACTGATAATCGAGGTCGCCTATGTCTTTGCTGCGAATGTGTTCGTGTCCAGGTGTCCAAGCCGCGCTCTAAAGAAGCACAGCTCATTCAGGTTGAAGGAGGGCGCTCGCCGCGAGCGCCAAAGCCCATGCGCCAGTCCTCGGTCATCGATATCAACGGCATTTTTGTCGGCGCCGCGATCCAGCAAGATCAATCCTACCGTTTCAAAGCCGTCGACAATCGCGTCGAACCGCTCGACGGCACGGTGTTCCGCTCGCTGCGCGACGTGAAGACCGCTGCTTCGGCGCTGTTTTTCGGCCCTCGCCCGAACCCCCAGCAAGGCCCGATCAACCCTTCCTGATCCCACTCCGATCCGACCGGGCGGCGCGACAAGTCTTGACCCCAATGCCGCACATGCGCACATTGGGACGCATGATTTTGCTCATCGACAACTACGATAGCTTCACCTTCAATCTGGTCCATTATCTGGGCGAACTGGGGGCAGAATGCGAGATCGTGCGCAACGATGCGATTACCGTCGATCAGGCACTCGAGCGGCAGCCGGAAGCGATCGTGCTTTCGCCGGGACCCTGCACGCCGAACGAAGCCGGCATCTGCCTTGACCTCATCCGTGCCGCGGCGGGCCGCGTGGCTCTGCTCGGGGTCTGCCTCGGACATCAGGCGATCGGCCAGGCGTTCGGCGGCGAAGTGGTGCGCGCGCCGACCCCGGTTCATGGCAAGGTCAGCCGGATCAACCACCAAGGCAGCGACGTCTTCGAAGCGCTGCCGTCGCCCTTCAACGCCACCCGCTATCACAGCCTGGTGGTCGAGCCCAGCACCTTGCCGGACGCGCTGGAAGCCACCGCCTTCACCGATGACGGCCTGATCATGGGGCTGCGCCATCGGTCTTACCAACTGTTCGGGGTGCAGTTCCATCCCGAAAGCATCGCCTCGGAATGCGGACACGAGCTGCTCGCGAATTTCCTTCGGATCGCCACCGGGGCGAACGCGCCACCCACCTACAAGCGCGCTGCGCCGACCTCGCGCGCCGCCTGATCACGTGTCGAGCCTCGATTTCAAGCAAGTGCTGCAGCGGGTCGCCACCGGCGTCCCGCTCAGCGAGGCTGAAGCCGAGGAGATCTTCGGCGCCGTGATGGAAGGTGCGGCCAGTACCGCCCAGATCGCCGGGCTGCTGATGGCGCTCCGCGTGCGCGGCGAGACCGTGCCGGAACTCACCGGCCTGGTCCGCGCCATGCGCGCCCGCATGACCGAAGTCGCCGCACCGCGTGGGGCGGTCGACGTCTGCGGCACCGGCGGCGACGGCGCCGGCACGCTCAACATCTCCACCGCGGTCAGCTTCGTGCTCGCCGGCCTCGGCGTGCCGGTCGCCAAGCACGGCAACCGGGCCCTGTCGTCGCGCACCGGCGCGGCCGACGTCCTCACCGCCCTCGGCGTCAACATCGACGTCCCGTTCGAACAACTTCCCGCGTTACTCGAAAGCCATCGCTGCGCATTCCTGTTCGCGCCGCGGCATCACGCAGCACTCCGCCATGCGGCAGAAGCACGGCGCGAACTCGGGCTGCGCACCATCTTCAACCTCGCCGGCCCGATCGCCAACCCGGCGCGCGTGACCCGCCAGCTGATCGGCGTATTCGATCCCGCCTGGGCCCGACCGATGGCCGAGGCGCTCCACGCGCTGGGCAGCGAAAAAGCCTGGCTGGTGCACGGAATGGGACTCGATGAATTAACCCTTGCGGGCGATAATCAGGTGGTAGAGCTCGATCAAGGCAACATCCGGATGCTCACCGTTTCAGCACAACAAGCCGGCCTGGCGCCCGCTCCGATCGAGGCCATCCGGGGCGGCGATGCCGCGTTCAACGCTCGCGCGCTGGCGGCCCTGCTCCGGGGCGAGGCCAGCGCCTATCGCGATACCGTGCTGCTCAATGCCGCCGCGGCGCTGATCGTCGCCGGCCGCACCGGTGAACTACGCGATGGGATTTCACTCGCGGCCCATTCGATCGACAGCGGCGCGGCACAAATCGTGCTGGGTCACCTCGTCCGCGTTACCAACGCGGCTACCCTCCTGAATTAGAGCCGGAAAATGGGCATCTCCCCCGACATTCCCGATATCCTCGCGCGCATCTGCGCCGATACCCAGGCCGAACTCGAGCGCCGCAAATCCCGCGTCACCATCGATCAACTGAAATTGGCGGAGGAATTCCGCCGCCCGACCCGCGGCTTCTTCGAAGCGCTCAAGGACGAGGCCGCGCGCGCCGGCTTCGCCCTGATCACCGAAATCAAGCGCGCCTCGCCCTCCGGCGGCCTGATCCGCACGGATTTCGACCCCGCCGCGCTCGCCCGCGCCTACCGCGCCGGCGGCGCCGCCTGCCTCTCCGTCCTCACCGATAACGCACACTTCATGGGTGACCCGCAGCACCTCCGCGCCGCCCGCGCCGCGGTCAGCCTGCCGGTGCTGCGCAAGGACTTCATCCTCGATCCTTGGCAAATCTACGAAAGCCGCGCCATGGGCGCCGACTGCATCCTGCTGATCATGGCCGCGATCACCGACGCGTGTGCGCTCGAACTCGAAACCGTCGCCCGCCAGCTCGACCTCGACGTGATGGTGGAGGTCCACGATCGCGCCGAACTCGAACGCGCGCTCGGCCTGCAAACCCGCCTGATCGGCATCAACAACCGCAACCTCAAAACCATGCAGACCAACCTGCAAACCAGCGTCGAACTCGCCCCCCACGTCCCCCCCGACCATCTGCTGGTGTCCGAAAGCGGCATCGTCACCCACGACGACGTCCGCATGCTCGCCGACATCGGCGTCCAAGCCTACCTCGTCGGCGAAAGCCTGCTCCGCGCCCGCGACGTCACCGAAGCCGCCCGCCGGCTGACAGGGCACATCGCTGATGAGTGAAGGAGGCCTGGGGTGGGAAGGTAAGGGTAAGGAAGGCAAGGCGAGGGCTCTGCCCCTCGACCCCGCCAAGGGCCGAGAGGCCCCTGGACCCCGGGACTTTGTGGTGGGGAGGCCGGTGGGTTTGCGATCCCGTGAGCCGAGCGTTGCACGGCTTGGGATCGC
>Ga0302311_10005813_pt1 | contig 12942 bp, 16 predicted proteins | sample III_Palsa_N1_3_FD_200449 | JGI IMG/M metagenome (GOLD analysis project Ga0302311, IMG submission 200449) | Peat permafrost microbial communities from Stordalen Mire near Abisko, Sweden - III_Palsa_N1_3 | ecosystem: Environmental > Terrestrial > Soil > Palsa > Peat permafrost | place: Sweden... | reverse complement strand
CTGACCCACGCGACCATCGCCTGGGGCGCCTTGAGAATCGTTCCCTGCTTCGCGCTGGGCTGCGCGCTCTATCTGGCCTGGCGGGCCGATCTCGTTCGCTCCAGCGCCGCCGCCTGGGCCGGCGCCGCAATTTCAGGCGCCGCGCTGATCACATTTGCGCAATCAGGGGCGCCGGATGCGGCCACCGTCGCCGCCGGCGGCGGCCTGATCCTGAGCCTGGCCTTCGTGTCGAAGACTTGGACGACCGGGCGTCTGCTGAACAGTCTCGTGTATCTGGGCGAGATCAGCTATTCGGTCTATATGTTGTTCGTGCCGTGGCAACTGCTGTACGTGAATCTGACGTCGCGAGCGTTGCATTACGACAAGGCGCATATGCCCGGCGTGATCTGGGTTATATTTGTGATCAGCCTGTTTCCGCTGGCGGCTGCCGCGCATCATCTTATCGAACGCCCGGCGCGAGCCCTCATGCGACGGGGCTGGCCGGCGTTCGAACGGCCGTTCGCCACCGTGTCCTAAGCGCCACGTCAGGGGAAAATTAGCTTTTCATTTGTAATGTCGGCCGCTATTCCGACCGCAGTATCCGCGACGGGGGAACCTCGCATCATGCGTCACCGCGTAAGAGCCGCCCTTGGCTCCCTAGCGATGGCCGGTCTGTTGATGTTTTCAACGGCTGGATCGGCGAACGCCGAAGATTACCTGCAGTGCGTGCCCTTCGCCCGCACGATGTCGGGAATCCAGCTGTTCGGCGACGCCTGGACCTGGTGGGAAAAAGCCGCCGGCAAGTACGCCCAGGGCTTCACGCCCAAGGCGGGCGCGGTGTTGGTGTTCAAGCCCAATGGTGTGATGAGCAAGGGCCACGTGGCGGTTGTCAGCCATGTGCTGACCGACCGCGTGATCCAGGTCAGCCACGCCAACTGGTCGATCATCGAGGGCGCGCGCGGTCAGATCGAGAATGATGTCACGGTGGTGGACGTGTCCCCCTCCGGCGACTGGAGCCAGGTCAAGGTCTGGTTCGACCCGATCCGCGACCTCGGCCATACGGTCTATCCCACCTACGGCTTCATCTATCAGTCGACCCAGACGGCGGCGCAAAGCGCGGCCCGATCCGTGGCCCAGACGGCCATGAGCCAGATCGCCGGGGCCGTCCCGCAGGCCGGCTCGGGTCCGGCCCAGATTCTCAGCCAGGCCGCCAGCGCGCCTGACCGGATCGCCGCCCTGCTACAGGCGGTGACCGGCGGCGGAGACGACCGCTCCAACCACTAAGCTTCAGCGCGCTACTGGCCTGGGCTGTTCGATGACGATGGCGCGTTGTTGCTCGCGGCGTCCTGCTTAATCGCCTGGCCTTGCGACCGCAGCTTCTGACCGGCCGTCTGCGCCAGGGCGCCGGCCTTTTGCGCCGCCGTCTGGATCGCGGGCGCGGCGTTTGAATCGACCTGGGCGATCTTGTTGTCGATCGCCGCGCCGCCGTTCATGAACGAGCCCTGGCTGAAGGCGTAGTACAGTGTCACCGCGCCGACGGCGGCGACCAGCACCACCAGCAGCGTCAGCATCGGCGAGCCGCGATGATGGCGACGTTCTTCGAGTCGACCCTGGTCATAGGCTTCGCGCACCTTGGCCTTCACCAACGGCGAATCCAGCGCGGGCGCTTGGGCTGTGACAACTTCATGGCGCCTAAACATGGACATTGATTTTCTCTGTTCCACGTCGCGAATGGCGACTACCAAATATTAACGCGGTCCCACATGGGCTGTTCCCCTGCGGGGACTGCGGAAGGACGAGGCGATGACGGCAAGAGGATTTGCAGCTTTGGCCCTGACGGGCGCGGCCCTGGCGCTATCGGCATGCGCGACGCCGGAGCCGCCGGCGTCGGTCTCGCCGGCGACGCCGCCCAGCACCGCGCCGCAGGTCGTTCCGCCTGGCCCGGCCGCGGCGGGGCCTCTGGCGCCCTCCACTAAAACCTCCAAGCCTGCGACGGCCGCCCTGAAGTCGCCCCATCGGCAATATCTGGATCAGCGCACCGGCCGGTACTACTACTTCGACCAGACTACCCACCGTTACTTCTGGGAAGACGGCACGCCCCGGTACTAGGGTTCTCACGCCCCGGAGGCCCACCGCGAACAAGAAAGGGCGGCCCTTTGAAGGGGCCGCCCTGAAGGTTTGCGCATCATCTTGAATTGGGGTGCGGAGGCAGCTGGACTGACTGTGGCCAGTCCTATGTCGGGGGGGCGTCGCCGCCTCCGCAAATCAAGAACGAGGAACCGTCAAGTGTGGTTCCGGACGATTCAAAAATAATTTCGCGCCGGTGGCGAAACTTCGGGCATGGACCCTTTCCGCGCTTTGACGGGTTTAGACCATAATCGTCGAAGGAGTCTCTGCCGATGGCCAATCCCAGCCTTGATGACCATGCCCCGCATCTTTCGGTGACGCAGGCGCGTCAGGCGTTTCGCGGCCGGCACATCCTGATGGTGCTGATCGCCTCGGTGGCGCTGGCCGCCATCGCCCTTGGGCTCGCCTGGGCCTGGCGCGCCGGCGACTTCCACCGCGCCGACTCCAGCGCCGCGTCGCGGATCGCCGCCGCCAGTCCGGCCGCCGCGCCAAGCGTCATCGCCCGGCCGCCGCAGAGGCCCAATCCCCCGGGCATGTAGGCGCGACCGTCATCGGCGCCCGGTGCGAGCGCCTTCGTCGCCAGGCTAGACTACCGACTGTCCACGGATGGCGCGGATCACGAAGCTGACCACCAAAAGGACAATGAAGATCAGGAACAGGATCTTGGCGATCGACGCCGCCAAACCCGCCAGGCTCATGAAGCCCAGGAACCCGGCGATCAAGGCCAGGATGAAAAAGACTAGGGCCCAACCGAGCATGTTCGCCTCCAGAGACCAGAACGCCGCCCATCGCTAACGCGGGGCGGCGTTCCACGTTCCCTCTGCGGAGGGTCGGAGACGTCGGGGTCAGGCGGCCTGTCGGCTGCGGGCGGGATGGAAGAACAGCGCCTGGCCGATCGCCGCCTTCACCGTCTCCGGCTGGAACGGCTTGGTGATCAGGAAGGTGGGCTCGGGGCGCTCACCCGTGAGCAGCCGCTCCGGGAAGGCGGTGATGAAGATCACCGGCACATCGTGGCGACCGAGAATATCCTTCACCGCGTCGATGCCCGAGGACCCGTCGGCCAGCTGGATGTCGGCCAGCACAAGGCCCGGCGCGCGGCGCGACACGGATTCGGCGGCTTCGGTGCGGGTCGCGGCGATATCGATAACCCGATGGCCGAGCTCGCGAACCAGGGCCTCGATGTCGGCGGCGATCACCGGCTCGTCCTCGATGATCAGCACGTCTGTCGCCAGCTCCGCGTCGATCTCGGCCTGGGCCTCGGCGATCAGGGCCTCGACCTCCTCGAAATCGGTCTCCAGGATCGCCGCGGTTTCCGACTGGGTGAATCCTTCCAGCGCGGTCAGCAGGAAGGCCTGCCGGGAGCGTGGCGGGATGCGCAGGATGCGTCGCGAGGCGTCGTCGTTCGGCGAGAGCCTGCGATCGTCATGACGGGATTCCAGCTGGGCGCCCGTGGAGGACCAGATGGCGTGGAACACGTGATAGAGCGCCACGCGGGGAGTCATCGAGGCGTCCAGATGGCGCTCACCCGCCGCCAGGGCCTCCAGCGCGGCGCGCACGTAAGCGTCGCCGATGGATTGGTCGCCTGTGAGCGCCCGCGCATAGCGACGGACATAGGGCAGGTGCGGCGCCAGACCTACGAGAAGACTCATCTGAATTCCTTTTGCGACCAAGCGATGCTGCGCCGGCGCCGAAACATCCAGGCAGTATACACCTTGGGGCGACGCCAGCTTCCGACTTAACGGTTACAAACGCCCGGACCGGTCATCGGTTCCAGATAAATCCGCCGGGTGACGGAACCGCGCGTGCCGGGTCGCGTTTGGTTGTCTGCAGTGTGCAAGACTATAGTCATTAAGGGGGGCGTTTCGTGACTAAACGCAACGCCAAGGGCATGATCGAGCCGACATCGAGCGAAAAATCGCGCGGTCAGACCAACTCATCGCTGGATGAGGCGCGGCTCAGGCAACAGGCCATCGGCGTAAAGCTTCGCCAGATGTTCGACGACGTGGTGGCCGAGCCCGTGCCCGACGAATTCCTGGATATATTGCGTCGGGCCGATGGCAAATCCGCGGTGGGTGGGAAGTGATGACCGGCGAACGAGCCCCCGGCGCCTCCAAGCCGGCCAGCAGCGACGACGCCCGGTTCAAGGGCGAACTGGTCGCTTTGATCCCGCATCTGCGCGCCTTCGCCCGGACCCTCGCGGGTGATCCCGCCGCCGCCGACGATCTGGCGCAGGACGCCTTGGTCAAGGCGTGGGACGCGCGCGCCAGTTATCAGATGGGCACCAACATGAAGGCCTGGACCTTCATGATCCTGCGCAACCAATTCTATTCTGAACGCCGCCGGGCGTGGCGGCTGACCCAGCTCGACCAGGAAGCGGCCGAACGGACCCTGATGGCGGTGGATGATCCCTCCACGCCGCTGGCCCTGGATGAGCTGCGCCAGGGTCTGGCGATGTTGCCGGCCGAGCAGCGGGAGGCGTTGATCCTGGTCGGCGCCGGCGGCTTCGCTTATGAGGAAGCGGCGGACATTTGCGGCTGCGCGGTCGGCACGGTCAAAAGCCGGGTAAGCCGGGCGCGCCGGGCGTTGCAGACCCTCCTGGATGCGGGCGGCTACGATCGCGATGGTCGGCCGGCGTCGGATGCGATGCGTTCGATCATGGCGGATGCGGAGCGGCTGAGCACGCCGCGCTAGGATATCATGGCGCGGCCCACCTTCCGGTTGACTTTTGGGCCGATGACCAGCATCCGGGCCCGCCTGGGTGCGTCCCTGGCCATCGCCCTGTTGCCAGTGCTGTTGCTTGGCGCGGCGCAGGCGATGCTGACCTTCTCCAAGGACGCCGACCAACGCCGGATCGATCTGGCCCTGGCCGCGCAGCGCAGCGCCGCCACCGCCAGGGCGCGCATGGACGGCGCGGCGGTGCTGCTTGAGTCGGTCGCGCCCGAGGCCATCGGCGTGCAATGCCCGCAGCGCCTTTCCGAGATCGCCGCCCGGATTCCCGGCTATATCAACCTGATCCGGTTCGACGCGCTAGGCCGCGTCACCTGCGCGGCCGCCAGCGTGCCGGCCGACCCAGAGCGCCGCACGTCGCATTGGTTCCAGCAGCTTGCCGCCGGCGCGCCGCAACTGGTCATCAAGGCCCCCGCCGAACTCACCACCCGTCCGGCGCTGATGGCGGTCCAACCGCTGAAGGACCCCTCGGGCCGATTCGACGGGGTGGTCGCGGCGGTGATCGATCTGGCGGCGCTGAGGCCGAGTCTGGCCGATCCCAGTCTGCCTCAGGACACCGAGGTCGCATTGGCCAACGGCCGCGGTCACTTCCTGTTCAGCACACGCGCCGACGCTTTCACGCCGCCGCCCCCGAACTTTCCGGCCGACGCCACCTGGCAGCGCTCGATGATCTATTATGGCCGTGATCTCCACGGCCAATCGCTCGTGTTTTCCGCGGCCCCCCTGTCCGGTGATCTTTATGTGGTGCTGTCGACGCCGCGCGAGGGCCTTTGGTCATGGGCGCGGCTCAACCCCTTGTCCAGCCTGCTGTTTCCGCTCCTCGCCTTCACCGTCGGCCTGGCCGCGGTCTGGGTGGTGGCCGATCGGATCGTGGTGTTCTGGTTGCGGTATCTGCAGCGGATCGCCTCCATCTACGCCAAGGGCCGCCTGACCGTGCGCCCGGTCCAGGCCGACCACGCGCCGCCGGAAATCCGCGAGCTGGCCCAGACCCTGGACGCCATGGCCATGGCCATCACCGCCCGCGACGAGTCGCTGCTGAACTCGATCTCGGAGAAGGACGCGCTGATGCGCGAGATCCATCACCGGGTGAAGAACAATCTTCAGGTCATCACCTCGCTGGTGAACATGCAGCAGCGGGCGATGCAGGACCCGGCCGCGCGGGCGGCGATGACCGACATGCGCCACCGCATCGGCGCCCTGGCCCTGATCTATCGGGCGCTCTACCAGGGCGCGGACTTGAAGCGCGTCGACCTGCGCCAGTTCCTGTCCGACCTGATCGGCCAGCTGATCACCGACGATCTGCATCACCACGGCGGTCTGCGCACCGAGATCGATGTGGAGGACCTGGTGATCGACCCCGACAAGCTGGCGCCGATCGCCCTGTTCGCGGTGGAGGCGATCAGCAATGCGCGCAAGCACGCGCTCGCGCTCAAACAAGGCTTGCTCTATGTGCGGTTCGCGTTGGACGGCGACGAGGCGGAACTGGTGATCGCCGACCAGGGGTCGGGGTCGGCGCCGGTGCTGACCAGCGAAGGCGTGGGTCGAACCTTGATGACCGCCTTCGCCCGCCAGCTGCGCGGCCGGTTCGAACTTGGCCCCAATGCCGACGGCGGCGTAACGGTCCGGCTGGTGTTCCCGAACCCCGCGGCGGAGCCCGCCGCGCCCACCAGAGCCCGCCCTAAGCGGAACCGCGCCGCAGCCTAGGACGTTGTTTGTGCGGAACACAAGGAACAACCCCAATGCGTAAGCTCTTCTGCCTGGCTCTCGTGGCCGCTGGCCTCACCCTGGCCGCCTGTAACACGGTTGAAGGCGCCGGCCGGGACGTTTCGGACGCTGGCCATGCCGTCACCGACACGGCGCGCGACGCTAAGTAGTCCGCGCGATTCTGGTTCGATTTTCGAGGTCGCCCGTTCCACATCGTGGCGCGGGCGATTGCGATTCTGGGACGTGAGGGCTCGCCGCTTTCGTATTAAAGCCAGGCGCGAAGGGCGCAGGACGCAACAAGCCAGAGCTAAGCTATTCGATTGGCGCGCGGGCTACGCCCGCCTCGGCGTCCGACGCGCGTTGGCGTTGAATGGGTAGAGCCCCGACGCCTTAAGCCGCCTGGCGATATTCCGGGTTGGGGGCATAGACGCCGCGTCGGCCTTGGACCGGGCGCAGGGCGTCAGTGTAGTCGGAGGCGGTCTCCTCGATCCCCAGGATCAGGCGGCCATCCTCCGGCAGGGCGGCGGCGAGCTGGTCGAGCACCCGGCGGGCGACCTCGCGGTCGAAGCCGGAAATCACATTGCGGCAGAAGATCACGTCGAACTGGCCAAGGCCGGTAAGGTCGGCCAGGAGGTTGACCCTGCGCCAGCGCACCGACTGGCGGATGCGCGGGCAGAGGCGCCAGGTTTCCTCGTCCTTCTCGAAGTGCCGCACCAAGAGCCGGATCGGCAGGCCGCGCTGCACCTCGAACTGGGTGTAGAGGCCGCTCTGGGCCTTCTCCAGGCAGCGTTCGGACAGGTCCGAGCCGAACAACTCGATCTTCATCCCCGGATATTTGCTGGCCTCGTCGTCGACGATCATGGCCAGGGAATAGGGCTCCTGGCCGGTGGCGCAGGCGGCGCTCCAGATGCGGATCGGGGCGCCGTCGCGGGACATCGCCAGCTCGGGCAGAATCTCCTCGCGGAACTGCTGGAACGGCCCGCGGTCGCGGAAGAAGGCGGTCTCGGTGTTGGCCAGGGCCTCGGTCACCGTCCACATCAGGTCGTTGTCGCGCTTGGCCTGGATGTCGCGGATCATCTCGGAAATGTCGTCGAAGCCCTCGCGTCGCGCGATCGGCGCCAGGCTGGTCTCGATCCGGTAGGTCTTGTCCGGATTGATCACCAGTCCCGAGCGGGCCTGGACGATCCGGCGGATGATTTCGATCTCGTCGGGCCTCATGCGACCAACCCCGCCTCGGCGAACTTGGCCTCCAGGATGTCGCCGTCGAACGGCTTCATGATGTACTCGTCCGCGCCGGCCTCCAGCGCCTGAGTGATGTGTTCGAGGTCGTTCTCGACGGTGCAGAACACCACCACCGGCGAGTGGCCTTCCGGCTCCTTGCGCAGGGCCCGCAGGAAGATCAGCCCATCCATCACCGGCATGTTCCAGTCCAGCAGGATGGCTTCGGGCATGGAGGTGCGGCACCAGGCCATGGCTTCCATGCCATCGGACGCCTCGGCGATCTCGAACCCGAGATCTTCGAGGATGCGGCGGGCGACCTTGCGGATCACCCGGCTGTCATCGACGACCAGACACGTTTTCACGGGCAGAAATACTCCAATCCCACGCGTGCTTTTGCGGCCGTGAGGGTTAAGGAGCGGTATGGTCGGGGCAATTTTTATTAAGATGTTGCGTCGCACCCCCGGGGAGGAGGCGGCTTTGCGCTCCGCCATAAGCTTTCAACACAAGCCCACGAAGAGCGTGAAGGGACCTGTGCTTTGGTAGGTTTGACGCCAAGGCGCCAAGACGCAAAGGAGGCGCGAAGCGCGCTCAGTGCGCACGGCTCTCGAAGGTTTAATGCGGGCGAAGCCCGCCTTTAGCGTCCTTCGCGCTTTTGCGTTGGATGCCTTCCTTCGTGCTCTTCGTGTGCTTCGTGGTGAAATAAACCAGAGCAGACCCGCCGGCCTCTAAGCCGGCAGTTCTACCGTCAGCATCACCCGCTCCTCGAACACGGCGTGCTCCAGGGTCCCGCCGGCGGCGACGACCAGTTCGTGCAGGTAGTAGGCCTGGACCCAGAGGCCGGCGAGGCCTTCCTGCAGGCGGCGGCCTTCCAGGCCGTCGATCACCGCCGGGCGCAGGCGCGCGCGGGCGCCGACACAGTCGATCGACAGAACCAGGCTTTCGTCGGCTTCCACGACGGTCAGAGTCGCGGTCCCGCCGGTGGGCAGGGCGCCGAGGCCGATCTGGACCAGGTTGAGTAGGGCCCGCGCCGCGGGTTTGGGCAGGGTCCTGGGCGTGACGTTCCAGACCAGCTGCGCGCGGCCGTGCGACGACACGCCCACGGCCAGGGTCTCGAGCTGATCGGCGCCGAAGGTCTCGGCGGCGGCCGAGGCGCCCAGGGCCACGCGGTCGAAGGAGAGCAGGTCCACCAGCTTTTTGGCGCTGGAGGCGATCAGGGTCATGGCCTCCTCGCGCATGTCCTGGGCGCTGGGGTCCTCCAGCAGATCCAGGCCCGACATGATCGCCCCGGCGGGGCTGATGTAATCGTGGCACATGCGCGCGGCGAGGAAGGCGGCAAGTTCGACCGGCGTGATCGGCGCCGGCGGATCGAGGGTGGGATCCAGCAGCTCCGGCGCGATGGTTGAGGTGGAGGTCTGGGTCATGCGGGCTTCGACGGTCCGGTTCGGCAAGCGCCTATCGTTGGCCTGATTTGCGGCTTTCGCAAACGGGATCGCTATGCCAGAGAGGCGCCCATGACAGCAAATCCGGGCGCGGCCTTCGCCGATATCGTCGAGGCGGCCAGCGCCGTCATCCTGCCCCTGTGGCGCTCTGGCCTGACCGTCGACACCAAGAGCGACGACAGCCCAGTGACAGAGGCCGACCGGCGTGGCGAGACGCTGATCCTGGAACGGCTGAAGGCCGCCTTCCCCAACGTTCCGGTGATCGCCGAGGAAGATTCCGCGGCCGGCGGCGTGCCCTTGAGCATCGCCCGGCGGTTCCTGCTGGTGGACCCGCTGGACGGCACCAAGGCCTTCGTGCGCGGCGAGGCCCACTTCACCGTCAACATCGGCCTGATCGAGGACGGGCGGCCGGTGGCGGGGGCGGTGGCGGCGCCGGCCACGGGCCAGGTCTGGTTCACCACCGGTGATGGGGCGCACAAGCGCGCGTTCGGCGAGACCGTCGGCAAGGCCGTGCACGTGCGGCCCTTGGAGCCAGGCCGCATGCTGGCGCTGACCAGCCACACCCTGAAGGACGAGCAGTACGCCAAGCTGCAGGCCGAGTTCGGCATCACCGACCGGCTGCCGATGGATTCCTCGCTGAAGCTCTGCATCATCGCCGAGGGCGGCGCGGACATCTATCCCCGCCACGGCCCAACCATGGAATGGGACATCGCCGCCGGCCACGCGGTGCTGGAAGCGGCGGGCGGGAGTCTGCTGACGCCGGAGGGGGCGCCATTTCAGTATGGCAAGGCGGACGAAGGGTTCAAGAACGGGTGGTTCGTCGCGCGGGGTGGTTAGGGGGTTGGCCAGCGGCCGGAGCGCCTTGAGTCGCTGATGGTCTGGCCCATGAACCAGGCCATGACCGCAGCCCAGACGAACGATCCGGCAGCACCGGCGGCAAGAAGAAACGTCGGGTTTGAATTTCCGGGTGGCAGCCAGCCAACTAAGTATGCGCCCACGCCCATGGCGAAGAAGAGGCCGCCGTAGAGGGCCACGCGCCTCCAGTAGGTTCCCGTGATCCACCGGATCCGAGCCCGAATCGCGTCCATTCGGATAGCGGACTTCGACAATGGCTCCGTCCGGGGGAGCGGTGGTGGACGCCGTGCGCGCCACCAGCTCGACCAATAGTAAAACGTGAAACCGGCAACCGCCGCACTGACAACCCATGGGGTCGACCGATGGCCCCACCAATGGGTAACCCAGCCGGCGCTGGCGCCTACAACGAGCGCGCACAGGGTCCGGTTGAGGTGTTCCTTCCACGTCATGCGGTCGCATTTAACATGCCGACCGGCGGCCCGCCATGGTTGAGGACCGCCCCGCAGCCCGCCCAAACGCGCCCTTAAATCCTGGAAGCGGAGTCTGCTCTGGCGCTCGACGCAGTCAAGGACGAGGCCCCTGGCCTCGCCGCGACGCGGTCGGCCCGAAGGGCCGATCCTTGAGTGCGCCGATCGCCAGAGCTTCAATCTCGCCAGGACCTTCAGGGCGAGCCAGCATCGGAGGGCGATGCTTGGCCGGGCGGGGCCAGGGCGCTCTCATGCTTCGACACGCGCCGTTGGCGCGGCTCAGCATGACGTAGAAAATTGGAGCCCATAAACGGACGTCATTCTGAGCCGCCGCTTAGCGGCGTATCGAAGGACGCAGGCGCGTAGCCGAGCCGCCCGCTTCCGCCACCCCATCCCCAATGCTAGACCAACCCCAAACCGGGGAGCGACCTAGCGTATGGCGGAATTGACGGCGGATCAGGCGGCGCCGGTGAAGGCGCGGGCGTCAATGCTGACGGTGGTGGTCGCCTCCTCGGCGGGCACCGCCTTCGAATGGTATGACTTCTTCATCTTCGGCAGCCTGACCGGGGTCATCTCCAAGGTCTTCTTCGCCGGCCTCAACGACACCGCCGGCCTGCTGGCGGCCCTGGCGCTGTTCGGGGTCGGGTTCGCCTTCCGGCCCCTGGGCGCCCTGGTGTTCGGGCGGATCGGCGACCGCGTGGGGCGCAAGGGCGCCTTCCTGGTGACGGTCACCCTGATGGGCGGCTCGACTTTCGCCATCGGCTTGTTGCCCAGCTACCATCAGGCCGGGATGGTCGGTCCGATCCTCCTGATCCTGCTGCGCATCCTGCAGGGCTTCGCCCTGGGCGGCGAGTACGGCGGGGCGGTGATCTATGTGGCCGAGCATTCCAAGGCCAACCAGCGCGGCTGGATGACCAGCTGGGTGCAGACGTCGGCGGCCTTCGGCCTGTTCGCGGCGCTGCTGGTGATCCTGGCCACCCGCACAGCGATCGGCGAGGACGCTTTCGGCGCCTGGGGCTGGCGCGTGCCGTTCATGGTCTCCATCGGCCTCCTGGCCGTGTCGGTGTGGATGCGGGTCAAGCTTTCGGAGAGCCCGGAGTTCACCCGGCTGCGCGCCGAGGACAACCAGTCCAAGGCGCCGTTCACCGAGGCCTTCGCCCGCTGGGGCAACCTGAAGCTGGTGATCCTGGCCTTCCTGGGGATGATGTCGGCGCAAGGAGCGGTCTGGTACTGCAGCTTCTTCTACGTCCAGACCTTCATGGAGAAGTTCCTCAAAGTCGATCCGGCGACCATCAACCTGCTGATGATGGGCGCCGTCGCGGTCAGCGCGCCGCTCTATGTCTTCTTCGGCTGGCTGTCGGATCGCGTCGGGCGCAAACCGGTGATGCTGGCCGGCATGACCCTGGCGCTGGTCGCCTTCTTTCCCGGCTTTCATTATCTCGAACAGGCCGCCAACCCGGCCCTGGCCGCCGCGTCCGCCGCGACGCCGGTGGTGGTGGTGGCCGATCCCCACGATTGCAGCCTGCAGTTCGATCCCGTGGGCAAGGCCAGCTTCGTCACCTCCTGCGACGTCGCCAAGAGCTTCCTGGCCAACGCCGGGGTCTCCTACGGCAATCAGGCGGCCGCCGCCGGGACCCCCGCGGTGGTCAAGGTTGGCGGGGTGACTGTACCCTCAGCAAGCGCTTCGGGCCTGCCGAAGGACGAGGCAAAGACGGTGCGGGCCGGCGTCGAGGGCAGGCTGAAGGCCGCGCTCAAGGCCGCCGGCTATCCGGCCAAGGCCGATCCGGCGAAGCTGGATTTCTGGGGCATGTTCGGCGTGCTGCTGGTCTTCACCGTCGGCGCCACCGCCCTGTTCGGACCGCTGGCCGCCTATCTGGTGGAGATATTCCCGACCCGGATCCGCTACACGGCCCTGTCGCTGCCCTACAATGTCGGCACCGGCTGGATCGGCGGCTTCCTGCCCTTCACCGCCTTCGCCATCGTCGCCGCGACGGGGGATATCTACGCCGGGCTCTGGTACGCGGTGGGATTCACGGCGATCAGCGTGGTGGTGATGCTGCTGTTCCTGCGCGAGACCAGCGGGCGGGCGTTGGTGGATTAGGGGCGGTAGCGGGTTGGCCTATGCCTTGGCCTATGCCATAGTGTGCCAATGGACGCCTACCGCCATGTCAAGTTGTTCAAGAACGGCCGCAATCAGGCCGTCCGCATCCCTCGGGAGTTCGAGCTTCCCGGCGAGGACGCCATCATGCGTCGTGAAGGCGACAGGCTCGTCATCGAGGTTGTCCCGCCGAAATCCTTGCTGGCCGTCCTCGCGGAGATGAGGCCAATCGCGGAAGATTTCCCCGAGATCGACGACCCCCCGCCGGGACCTGTCGATCTTTGACGCGGTTTCTGCTCGATACCAACATCCTCTCCGACCTGAT
>Ga0302311_10005811_pt1 | contig 12950 bp, 13 predicted proteins | sample III_Palsa_N1_3_FD_200449 | JGI IMG/M metagenome (GOLD analysis project Ga0302311, IMG submission 200449) | Peat permafrost microbial communities from Stordalen Mire near Abisko, Sweden - III_Palsa_N1_3 | ecosystem: Environmental > Terrestrial > Soil > Palsa > Peat permafrost | place: Sweden... | reverse complement strand
CCGACGTCCCTGCCGTTGCCGCCTTCGGCTCCGTCCGGGCCGGGCAGCGAGACGATCATCAGCCCGGTCTCCGACACGCCCTCGTCCGGCACCGGCCGCAGCCGCACCGAGTCGGTCTCCGTCTTCGCGGCGCCCGGGTGGAGGGCCGCTGCGGCGGCCTGCCAGAGCCGGTCGTGGTCCCAGTCCGCGGCGCTGGGGTTCACCCCGAGCACCGTCCGCTGGGCACTCCGCAGCGCCCCGTGGTGCAGCACCACGGTGTCGACGACCTCCAGCTGGCGCAGCCGCTCGGTGTCGCGGACCAGTACCCGGTCCCGCGCCAGCGCGGTGCCCAGGACCGCCGTGAACGCCGCAGGTCCGTAGCGGGCCGCCTTGGGGCTACCGGCCAGCACGGCCTCGGCCGCCTCGCGGATGCTCCGGGTGAACAGCAGGGTCGCGGCGGCGCCGACCAGACTCGTGGTGACCGCCTGGTCGGCGTAGGCCTCGCCCGGACGTGGCCGCAGCGCGGGCCGTGCGGCCCTGGTCCCGGCCAGGCTGAGCCGTCCGGGCGCGCAGACGTCGTCGTGCGCCGCGTCGAACGCCGCCGCCCGGGCGAACGACTCCACCAGCTGGCCCGCCCGCAGCCCCGCGTCCAGCACCAGCGCGGTGGGGGACTGCCCGGCACCGTGGGCGACCGCGTTCGCCGCAGCCAGCGCCAGGTCGGCCCCGGCCGCCCCCAGCCGGGTCCGGAGCACCGCCCGTACCCGGGAGTCCTCGCGCACCAGCGTCACCACGGCGGTGACCAGGCGCGGCGAGCTCTTCAGGTGCACCGCCCTGGCGGTGACCGCCACCGCGATCCCGACCGTGTCACAGGCCAGGGCGATCGCCCCGGCGCGCACACCCCCGGGGTGGCCCGGATGCACCCGCTCCAGCACGTCCTCGTCGGGCCGCAGCAGCCCCCGCCCGGCGGCCAGCTCGGTCACCCGGTCGGCCACCGCGTCGCCGACCGCGCCCTCGGCCAGCTGGACCACCAGCCGCGCCAATCCGCCGTCCCAGTAGGCGGTCACCACGTCCGGGTGCTGGGCCAGCTCGGTCGCCACCCGCTTCGCGGCGGCCACCAGCCGACGCGGGTCGAGCCCGGCGTCCGGGTCCGGCCGCAGCGGGAGGTGCAGCCGGGAGCCCGAGCGCCAGTAGCCGAGACCGGGCGTCATGGCGTTCCGGGCAACGGTGCCCAGCCGTGCCGCCGAGGCCGACAGGGCCGAGGCGCCGAGCGCGGTGGAGCGCGCACCGGCGCCCGCCAGTCCGGTCGCCATCCGGACGGCCGCGCCCGCCGGTGGCCCCACCCGGACGGCGACCCCGGTGGGCACCGCCAGCGCCAGGCCGAACGCGGTTGCGGGCAGACGCGTCAGCAGGCGCAGCACCAGGTCCCACTTTCTGTTGCGGTTTTGCTTTCGGTTGCGCTTTCGGTTGCGGTACGCACGCTGAAGAGCGGCACGGCCTCTGGCCGGAACGGGTGGGACGCCACCTCAGGAGGCCCGCTCGGCGGCGGGGGAGGCGGACGCGGTCCGGCGGGTGCCGGACGGGCGGCGCCCGGTCGCGGGCGTGGGGGTGCTGCCGGTCCGCCGGGGCACCCCGGCGGTCGTGCGGCCGGTCGTCTTCGCCGCTGTCTTGGCTGCCTTGGCCGTCTTGGCTGTTGTGGCTGCTTTGGGCTTGGCGGCCTTCGGCGTCGCGGCCGGCCCGGTGGCCGGTTTGGCGGCCGGCTTCGGTGCGGTCGGCTTCGGCGTCGCCCGCTTGGCCGCCGTCCGCCTGCCCGTCGCCCGCTTCGCGGCGGGCTTCGGCTGGGGGCGCTCAGCCCTGGCGGTGGCCGGGCGGACCTCGGCACTGGTGTCACCCCTGCGCAGCGGCTGGGTCAGCCACACCATCGCCGCGCCCGCCGCCCCCAGCAGGCCCTCGCCCGCATAGGCCGCGACCCGGCGGGCATGCGGGGTGACCACGCCGACCGTGTCCCGCACGCCCCCGACCACCCCGTCGACAACGCCCTTGACGGCGGTGGCGCCCGGCGCCTGGCGCACCACCGACGTCACCGCTTCGAGCGGGTGCTGTGCCCGGGCCGGGCCCGACAGGGTCGACGACGTGGACGACGTACCAGCACTGCCGCTCATGGGTTCTCCGATCACCGCTCAGGGGAGGGCGTGCCGACAGCCAGGAGTCGGCCTGCACCCTGCTGACCTTCATGTTGTCCAGATCTCATGGACAATCTAGGTCAATACCGACAACTCTTGTCATATGAAGCAGCTCATCGGGTGAGCTGCTGGCTGCGCGGACACGTTTGCCCGCCCTGGCCGCAAGGGCTGACGGCGCAGACGCCGACGCGGGCTCAGCCGCGCGGTCCACCCGTGGGCGGGGCGGCTGCCCGGCCGGCCATCCCGGCCGGGGCGGTGCGCTCGCGGCCGACCAGGCAGCCGAAACTCTGCCCGTCGTCGGTCGACAGCGTGGCCTGGAGGTGCTGGTCCTGCGCCAGCGACGCGATCAGCGTGACCGGCTGTACCCCCTCCGGCTCGGCGAGCGTCTGCTTTCTGGAGCTCCGCCCCGGCCCCGCCGCCACGGACAGCTCCCCGGAGCGGGTGGTCATCGCCGTCCAGCTGGTCCGGCCGTCCGGGCCCGGCTGGTAGACCAGCACGCACACCGGCGGCTGCGGCGCGCCGGGCGGCGGCGGCCAGGGGGCACCGGCGGGCGGCATCGGCGGGATCGGCGCGTCCGGGGTGGGACTGCTGCTGGACGCGGGCGACGGGGAACTCCGCTCGGCGGTCACCACGAGCAGCGGCACGAAGAAGAGCAGCAGGACCGCGATGCCGATCATCAGCGGTCCGCGCGGCTGGCGCTGCGGTGGTTCCTGAGCGGGCCCCGAGGCCCGGACGAACGCCATGATGGAACTCCCGTGCTGTCCGGCTACGCCACAGGGTGGCAGCATGGCGCGGACGGCTCGCCGGAAGTTGCCGGAACGTGATCGTCTGCCTCGCCCAGGTGTCGCCGGACGGTCATCAGGGGCAGGCGGCGGAAGGCATGTGACGATGCGTCAGATATCTCCTGCCACTCGGGTGCCCGGATCCGGCGTGCGGCTGGGGAAATGGGGGCAGAAAATCCGCATGATGCTCACTGCGGCCTTTTGGATCGTCCTCGGAGCCATCTACATGGCACTGCTCGTCTTCGGCCCCGGGTGGTTCCGGAAGTGACGCCGGGGCCGACCCTGGCGCGGTACCGGCCTGTGCGGCGCGCCCGCGCCAGGGGCTGGCCGCCGGCGGGAGTTCAGTGGTCGACGCAGGCGTTGCCGAAGCCGGGAGCGAGACTGCCGATGGCGTCCAGCGAGCCGCAGGCGGCGGCGCTGCCGGCGCAGCCGAACATGATGCCGCACAGGGCGGCGGTGACGATCAGAAGATTCCGGGCGGTGCTGCTCACGGCGGGATTCCCTTTCGGACGGTGGAGACTGCCCTGTTCAACGCCCCTGGGCGGGGGAGGGTATGGCCACTCACCCGATCGGCGGCACCGCCGTGGTGCCGGTCGTCCGGGCAGGATGTGTGAGGATGTGTGAGCGCTAACAATATGGCGGGGCGAATAGCGGCGACGATGGCGTCCGGGAGGTGTTCCCGATTCCCGGGAACCGGCACGACTATCGCGCCCGGCGATGTGCCTGTCAATCAATCCGGCGCCGATTGCCGGACATTGGCGCCGGATTCCGCCCGTTGGTCCGGTGCCGGGACGCCGGGGGCCGGGTCGGTGGGAGCCGTCGGCGATTCCGAAACTCCTGGTCGGGCCATGCGCGCGAAGGCCCGCGCCGGTGCCGGGTCGTCAACCCCGGCGGGCGGGATCCCGGTCGCCGGTGACGGACAAACCTCGTCCGCTGCCTTGACGTGCCAGGGGTGCGGGGCGATAGTCGAGGACGCCCCGCCGCCTCCGGCAACCACAGTCCCTCCGAATGCCCGCTGTCGCAGCGTGAATTGTTAGCGCTAACAATTCAGCTCGCGAAAGCGCGATGACGACCGATTGCGCCCTGCGTGCGGGGCGACAACTGCCATCGGGGTCACTGGACCGCCCCACCGAACAGAGGAACCCACCCATGACCGCTCGACCATGGATCTCCGGCATACGGAGAGCCCTGCTGGCGCTGGGGGCGACGATCGCCCTCGCCGTCAGCGTCATCGTCGGCATGCCGGCGACGTCCCAGGCCGCCAGCCAGGGACCGTGTGACATCTACGCTGCGGCCGGGACGCCCTGCGTCGCGGCCCACAGCACCGTCCGGGCCCTGTACGCCGGGTACGACGGGCCGCTCTACCAGGTGCAGCGCTCGTCCGACAGCACCTACGCCACGATCAGCCCGCTCACCACCGGCGGTGTCGCCAACGCCGCCGCGCAGGACGCCTTCTGCGCCGACACCAGCTGCATCATCACCCGCATCTACGACCAGTCCGCCAACCACAACGACCTGACCATCGAGGGGCCCGGCGGGAACGGCGGCCAGGACGTCGGCGCCTACGCCAACGCCCTGCCGGTCACCATCGGCGGGCAGAAGGCCTACGGCGTGTACATCGCTCCCGGCATGGGCTACCGCGACAACGCCACCAAGGGCGTGGCCACCGGCAGCACCGCCCAGGACGAGTACATGGTGACCTCCGGCACCCACGTCAACAACGGCTGCTGCTTCGACTACGGCAACGCCGAGACCAACGGCGACGACAACGGCAACGGGCACATGAGCGCGATCAACTTCGGTACGGAGTGCTGGTTCTCGCCGTGCTCCGGATCCGGGCCGTGGGTGCAGGCCGACCTGGAGAACGGTCTCTTCGCCGGTGGCAACGGCTCCGACACCGGCAACCTCGGCAACAGCAGCGCGTTCGTCACCGCCCTGGTGCGGACCAACGGCACCAGCACCTACTCGATCCAGGGCGGCAACGCGCAGTCCGGCACCCTCACCGACTGGTACGACGGATCCCTGCCCACCACCGGCGGCTACATCCCGATGCACCAGGAGGGCGCCATCGTGCTCGGCACCGGCGGTGACAACAGCCACAGCTCGGCCGGCTCGTTCTTCGAGGGCGTGATGACCGCCAGCCTGCCCTCGGAGGCCACCGACGCCGCAGTCCAGGCCAACATCGTCGCGGCCGGATACGCCACCTACCCGAGAGCCACCGCGCTGGCGGTCGGTTCGCGCATCTCCTTGCAGGCGACCACCGCCTGCTGCACCGGGGACTACATCACCCACGACACCAGTGACACCAAGGTCGTGATCTCGCCGATCACCTCGGCCACGGCTGCGGCCACCAAGTCCGACGCCACCTGGCTGGTCGAGGCGGGCCTGGCCAACAGTTCCTGCGTCTCCTTCGAGTCCGCCAACGACTCCGGCCAGTACCTGAGGCACTCCGGCTTCGAAATCTGGCTGGAGCCCAACGACGGCAGCAGCCAGTTCGCCCAGGACGCGACCTTCTGCCCGCAGCCCGGCATCGCCGGCCAGGGCTTCTCGTTCCAGACCGTCAACTACCCGGGCCAGTACATCCGCCACTACGACTACACCGTGTACGTGGCAGGCGACGGCGGCAGCAACGCCTGGGACAGCGCCACTCTCTGGACCAACGACATCACCTGGTCCGTCGCCTCGCCCTGGGCGTGACGACTTTCATGGCAGGCGGCGTCCCCTCGGACGGCATGGTTGACCTGGTCACTTGTTAGCGCTCACAATGACCGGGCCGTGCCGAGTCCGGGGAGACGCCGTGCCACGGACACCGGCGGGGAGGCGCGCACGTCCTCCGGGACCCGCTTGACACCCTCCCCGCCGGTTCGCTCCTCCCCGCTGGTCCACTTCGCCCCGCCGGTTCACTTCGCCAGGTCAGGGCGGCGGATCCGTTCCGCGAGCAGGGGAAACTTGTTCGTGACGAACGCGTTCGTTATGCTTGGATCCATGCCCACCACGAGCCCCGCGCCGCGCAGCCGCCGCGAGCGTCCTGCCAAACCCGCGCTGACCTATGAGGGCATCGTCGCCACGTCCGTGCGGCTGATGGAGGCCGAAGGGCTCCAGCGGGTCACCATGCGCCGCCTGGCCCAGGAACTCGACACCGGTCCCGCCTCGCTGTACGTCTACGTCGCCAACACGGCCGAACTGCACGCGGCGATCCTGGAGGTCCTGCTCGGCGCGGTCGATCTGGCCCCGGCCACGGCCGGGGGCGACTGGCGGGACCGGCTCGCCGCCGTTCTCAACTCCTATACGCAGGTCCTGTTCGAGCATCCCAGCCTGGCGCAGTCGGCACTGGTCGCCCGCCCCTCGGGGCCGAACTACCTGGCCCTGGTGGAGGCGCTGCTCGCGCTCCTGCACGAGGGCCAGGTGCCCGACGCGCAGGCCGCCTGGGGGGTGGACGTGCTGTTGCAGGTCGCCACCGCCACCGCAGCCGAGCAGTCCACCCGCGACCGCAGCAGTGACGCCGAGGCCGAGAACCGGGCGCTGGCCCGGGCGTTGCGGGAGGTGTCCGCCGACACCCACCCGAGGATCGCCGCGCTCGGCCCGCAGCTCCTCTCCGGCCCGCCCGAGGCCCGCCTGGCATGGATCTTCCGCGCGGTGACCAACGGCGCCAAGGCCACCCCCACCCCGCAGTGACCAGCCTGACCGCCCCTGACCAGCCCCGACGGCGGCGCCCGGGGCGCGCGACGCCGTGATCGCAGCGGCATCGGCCGTCCCGGCCGGGCGCCCCTGATCAGGCGAACCGTCCGGGCTGGTAGTCACCGGCGGGCTGCCGCACGATGACGTTTCCACGGTTGAAGGCGTTGATGAGGGCGATGACGCACACCAGCGCGGCGAGCTGGTCCTCGTCGTAGTGCTTGGCGGCATTCGCCCAGGCCTCGTCCGTGACGCCACTGGACGCGTCGGCGAGGCGGGTGCCCTGCTCCGCCAGCTCCAGGGCGGCGCGCTCGGCCTCGGTGAAGACCGTGGCCTCCTGCCAGGCCGCGACCAGGTTGAGGCGCGTCCAGGACTCCCCGGCGTGCGCTGCCTCCTTGCCGTGCATGTCGATGCAGAAGCCGCAGCCATTGATCTGGCTGGCGCGCAACTTCACCAACTCCTGCGTCGCAGCCGGAAGTGTCGACTCCGCGAGTACTTTGCCTGCCGCGATGATGTGCCTCGCGAACGCGGCCGCGACGGGGTTGCCGTGAAGGTTCATACGAGCGTCCATGGTGCACTCCAGTGTCGTTGCTGGTGGGTACACCTCTGAGACGGAACAGCCCGGCGCGCTGTGACACCAGCGCATGTGACCTGCGTCTCCCCGAGGACACTCGACCAACTGAGCGGCACCGACCCTGAGTCGGTGACGTCTCGGAGCAGGCCCGGCAGGATTCGAACCCACGTCACCCGGGTTGGAGCCGGGCGTTCTCGCCGCTGAACTACAGGCCCTTCAGTCGCGCCAACGCGCTGTACCGATCGTACGAACCCACTCGTGCCACGGCGACCGGTTTTCCGTCCCGCTCTGCCACCCCCGCGCACGCCCTCACGTCCGCGAGCAACCGCGTTCGGCGCTCTCCCCGGGCCGCTTGTCGCACCCAGGGCAGATAATGACGGTATATCCGGGCCCGGATCCCTGGTCGATGCCGGCGACGACGCGCCCGCTCGCGGTCTCGGTGCCGCAGTCGGAACAGACGCCGCAAGCGGTTGTGGCCGGGGTGCGGTCGCGCCCGGCGTCCGTGGCGTCGCACCGGTCGAGATGCAGCCGCCAGGCGAGGTCGTCCCGGCAGATCCAGTACTCGCCGTAGGCGATGGTCGGGGCCGTGGGATGCCGCCCGTAGCCGCAGGGCCGCCCGTCGGGGTCCCATGCCTGCCGGTCGAGGAAGGCGATGTCGTCGGGGTGGCTTCTCACGGCTGGATCTCCACCTCGGTGGTGCGGTCCATGTAGGTCTCGATGCGGACGCTGGTGCCGCCGCCGAGGTGGACGACGCAGTCGGCGAGCCGTTCGATGACCGCGTTCTCGACGCCCTCGCCGTGCCGGTCGAGATCGAACGGCGGCCCGCCGAGATGCTCGACCTCCAGCGTCAGCCTCCACGGCCGGCATGTAACGAGGTCTCCAGTACTCATCTGCGCCTCCGGAGTGAAGTGGTCGTTCAGCGCGGCCGCCAGCCATACGGCGCCGGTCAACTGGCCTGGGACATGGGGCTGGTGCAACCAGCGGGCGTTGCGTGGGTGTGCGTGCGGTCCCGGCAGCAGCAGATGCGAACCGCGCGTCAGCAGACGACAGCCGTCGGGCCAACTGCCCCTGGAACCGGTAGGGATGAGCCAGTACGTGGCCTGCGACCGCTCGGACACGACGATCGAGCCGAGCCGGTCATGAGTGTCGCCATCCGCGACAAGCCCCATCCACAGCGCCACCCCAACACCAACCGGAATCCGCACCGCGTCCCAGCCCACCCCAGCAGCCACCGTCGGCGGCGCCCACCCGTTCACGCCTCAGCCCCGACGTGTTCCGGGCAGGCGACGACGGGCCAGACGAGGTATTCGCCTGGCCAGGTTTCAGTGCGGATGTGCCCGTCAGCCAGTAATTTCCCGTCTGTGCGGTCGCAGTGGATGCAGGCCCGAGCGTGGATCTGAGTGTGGCTGTACAGCGGAGCTGTCTGCTGGCTGTGGGGCATTGATCTCGTCCATTCCGTCGCTGACCTGAAAACGACGGTACGAGAGATCCTCGTGACCCAGCCGAACTGTCAGCTCGGCCGAACTGTCAGTTCGGTTCAGACCATCCCCAAGCGTCCTGCCAGGGCCTCTGCTTGTCTGGCATGCATGGCCCGTGCCCTCCGCATCAGCGCCAGGACCATGTTCCGGGCGAGCTGCGTCCGCTCCAGATCCTCGGGTGCCATCGCCTCCAGTTCAAGTAGGTGCAGCAGCACTGCCGTGTCCTCGCGCCGCAGGTCGTAGCAGCGAGCCACGTCGAGCGTGAACGTGAACGACCTCTCCATCGACGGCAGCCCTGATGTGTCGAGCCGGTCTGCGGTGTGAAGCGCCTCTCCGGCCTCCCCAGCCTCCATCTCGATGCTTACCTGATGCAGTGCTACGTTCGTTGGTCCGAACACCGTCCACATCACATTGCCCTCGCCCGCACGTCCTGCGGCCGGGGCGGCGTGGTTCCGGAGCCGGTCCCGCGCCTTCCACCAATCCTTGCGGCGCGACGAAGCGACAACGGCGACCAGGTGCAGAGCACCCTGCATCGCTGCGCAATCCTCGTCTCCGGCATCTGCCAGTGGTTGCAGGTCCTGGATGCCGCGCAGAGCGATCTGTTCTGCCCCGTCGGTTTCCTGCGCGGCTAGCAGAACGTGGCCCAGGTTCCACTGGGCGGCGGCGATCCTCAGTGGGTCGTCGGCCTCCTCAGCAGCGCGCATGGCCCGGTCTGCGGCCATCAGCGACAGGTCGACCCGGCCGGTGCGGCGAAGGTAGGACCGAAGCAGAAAGTACAGGTCCGACGAGACTCGCAGTGTGTCACGCCTCAGCCCGGCATCCTGGGCGCTACGTTGAGCACGTAGGGCGTGCTCGGTGTCGGCGATCAGCGACGGAAGCACCAGATCCGCGTCAGTGAACCGGGTCGGGGAGGTCTGCCAGGAGCGCCAGGCCGCCTCCACCCGCTCCCGCAGCACATGCGTCGCCGTAGGTGCAGCGCTGTGTGGCAACCCGTAACCCATCAGCGCCTGAGTGATGGCCGGTGCGGTCGTCTCTGGGCCCGCCGCGAGAGGTTCCACGCGTTCGGAGAGTAAGGCGGCAGTGGGTACTCCGAGCTCCCGGGCGATGTCATGGAGCACAGCGATGGTCGGGATCTTCAAGTTTCGCTCGATCTGACTCAGGTAGTCCGGTGTGATGCCGACGAGCCCGGCGACGACATCTTGGCGTCTGGTGCCCCGGTGATGGCGGACCCTGTCGCCGATCGGGAGGTCTGGTGCGACCATCGGGTACCTCCTGTGCTTGCCCCTTCTGGTTAGGGTAGGACGAAGAACTCTTGTGGGGGAGGCATCTCACCTCGCAGGGTGACAGGCTCGGATGGCCTCTACCGGCTGCTGGGAGCGGACATGACGGTGTATCGGCTTGTGCTGTGGGATGTCGACCACACCCTGATCGTCTCCGGTGGTCTGGGCGGTGAGATCTCTCGTGCGGCATTCCTGAAGGTCACAGGGGTGCGGCAGGTGTACACCCCGGATGTGTCCGGACGCACCGAACGGGCGATCCTCGCGGAGTCGTGCCGTCTGCACAGCCTGGACCCCGATGACTATTCCTTCGGGGACTACGCCGACGCTCTTGCGGAGGGGTACCTGACGCGCTTGGCCGAGCTGCGCGAGCGGGGGCATGCGCTACCGGGGGCTGCGACTGCCCTGGAGGCGTTGGCGAAGGTCGATGGGCTCCGGCAGACCGTGGTCAGCGGCAATGTGCGCCGGGTCGCCGAGACCAAGCTGGCGGTGTTCGGACTCGACCGTCACCTCGACTTCGGTATCGGCGGCTACGCGGAAGACTCCGACGTCCGGGCCGATTTGGTCCGGGCTGCCCACCGCCGCGCCCTTGATGCCGATGGGCTCGACTACGGCATCGGCGAGGTCCTGGTCATCGGCGATACGCCAGGGGATGTCGACGCGGCGCGTACGGCGGGTGCGGCCGTGCTCGGCCTGTCGACCGGCAGGAGCAGCGGTCTGGACCTGCTGGCAGCGGGCGCCGATGCGACGCTGACGACCCTCGCCGACACCGAGACGTTCCTGGCCCTGGTTGCCGACGGTATCTCCGCCCGCTGACACCTACCGTTGCCGGTTTCCTGGGGCAGGTCCCGCGCCTGGTGCCTCGACTGCGGGGCTGCGCTGGTTCGGGCGGGTGACCCGGTCGTCGACTACGTCGAGTTGGCCGAGGGGCCGATGTACTCGGCTGTGCTGCGCCGGTACAGCACGGTGTCACTCAAGCTCGGCTGACCCTTCAGCCTGCTAGTTGGCGTATCTGAAGTTGTTCCTGGTCCTGGCGGAGAACCGCAGCTGGATGTGGCCGTGCCGTTTCGGGAAGAGGCGGGAGCTGAGCGGTCGTGGCCACTCCCAGCCGGACTGTGAGAGCTCGTATGCGGCGAAGCGCAGTCCGGCCGCGTGTGCGACGGCGCCGACGTCGCTCTGCCGCATCCCCAGCGCGGGGAGGGCGAGCAGGCGGGGGCCCCGGCAGGCGCACTACCCATGTGGTCCGGGGCCTTCGTGTGTGACGCCTGGGCAGGGCTGCGTCGGCCCGCGCAGTAGGCCAATTGTCAATTGGCCTTGCAAATATGGACCGCTGAGGGATGCATCCATACCGTATGGCGCTGCTTCGCCAACGACCCGGGCAATATGACGACGATTCACAATCCTTGCCCAGGGCGGAAGTTGCCTGAGAGTGAGCGCTCCACCGGCCTCGGCGGCGTGGCGGGCGGTGCGTGGGCGCCGAGGGCAACGGCAACCAGAAGTGGACCGCCAGCGGGAGCTCCTGAGACGGCGGATCCGCCATCGTACGGGTGACCTTACGGGTGCGCGTCCAACGGGAACACCGGGCCGCGCCACAGAATCACCTCTGGCCGGGGCCTTCCCCTTTCACTTCCGCTGGGGCCCGGGCCGGAGGTGGTCATGAACATCCTGCTTGTCGCCAGTGCGTTCAACAGCCTGACCCAGCGCGTGTCCGTGGAACTCACGGATCGCGGACACACCGTGTCGGTGGAACTCTCCTGCCGGGAGGAGGACCTGCGCGCGGCCCTGCTGGAGCACGAACCGGCGCTGATCGTGGCGCCGATGCTGAAGACGGCGATCCCGGAGGCGGTGTGGTCCACCCGCACCTGCCTGATCGTGCATCCGGGACCGGTGGGTGACCGGGGGCCGTCCTCGCTCGACCGGGCCGTACAGGAGGGCGCGGACCGGTGGGGCGTGACGGTGCTGCAGGCCAACGGCGAGATGGACGCCGGGGACGTCTGGGCCTCGCTGGCCTTCCCGGTGCCGGCCGTGGGCAAGAGCGACCTGTACCGCAACGAGGTCTCCGACGCGGCGCTGGAGGCGGTACTGCTGGCCGTGGACCGCTTCGCCTCCGGCACGTTCACCCCGCGCGCCCAGCACGATCCGGCTGAGGGGATCACCGTCCGCGCCCGCCCGTACCTCCGCCAGGAGCAGCGGCGCATCGACTGGGCGGCCGACGGCACCGGGACCGTGCTGCGCAAGCTGCGCGCCGCCGACTCCCAGCCGGGGGTGCTGGACGAACTGCTCGGCGGGCAGTGGTTCCTGCACGGCGGCCATCCGGAGGACGCGCTGACCGGCACCCCGGGCGAGCTGCTGGCCACCCGGGCGGGCGCGGTCTGCCGGGCCACGGCCGACGGCGCGGTGTGGATCCCGCAGCTGCGCCCGCGCCGCCTGCCCGGGCGGCCGCCCACCTTCACCCTCCCGGCGACGCTGGCGCTGGGGGAGCGGCTGCCGCAGCTGCCCGAGCTGCCGCTGGCGCCCGACGACGAGAGCGGCGGCTGGACCGACATCCGCTACCGGGAGGAGGGCGCCGCCGGATTCCTGCGGTTCTCCTTCCCCGGCGGCGCGATGAGCACCAGCCATTGCGAGCGGCTGCTGGCGGCGTACCGCTACGCGTGCTCCCGTCCGACGTCGGTCCTGGTCCTGGGCGGCGCGCGGGACTTCTTCAGCAACGGCATCCACCTGAACGTCATCGAGGCCGCCGCCGACCCCGGCGCTGAGTCCTGGGCCAACATCAACGCCATCGACGACCTGGTGGAGGCGGTGCTGACCACCACCGACCGGCTGGTCGTCGCCGCCCTCGGCGGGAACGCGGCGGCGGGCGGGGTGATGCTGGCCCTGGCGGCGGACGAGGTGTGGTGCAGGAGCGGCGTGGTACTGAACCCGCACTACCGGCTGATGGGGCTGTACGGCTCCGAGTACTGGACGTACTCGCTGCCGCGCCGGGTCGGCGCGGCAGCGGCCGAGCG
>Ga0302311_10005810_pt1 | contig 12952 bp, 13 predicted proteins | sample III_Palsa_N1_3_FD_200449 | JGI IMG/M metagenome (GOLD analysis project Ga0302311, IMG submission 200449) | Peat permafrost microbial communities from Stordalen Mire near Abisko, Sweden - III_Palsa_N1_3 | ecosystem: Environmental > Terrestrial > Soil > Palsa > Peat permafrost | place: Sweden... | reverse complement strand
AAACGGTGCGCGGCGTCGGCTACGCGCTGAAGGAATGACGGGCGACTGAGCAGCCTTCGGGTCCGGATCGCCGCACTCTATGCGGCGCTGATCATCGTCGTCATCGCGGTCGGGGCGATCGCGATCGATTTTGCGTTCCGCTCGCTCTTGATCGATCAAGCCCGGCTGCAGCTCACGCAGACCGCCGATCAGGTCGAAGGGCTGGCGCGCGATGCGTCGCAGTTCGGGTTCGCGGAAGACGAAACGCCGCTGCGCATCCGGCTGTCCGACCGCGCGACGCTCGACCGCTGGGCGTCGGCAAACGAGTATCTGCAGATCGACACGACCGCCGGCCAGGTGCTTGGGAAGAGTTCGAACATGGGCGGGATCACGTTCCCGCCGTACCACCCGCGCGGCACCGCCTCGGCGTTCAGCATGGTGCACGTTACCGGCAACCGGCCCGGAACGATGCTGCTGCTCAACACGGTGCTCACCGATGCCGACGGCCGCGCGCTGCTCATCGCACACATCGGCCAGCGTCTCGACATCGTCGACCAGCTGATCGCCAAGGCGCGCGTGATTCTGCTCGTCATCACGCTGGGGTCGATGATCGTGATCGCGGCCGCGTCGTACTTCGTCGCCGGTTCGGCGATCGATTCGATCGAACGTCTGACCGCCGAGGTCGCCGCGATCGGTTCGGCGCACCTCGACCGCCGGCTGCGCTGGAACCGCCGCGACGAAGTCGGCCGCCTCGCGAACGCATTCGACGCGATGCTGGACCGGCTGCAGTCGGCGTTCGCGCGCGAGCGTCAATTCATCAGCGACGCCTCGCACGAACTGCGCACGCCGCTGACCGTGATCAACGGCAACGCCCAGCTGCTGCAGCGCTGGGGCGACCGCGACCCTGAAGTGCTGCGTTCCTCGCTGCATGCGATCGCGGAAGAGAGCGGCCGCCTCGCAGGGATGGTGTCGGGGATGCTGACGCTCGCGAAGGCCGAGTCCGGCGACGCGATCCCCAAGGAGCCGCTGATCCTCGAACAGATCGCCGACGACGTCGTCTTGCACGCGCGCGAAGCGGCGAGCGAGAAAGGCTTGACGATCGTCACGGACTACGCGGCCGACGGCCGCACGATCGTCATCGGCGATCCGGGCCTGCTGCGGCAGCTGATGCGCAACCTGATCGACAACGCGATCAAGTTCACCGACCGCGGCCGCATCGAGATCAGCATCCGCCGTGCCGGTCCCACCGTGCTGCTGACCGTTGCGGACACCGGCTCCGGGATCGATGCGCAATCGGCGGAGCGCCTGTTCGACCGCTTCTTTCGCGGCGACCCGGCGCACGCTCGCGCGACCGAGGGAACCGGCCTCGGGCTGGCGATCGTGCGCAGCATCGCCCGCGTCCACGGCGGCAGCGTGGTCGCCCATCCGCGCGCGGAGGGTGGCTCGGCCTTCACCGTCTCACTCCCCTCCGAGCCGGAATTCACCGCTGGTTCATGATGGCGGCGCGTTCCACACCGTACACTTTACGGGTGGACGTCCTAGGCCCGCGAGCCCCACGGTGGATCACCGCGGGGCTGGTGGTCGTGCTCGCGCTTTGGCTGCACCCCGTTCCCGCTTCGGCGGAGACGGCCAGCTTCGACGTGGGCGATCAGGCCGTCGTCGCGATCGTCGACCGGGGCCGCGCCAACGATATCACCGTGCGTACCTGGGACCGGCCGACCGTCCAGGTCGAGTCGGCTGAAGGAATGCCGGCCGTCGATCGCCGCGTCGCGATCTTCGGCACCGAGAAGCTGCCGCTGACGGCGCCGATCCCTCCGATGCAGTACGCAGCGGGGAGCGAGGGGTTCGGCGGCGGCGGCGGCATGCTGCCGCCCGAGGAATTTCCGTACTCGTCGTTTCGTCCCGGGCCGCACGACGTCGTGCGCGTCACGGCGGAACCTGGCGCGCACCTCGTGGTCACCGTTCCCGCTTCGACCGGGCTGCTGCGCACCGCGATCTTAGGCGGGCAGACGACGATCGAAGGATTTCGTGGTGCCAACCTCTACGCCGTGCAAGGGAACGGCAAACTCTTGATCACGAGCGTCGCGACGACGGCCTTCGTGCAACTGAGCTCCGGGCGCCTCACGCTCGAGGACTCGTTCTTCGAACGCATCCGCCTGCGCGCGAACAGCGCGCACGTCGTCTTCGCCCATTGCCGCAGCAAGCAGATCGAAGTGACGACCGTCAGCGGCGCGATCGTCTACGACGGCGGCACCTTCGATCCCGGGCTGGCGCGTTTCGATTCGCAGAGCGGCGATATCGCGCTCGGCTCGGTGGCGGCGGCGCAACTCGCGGGACGTTCGCAGAGCGGGCACGTTTACACGATGTTCGACGGCCGGACGCCGGTGCAGCAGGCCCCGGACGGCACGGCGACGGCCCAACTCGAGGGCGGCGGACCGCTCGTGAACGCGATCAGCGCGCGCGGCAACGTCTTTCTCTACGACGGCTCGCTGGCCAACCGGCACGATCTGCCGGCGGACTGGCGTCCCGTGCGCCAAGTGTACGCGCGGCGGCGCGAGTTTCCGGGCATCCTGTTGCGTCCGCGCAACCGCCTCTAGCTCAGAGCAAGAACTTTCGCACCAGCGCGACGTCGAGCTTGAAGGTGTGCTGCGCCAGCACCGCATCGAGCTTGTAGCCGCAGGCTTCGAAGAAGCGCTGCGCCGGGCGCTCGTGGAACACGGCGGCCGTCATCTTGTGGCAGTTGTAGTAATTCGCGAGTTCCTCGGCGTGCGCGAGCAGCAGCCGTCCGATGCCGGTGCGGCGCCGCGCGGGCTCGACGTAGAGCGCGTCGACGTTGCCGAGCGAGGCCGCAACGCGCAGCTGCAGCGCACCGACGATCGCGCCGCCGTCGCGCGCGACGACGTCGTGCCGCTGCTCGAGCCAGACGACGCGGAAGTTCCACAACTCGCTGCGCCAATCGCGGTCGTGCCGCGCCCAGAAGTCGTCGGTTTCGCCGGGTTTCGCGCGTTCGATCTCAAGCGACATCGTACGTCCAGCCGTCGTAGGCGGCGAACGTCTTGATGCCGGTCGCATCTTCGAGGTCGTAGGCCAGACGCTTCGGATCGCGCTCGAGCATCCGCGTGCCGAAGTGCGACATGATTGCCGCGCCGGGACGAACCCCTTCGATGATGGTCTTGGCATCGTCATAGGTGAGGTGATCGACGTCCATCGTATCGCGGTAGCGCAGGACGTTGATCACGAGCACGTCGGGTGTGCGCGCGCGATAGTCGTCGACGATCCCCTCGAAGTAGCGCGTGCACGGAATGTACGACACCGTCGCCGCAGCGGTGCGAAAGTGCAGACCGTATGTCTCGACGGGATGGCGCAGTTGCCCCGAGGCGCTGATCGCGACGCTGCCGACCTCGAAGGGACCTGCGCCGGCGGCGACGATCCACTCGCGCGGGACGAAGCGGCGCGCGTACGGCAGTACGACCGGCTGCATGCTCTCGTCGAGCGCGTCGCGCGGCGCGCACAGCGCACCGCGCGGACGCCAGCCGCCTTGGCACATCGCTTCGATCATCACGTTGACGTCGCCGGCGTGATCGAGATGTTTGTGCGAGAGCACGATCGCGTCGAGCGTGGCCGGATCGCAGGGCGGGACTTGCGAGAGCGCGCGGACGAGCGCCCCCGGGCCGGGATCGACGTGCACGTTGGTGCCGTCGGCGCGCAGCCAGAAGCCGGCCGACGAACGAATCTGCTTAGCGACGACCCAGCGCGCACCGCCGGTGCCGAGGAACTGCAGCGAAACCACCTGGGACGGTTTTGGCGGGCTACCGCCCAACTCCGCGCCGCCCCTCACCGTAGGGCAGGCAGATTCGTCCGGCCGACGTGAATGTCGCTGTATGTGGACCGTCGCGCTGGGCATCCTGATTGCGGCCGCTTCGCCGCTGCCGACGCCAGCCGCGTCGCACGCGCCCGCCAATCCCTTCCCGCCCGGGGCGCATGCGGCACTCAAATGCGGACGCGTCATCATCGGCGTCTTTGCTTCCGTTGCGGAAGGATCGCCGGCTGGAGGGGAGCTGCCGCCGGCGACGCCCACGCCGCCCAGCCGGTTCGTTCCGCCGCAGTTCGCAACGGGCTCGGGAACGCTGATCCTGCGCGACGGCACCTTCGATGCGGCCGCGAGCCCGTGGCGAGAGCAGCCGGCCGGGGTACCGGCGCAGCGCCTCGAGTGCGAACTCGACGTCGACGACGGCAGCGGCGAGTTTCGCACCCGCTACGTCGTGACGGGTGCAGCGCCGGTATCGATCGAGCCCGACCCGGCGCGAGGACCTGCCGGCGTCAGCCGCGTGATCCTGCGCCACGACGGCATCGCGCTGCTGTTGTTCTAAGCGGCTACGCGATCGCCGGTAGCGTTGGGAACGAGCCGCCGACGATCGCGAGCGACGGCCGCCCGAGCCAGCGTTCGATGACGGTCGCGTACACGCTGCGGAAGTCCGTGTTGAACGCGAGGTTCCCCATGTTGAGCCGCGTCAGGTCCGGATGCGAACCGTAGATCCCGCCTTTGACGCCGCCGCCGATCAGGAATACCGGCGCCGCCTCACCGTGATCGGTCCCGCGACTCGCGTTCTCGGCGACGCGGCGTCCGAATTCGCTGAAGGTCATCGTCATCACGCGCCGGTCGTTGCCGTGCGCGGCGAGATCGGTGTAGAACGCCGAGATCGCGGTCGCGAAGTCGGCCAGCAAACGGTCCTGGGTCGCCTTCTGGGTCACGTGGGTGTCGAACGAGCCGTGCTGCACGTACAGCACGCGCGTGCCGAGCTTGGAGCCGACGATCTGCGCCGCGAGCGCGAGACTGCGGCCGAGCGGCGTGGCGGGATAGGTCGCTTGCGGCGTGTAGCCGGCAACGAGTTTCGGCAGTTCTTCCGCACCGCGCTGCGCGTGATCTTCGATTTCGGCAACCGCGTTGAGATACGGCGAGCGGAACGGCACCGTCGTGTCGCGAGCGAATTCGTGAAACGCTTCGCGGTCGGTGCCGTTGCGGTCGCTCCGCAGGCCGTAACCGCGCAGTGCGTCGACGGCGGGAACGTCCGTGGTTCTCGCGACGAGCGCTTCGGGCAGCACGTTGCTGAGCGCGACCGCGTTGAACAGGTTGTCCTTCGGCAGGCCGGCATCGTCGAGGTAGCGCCCGAGCCAGCCGGTCGTCTCGTAGGTTCGCGGCGCGGCCGTCTGCCAGATCTCGGTCGAGCGGAAGTGCGAGTGGTCGGGGTCGGGATAGCCGACGCCTTGCACGATCGCAACGTTGCCGGCATCGTACATCTTCTTGAACGGCGCTAGGACGGGATTGAGACCGACCGTGTCGTCCAGCCGCAGAACGTCGCCTGCTGGAATCCCAAGCGACGGCCGGAAGCGATAGTAGTCCGCGAGGCCGTAGGGGACCACGGTGTTGAGACCGTCGTTGCCGCCCTGGAAATTGATCACCACGAGCACGCGGTCGTTGCCGCCGGGGAGTCCGGGCAGCGGAGCCTGCGCGAACGCGGCCGCGAACACGTTGTCGAGCGAACTGACGACGGAGAGACCGCCGATCGCTCCGACGAGGAACCCGGAGCGCTTCATGATGTAGCCTGCATGGTACGAGTTCCTAACATAGCTGATAGGCCGGCATGGCCATGGTGAGATAGGCGGCGCCGCGCACGCGTTCGTCGACGTTTTCACCGGACAGCTGACCCATCTCGGCCTGGCCGGCGCCGCCCAAGTACGCGACCAGCTGCGCCATCGCGGCGGGCGAGACGTCGCCCTGCAGCAGCGTCTGCGTCAGCGCGCCGGCAATCGTTTTCGGATCCATCGTCCGCAGCGTCCGCGCGACCCAGGCTGCGTCCTGCAGCATCTCCGGGTTCTGCGCCGCCGCGTTGGCGAAGTTCTCGCGCGTCAGCACGGTCTGGCTGTTGATCCAGGCCTTGCCGCCGTCCCAGCCCTTGACGTTGGGCGGATAGAACAGGACCTGGCCCATCGTGCGCAGCGTGCCGAGTTCGGCGAGCTGCACCTTCGGGACGCTGAACATCTGGTGCGTGCCGACGACGAACTCGACCGGACTCTTCACCAGCGCGCGGTAGGCACGCTCGCTAAAGAACACGCTGCTGCGCAGCAGCACCGACATGACCGGCTGGAGTTCGAAATTATTCTTGACCAGCAGCGCAGCGACTTGATCGACGAGCTGCGGCTCGGGGTCGTCGTAGACGAAAAACGCCAGCAGCTTGGTGGCGAAGAACCGCGACGCGGCCGGCTGCGTGAAGATGATCGAGATGATGTCGGTACCGCTAAAGTTGCCGCTGCGCCCGAGAAACGTCTTCGTCCCGTCGTCATGACGCGCATGCGCGTCGACGAAGGTCCCGCTGCCGTCATCCTCGTGGCGGAACGTCCAGCCGGTGAACGCGCGCGCCGATTCGCGGATATCCTGTTCGGTGTAGTTGCCGATGCCGAGCGTGAACAGCTCCATCAGCTCGCGCGCGAAGTTCTCGTTCGGATGCGCTTTGACGTTGACGTTGTTGTCGAGGTAGCGCAGCATCGCCGGATCCTGCGCGACATGCAGCGTCAGGTCGCGGATGTTCCCCAGCGCGTATTGACGGAAGAGCCGATTCTGCGCGAAGAGCTCCTGCGCGGTCGTGCCCTTCTCAGGCGAACTCGTGAAGTGGCCGTGCCAGAAGAGCGTCATCTTCTCTTGCAGCGGTGCCGGCGTGGCGATCATCCGTTCGAGCCACCAGGTCTGCATCGCGATCAGGTTCCGGCGGCGCGATGCGTTGCGCTGCATCTGGAAGGCCTTGCGCTGATCGGCGACCTCGGGATCGGCGGCCATCCCCTCGGCGAAACCACGATACAGCCCGCGCGGCGGGATGGGCGGGGCCTCGAGATCGGGGCCGGCCGCGAGCGCTCGCGTGTCGGGGAAGCGCACGAGCCCCTCGACAGCAGCCTGCGGCGAGAGCGCAGCGATGCGTTCCACATCGGCCGGTGAGCCGCCGAATCCGGCACGGCGCAGCAAATGCGCGGCATGACGGCGGTCCCACGGCCCGTTATAGGGGGCGAGTGCCGTCGCGCTATCGAGCGTTCCGGCGGGCCGAAACGTCGCGGGTTCGGTCATTGGAGCAGCCACGTCTCCGATGATAGCGCGGCAGGCGCTCCGAACGGACGTCGGGATGGATATTCTCACATGAGCTTAAAGCCGCCAGCGTGAGCACGCTTGCGAGCCGTATCGACGCGAAATCGGCCGACTTCGAACGCAACGCGGCCGCCATGGGGGAACTCGTCGCCGAACTGCGCGCGCGCCTCGCTCGCGCCTACGAGGGCGGCGGCGCCGCCGCAGTCGCCCGCCACCGCAAGCGCGGCAAGCTGACGGCACGCGACCGCATCGAGCGGCTCATCGATCCGGGCACGCCCTTTCTCGAGTTCTCCGCGCTAGCCGCCAACGGCATGTACGACGACGACGCGCCGGCCGCGGGGATCGTCACCGGGATCGGGACCGTCGAGGGCGTCGCCTGCGTGATCGTCGCCAACGATGCGACGGTGAAAGGCGGAACCTACTACCCGATCACCGTCCGCAAGCATCTGCGCGCACAAGAGATCGCCGAACAGAATTGCTTGGCGTGCATCTACCTGGTCGATTCCGGCGGCGCGTTCTTGCCGCTCCAAGCCGACGTCTTCCCCGACCGCGATCACTTCGGTCGAATATTTTACAATCAGGCGCGGATGTCGGCGCAAGGCATCCCGCAGATCGCATCGGTGATGGGCTCGTGCACGGCCGGCGGCGCGTACGTCCCCGCGATGGCCGACCAATCGATCATCGTGAAGGACGAAGGCACGATCTTCCTCGGCGGCCCGCCCTTGGTGCAGGCGGCGACCGGCGAGGTCGTCACCGCCGAAGAGCTGGGCGGCGCCGACGTTCACACGCGCATCAGCGGCGTCGCCGACCACTTCGCCGTCGACGACGAACACGCGCTGGGCATCGCGCGCGAGATCGTCGCGCACCTGGAACGACGGCCGTGCGATCCCTGGCAGATGCGCGCGGCGCGGCCGCCCGCGCACGATCCGCGCGAACTCTACGGCATCATCCCTGCCGATCCGCGTCAGACCTACGACGTGCGCGAGGTGATCGCGCGCATCGTGGACGGTTCGGACTTCGCCGAGTTCAAAGCACGTTACGGAACGACGCTCGTCTGCGGCTTCGCCCACCTCGATGGACACCCCATCGGGGTGCTGGCCAATAACGGGATCCTGTTCAGCGAGTCGGCGCTGAAGGGCACCCACTTCATCGAGCTGTGCTGCAAGCGCGGCATTCCGCTGGTGTTCCTGCAGAACATCACGGGCTTCATGATCGGCAAGGACTACGAGAATCGCGGGATCGCGAAAGACGGCGCCAAGCTGGTGATGGCCGTCGCCTGCGCGGAGGTCCCGAAATTCACGGTCATCATCGGCGGCAGCTTCGGAGCCGGCAACTACGGGATGAGCGGCCGAGCGTACGGTCCGCGCCAGCTCTGGATGTGGCCGAACGGACGCATCAGCGTCATGGGCGGCGCGCAAGCGGCGTCGACGCTGCTGACGGTGCGCATGCAGGCCGATCGCGAAAGGAACAAGATTGCGTTAAGTCCGGCGGAACAGGTTGCATTCACCGCGCCGATATTGGAGAAATACGAACGAGAAGGGAATCCCTACTACTCGACGGCTCGGTTGTGGGACGACGGGATCATCGACCCTCTCGATACCCGGAACGTTCTCGCCATGGGGCTGCACGCCGCGCGATACCGGCCGGCAGCCGCTACGACGTTCGGGATTTTCCGCATGTAAAACGATGCAAAGGGCGGCCCTTGCGGTTAATTGTCTGAAAAGTCGCTGGACGGCCCCTCCCCCCCAGGGCCTATAGTTACCAATATGAGAGTTTCAACGCTTCACGCCTTGTTCGGCGACGAAGACGGCGCGACGCTAGTGGAATACTCCCTAGTGGTTGCCCTCATCGCGATCTTGTGTATTGCAGCGATCAGCTTTCTGGGCCAGAAGGTCAGCCATCTGTTCAGCACCATCGGTGCATCCATCGCCGCAGCGTAACCGCCGCTCCCCCGTCCCCCGCCTGGTCCGTCCTCAGATCCCGGCGTACCAATCGTAACCCTGATCCTCCCAGTACCCCCCTGAGCCGCCGTAGAGCCCGCTGAGCGTTGAAGCGAGCTCGAGGCGGCTTATCCATTTCGCGCTCTTGTAGCCGAGCTGCGTCGGGATCCGCAGCCGCACCGGCGCCCCGTGGTCGGGGTCGAGCGCAGCACCGTTGAGATCGAGCGCCAGCAGCGTCTGCGGGTGTGCGGCCTGGTGCAGGCCCAAGGATTCGTAGTAGGGCTGGCCGCTTGAATCGCGATCGAAACAGTGAAAGATGCAAAAGCGCGCCGTGGATTTGGGCCGGGCCAGCGCGAGCACGGCAGCGAGCCGGACGCCGTTCCATGCGCCGATCGCGCTCCAGCCCTCGACACAATCGTGTCGCGTCGTCTGCGATAGGGTCCCGATGGCGCGCAGCTCGGCAAGAGAGAGGTGCTGCGGCCGCTCCGCGAGGCCGTCGACCACGAGCCGGTAGTCGCGGAAACCGTCGCGCTCCAGCCGCTTGTACCGATCGTCGCTGGGCGTATCCAGACCGTTGACGCGGAAGTTGCGGTCGATCGCGGAGTCCGGATAGAGCCGCGCCAGCCCGCGCGTGTCGATCGCCATGCGGTTGTACCACTGCGCGCTCGCCAGGACGTTCCGGAAGGGGCCGTTGGTCAGGTTGTCCTTGATGGGGCCGCAGCCGCTCGCACCGAGCGCCGCGAGGGACGATGCCACGAAGAGACCGCGCTTCATGGGCCCACCCCGTCGCCTTCCTTGAGCCGGTACCAACCGGTGATCATGGAACGCATGTTGTTCCAGAATCCGGTCGACACGACGAGCACCAGATGCGTGCCGAAGTATCCGAACAGCAGCACCATGAGCGTGAAGTGCCACAGCCGTGCGAACTGCCGGCCGCCGAAGACGACGGTGAGCCACGGCACCGTCGCGTCGACGCCGGGACCGAGCGCAAGCCCGGTCAGAATCAGCAGCGGAAAGAACACGAAGAAGACCAGCGTGTAGGTCGCCTTCTGCAGCGGGTTGTAGGTGCCGTGCGGCGGCGGATGGGGACGCAGTCGCAGATAGTACAACTGCATCGGCAGCAGTTTGGGCAGATCGGACGGCCGCAGCACGAGCTCTCGCAGCGTGCCGCGCGCAGCGGCGGCGATCAGGTAGACGACGAACGCGAAGACGAGCACCCATGCGAAGAGCAGATGCCAGCGCCGGCCGTCGGCAAGATCCTGCGGTCCGGGCAGCGTGATCCAGCCGGGGAACGCGCGTTCGTCTTCGCCGCCCATGCCGTCATCGGTGTAGCCGAACAGATGCGTCGTATGCAGGACGTGCCCGAACACGGTCGTGGTACCGACCGGCTGACCCGCGACCAGTTGTGCGTCGAACGCGAGCACGCGCCGCTGCGGGTCGCTCTTGTCCGACGCGTCGAGATACGGGGCCGCGTTGAAGATCTGCAGGCCGCTCATGAAGAGCACCAGCAGCGCGAGCGCCCACAACCAGTGCGTCGTCCGTTCGGCGACCCCGTGCCGGTAGACGTCCCGGCCCGGTTCCGTCACGCGCGCTCGGCGACGAGCTTCTGCACGGTCTGTTCGAGCTGCGAGTCGTACCCTTCGCCGACATAGGTCGCGCGGAGGGTTCCCTGGCGGTCGAACACGAGCTGCGTCGGCCACGCTTCGACGCCGTAGCGATTCCAGATCGCGAAGTTGTCGTCGAAGCACACCGGCCACGAAATGTCCTGCGCGTGCAGCGCCTGCACGAGGTTCGCATGCACGTGCTCCTCGGCGGTCTCGGGCGCGTGCACGCCGACGATCGCCAGGTCGCGCGCCGAGTACGCAGCCCGCAAGTGCTGCAGTTCGGGCGTCACGTGTTTGCAGTTGATGCAGCTGAAGGCGAACACGTCGACGATCGTCACGCGTCCGGCCGTCGGTGGGGGTCCAGGCGCGTTGGCCCACGACTTGGCGGAGAGTACGGGTGCCAGGGTGACGACCCCGGCCAGCAGCAGGGTTCCGATCATGCCAACATCTCCGTCGGGACGACGATCGCACGTCCGGCGTGCCGGAGGCGGCCGCGCTCGACCAGCTTTGCGAGTTCGAGGCTCACGGTTTCACGGGTGCTGCCGACCAGCGAGGCGATGTCGGCATGCGTCAGGCGGACGTCGACCCGCAAGCCGCCGTCGACCGCGACACCGTGCTCCGCGGCCAGTTTGCGGTAGAGGTGCTCGATCCGGTCGCCGACCCGCGCGTAGGCTAAGTCTTCCATCGTCGTGCGCGCGTCGTCGAGCCGTTCGCTGAGCACCTTCGCCACGTTGAGTGCGAGCACCGGATCGCGCGATAAGAGGCCGAACAAGTCATCGGCGCGCGACGTGCACAGGAGCGCGTCTTCGACCACCACGGCGTGCGTCGTGCGGCCGCCATCGTCGAAGAGGCTCTCCTCACCGAACAAGTCGCCCGGCCCCAGCAGCGCGACGGTGACTTCCTTGCCGTCGGCCGTTTCGCGCACGATGCGGACGGCGCCGCGCTTGACGAAGTAGATGATACGCTCGGTATCGCCCGCGTCGAACACGCGCGTGCCGCGCGGCATCTCGCACATCGTGAAGAGGTGTTCGTGTTCGGTCAGTCCCTCTTCCGTCGCTTCCTGAAAGATGCGGTTCTGCTGCAGGTACCAGACCTTATTGAACTCTTCGTCCACCGGACGCTCCCTCCGGAGCGCGTTGAGAGACACGATCGCTGCTCCGAGGCCAGTCATCCCCGCATCGTACCACGCGTCGTGCGGGGCTGCTGTAAGGGTTCTTACTCGTCAGCGGGCCGGACCTTCGATCACGCGCACGAAATCGTGCGGGCGGATCCAGTGCGCCAGCGCTACGCGCACTTGCTCGGCCGTAGCGGCCAACTGCGTGCGCGCTTCGATCCGGTCGTCGTCGTAGGCGCGTCCGGTCACGGCGAAGTCGACCAGCTTTGCGGCAACCCCGCTGTAGGACTCCTGGCTCACCGAGAGCTGACCGACGATGAGCGCTTTGGCGATCAGCAGACGCTGCGCCTCGATGGGCTTGCGCTGCAGCGCCTGGAGGTCGTCGACGACCAGCCGCGTCGCGCGTTCGATGTTCTGCGGATCGCAGCCGAAGTTGACGATGAACGAGGCGCGGTTGTGCGCACCCCGCATCGTCGAGCTGACCGAGTAGACGTAGCCGTGCGTCTCGCGCAGGTCGTGGAAGAGCAGCGAGGCGTAGAAGCCCCCGGTCAGCACGGTATTCGCGAGTTCCAGCAGCGGGAAGTCCGGCGAGCGGTAGCCGATCGGCAAATTTTGCGCCATCGTCACGTCGGCCTGAATGCGTCCCGTCGCGGGCACCGTGTGCTGCACGGACGCGTTGGCGGCGACGGGCCCCGGATAGAGGTCGGGCGTCGGGCCCTCGGCATGCCAGCCGCCGAAGGCGGCTTCGACCACGCTGTGCGCGCGCTCGGGATCGACGTCGCCGATGACGACGATCGCGGTGAGATCGGGACGATACGTCGCCGCGTAGAACGCCTTCACGTCGTCCAGCGTCACGCCGGCGAGCGTCTGCGGCGTCGCGGAACGACGCGACGGATCGCCGGCCGGCCACAGCGCATCGTTGAGCGCGCGCTGCACTTTGTAGTCGGGGCTTGCGACCTCTCCGGTCAGCGCGCCCAGGTCTTGCTGCTTGACGATCGCAAACGCATCCGCGGGGAAGCGCGGATGGAGTTCGTCGTCGGCGAGCAGCGTCACACCGCGCTCGAACGCATCGGAGGGCACGTCGAGCGAGAAGCTGCGGCCCGCCGTGACGTTGGCGGCGATCTTGTCGAGCTCGGCTTGATAACCCAGACGGTCGTAGGTCGTCGTGCCGTACGGCAGCAGC
>Ga0302311_10005805_pt1 | contig 12958 bp, 12 predicted proteins | sample III_Palsa_N1_3_FD_200449 | JGI IMG/M metagenome (GOLD analysis project Ga0302311, IMG submission 200449) | Peat permafrost microbial communities from Stordalen Mire near Abisko, Sweden - III_Palsa_N1_3 | ecosystem: Environmental > Terrestrial > Soil > Palsa > Peat permafrost | place: Sweden... | reverse complement strand
CCCCCGCCGTCCGCGCAGGACTTCCACGCGTCCTTATTTGCGATAATGACTGGGACAACAAGAGTCGCTGCGTACGCACTCGCGGCTCGCTCGCCAGCCTGCACCACTCGCCCTTCCCGGCATTCCTGGCCCGACCTATCTCCCAATGCAGGACACCTCTATGCAGCTATGGACCGACTACGAAGGCCTCACGATCGACGGCGCCTTCCCCTTGAAAAAACTCCTCATGCCCGAAGGCCGCAGCGCCTTCTTCTCCACCGCCGGCATCAACGGCGAACCCACCGTCGTCCGCCTCATCGAGTGCCACTTCGACGAAGAAGAAATCCTCGCCCGCTGGCGTTGCATCGACGCCTTGCACCACCCCAACTTCCTCAAGTTCGAGCGCTTCGGCCAAACCGAACTCGATGGCCACCCCGTCGTCTATGCCGTCTTCGAGAAGGTCGACGGCAACCTCGCCGAAGTCCTCGACCAGGGCATCCTCACCGCCCCCGACGTCGCGCAGCTCGCCTCCAGCCTCGTCGCCGCCCTCGAAGTCCTCCACACCCACGGCTTCATTCACGAGCACATCGAGCCACGCAATATCTTCGCCATCAACAGCACCGTCAAGCTGCGCGGCGACTGCATCCGCGAAGCCCCCGAGGGCGACGAAGGCCGCGCCCTCAAGCAGCGCGATGTCCACAATCTCGCCACCGTTCTCCTCCAGGGCATCACCCAGCGCGACTCGCTCAACGGCCTTCCCCCCTCCGCCCTCCCCGCTCCCTACGCTCAGATCATCCGCAACGGCCTCGACGGCACCTGGGGACTCGATGACATCCGCGCCGCCCTCGGCCGCCAGTTTGGCGCCAATCAACCCACAGCCCCGACACCCGCGGCCGCAACTCCACCAACCACACCCGCACCCGACCAGAAAACTCCAAACCCTGCTGCCGCGAATTCCCAGGCGCGCCCCGAAGCGCAGCTCCCCCTCCCCCTCCGCAACCCGGATCGCACTCAGCAGTTCGCCGGCTCTACCGCCAACAAACCTAACCGCACCCGCGACGAAAACTGGACCTCCGACCCAACCCCCTCCGATCAAACTTTCTCCCTGCGCTCCCGCTGGATCGGCGCCGGCATGGCCGCCTTCGTCCTGCTGCTCGTCGCCTGGGCCCTCACCCACGCATGGAACGCGCACCAACACCAAACCACATCCCCAGCCGCACCCTCAGCCCTCCCCACGACCAGCCCCACCCCAGTCCCCACGCCCGCCGTCCGCGTAGGACCCAACTGGCGCGTCATCGCCTTCACCTACAACCGCCGCGCCGACGCAGAGAAAAAAGTCTCCGACCTCGCCCGCTCCCATCCAGAACTGCAGCCGGTCGTCTTCACCCCCAGCGGCCACGCTCCCTACCTGGTCTCCGTCGGCGGTCTCATGGACAGCAACGCCGCCCACGCCCTAGCCCACCGTTCTCGCTCCCTCGGCCTTCCCCACGACATCTACGCCCAGAATTACACCCACTAGTTTTTGCCCCCTGGAACTCTTTCGCTCGCGCTTGACCTAACACCGGGTGCCCCATTCGTACGCGCTCTTGCGGACGGGTGGGATCCAAACCCCGCAGCCCAGCCACCAAGCCACTCCCGCCTCCGCAGAACCCTTAGCTCAAACCGCCTGCCTCGTCGCTCGCCGTCCGCGCAGGACCCTGCCGCGCCAGCACCACCGTCATATCATCCGGCTGCTCGTGCTCCCCAATCCACGCCTTCACCACCTGCAGCGTATTGGTCGCCAGCACGGTCAGCGGCTCATCCCGCCGAGCCCGCACAAACTCCATCAGCCGCTCCTCCCCGAAGTCCTCGCCATTCTTCTCCGGCTCGGTCAGCCCATCCGTATATGCGACAAACAAATCCCCCGGCTCCAACTGCACCGTCGCTTCTTCATACTCCAACCCATCGATCAATCCCACCACCGCGCCGCCAACCTCCAGCCGCTGTACGCTCCCATCCTTCGAGATCACGAGCGGCGGCAAATGTCCGCCATTCGAATACGTAAGCCTCCGCGTCGCCGGATCATACGTCGCCAGAAACAACGTCGCATACCGCGCCGACTGCGTGCTCCGATACAGATGCGCATTTAACAGCTTCAGCAGCAATGCCGGCGACACCGGCACACCCTCCTCGTTCACCGCCGCACTAAACGCCCGATCGGCCGAGTGCAGCGCACTCATCAGCAGCGCCGCCGAAATCCCCTTGCCGCTAATATCGCCCAGCGCCAGCGTCACATGCCCCGTCTTCCGTCCATCCGCTGTCCCCGGCCCATACCCGAAGATAAAATCGAAGTAATCCCCACCCACCGTCCGCGCCGGCAGACACGTCCCATGCACTTCCAGCGATCCCATAAACGCCGGCGACCGCGGAAACAGTGTCGATTGCACCTCCTGCGCAATTGCCAGCTCGCTCAGCAATCGCTCCTTCTCCCGCTGCTGCACCAGCAACTCGCTCACACTCGCCGCCATCCGGTTAAACGAAGTCGCCAGCGCCGCCAGCTGGTCCTTCCGCTTCACCGGGATTCGATGCTCCAGGTGCCCCGCATCAATCGCCTTCGTCCCCTTGTACAACTCCGCCACCGACCGCGTAATCGTCCAACTCAAACTCGTCGCCATCAACAGCGCAAACAATTCCATCAGCGCGAAAAATGCCGCGATGCCAATCAGGATCGCCCACACCGCCTTGCCAACCTTCACCGACGACGCAAACAGCAGCGTGTAAAGCAGCGTCGGCCGCGAGAATACCGCAATCATTGCCTGCACCGAGTCACCCGTAGCCCACTCCTTCACCGGCAACTCCGCCGTGAACACTACTGGCGGGTCCAGGTACGGATGCTTCGCACTCTTCAACGGCTCACTCGATACCGCCCGGAACTCTCCCCCATCCGCCTCCAGCGCCTCTGGCTTCACGATGTTCACGTTAACGTTGTTGCCTACATGAACGTTCGTCTCTCCATGCTTGCCGACCCGAACGTTTGGCCCCACTTCCCCGCCGTCATCATCCGTATCCGCCGCCAGGTGCGAGAAGCCCTGCGACAAAATGATCCGCCCCAGTCCCTTCGACATCACGTCCAGCTCATCCCGCGTTAGCGGCCGGCTTGCCAGCACCACCACCTGCCGCCCATTCCGCGGCGCGCTCACCTCCGCGGATAAATAAAGCTTTCCCGCCGCCTCCACAACCCCTTGGAAGCCCGGATGCAGCCACGCCGGCGGTGCCCCGCTCGTCAGCGGTCCCACACTGTCCTTCGCCGACAGCCCCTCCAGCGGCACCCACGTATTCCCCCTCAATTCCGTCAGCGAGAGCGGAGCAGCATCCTCCACTACCGTACCGCCCGTTACATCTGTACCTCCCGAATCGGCTGTATCGTCAGTCGCGGCGGTACCCTTCGCATTCGCAGTATGTGCGGCTTCCTTCACCGTCCGGGCAGGACTAGCACTTCCAAATATCGCCGCGCTCCCAGCCTCGTCCCGGACCCGCGTCAGTCCCTGGTTCAGCTGCGACAACCCCATGTTCGTCGCATACTGCCCCGCCAGCAGATACCCCGCAATCGCCGCCAGGGTCGCAAACATCACCAGCGGCGCCAGCCCCATCAGCAAGTACGTCAGGATCAGCCGGTTCCGCACCTTCCACAAAAACCGGTACGCAAACCAGCGAAACAGCAGGATCAGCAGCAGCGGCGTCAGCGCCGTCGCGCTGATCATCATCAGCACCGCATCCAGCGTGCTCAACACATTCGCCGCGTTCGCGAAGAAGCACAACCAGAAAACCGCCAGCAGCCAAAGCGTGATCTTGCCCACGCGCGTGCGCCGTCCCCACCACGCCTTCCACCGCTCCCGTCGTGTCAGGCCGTCCTTAGCCATCGCGCTCCGTGTCGTACCCATTTGGTAACCCCCGCTCCGGTCGCATCGTCTGCAAATCCGGGCATCGCATCAACCTGCATACGCACCGCAAAACGAAGGGTTCCAGCCTCCGAGTGTACTGCAAACAAATGGATTTCTCACCAATCAGCCTTCCTCGGCCTCGCGCGCTCCCCTCCCCGCGCAAGGCCCGCGACCCCCAGGCCCGCAAACCTTTCCAGCTCTCCAGCAACTCCGAACGAAATGTTCGGCATCCTACATAGCAGTGAACGTACTGCGGGCCAGCTAGACCGGAAGTTCCACTCCACGCAGAGCTACTGAAGGAGCGTCTTCCATGGACCAGAAAGTCATAGCGATCGCGCCGCGTCTTTTCGCGAAGTCACCCCTGCACGCCCGAGCAGTCCCTCGCCGACCTGTGGGCGGTTGGCTGCTCCCCACGCTCCAGCATCCGGCCCTGTCCTACTCCACAGAAGAAGTCTCCATCCACGATTCCCTGGATCTCTCCTTCCGCCAGGACGTCGCCGTATCGCGTCTCGACCGCCAACTCATCGACGACCTTAACCGCATCGAGCAGCCGCTGCCGTGCACCGAACGCCTCGCCTCCGGCTTCTAACCTTCTGAAGCCGCGAGCGCTCCTTGCCCCCGCAGCCTCCGAAACGCGCCCCAGATAAACGACCCCAAATACCACCCATCCAGAAACTTATAAGGCGTCTCGCCTGTAGTGTAATGCCCGCACGGCAGCACCTTCGCGACGTAATCCACGCCATGCGCGTCAAAGTTCGTCAGCACCTCCCGCGAATACTTCACCACGAACGTCAGATCATACGGCGCATACACCACCAGCGTCCGTCGCGCCTTATCGCCCTCACCCCTCGGCCGCCCCGTCGCCGCATACGCCTCCATAAAACTCATCGGGCTCACCCCCGCAAACATAGCCCGCGTCTCATCCTGCGTCAGCCCCGCATGCTCAAACGCCGCCTTCACATGCCGAGTGCTCTGCCCCGTCCACACCACATCCCCAAACTGCGTGCTCGCATGATTAAACGCGCACACCCGCAGCCGCGAATCCATTGCCGCTGCAATAAATCCATAAGCACTTCCCAGGCTCGTCCCCATCACCCCAATCTGCTCATACCCCTGCGACTCCAGCCAGTCCACGCAGCTCCGAATATCCACCACCGCCTGCCTACACGCAGCAATGGTCCGCCCCACATTCGCGCTCACCGCATAGTCCGATCGCTCCAACTCCGCCGGCCGCCTCACATCGTGATAAGGCTTCGACAACCGTAAGCAGGAAATCCCGAACCGGTTGAACATCTCGCACAGCACGTTATGCGAAAACGCATCCGCATTCCACTGCGGCATCACAATCATCGCCTGCTTCGGCCTTCCTTCTTCGCTACTTCCTACTTCCTGCTTCCTATTTCCTGCCGCTTCGTACCACCGCGCATTCACCAAATCGTTCCCTGGATACGGTGTCCTCACCGCCGACGTAAATCGCAAGAACGGCACCTTCCGCAGCTCCCCAACCTCTGCCCGCCGCTTCCATTCCCGCTCCTGCTCCAACGTCTCCGGCCGAACATTCGTCGGATACAACGCAGGAAAATTTTCCTCAATCCGAAAGTCCACCGGCGTCTCGTACCCATAGAACGTCTGCGGTTCCGCCACGATCCGCTCATTCAGCGCAATCATCGCCTCCAGCCCAGTCATCTCGCCACGCTCTACCCTGTCCGCCAGCTCCGTCCCACCAACATCCGCCAGCGCGTCAAAACCCCACTCCAACGGTCGTTCCACCCGGTTCATATCCCGAGTAGTAAGTGCCGTCTCCCACGCGTACATCCACTTCGCATAAAGCCGTGCAAACATCTTCCCAGTCTACCGTCCCCACGCCCCATAACCGCCCCAGCCGTCCGATTTCCGACTCACCCCTTCGTCTTCCTTCGCGCTCCCCGCAGCCCCACTGCCGCGCCCTCCAGGATCAACTCCAACCCTTCCCTGTATCGCCGGTCAAATCGATCAAACAAAATCCCCGAAGCCTGCCGATGATACGGAAATTCCGCCGCATCCAGCAGCGCATCCCGGTCCGCAATCGCGTATTGCGGCGACCGCTCTCCCGGCACCGGAAACACAGCCTGCTCCTCCATCACAAAACTCTGCGTGTAATAGTTGATCGTACTCAGCAGCACCACAGCCCCTCGCACAGAGAACCCCGCACCCACCAACTCCGCCGCAATCCGCTCCGTCGTCTTCAGCGGAGCCGTCGTCGTCAGCTTCGTCCCGCTCACCATCCGCCCTCCATCCCGATACGCCATCAGCGTCTTCCTTAACCCCTCCCCATACGCCGTCGCCCACACCCTCCAGCCCCCAGACTTCCGCCACGGCACTAGATTCGCCGCGCCCTCCGTCAGCACCGACGTCGCCATCTCATCCAGTAACGCCTCCTTGCTCTTGAAGTGCCAATAGATCGTCGCCGCCTGCACCCCAAGCTCCACCTCCAGCCGCCGCAGCGTCAACTGCTCCAGCCCAATCTCATTCAGCAGCTTCAGCCCAGCCTGCGTCACCATCTCGCGATTAATTTTCATGCATCCAGCATACCCCGTTTGACATCACATAATTGAACGATGTTAGATTATATCTAACAACGTTAGATTTTCGGCCGCCCCACCCCGGCCTCGAAGGAGCACCCAATGAAAGCAGCCATCGTCACCGCCGCCGGCAAGACCCCCATCTACGCAGACTTCCCCGACCCCACCCCCAAAGAAGGCGAGCAGCTCATCCGCGTCCGCGCCGCCGCGCTCTCCAACCTCACCAGGGGCCGCGCCTCCGGCGCCCACTACTCCTCCGCCGGCATCTTCCCCGCCATCGCCGGCACCGACGGCGTCGGCCTCACCCCCGACAACCGCCGCGTCTACTTCGCCATGCCCGAGTCCCCCTACGGATCCCTCGCCCAACTCTGCCCCATCCACCCACGCCGCTGCGTCCCCATCCCCGACACCCTCGACGACATCACCGCCGCCGCCATCGCCAACCCCGGCATGTCCGCCTGGGGATCACTCGTCGAGCGCGCCCACCTCGCCCCTAGCGAAACCGTCCTCATCAACGGAGCCACCGGCACCGCCGGCCGCGTAGCCGTCCAACTCGCTCGCCATCTCGGTGCCTCCCGCATCATCGCCACTGGCCGCAACCCCCAGGAGCTCGAAACCCTCAAGCAACTCGGCGCCGACGAAGTCATCCCCTTCGCCCTCGACCAACCCAACGGCCCCACCGAATTCGAAGCCGCCCTCGCCCAAACCTTCTCCCGCGGCATCGACATCGTCATCGACTACCTCTGGGGCCAGTCCGCCCTCACGGTCCTCACCGCGCTAGCCAAATCCATCGACGACCACCCCGTCCGCTTCGTCCAGGTAGGCAGCGCCGGCGGCGAAATGTCCATCAACCTCCCCGCCGCGTTACTTCGCTCCTCCGCCATCACCCTCATGGGCAGCGGCATCGGCAGTCTCAGCCGCGAAGCCCTCGCCCAATCCATCCGCAGCACCTTCGAAGCTGTCGCCCCCGCCCACCTAACCATCGCCACCCAAACCGCCCCACTCGCCGAAGTAGAAACCGTCTGGCAAACCTCCACCGGAAAGCCCCGCATGGTCTTCCTCATCGACTAGCAGCCTTCCCTCAACCCCACATCAATCCCCCAACGACACCGCCGGCTTCCCCGCCAGCCGCTCGCTAATATGCTCCCCCACCCGATCCGCAAAGCTCCCTCGCTGGGCGGGCCCGGTGTTCGTCAACACCACCGCCGCGTAATCGCCTTTCGGATTGAAGAACCCATACGACGCGTACCCACCCGTCCCACCGTTGTGCCAGTAATTTCCGCTGTCTTCCACGTAGAACCACGACAGCGCAATTCGCGTACCCGGCGCCACGTCCGCCCGCAGCTCATGGTCCTGCACCAGCGCCGCCGAAAGCGTCTTCCCCGCAGCAAATCCTGCCACCGGCTTCACTGCCTCTGGATGCAAATTCGCTTCCAGGTACGCCAGCATATCGGCACCCGTTGACCGAATTGCCCCAGCCCCCGCCAGCGCATCCAGGTCCCACGCGTGTGCCGGCTTATGATCGCCATCGTGCCCGGGAACGAATCGTGCCTGCAGTGCCGGCGTCAGTGCAATCATCGTCTCGTGCAGCCCCAGCGGCCCTGTAACCTGCGCCTTCAGCAGCTCTGGATACGTCGTCCCCGCCCGATCAGCCAGCGCCTCTCCCAACAATCCAAATCCCACATTGCTATACAGAAAGCTAGTCGTCGCCGGCTTCGCCACTCCATGCTCTTTCATAAACGCGTACAAATTCGCCGCGCGATAATCCGCATAAGGATTGCTCTCATCCGCAGGATGAAAGTTATCCGGCATCCTCGGCAACCCCGAGTGCTGCGTCGCCAAATCCAGCAGCGTAATCTCCGCGCCCGCAGGCTTCGCCACCGTTCCCTCCGGCAGCAACGCACGCACCGGCTCGTCGAAGTGCACCTTCCCCTGCTCCACCATCTGCGAAAGCATCAGCCCCGTAAACGTCTTCGACATCGACCCAATCTCAAACACCGAATCCACCTTCGCCGTCCCATAACTAAACACCCGCCGAACCCCATGCACCACCACCGCAATCGTGATCCCGCCACCAGTCGACGGCCCCAGCTGCCCATCTTTCAGCGCCCCAGCCAGGTCCTTCTCCATCACCGCCTGCAGATCCTCCACCTTCACCGGCGGCATCGCCGCGTCATACGTCGGCGGCTTCTCCGGCACCACCCCAATCTCGTTCGCCTGCCGACTCAGCACCAGCGGCAAACTATTCCCACCCTGCCCCCACGTCCCCGTCAGCGTGTTCCCATCCGCAGAAAGCTTTCCCGCCCAATGCCCTTTCACCACCGGCACGTCCCACGAAAAGTCCTCACCGCTAAACGCAACATTGCTACAGTCCAGACCCCGCGCATGCTGGTCCACACTGTCCATCGAGCAATATTCCTTGCCCTGCACATCGCTCTTCACATGCAACTGAAGCCGCAGCGAAATCTTGCCATCCTGCAACGTCCCAAGCCAAATCCCATCCACTCGCGAAGGCTTCGCCGCCGCAACAAACGTGTCCCGCGTAAACACCAGCGGCTGCGGACTCCCCTGGTCCCACACCCCCGTCAGCGTCTTCCCATCAGCAGACACCGTCCCCTTCCACGTCCCTTTCACCGCAGGCACCGAGAAGTTGAGCGTCCCCTCCCCCGCATTAATATTGCTGCAAGGAATCCCCTTCGCCCCCTGGTCCGGGCTATCGATGCTGCACAGCACATTATTCCCCGGGCTGATCTCAATATGCAGTTTCACATGCAGCGGACCCAGCATTCCCACGTAATCACCTGCAACCTTCTTCGCCGCTGGAGTCTGCGCTGCCAAACCGTTTCCGCCAACCATCGACACCACCACCACCCAAACCACCGCTGCCCCAAATCGCCGACCAAGAGTCATCGCAAGACACCCCTTCCGCTGATTGAATCTGCCCACCATCCTTGCACAAACCCCCTCCCCACCGCACCCCGGGTGCCCCATCCGTACGCGCTCTTGCGGACGGGTGGGATGGAGCTACCAGCGCTGCACCATCTACCCGTCACCGTCCCAAAAAATCCCCTAAAATTTCCCTTGACAGAATTACAGTGTTGTAGTCAACTACAACAGTACCTCAGCAACGGAGCAACAAACACTATGGAACTCGAGTGGAACGACAGTCAGCCGATCTACCGCCAGCTTCGAGGCCGCGTCGTCGCCATGATCCTCGACGGCCTGCTCACGGAAGGCGAACCCCTACCCTCCGTCCGCACCGTTGCCGCTGAAAATCGCGTCAACCCCCTCACCGTCCTCAAGAGCTATCAGGAGCTCGTCGACCAGGGCATCGTCGAAAGCCGTCGCGGCCGTGGCATGTTCATCACCGCGGGAGCCCGCGACCTCCTCCTCCAGGCCGAGCGCCAGAAGTTCCTCGTCGAAGAATGGCCGCACCTCCAGGCCACCATCCACCGCCTCGGCCTAACCGCCACCGACCTTCTCACCACTCCCAATTCCAACCACAAGGAGGGCTAACCCATGACCTGCATCGAAGCCCACGGCCTCCACAAGTCCTACGGTTCTTCCGTCGCCCTCAACAGCATCGACCTCAACGTTGCCGAGGGCCGCATCCTCGGCCTCATCGGCCCCAACGGCGCCGGCAAGACCACCCTGCTCAACGCGATCCTCGGCCTCACGTCATTCAGCGGCTCGCTCAGCGTCCTCGGTCGCAATCCCTGGACACAGCGTGATCAGCTCATGAACGATGTAGCCTTCGTAGCCGACGTAGCGGTCCTCCCTCGCTGGATGCGCGTCTCCGACGCAATTGACTTCGTCGCCGGCATCCACCCGCGCTTCGACCGCGCCAAGGCCGAAGCCTTCCTCGCCCGCACCACCATCAAGCGCACCAGCAAAGTGCGCGAGCTCTCCAAGGGCATGGTCGCGCAACTCCACCTCGCCCTTGTCATGTCCATCGACGCCAAGCTCCTCGTCCTCGACGAGCCCACCCTCGGCCTCGACATCCTCTTCCGCAAACAGTTCTACGATTCCCTGCTCAACGACTATTTCGATCACCACCGCACCATCGTCATCACCACCCACCAGATCGATGAGATCCAGTACATCCTCACCGACCTCCTCTTCATCAACCGCGGCAACCTCGTCTTCGGCTGCAGCATGGAAGACTTCGACACCCGCTATCTCGAGCTCATCGTGAACCCCGGCCAGCTTCCCACCGCCCGCGCCCTCAAGCCAATTCAGGAACGCCAGACCTTCGGCCGCAGCATCCTTCTCTACGACCGCGTCCCCCGCGAGCAACTCCTTCCGCTCGGCGACGTCCGCACCCCCAGCATCGCCGACGTCTTTGTAGCCTTCGTCGGCGACCCCAACCAACCCGCGCCTTACAGCCCGCCACCCACTTCCATGCCCAGCTCGTACACAGGAGCAGCCCAATGACGCCCCAGACCGACGCTCTCCCCACATCCTTCCCCGAAGCCACCCGCACCACCACGGCCCGCCGCGTCCCCGAAACCAGCCGCCTCTTCTGGTCCCTGCGCCGTGAGCTCTGGGAGAACCGCGCCATCTACATCGCGCCCCTCGCCGTCGCCGCCCTCATCATCCTCGGCTTCTTTTACAGCACCCTCCGCATGCCCGCAGGCATGCTCATCAGCACCACCGTCGATACCAACGGCGTCGTCACGCACACCTCGCACGGCATCGACCCCATCGCCCCCTACACGATCGCCGCTGCCCTCATCATGGGTACCACCTTCCTCGTCGGCATCTTCTATTGCCTCGACGCCCTCTACGGCGAGCGCCGCGACCGCAGCATCCTCTTCTGGAAGTCGCTCCCGATCTCCGACCTCACCACCGTCCTCTCCAAGGCTGCGATTCCCCTCGTCCTCCTGCCGCTGCTCACCTGGGTCATCACGGTCGTCACGCAGTCCATCATGCTGCTCATCAACGTCACCGTTTATCACGCCCGTGGCATCGACACCGGCCCAATTCACAGCGGCCTTCCCCTCACCCAGAACTCCCTGATGCTGCTCTACCACCTGGTCGCCATCCACGCCCTCTGGTACGCGCCCATCTGGTGCTGGTTCCTGCTCGTCTCCGCCTGGGCTCGCCGTACGCCGCTCCTCTGGGCCACGCTTCCTCCGCTAGCCCTCGGTGTCCTCGAAATGATCACCCTCCGCTCCGGCCACGTCTTCGAATTCCTCAAGTACCGCTTCCACGGCCCCGAGGGTTCCGACGTCTACTCCGGCGGCCAGTCCATGTCCATGCAGATGCCTCTGTCGCCTGCCCACTTCCTCGCCACCCCCGGCCTCTGGGCAGGCCTGGCCCTCGCCGCCGTCTTCCTCGCCGCCGCCGTCCAGCTCCGCCGCTACCGCAACCCCCTCTAACCAGAGCCCACCATCCGGGTGCCCCATCCGTACGCGCACTTTGCGGACGGGTGGGGTGACGGTCCCAAAGGAACCACACCGAAGGAGACCACCATGACTCGCGACACCATGCAGCAACAGCTACAACCCCTCCACACGACACTCAGAAATCTCTCCACCGTCGCCGCCGCGTTGATCCTCACCATCGCCGCCTGCTACTTACTGGTTTCGCCGCCACTCTAGGCTCCTTCCATCGGCCGCCCACCCATGATGGCTTCATCGTCAACGTTGGGAATCAGTTCCCCTTCCGCCTGTCGCCAGCTATCCTCCGAGGACCCATGCCCTTCACCAGGAACCCAGGCAGATTCGCAGGCTTACTCTACGTCCTGGCATCCATCGCAGGGTTCTTCGCGATGGGCTACGTTCCAAGCCACCTCGTCGTCCACGGAAACACAGCCGCTACCGTCAACAACATCGCCGCACACGAGACCCTCTTCCGCCTCGGCATCGCCGCCCAGCTTCTCGGCGAAGCCGCCTTCATCTTTGTCGCGCTCGCCCTGTACAAACTCCTCGAAGCCGTGAACCGCCAGCACGCCGCGCTCATGGTAATCCTGATCGTGGCGTCGGTCCCCATCTCGTGCGCGAACGAACTCAACTCATTCGCCACCCTTGCTCTTGTGCGAGGTTCCGACTTCCTATCCATCGTCGACAAGCCGCAACGTGACGCCTTCGCCATGCTCTTCCTCTATCTGCATGGTCGCGGCCTGGTCCTCGCCGAATTGTTCTGGGGGCTCTGGCTCTTCCCCCTCGCGTCACTCGTATACCGGTCCCGCTTCCTCCCACGCTTCCTCGGCATCTGGCTCGCGCTCGCCGGAGCCGCCTGGGTCATCCTCAGCCTTGTCAGCCTCCTGCTGCCCCAATACCAGAGCAACGTCTACACCTACACGCAGCCCGCCGTCTTCGGCGAGATCGTCTTCATGTTCTGGCTCCTCATCAAAGGCGCCAAGCCGTCCGTAGCAGGAGCCCAACCATGACCGCACCGGAAGCCCAACGCTACGCGCGCCTCGCCGGCATCCTTCTCCTCATCTCCCTCATCGCCGGCAGCTACGGCGAGTCCTACATCCCCGCCAAACTCCTC
>Ga0302311_10005799_pt1 | contig 12966 bp, 16 predicted proteins | sample III_Palsa_N1_3_FD_200449 | JGI IMG/M metagenome (GOLD analysis project Ga0302311, IMG submission 200449) | Peat permafrost microbial communities from Stordalen Mire near Abisko, Sweden - III_Palsa_N1_3 | ecosystem: Environmental > Terrestrial > Soil > Palsa > Peat permafrost | place: Sweden... | reverse complement strand
GGTGGAGAGCATGCCCAGACTGAGCTCGCGGCCCATGTGGAGGTCGAGCACGAGCACGCCCGGGGCTCGATCGAGCAGCAGGGCCTGCGTTTCCTCCAGATCGCTTGCCTCGCCGACGACACTGAAGCCGGCCTCGGCCTCCAGCATCATCCGCAGTCCGTCGCGCACGACCGCGTGATCGTCGGCGATTACGATCGTGAGGGGTGCGTCAACCCCAGTTACGGCCGGTCGAGGCCGGGGTGACAACGCACTACTGGGACTTTGTGAGTCCCTCACCCGCCTCATCGGACGTGAAGGTGCCGTTGAAGATGTCGCCCGTGAACAGGTGCAGTTTGAAGTTCTCGGGTTCGTGGGCGTCCTCGAAGAACACGCCGAAGCGTTTGATCGCCTGCAGGTGGTACTCGGCCTCGGTGCTGGATAGCAACTCGTCCTCGCCCTCCCAGAAGGTGATCGAGAGCGCCTTGCCCGTGTCAGGGTCGACCAGTGAGAGCGCGCCCTTGAATCCGTCGCGCGCCATCGTGACCGGCAGGACGTTCTCGTACCACAGTTTGAGGCCCTCTTGCACCCGTCCCTCGGGCGCCTGGACATGGGTCACGCGACAGAACACATGCTCCCCCTTATATGTGGGTTGGACGAGATTGAAGCTCGCGCCGATCCTAGCGCTCCGCCGGTGGGGCTGCGATGTCCCCGCCGGCGCCGTCGGCCGCGTAGGTGCCGTTGAAGATCTCGCCCGCGAACAGATGCAGCTGCATATCCTCGGGATCGGGAGCGTTCGCGAAGAACTCTCCGAAGTGCCGGATCGCCTGCTCGTGGTACTCGGCCTCTTCCCGCGCTGCATCTTCGCCTTCCCAGAAGCTGATGAGGAGCGCTTTGCCCGAGTCGAAGTCGGCCAGCGACAGTGCGCCCTTGAACCCCGCGCGCGCCTCCATCGTCGGGAGGACGTTGTCCTGCCAAAGCTCAAGGCCCTGTTGCACCCGTCCCTCGGGCGCCTGGACGTGGGTCACACGACAGAACATGTGCTCCCCTCCTTTTCGCGACGGTGGACGAGATCGGAGCCTAGCGCCCGCCGGTGGCCAACGCATGTATGTAGGATGCCTGCGGTGGTGCGCGCGACTCTGTACATGACGGTCAAGGAGGGTCGCGGGCCGGACTTCGAACGGGCCTGGCAGGCGATCGCCGAGCAGGTTCGGGCCGTCCCCGGGAACGTCCGCCAGACGCTTGCGCGCGACCCCGAGGACTCCGACAGCTTCGTCGTAACCAGCGACTGGAGCGACAGAGAGGTGTTCGGGGAGTTCGAGCGCAGCCCGGAGCAGGACGAGCTGACGGCGCCGCTGCGCGAGCTGCGCTCCTCGGCGCGCATGACGGTGCACGACGTAATCATCGAGATGGAGGCGAGCTGAATGGCCGCACGTGTGATGGTTTTCGCCAAGATCAACCGTGAGGACGCCGAGGCGTTCGAGGCGGCGTACGCGCAGGTCACCGCCAACGTGAAAGGCACCGCCGGGCACCTCGGCGACGAGCTGCTGCGACGTCGCGAGCCGCCGGACTCCGACGGGGAGCCGCTCAGCTACATCCTGCTCAGCGAGTGGGAGAGCAAGGACGCGTTCCTGGCGTGGGAGGAGTCGCTCGCCCACGTCGCCAAGCGCTCGCCGATGCACCCTTACTGGGCGGGGACCAACGAACGGATCATCTACGACGTCGCCCACACGATCAAGCCAACCGCCTGAGGGGGTCCCATGTACGCACGCGTCAACACCACCGAGTGGAACCCCGAGAAAGTCGATGCCGGCATGCAGCTGACGGAGGAGAAGATCATCCCCTCCTACCAAGAGCATCCAGGCTTTCGCGGCTACATCCTGCTGACCGAGCCCGATGGCGGCCCTCACGCCGTGGCGATCACATTGTGGGACAGCGAGGAGACAAGAGAGTCGAGCGCCGGGATCGCCCGCGCGATGGTGGGGGAGCTCAAGGACGTGCTGCAGGCACCGCCAAAAACCGACCACTACGACGTTCGCTTCTACGTGCAGGCATAAGAGAGAAAGGAAGGGGGCTCTGTCATGGCGCAGTATTGGGCGCTCATGTGGGACATCAAGCCGGGCTCGCAGGACGCTGTCCGCCAGGCCTTCAAGGAATACGGCCGGCCCGATCACACGATCCGCGACGACGACGGCAACCCCGTCGGGACGCTGATCAGCACGCAGGTGTTCATGAAGGGCGACACGGTGATCAGGGTGGTCGAGACGACCGACGACGTGCCCCTGCCGGTGCTCGGCCAGCACATGGGTCGCCAGCCGGCGATCAGCGAGCTGGAGGACAAGATCGACGAGTACATCGCCGAGCCCCGCGACATGTCCACCAGTGAGGGCGCGCGGGAGTTCTTCATGAAGAGCACGATGGAGCTGTTGGTCACGCGGCGGCACGACGAATGAGCGGGGGGCCGCCTCCCGGCCCGCCGGGCGGTCCGCCCGGAGGTGGGCCGCCCGGAGGTGGGCCGCCCGGGGGGCCACCGGGCCCACCGATCGTGGTGGAAGAGCGGCGCGCGGACGACTTCGCGTCTCTGTTTCGCCTCGACGGCCAGCGCGTGGTCGTCGTCGGCGGCTACGGCGGCATCGGGGAGGTCACCACGCGGCTGTTCGCCGAGTGTGGCGCCGAGCTGATGATCGCGGGGCGCTCGCAGGAGAAGGCGCAGGCGCTCGCCGAGGAGCTCGCCGGATCGGGGCGCGTCGCGCATGGCGTGCGCGTGGACATCTCCAGCCGCGAGAGCGCGCGCGAGCTGATCGAGCGGGGCAGGCGCGTGTTGGGTGGGGTGGACGTGCTCGTCAACCTCGCCGGGATCGACATCGAGGCGCCGGCCGAGCGCTTCGAGGAGGACGCGTGGCAGTCGCTGCTGGACATCAACCTCTCGGGTGCCTTCTGGCTCTCCCAGGCGGCCGGCGAGGCGATGATCGACTCCGCCCGTGGCGGGCGCATCATCCACTACTCGACCACGCGCAGCGTGGCGGGCGCGCGCCGGGGCTTCGCGGGGTATGCCGCCAGCAAGGCTGGCCTCAACGGCCTCATTCGCCAGCTCGCCACGGAGTGGGGCAAGCACCGCATCACCGTCAACGGGGTCGCGCCGGGGTTCGTCCCGACCGAGCTCGTGCGCGAGGCGGCGGCCGATGATAGGTTCGTGGCGATGATGCTCGGACGGATCCCCTTCGGCCGCTTCGGCGAGCCGGTCGAGCTGGCGAGCGCGACGCTGTTCCTCGCCTCGCCGGCGGCCAGCTTCGTCACCGGGCAGGTGCTGTTCGTCGACGGCGGCGTCACCGCGAGTTCTTGAGCATGTCCTCCTCGCCCGCCGACAAGCAGCGGATTGCCTTCATCGGCCTCGGCGTGATGGGCAACGGCATGGCCTGCCGGCTGGTCGAGGCTGGGTACGAAGTCACCGTCTACAACCGCACGCGCGCCAAGGCAGAGGAAGTCGAGAAGCTCGGCGCTCGCGTTGCCGACTCGCCCGCGGACGCGGCGCGCGAGGCCGACGTGGTGATGCTCAGCCTCGCCAACCAGGAGATCGTTGCGCGGATGCTGTTCGACGCCGATGGGGTGTTCGAGACCCTGGGGGAGGGGGGCTACATCCTCGACATGAGCACCGTGCCACCCGACTTTCCCAGGGAGGTCGCGGCGCGCGCGGCCGCGGCCGGCCACCACGCACTCGATGCGTGCGTGCTGGGCAACCCGATGCACGCCCGTCAGGGCGAGATGCGGGTCATGGCCGGTGGCGAGGAGCAGGACTTCCAGGTGGTCGAGCCGCTACTGGAGGTGCTGGGCAAGGAGGTGACCTATCTCGGCGGGAGCGGCATGGGCGCGACGATGAAGCTGGTTCTCAACATGCTGATGGGCGTCCAGATGCCGGCGCTCGCCGAGGCGGTGGTGTTCGGCGAACGCGCCGGGCTGGAGCGCGAGAAGGTGCTGGAGATGATCGCCAAGAGCGGCTACAGCTCGCCGGTGATGGGCTTCCGCTGCGCGATCATGGGGCAGCGCAACTTCGAGCTGGCAGCCTTCAAACTCGGGCTGATGCGCAAGGACATGACGCTCGTCCTCGGCGAGGCGCAGAAGGCGGGCGTGCCGATGCCCGTCACCGAGAGCGCCCACGCGATGCTCACCGCCGCCCAGCAGCAGGGGCTCGGCGACCTCGATGTCGCCGCGATGCTTGCTTTTCAGGAGCGGATGTCTGGTGTGCACGAGTACCCGTGGCCGATCGCCGAGGCGGCCTCGAGCGGCGGCGAGGGTCCCGGTGCCGACTCGGCCGAGGCCGGTGGGGCCGCAACGTGATCGTGGAAGGCCGGCGGGTGGCCGTCGGGGCTGCTGAGGGTCGGGGGACCGCCGCCGGGGGAACAACGTCGTGATCGTCGACGTCCACGGCCACATCACGCACCCCGAGCTGTTCAAGCGCTACCCGATGCCGCCCGCGCTCGCAGACATCGAGGGAATGCTCGACCGCAAGTCAGAGGCCGGGATAGGGGTGACGATCGTCGGCAGCCCGGTCGGCTTCGGGACGATGAGCAAGCGCGGGCACGACAACTACGCGCAGTCGGCCGACGAGCTGAAGTCCTTTCACGAGTGGCTCGCCGAGACGGTGCGCAAGCACGCTCCGCGGCTGGCAGCCTACGCGTACACCAACCCGTTCGGCGACTCCGCGTTGCTCGACCAGACCGCGCAGACGATGCGGGACGGGGGCTTTGTCGGGCTGATCGTCAACACCAGCGTGGGCGGCGAGTACCTCGACTCGCCGCGCGCAGACGAGTTCTTCGCGATGGCGGCCGAGCTCGGCAAGCCGATCTTCCTGCACCCACCCGCCGAGCCGGTCGGCAGCGACAGCATCGAGGACTTCCGTTTGGTCGAGCAGGTCGGGCGGTTCATGGACGTCACCGTCGGCCTTGCGACGCTCGTGTTCGCGGGCCGGCTGGAGCAGCACCCCGACCTCGAGCTCGTCGCCGCCACCGCGGGCGGAGCGATCTCGCTGCTCGCGGGGCGCATGGACCAGGCCTACCAGCCGCGCCACTGGGCCGGTGGCGGGCCCCCTGGTGGTGGACCTCCCCCCGGTGCTGGACCCCCAGGCGGTGCTGGACCCCCAGGCGGTGGGCCTCCCAGCGGAGCCCCTGGCGATGGGCCGCCTGGCAGTGGCCCCCCCGGGGGCGGACCCGGCGCCGATGGCCCCTCCGGCCCCCCGCCGATGGCGCAATACACCAACAAGATCACCCAGCCCCCGAGCACGTATTTGCGGCGCGTATACGTCGACACAGCCAACTCCAGCGTGCCCAACCACCTCGCCAACCTGGAGCTGATGGGCGCCGGCCACATGCTGTTCGGCACCGACTCGCCACCGCTCGCCACGCCGCTTCAGGACGCGATCGCGACGGTCGAGGGACTGCCGATCTCCGCGGCCGAGAAGCAGGGCATCCTCGAGCACAATGCGCGGCGGCTGTTCGGGCTGTGACCAACTCCAATAGGATCCCGCTGTGCCCGAGCTGACGCTGGTCATCGTCGAGGGAAGCCAAGCCGGAGGCGAGGTCTCGCTGACGGCGATCACGCTGATCGGTCGTGACCCGAGCGCCGACCTGATCATCAGGGACCCCGACGTGTCCGGGCGGCACGCATCGCTGGTGCCGCTCGCCGCGTGCTTTGCGATCGAGGACCTGGGCTCCACCAACGGCACGTTCCTCAACGGCGAGCGCCTCGTCGCCCGGCGGGAGCTCGCGCCGGGCGACCAGATCCAGCTCGGCGCCACGGTGCTCGAAGTGCGGGGCTCGCCCGCGTCGGCCATACCCGCGGTGCAGCGCACGCGCGTGAAGCAGATCCCGGCGCTACCGGTGCTCGTTTTTCTCGCCGGCCAGCTACAGGGCACGAAGCTGCAGGCCGGGGCGCAACTCGTCGTCGGGCGCGAGCTCGGCGCCGCGGATGTGATCCTCGATCGCGACGAGGCGGTCTCGCGCCGGCACGCCGCCTTCTCGCCCGCCGGGGGCGGGCTCACGATCCAGGACATGGGCTCGACCAACGGCACGCTCGTCAATGGCCGGCGCTTGACCGGCACGGCGGCCCTGGAAACCGGCGACCGCGTGCAGATCGGCGACACCGTGATCGAAGTGCAGCTGCCGGGCGCGCGGGTGGTGGAGCCGGCCACGCCGGCCCCCGAGACCCCCGGGCGGGCCGCGCACCCCAACACGGTCGAAGTCGAGGATCTGGTCAAGGAATTCCCGGGTGGGCACCGCGCGGTCGATGGGATCAGCCTGTTCGTCAACCCCGGCGAAATCTACGGCTTCCTCGGGCCCAACGGGGCGGGCAAGTCGACGACCGTTCACATCCTCACGACGCTGCTGCCGGCGACCTCGGGAGCCGCGCGGATCGCCGGGTTCAACGTGATCGGGGAAGGTAGCCACGTTCGCTCCACGATCGGGGTGGCGCTGCAGGCGGCCGCGCTGGACATGCACCTCAACGGGTGGGAGCACATGGAGATGCAGAGCGCGCTGCATGGGATCCCAAAACGACAGCGGCGCAAGATCGCCGAGGAATTGCTCGACCGAGTGGCGCTCACAGACGCCGCCGGCCGGCTCGTGGGTGGGTATTCGGGAGGGATGAAGCGGCGCCTCGACCTCGCGCTCGCGCTCGTGCATGGGCCGCGGGTGCTGTTCCTCGACGAGCCGACCACGGGCCTCGATCCGCAGAGCCGCACTGCCCTGTGGGAGGAGGTCGCGCGGCTGGTGAGGGAGGAGGGGATGACGGTCTTCCTCACCACCCAGTACCTGGAGGAGGCCGACGTGATGGCCGACCGGGTGGGGATCATCGACCACGGCGAGATGGTCGCCGAGGACACCCCCGCCGCGCTGAAGGCCGAGATCGGGCGGCCCACCGTCGAGGTCATACCGGTCGAGCGCTCCGACTTCGCCGCCGCCAGCGAGGTGCTCACCCGCTTCGGGGAACTCGCCAGCTCCGCGCACGGCGGGGTCGCGGCGAGGCTGCGCCCGGGAATCGACGATCTCGCCGACGTGATCCGCGCCCTCGACGAAGCCTCGATCCGGGTGACCAACGTGCAGCTCCACGCTCCTACGCTGGATGACGTGTTCCTCGTCAAGACCGGCCGCTCGCTCGAGGGCGCCGCGGAGGAAGCGGCCGCGCAAGAGGAGCCGGGCGTGCTCGAGCAGATCAACGCCGGCTCGGGTATTGAAATCGCGGACGCGGTCCAATGAGCGCCGCGCTCGACGCGCTCCGATGAAGTCCTCGCTCAACGTCCAGATCCGCACGCTCGCGAAGCGCTCGATCAGGCGCACGTTGCGCCAGCCGGTGCTGGTCGTGCCCAACGTGATCTTCCCGCTGTTCATGCTCGCGGTGCTCTCCTCCGCGGGCAAAGAGATCACCGATGTCAAAGGCTTCCCCACCAAGTCCTACATCACGTTCATCATCGCCGCCACTCTGATCCAGGGCGCCGCGGGCGCCACCACGCTCGCCGGCAACTCGCTCGGCAACGACATCGAGACGGGCTTCCTCAGCCGTCTCGCGCTGACCCCGGTCAAGGTGCCCGCACTCGTCGCCTCGCAGCTCGCCGGTGTGGCGGTGCTCGGCTTCATCCAGTCGGTGCTCTACCTCGTGGTCGGCCTGGCCGGTGGGGCGACGATCAAGGCGGGCGTCGGTGGGGCGCTGGTGGTGCTGCTGTTCGTGCAGCTGACAATCCTCGCCTTCGGCTCGATCGGCCTGCTCGCCGCGGTGCGCACCGGCTCCGCCCAGCAGGCCCAGGGCGTGTTCGTGATCGGGCTCGGGCTGCTGTTCATGTCCTCGATGATCATGCCGCGCAACCTGATCACCTCCAGCTGGTTCAAGACGGTCGCCACCTACAACCCGATGTCCTACCTCGTCGAGGCGCCCCGCAGCCTTTTCATCACCGGTTGGGACGCGCAGTCGCTGGAGCTCGGCACGGCGATCGCGGGCGCCGCCTTGGTCTTGTTCCTGGCGGCGTCCACCGCCAGCTTGAGATCGAGGATCTTGCGATGAGCGCCCGCTCGGTGTCCGTCGCACAGGGCGTCGCCTACCAGTGCACCCGCAAGCTGATCCGGCTCCCGCCGAAGCTGCTGCCCTCGCTGCTGCTGCCGCTGTTCATGTTCGCGGCCTTCGGTGGCGCCCTGGGGGCGGTGGGGAGCACCCGCGGCTTCGGCTACTACAACTACACCGCGTTCGTGTTCGTGTTCGTGGTCTACATGGCCGCGATGTTCGCCGCCGTCTTCACCACGTTCGACATCGCCGCCGACTACGAGAGCGGCTTCGGGCACCGGATGATGCTCGCGGCGCCGCGGCGGCTGGCGATCGTCGGCGGCTACCTGACGGTGTCCCTCTGGCGCGGCCTGCTCAACATCGTGGTGGTCTTCGCGATCGCCCTGGCGACGGGAATGCCCGTCAAGGGCGACGCGCTCGACATCGCCGCACTGATCGTGCTCGCGCTGCTGCTCAACGTCGCCACCACGCTCTACGGGGCCGGCATCGCGCTGCGCTTTCAGAGCACCGCCTCGGGCGTGCTGATCCTGATCCCCACTTTTATGCTGTTCTTCCTCTCTCCCATCTTCATCCCTCGCCACCAGCTCTCAGGTTGGCTGCGCGACGCCGCCGACGCCAACCCGCTCACGCCGGTGCTCGAAGCCGGGCGGGGCTTCCTCGCCGACGATCCCATCAAGGTCGCCCTCGCGTTCGCGGCGCTCGTGGGGCTGATCCTGCTGTTCTCGATCTGGGTCGTCGGCGGCATGCGCCGTGCCGAGCGGGGCCCGGGCGGCGGCTCCTCGCGTGGGTCTCGCTCACGTGGTCGTGGGTCTCGGGCGCGTGGCCCCCGCGGTCGCGCGCAGGCTCAGGGGTAGCTCACGGCCTCCCGCGCGTGGGGGTCGCTTCGTCCGAGATGCCGGTCTGTAGTCGTGTCCAGCAATCCCGGCGTTGCCACGCGGTCGATCGCTCCTTCTCTGCTTTTGTGGAGGGGAAGATTCACAGCCGACAGGAAACGAGGAGGCGTAAGACGATGACCGAGAACCAGCAAGATCCCGAGCTCGATGCCGCCGAGTACGAGCAAGACGCCGAACCGGATATCTCCGAGCACCAGGAGGATGCTCAGTGGAGCGTTGCCGAGTGGCACGGCAAGATGCTTGTAGACCGCCATGGCGAGAAGATCGGCAAGCTCCAGGACGTCTATGTCGACGTCGAGACGGACGAGCCACAGTTCGCGACCGTCAAGGAGGGCTTTATCGCTCGCCATTTGACCTTTGTGCCGCTCGGCGGAATCAAGGTCGGACCCGACAACCTCCAGGCGGCGGTCTCCAAGGCGCAGGTCGAAGATGCCCCCAACATCGAGCAGCACGGCGAGGAGCTCTCCCAGGCAGATGAGTCAAGCCTGTACCACCACTTCGAGCTCAACTACACGCCGCCCAAGACCGAGAGTGGACGTCGGCTCGCCCGCCGCTGACAGCTTCAGGCGAGCGCGCCGGCCGGCAGTACGAAGCGAAGCGGCGGCCGTGGTGCCGCGCCGCCGCCGTAGCTCAGTCGCGAGCCGTGCAGGCCGTGGCTGGGGGCTTTGGCAACCTGCGTCTCGGGTATCCCGTCGTGAGCGGTGATCCACTCCATGACCGCTGCGAAGTCGGCGCCCTCGGCGAGGATCGCGGCACGCTCGATGACCTCACCCCCAGAGGAGTGAGGACGCGCCAACCGCGTCACCAAAGCACGAATCGCGTCGTCGTCCACTCTGCCCACACTAGTCTCTCTGCGAACGCAGCGCGAGGTGGCCGATGCCGCACGGGACCTCGACGTCCGCGTCTGTGCTCCCCGGGTGGAGTTCGAGCAGCGTGCTCAACAGCAGCAGCGGGGTGCCCGCGGCCCACGCCTGGGGACGCGAGGCCGTCGGAAACGCCACGGGGACCGAGGTCACCGACGCGGGGTAGCCGGCGAAGACCTCGGGCAGGCGGTGTTCGAAGTACGGTGCCGCTCGGAGGATCGTGGAGGCGATGGTGCTCGCCGCTTCGCGGTGGCCGTAACGTGCCAGGCCGGCGGCGATCAGCGAGTTCTCGTGGGGCCACACGGTCCCGGTGTGGTAGCCGAGCGGGTTATAGCCGGCCTCGTGAGTGCCAAGGGTGCGCACGCCCCAGCCGGAGTAGAGCTGCTCCTCGAGCAGCCGCTCGGCGGTCGTGGCCGCCTCATCCTCGTCGAGCAGGCCCGACCACAGCAGATGACCGATGTTGGAGGTGAGGCTGTCCACCTGGCGCTTCTCCCCGTCCAGCGCGAGGGCGTGGCAGCCACGCTCGGGCATCCAGAAGTCGCGGCGGAAGTGCTTGCGCAGGTCGGCGGCCTGGCGCTCGAGGCGCTCGGCGAGCGCCGGATCGCCCCACACCTCGCGAGCCAGACGTGCCGAGCGGCGCCGTGCGTCGTATACGTAGCCCTGGATCTCGCAGGTCGCGATCGGACCCCGGGCCAGCGTGCCGTCGGCGCGCTGGATCGCGTCCCAGCTGTCCTTCCAGCACTGGTTGACCAGCCCTGTGGCGTGGTTGCGACAGGCGTACTCGACGTAGCCGTCCCCGTCGGCGTCCCCGCTGTCCTCGATCCACGCCAGGGCTGCACGGGCGCTCGGCTCCAAGGCGCGAACGAGCTCCGCGTCGCCCGACCAGCGGTGGTACTCGTCCAGGAGGACGAGGAACAGAGGCGTGGCGTCGGCGGTCCCGTAGTACGGAGAGTGCGGGCGCTCCCCGCGCGCCGTGAGCTCGCCGAATCGCAGCTCGTGCAGGATCTTGCCCGGCTCCCGCTCGTGGAAGTCATCGCGCTCCTCGGCCTGGCGGGCGGCCAGCACGCGCAGGGTGGTAGCGGCCAGCCCAGGCAGGTAGGGCAGCGCCTGGAAGCTCGTGATCAGGCTGTCGCGGCCGAAGAGCGCCATGAACCATGGCAGCCCTGCTGCGGGGAGGGTCGCGCCCTCGCCGAGATCGGGGTGCAGCCGCAGCGCGCCGAGATCGCTGAGGCTCGCGCGGTAGGTGCGCGCCAACGCCGCGTCCTGGGTCTGCAGCAGCGGCGCACCGGCCAGCCACTGCTCGAGCTCGGCCGTCTTCGAGACGCTCAGCTGTGCCAAACTGCCGCGCGGCTCGCGCTGCGCGAAGGCGACCCCCGACTGTGCGGCGTGGGGCGTGAGGGTGAAGGTGGTCGACCACTGCTCGCCGGGCGCGAGCCGTAGCGAGTAGGCGAAGCCCCGTCGGGTGACCGCCGCTGGGCGGCTGGCTGCGATTGTGATCGAGCGCTGGAAGCCCGTGCGCTCGTAGGCAAACGTGAGGGCCCCGCCGTCATTGCTACGGCTCACCTCCCGCTTTGCCACCACCCCGTCCTTGACCTCGAACAGGTCGGCGAAGTCGGTATCCACCTCCAGCGCCACCCGCATCTCACTGTGCTCGTGGCGGTGGTTGGTCACCGTGACCTCCTCCATCCACACGTGGTCGATGAGGCGGCGGCGCATGATCGAGCACGGTGCCTCCTCGTCGGGCCCCACGCGGGGGGTCAGGAAGAACTGCGCGGCGAAGTGCGCGCTCTGGTCGAGGCCGAGCAGCTCCAGCGGCGCCTCGCCGACGCGCAGGACCCACCGAGAGACGAAACGGGTGTCGTCGCAGAAGAAGCCATGCTCGCGACCCTCATCGATCCGCACGTCGCCGTGGCGGTCCCCGACGACGAAGGTGCTGCCGTCCAAGACGCTCAGGGTGCGCTCAGACAAGCGCGACCGCCTTGGCGACGCCCGCATGCGCCACCGACCGGTAGGTCCGCTCGTAGGCGGCGGCGACCACGTCGACGTCACAGTGCTCGGTAACCCAGGCCCGGCAGTCCCGCGGGGCGATGCGGGGCAGTTGACCGACCGCCACGCCCATCGCTTGCTCATCCCCGACCAGAAAGCCCGTCTGCCCGTCGCAGACGAGCTCGCGGGCGGCGCCTTCGGGAAACGCGATCACCGGGGTCCCGCAGGCCAGCGCCTCGACCATGACCATCCCGAAAGGCTCCTCCCACCGGATCGGCATCAGCAGCGCGCGGGCGCCCGCAAAGAGCGAGCGCTTGGCCGAACCACCAACCTCGCCCACGAAGCGAACACGCTCGCCGTCAATGTGCGGCGCGACCTCGCGGTCGAAGAACGCCTGCTGACCGGGCTGGATGACCCCGGCCAAGACAAGCGGCACGCCCGCGGCGCGAGCGGCGGCGATCGCGCGGTGAGGGCCCTTCTCGGCCGTCATCCTACCGATCCACAGCAGGTAGTCATCCTTGTGCTCGTGCAGCAGCCAGGCTCGCGCGTCGATCGGGTTGGGGATTGCGCCGACCGGTTCCATGCCCGCCGGCGCAGATGCGAGCTGCGCCCGGCTGATGCCGACGAGCGCCGCCTTGTGGCCGTGGCGGGAGTAGAAGGCCGCCGTGCTGGCGGTGAACTGCCCGTGCAAGGTGTGCACGAGCGGCGTGTCGAGGCGGTCGGCCATGGCGAGCGCGGTGAAGCCGCAGTGGTCGTGAACCACGTCAAAGGGCTCCCCGCACGCGGCAAGGTCGATCTCCTCGAACGCCCGCGCGACGTGGTCGACCTCATACAGCGAACGCTCGATCTCCTCGGGGTGGGCCTCCTCGAGCAGCTGCACCACCCGCGCACTCGACCGCGAGCCCGGGGCGCAGAAGAGCGTCACCGCGTGCCCGCGCCGGACCAGAGCGTCCGTCAGCACGCCAACCACCGACTCCACGCCCCCGTACCCCGGCGGGGGGACGGAGATCCAGGGTGGGGCGAGCATCGCGACACGCAGCGCCCCCCCGACCGGCCGGGAGGACCTCGCGGCGAAGGGGCGGGTCGGCACACTCCCCACCGACCCACGACGCAACCTGCTCTCAAGCCCTGCAGCCACAACACTCACGGGCGCTCCTCGCGAAGCCTCTCAGGGGCTGCGGTCGCGAGGCAGAGAGGTCAAGAAA
>Ga0302311_10005797_pt1 | contig 12969 bp, 14 predicted proteins | sample III_Palsa_N1_3_FD_200449 | JGI IMG/M metagenome (GOLD analysis project Ga0302311, IMG submission 200449) | Peat permafrost microbial communities from Stordalen Mire near Abisko, Sweden - III_Palsa_N1_3 | ecosystem: Environmental > Terrestrial > Soil > Palsa > Peat permafrost | place: Sweden... | reverse complement strand
GGCCACCACGGCACGTGCCCGGGGGCGTCGATGGCGAGCGCGTCGATGGTCGCGTCGGAGTGCTCCCACACCCGCCGGTACCGGGCGATGATCTCGGCCCGGCTCTCGTCCGCGGCCGCCCACATGTTGGCGCTCAGCGCGGCCTCGTCGCCGTCCCAGCGCGGCACCGGCTCCGGGCACGGCCGGCCGAAGATCTCGCCGAAGTACCACGCCTCCGACGTCGTCAGGTGCTTGATCAAGCCCAGCAGGTTGGTCCCGGTCGGGGTCAGCGGGCGGCGGACGTCGTACTCCGACAGCCCGTCGAGCTTCCACAGCATCGCCTCGCGGATCCAGCGCAGATCGTCGTGCAGGTACTCTTTCGCGAATTCGTCGATCATGGGCGGCAGTCTGCCAGCGGCCAGCGGCGTGCTCAAATCGCGGCAAGCCAGGCCGGATGAACAATTACCGCAGGGCGCCGCACTGCTTTCGCGGTGATCCGCCCAGGGCGGTTCACGGTGCCGTCCGTTCAGGCGAACTATGCGACGTGGCGCTGCCGGAAACGGCCTTTCGCCAGGCGCTGGCGTGCAGTAGCCGCAGGCCGTTGAGGCCGACGATGACGGTGGAGCCCTCGTGGCCGAGGACGCCCAGCGGCAGCGGCAGGTGCCCGGCCAGGTCCCAGGTCACCAGGGCGGTGATGATGACCGAGGCGATGACCAGGTTCGCGGTGACCACGCTGCGGGCCCGCCGGGACAGGGCGATGACGGCGGGGATCGTGGCGAGGTCGTCGCGCATGATCACGGCGTCGGCGGTGTCGAGGGCAAGGTCGGAGCCGGCCCGGCCCATCGCCGCCCCGGTGGCGGCCGCCGCGAGCGCGGGGGCGTCGTTGATGCCGTCGCCGACGAGCAGAACCCGGGCGCCCCGAGACTGCAGGTCGTCGACCGCGCGGACCTTGTCCGCCGGCAGCAGACCCGCCCGGACGTCGCCGATGCCGACCTCGCCGGCCAGGCGGACGGCGGCGCGCTGGTTGTCGCCGGTCAGCAGGACCGGGGCGGCGCCGGTCACCTCGATGATCCGGGCGACCGCGAAGGCGGCGGCCGGGCGGGTGCGGTCCGCGATGGCCAGCAGCGCGGCCGGGGTTCCGTCCAGCCGCAGCACCGCGGCGGTCTGCCCGGAGTCTTCCAGCTCCGCGACGCGCGCGACGGTCTCGCGGCCCACCTCGGCGCCGAGCATGTGCGCGGGGCTGCCGACTTCGACGCGGCGCCCGGAAACGAAGGCGGTGACGCCGCGGCCGGGGGCGGCGGTGAACTGATCAGCGCGGGCGAGGGCGAGCCCGGCGTCATGGGCGGCGGTGGTCACGGCGCGGCCCAGCGGGTGCTCGGAGGGGGCCTCGGCCGCCGCGGCCAGGGCGAGGGCGTCCCGCTCGCTCAGCCCTGCGCCGGGTAGGACGGTGATCCCGGTCAGCCGGGGGGTGCCCTCGGTCAGGGTGCCGGTCTTGTCGAACGCGACGCGGGTCGTGGCCCCGAGTTGCTCCATGACGACGGCCGACTTGACCAGGACGCCGTGACGGCCGGCGTTGGCCATCGCCGCGAGCAGCGGGGGCATGGTGGCGAGGACGACCGCGCACGGCGAGGCGACGATCATGAAGGTCATCGCGCGCAGCAGCGTCGGCTGGAACGCGGCCCCGGCGATCAGCGGGACGGCGAACAGCAACAGCGTCGCGGTGACCATGCCGAGCGAGTACCGCTGTTCGATCTTCTCGATGAACAGCTGCGTCCTGGCCTTGGTCGCCGAGGCCTGCTCGACCATGGCGACGATCCGGGCGACCACGGTGTCGGACGCGGCTCGGCTGACCCGGACCCGTAGCGCGCCGGTGCCGTTGCTGGTGCCGGCGAACACCTGGTCGCCGGGGTTCTTCGCCGCGGGTAGCGGTTCGCCGGTGATGGTGGCCTGGTCCACGTCGCTGGAGCCGGACAGCAGCTGCCCGTCGGCGGCGATGCGCTCGCCCGGCCGCACCAGGATCACGTCTCCGATCTGCAGGTCGGCCGCGTCGATCACCTGCTCGGCGCCAGCCTCGTCGAGCCGGGTGGCCTGGTCGGGGGCGAGGTCGAGCAGGCCGCGCACGGCCTGGGCGGTGCGGTGGGTGGCCACCGCCTCCAGTGCGCCCGAGGTGGCGAAGATGACGATCAGCAGGCCGCCGTCCAGGACCTGCCCGACCGCCGCCGCGCCGATCGCGGCAAGCACCATGAGCAGGTCCACGTCCAGGGTCCTCGCGCGCAGCGCCCGCACGCCTGCCAGCCCCGGCTCCCAGCCACCAGCCGCGTAACAGGCCAGGAACAACGCCCACGCGACGGCAGCCGGACCGGCCGCCAGGTGAACGATCAGCCCCGCCGCGAACAAGGCGGTGGCCAGCGCCGCCCACCGCACCTCGGGCAGCGACCGCAGGCCGCCTCGGCGGGAGGCGGTCACGGCCGGCTCGGCCGCCGTAATCGCGGCGGTGGTTTCCAGCAGACCCGCGGGCATCGCGTTCCCCTCCGGTCGGAATGACATGGCGGGGCAACTTTATCAGATCACATGAAGATCTGTTCAGATGTTCACTGATGCTAGACTCCGCGCATGGGCCACAAGAACGCGACCGGGGAAGATCCCGCGCCCGCCACGCGCCTGGACGCCGCGGCGGCCGCCAAGATCGCTACCACCCTCCAGGCCCTGGCCACCCCGAGCAGGCTGATGATCCTCACCCGGCTCCGCGAGGCACCCTGCACGGTGACCGACCTGGCCGAGTCCACCGGGATGGAGCAGTCCGCCGTCTCCCACCAGCTGCGCCTGCTGCGCAACCTCGGCCTGGTCACCGGCACCCGCTCAGGCAAGAACATCGTCTACGCCCTCTACGACAAACACGTCGCCGCGCTCTTGGACCAGGCCGTCCACCACATCGAGCACCTGCGCCTCGGCATCGCGGACGCGCCAGCATCCGCACTCGCCGCGGAAACAGCGTGACCGAGGAGGCTTATGTCGTACGGGCGACGGGCGACCCGACGGCGGCGGCCAGCGTGTTGACGACGCTGCCGACGTGGTGGTCCTACTCGATGGAGGTGTTGGCGCTGGTCTCGACGGGGCCGGTGTAGCTCCCGGCTGCGTGCTCGGCCCGCGGCAATCGAATAACAGCCTGACCAGCAGTCGACCGCTGATCGCCACTGATTGGTGTCCCTTGCCACTCATGCGCAAGATGCTCGCTGAACTCGTCAGGAACGCTAACCACGACAGGCCGCCGGCTAGGCGCGGTAGGCGTCGCGGCGATGGCGGATCGAGTGGATTTCGACCCGATGCTTGGCCTCGTCGATGCGGTACATGATCCGGTAGGTTCCACGGCGGGCCGAGTGGTATCCGTCGAACGGCTCGTCCAATGGCTTGCCTGCCCGATAGGGATTCGCCGCGATCGAGCCGTCGATGGTTTCCATGGCGGCGAGGGCGACTTCCAGGGGGAGGTTCTCCCTGATGTTGCGCCGGGCCTGTCCGGACAGGAGCACGGCCTCGGGCGCGCCGGCCGCGGGGTCGGTTCCGGTCACTGCGCGCCAAGGCGTCGGCGCTGTTCCAGTTCGGCGCGTACCTGGGCGGCGGTGTAGGTGTCGCCCGCGGAGAAGTCCTCCTTGGACTGCCTGAGGTCTGCGACCGCTTCGGCGTCCCCGAGGATGTCGAGCGTCTCCGGCATGGACTCGTACTCCGCGACCGAGATGAGCATGACGTCGGCGCGGCCGTTGGTCCCACCGCAGTCGCCGTCGCTCACCCTAGAGTGAAGGCGCGGCAAACACCGCACGTGGAACCGCACACCTGGGAGACGCGAATGGCTGAGCCCGAGCCAGTAACCGAGCTGAGCGCCTTCAGCAGCCACGACGCGATCCCGACCGAGTGGGGGAAAGGGCGCAGAGAGCTGCGGGAGGCGGAAGTGTATTGGTTGTCAACCGTGCGTCCGGACGGCCGTCCGCATGTCACGCCGCTGCTGGGAATCTGGCTAGACGGCGCCCTCTACTTCTGCACCGGCCCGGATGAGCGCAAGGCCAAGAACCTCGCGCGCAACCCGCGTTGCATCTTGACGACCGGGTGCAACGGGCTCGACGGGCTGGACCTCGTTGTCGAAGGTCAGGCGGCCGAGGTGAACGGCCCCGCTGAACTCCGAAGCGTCGCCGACACATTCGAGTCGAAGTACGGTGCGCATTTCACGGCGCCTGAGGGTACCTGGTTTGGCCTCGGTGACGCCATCCGGCGGAACGAAGCCCTCGTCTTCCGGGTCGCGCCCTTGACGGCCTTTGGATTCGGTAAGGGCGCCCCGTACAGCCAGACTCGGTGGGGCTTCCCTGAATCGTCGTGACTTGACTCTCGCTTGACCCCCCGGATCCGCGTCTCCGGCGGCCAGCCGCGGAGTATTCTCAGCCTGTGGCGATGCGGAACAGCACAGGATGGAGCACCGGCGCTCGTAAGAGCGGTACGAGCAGCCTGCGCGTGCGGGGTATCACCCTGATCACGCTGGGCGCTTTCGTGCTCGTCGGCGCCGGGACGGCGACCCAGGTCGACCGTGCCGCCCTTGCTGCGGCAGCGCTGACGCTCATTGGCGTCGTCGTGTGCCTCGCCGGGTGGCGCATGCTGGTCGTTGCGCGCCACCGCGAGCACTCCTCCGATTAATTCCTCGAACTGGAGAGAGTCAGCCGGGTCCGTTCGAACAAAATGGGGTTGACCTGCCTGGGCATCTTCTGCCACCCCAGCGGGCGAAGGGCCCTGAACCGAGCGGGGTTGGCGTTACCGGGTGGCGAGGCGCGCGGAGCGGAACAGCCGGAGCGCGACCACGATCACGACGACGAAGAGGCCGAGGCCGACCAGCAACTCCAGGTTGCCGAGGATGAGCTGCAGGCCGTGCCAGTGGTATTCGCGGTAGGCGGGGTTGTCGCCGCTGGGGAAGGACGCCGACGGGGCGTAGTTGATCAGCCCGCCCTGGAGCAGGCCCGCCTTGGCGTTCCAGAGGCGATCCGGCCAGGAGGCGAACAGCAGCAGCACCACGGCCGCCAGGGCGTACCAGGCGGCACGCAGCCCGGTCTGCCCGGCCCGGCCCGCCCGGACGGCGGCGTCGACGATCAGCGCCAGGCCGGCCGCGATCCAGACCCAGTGGTGGTCCCAGCTGATCGGCGAGATGAGCAGCGCGGTGAGCGCGGCCGCCATCAGCCCGGCGAAGGTGTAGCCGCGCTGGTCGAGGATGACCGCGGCGGCCAGCCCGAGCAGCGCGACGACGATCGCGACCAGCAGCCACGGCGCGACGGTGCCGTTGACCGACCCGATCAGCCTGGTCATGATGCCGCGCAGCGACTGGTTCTGCTCGGAGCCGACGAACCCGGTCCGGCCTGCCTGGAAGAAGTTGCCGTCGAGCCACCAGGTGACCGACGCGTTCGGCAGCGCGATGAAGCCGATGATGACCGTGACGACGAACGCCGCCGAGGCCACCGCGGCCTGCCTGAACCGCCGGGTGAGGAGCAGGTAGGCGATGAACAGGAGCGGGACCAGCTTGATGCCGGCCGCGATGCCGGTGGCGGCGCCCTTCCACCGTCGCCGGTCCGGCTGGCACAGGTCCCAGACGACGAGGGCCATCAGCACCAGCTCGACCTGGCCGAGGAAGAGCGCCCTTTGCACCGGCTCGGTCCACAGCAGTAGCCCCGACAGCAGCATGGTCGCGCCGAGCCGGGACGTCTTCTCCCAGCCCAGCTCGCGGAACGCGATCCAGACCGTCGCCACCAGCGAGAACAGCGACACGATGGTGACGACCACCATCAGCGCCTTGAACGGCAGCGCCAGGCCCGCCGCGAACACCAGCGCGGCGAACGGGGTGTAGGTGAACTGGATGCCCGGGTGCTTCTCGAACTCCCAGCTGTAAAGGCTGTGCGAATGGTGCAGTGCCTGGTGCGCCCCGCCCAGGTAAACCTGCAAGTCAAAGCCCCGGAGCATGGCGTCCATGGGGTGCGTCGCCAGCGCTGCCAGGTAGCCGATGGCGGCGACGGCGGCGACCACCGCGCCCGCGATCAGCAGCGTGCGCCCGCCGGCCTGGACCGTCTCCTGCCGATCGGCCGACCGCCTGCGGGCAAGGCCCACGTCTGCTCGCATCGCTGGCGCTCTCCTCGGCTGCATTGGTCGGTTCCGGCTGCTTCGGCATATTAGCCGACCGGCCCGGCTAACCCGGCGTGGACCGCCGACACTGCCCGGGATATCGCGCGCGCAACCGCGACCACGGCCGGGGTGAGCGCGGCCGGCTGCAGGTTCCCCGACTGCGCGACGACCGACAGCGCCGCGATGACCCGCCGGTTGTTCAGGACCGGGGCGGCAACCGAGGTCATCGGCTCGGGCTGCCGCCTGGAGGCGATCGCCACCCCGTTGCGCCGCACCGCCGCCAGCAGGACTCGGAGCTCTCGTTCCGACTGGAGCGGGTGCCCCGGCTCGACGGTCAGGTTCCCGGCCAGCACCTCATTCTGGATCTGGATCGGGGCGTGCGCCAGCAGCACGAGGCCGACGCCGGTGGCGTGCATGGGCATCCGGCCGCCGATCCGGTACAGCACCTGGCCCGCCCGGTGGGCGGAGAGTCGCTCGACCAGGATCGCCTCATGCCCGTCGCGGACGGCCAGCAGGACGTGCTGGCCGGTCGCGTGGTGCAGGTCCTCTAGATAGGGGAGGGCGGTGCCGCGCAATCCGTGTCCGCGTGGGGCCAGCGAGGCGATCTCGAGCAGCCGCAGCCCGACCATGTAGCGGCCCTCTTCGTCCCGTTCCAGGGCACCGAGCTCGACCAGTTGCCGAGCGATGCGCAGCGCGCTCGGCGCGGGCAGCCCGGCCCGGGCGCTCAGCGAGGTGAGCGGCAGCGAGCGGTCGTCCGGGCCGAACGCCGTCAGGATCCGGAACGCCCGGTTCAGGACCGGCTCGCCGTGCGGCGGCCGCCGTCCCCGAATCCTAGCGTCGCCCGCGCCGCCCTCGGGCGGGTCCGCGGGTGCCTCGTCAGCCATGCTCGCCGCCCTTCGGTTGCCAGCGGTTGTTCCAATCAATGAAATCATCGCTGACGTTTCGCGGTGCGATGACGGACGATGCAGCCATGGCTGCTGGCAATGGGGCGCGCGCCGACCGAACCCCCGTACTGATCGCCGGGGGCGGGCCCGCCGGGCTCGCCGCCGCCGCCGAGCTCGCCCACCGGGGCGTCGACTGCATGGTGATCGAGCCGAGAGCCCAGGTCTCCTACCGCCGGCCGCGGGCCAAGACCACGAGTGTGCGGACGATGGAGCACCTGCGCCGGTGGGGGCTGGCCGACGAGCTGCGGGCGGCCGCGCCGCTGCCGGTTGCATGGTCGCAGCGGGTGATGTTCTGCGAGACGCTGTCCGGGCGGTGCGTCACCTACTTCGACGGGGCGTTCGGGCTGACGACCGAGCGCGATGACCGGTTCGCCGAGGCAGGCCAGCAGGTGCCGCAGCCGGTAGTGGAAGAGGTGCTGCGCGCCCACGTGGGCCGGTCGCCGCACGTGGCCCTGCGGCTGGGGCACACGGTGACCGGGCTGACGCAGGACGGCGCCGACGTGACCGTGACCGTCAGCGACGCGGCCGGCGCCAGTTACCAGGTCAGCGCCCAGTACGTGCTCGGCTGCGACGGCGCGTCCGGGGTGACCAGGGACCAGATCGGGGCCGAGTACGTCGGCCGGTCTGACCCCCGGCCCAACTTCAACATGGTGATTCGGGCGCCGTCGCTGGACACCCAGCTGGGACCGGCGGTCCAGTACTGGGTGCTGGACGCGCCCGTGCCCGGCGTGATCGGGCGGCTTGACCTGGCCGGGACCTGGTTCGCGATCACACCCGGCATCGACCCCGCCTACGGCGACGAGCACTCGGCCGAGCTGATCACCGGCCTGGTCGGCGGCCCGGTCGAGCACGAGCTGCTCGCGTCGGACCCGTGGACCGCGCGGATGCTGATCGCGGACAGGTTCAGCGCCGGGCGGGTCTTCCTGGTCGGGGAGAGCGCGCACGTGAACCCGCCCTGGGGCGGCCACGGCTTCAATACCTCGGCCGGCGACGCGGTCAACATCGCCTGGAAGCTCGCGGCTGTGCTGCAGGGCTGGGCGCCAGAACGGCTGCTCGCCAGCTACGAGCCCGAGCGCCGCGACGTCGTCGAGAAGACAGTGGCCAGCGCGGCCTCGCACCTCAGCAAGATGGCGGGCGACCTGCCCCGGGACGAGGCCTCGATCCAGCAGGCAAAGGGCCCCGAGTTCTACAGCCTCGGCCTGGTGCTCGGCTACTCCTACGCGGGATCACCGGTCATCCAGCCGTCGGCCGGCCCGCCCGATATGCCCGACGCCACCGCCTACCGGCCGACGACCGATCCGGGCGCGCGGCTGCCGCACTGGTGGCTGCCGGACGGCACGTCGCTCTACGACCACCTCGGGCTGGGCTTCACCCTGCTGTGCCCCCGGCCCGACGACGCCGTCGCCGCGCTCCGCGAGCGCGCCCGGGTCCGCGCAATCCCGCTCGCCGTCCTCCCGGCGCCGCCGTCCTACCCCTGGGCGGACGAGTTCCTGCTCGTCCGGCCCGACCAGCACATTGCCTGGCGGGCGGCCGACGCCGCTGACATCGATATCGAGGCGGCCGTCGGCCATCGCGTCGACGTGCCCGCCGCCGGAATTCCGCGATCGCCAGAAGGAGACATCGGATGAGCCTGCACGGCCTGCTATCGGTCACCATGGGCGTGCCGAACGTCGATGAGACCGCCGCCTACTACGCCGACTTCGGCCTCTCGCCCGAGCAAGACGGCTGGTTCAGCACCCTCGACGCCGGTCGCCAGCTGCGGATCGTCCACGCGCCGACCCGGCGCCTGGTCGAACTGCGGATCGGCGTCGACGACCCGGACGACCTGAACCGCGTGGCCGCGAGCCTCGCCCGGCTGAACCTGACGCACGCGCTGGCGGGACCGGCGCTGGAGACGGTCGAGCCGGTCACCGGCACCCAAGTCCGGCTCGAGATCGCGCCCCGGCTCAAGCAGGACCTCATCACCGCGACCCCCTACAACGGGCCTGGCCGGCTCGAACGCCAGGGCAACCGGGCTCCGGGCTTCATGCGGTCGGATCCGGTCCGCCCGCGCAAGCTCGGCCACGCCGTCCTCGGCACCACCGACTACGCCACGACCTCGCGTTTCTTCGCCGAAGGGCTCGGCTTCAAGGTCAGCGACCGGATCGTCGGCGTCGCCGCCTTCCTGCGCTGCTCGACCGACCACCACAACGTCCTGGTGCTGGCCGCCCCGGTGAACTTCCTGCACCACACGTCCTGGCAGGTCGATGACATCGACGACGTTGGCCGGGGGGCGCACGCGATGCTGGAGGGCAACCCCGAGCGCCACATCTGGGGTCTCGGCCGGCACTACGCGGGCTCGAACTTCTTCTGGTACCTCAAGGACCCGGCCGGCAACTTCTCCGAGTACTACTCGGACATGGACTGCATCCCCGAGGACCAGCTGTGGACCCCCGAGGACCTGGAAGGCGCCCGCAGCCTCTTCGCCTGGGGACCGCCGCCCCCACCCTCGTTCCTGCACCCCGACGACCTCGCCGCCATGATGACCGGCGCCCACTCGCCCCGCTGACGCGCCCACCGGGCGTGGGCTGGGCTCACGGAGCGGAGGTCAGACCAGGCGGGCGATCCTACGTTGGCTGGTTTCGAATGCATCGGTCATTCTGTCGATCTGCCGTCTCGGCAAGCCGAGTTGCTCGGCCTCGCGCCGCCATGCGTACCGAGCGCCGGTAGCGCCCGGTTCACTGCCAGCGGGGTAACTGGCCGCTCCTGATTAGTGGCTTGCATATCCGTCGTAATAAGACTTTAAGCCGTCTATAGCCGTCATTAAGGCAGATCTCAACCCCCCGTGATGAGCGGCGCCCACGCACCTCGCTAACCTCCGGCCGCCCGCACTGACCGGCCGCGTCAGACGAAAACGGTTCGCTGGCCGACCAGGCACGGTGCCAGAATTCGACTCATGCCCACACAGCTCTCCTCCATCGCGGTCTACTGCGGCTCGAACCCGGGCTTCGACCCGGTCTTCACCGCCGCCACGGCGTCACTCGGCCGCGAGATGGCCGAACGCGGCATCAGCCTCGTCTACGGCGGCGCCCACGTCGGCCTGATGGGCACGATCGCGGACGCGGTCCTCGACAACGGGGGAGAGGCGCACGGCGTGATCACCCGCGCGCTCGAGCAGACCGAGATTCCGCACCGCGGCCTGACCAGCCTGCGCGTCACCGACACCATGCATGAGCGGAAGGCGGCGATGGCCGACGCGGCCGACGCGTTCATCATGCTGCCCGGTGGCTACGGGACGTTCGACGAGTTCTTCGAGGTGCTCACCTGGACCCAGCTCGGCATCCACGCCAAGCCGTGCGCCATCCTCGACGTGGCGGGCTTCTTTGACCCGCTCCGGGCGCTGCTCGACAGCGCCGTGTCGGCCGGCTTCGTGCGCCCGGCCCACCGCGACATGGTGATCATCGACACCGACCCGGCCGGACTGCTCGACCAGCTCGCCGCCTGGACGCCCGTCCAGGTCAGCAAGTGGCTCGACCGCTCGGATCGCTAGATCCGGCCGTTCGGACCGGCGGCTCAGTTGAGTCAGCCCTAGGAGTCCCATCGGCTCCAAGAACCCCAAGAGCCACCTCGTCTGCCCCGCTTGGCCCGGACTTCGAGCTCATCGTGTGCCATTGGGGACACGCGTCACCGCGCTCGTGCCTGAGCGAGTGCACTTCGGGTCGCCGGCTGCCCCCAACTCCCCACGATCGTGCGATTTCGAGCCGGGCGCGCAACCCGTGCGGCTGGCGTGGTGGCTGGGGTTGGCTCGACCCGTCCGATCGGTAGTGGAGGACTCACGGAGGTCAGGCAGCTTCCAGGACGAAGAAGAGGAAGCACAGGAAGCCGGCCCCCGGGGGCTTGTCCTGAAGGAAGTCGGGGAGCAGTTCGCGGGGCGTGTCCGGTGCAGGAAGCGGCTCGCTGATCGCGGAGATCCGGAAGTCGGCCGAGATGAAGGCGTCGATCATGGCGGGCAGCGGCCGGTGCCAGTTCGCCAGTACGTAGCTCTGGCCGCTGGCGGTGGTGATTTCATCGGACCACTGATGGGTCGTCCAGTAGTCAGCGCCAGGACGGAACAGCGGATGGCCCTGGATGGGGTGATTAACCGACGCGATCAGCCGGCCACCGGGCTTGAGCACGCGCCGCAGTTCCGCCAGCGGCGCCGCCCAGTCCTCCAGGTAATGCAGCACCAGGGACGCGACAACATCGTCGAACGCGCCGTCGGGGAACGGCAGCGGTCGGCTCAGGTCGGCCACGAGCAGGTCCGCGTCGTCCCCGAGCCGCCGCCGGGCCAGCTCCAGCATCCCGACGCTGGAGTCGAACCCGGTCACGACGGCACCCCGGTCGCGCAGCGCCGCGAACAGCACGCCGGAGCCGCAGCCGACGTCGAGGATCCGCCGGCCCGCCACGTCTCCGGCCAGGGCCAGGGTCGCGGGCCGCTCGTAGTAGGCGTTGGCGAGGTTGATCTCGTTCTCGGCCGAGTACACCTCGGCGAAGCTGTCGTAGTCGTTAGGCACTGCCCAGCGTGCGGGCCCGGCGGAGTTCTGGGGAACTGGGGGCATGCCGTCCATCCTCGTAAATCTTGCTGACGAGTGAGACCGGTTCGCTAGGACCGGCCTGCGCGCACCTGGCCACGGCGCTTACTCGTACCCGCTCGCGCTCACGAGCACACCGGCGAGCATTGCCCAGGTCGGGGCGTTCGGGAGCTGCTCGCCGCGGTTGGCGTACAAACCAGGGAGGCCCTGCAACACGCCAGCCAACGCGTCAAGAAAGCGATCAAGCGTCGTGTTCTCCCATTCGTCGGGGTGCGCGCGCAGGTCGCTCAGCATCTGGTTGACGATCTCGGCGAGATCGTCGTGACTATTCACCTGGTCGAGGTCACCGACTTCTGCGAACCGGCCGGTGTCGTAAGGATGCTTCATGCTCCCATCTTGCTTCACGCTTGCCCGCTGGCCCGACCGCGCGCAGCTGTTCTCGCCTGTGGGCGGTCGCGACCGGGTAAGACTGGTGCTGTGACGCGCTGGGTATTGCACGTTGATCTGGATCAGTTCACGACCCGGCGAACATCAGCGAGTCGCCGGATCGCGATAGAGCCGCAGGCTGCGCTGAGGTTTACGAGCTGCCCGTAGGGGTAGCTCGGGCGCGTGAAAAATGACGGGCGTTCCTTCCGGCACAGGGACGGGGCAACTCGGCAGGCGTATCTGTGGACGGGCTTCTTCGTCTTCAGCGCAGTTTTCTTTCTCGTCGTCTTCTTGACGGGAGGCCCGCCTTTCAGCAAGCCGATCGACCTCTTTTCCTTGAGCATGTGCGTTGTCTTCGCCCTCTCCTGGCTCTCATACGCGGCTGGAGGCCTCGGGCAGAACAACCGCCGGACGCGAGGTCGGTAACAGCCTGAGACTCGCGGGCTTGGTCGGGGCTCCTCGCGGTCGGGTTTGGTGGTCAGGTTCGGCTGTCGTCTGCCCGTTGCCTCGACACCTCCGGGCGGTTATCGCCTGTGGGCGGCGCGACCGGGTAAGACTGGTGCTGTGACGCGCTGGGTATTGCACGTTGATCTGGATCAGTTCATCGCCGCCGTCGAGGTGCTGCGCCACCCCGAGCTGCGCGGCCAGCCGGTCGTGGTCGGCGGCGACGGGGACCCCGACAAACGCGGGGTGGTCTCCACCGCCTCCTACGAGGCCCGCGCGCTCGGCGTCCACTCCGGCCTGCCACTGCGAACCGCGAAGAAGCGCTGCCCGGACTGCATCTTCCTGCCGGTCGACGCGCCCGCCTACCTGGCGGTATCAGCCGTGATCATGGACGTGCTGCGGGACACCGGCGCGCCGGTGGAGGTGCTCGGCTGGGATGAGGCGTTCGTCGGCATCGAGACCAACGAGGCCGACGAGGCCAC
>Ga0302311_10005796_pt1 | contig 12969 bp, 10 predicted proteins | sample III_Palsa_N1_3_FD_200449 | JGI IMG/M metagenome (GOLD analysis project Ga0302311, IMG submission 200449) | Peat permafrost microbial communities from Stordalen Mire near Abisko, Sweden - III_Palsa_N1_3 | ecosystem: Environmental > Terrestrial > Soil > Palsa > Peat permafrost | place: Sweden... | reverse complement strand
GCCGCAAAAATTCTGTTCACCCAGCCTTTGTCCCGTCCTCTTTATACCGCTATGATGGGCTGCACCAGTTTTCTGAAAGGCCTCTATGGACCCCGTGCGTTCCCCTCGCAATCTATTTGCCCACTGGTCAATCCTCCGCAGGATCCTTGTTCTGCCCTCGTTTTGGCTCTTGTTTTCAGCGGTCAGTGCCGCGCAAACCTGGACCCTGGCATGGAGCGATGAATTCGACGGCGCGGCCAACAGTCCAATCGATAGCGGCAACTGGCAGTACGACACCGGGATTCTGAACGTCAACAATGAGGTCGAATATTACTGCGCGCCTGGCAACAGCACGCCGCCCTGCGTTTCCGGCACTCCGAACGCTTACATCGACGGCAACGGACACCTCGTCATTCAGGCGATCAAGATAAACTCCAACGTCGCCCCCTACAGCGCAAGTTGGACGTCCGCCCGCCTGAACACCGGCAACAATCTGCAAAATTTTCAGTACGGCCGGCTGGAATCCAGCATCGCGCTTCCCGTGGGAGCAGGCCTCTGGCCTGCCTTCTGGGCTCTTGGCAATAATATCGGCAGCGTCGGTTGGCCGGCCTCCGGCGAAATCGATTTCATGGAAAACGTTCCGGCCTCAGGCGGTCTCGGCCCGAACGCCATCCGCTCCACCATTCACGGTGGAAATTCGTCCACCAGTTGCTATTGCGGCGGCAACGGACTCGGCCAGTCTTACACCTTTCCCGGCAACGATCAAAGCGGTCCCACGGTCGCCACCTTCCATACCTACGGCGCAATCTGGTCTACCAACATGGTGCAGTTTTACGTGGACGATCCCAGTAATATTTTCTTCGTTCGCACCACCAGCGATGTCCCCTCGACTTTTACCTGGGACTTCAATCATCCATTTTTCCTTTTGCTGAATCTTGCCGTCGGCGGCACGGGCAGTTGGCCCGGCCCGCCCGACAGCAACACTCCGAATCCTGCCGTAATGACGGTGGACTATGTTCGCTGGTATAAGCCCTCCACCGTTGCCGGGCCAACCATGACCGCCGCTCCGCTCACGCTGAAATCTGGCGCCAGCGGAAGCGCCGCCATCACCCTGAATTCCACCAGCGGTACCGGACGCGTCTATCTCTCCTGTACAACCACGGCCCCCAATTCTTCCTGCTCCATTAATTCCGGCGATGCCCTGAACCAGTACACCGTAGACTTCAGCAACAGTGCCAGCGGCACCGCCACGGTAAACGTAACCGCCACGGCCAGAGCGGCGACATGGCCGAACCCTTCAAGATTCGACAGCCGTCCATTCCTTTCAAACGCACTCCCGCTGCTCGGCCTGGCCTTCGCGTGTCTAGTTTTCTTGCCGGCAAGATGGAACCGCAACCTGCGGCACAGTTTGGGCGGGGCAGGATTGATGCTGGCCTTACTGGTACCTGGCTGCGGAGGAGGGAACTCCTCGTCCAGCAATTCCGCAAGCGGCACCGGTACGCTCCCTGCGAACTATACTGTCACCGTCAACGCGTACACCGTCAGTAATACCAGCGGGAGTCCTGATTCCACGGTGAATATTCCTCTAACCGTCAACTAAGCTCAGAGCTTGGTGGTGGTGCAGTTTGATAAGGAAGCGAGCCAAACGCGCGATTATTGCGTCGCAAAGAGCGCGACGCTTCGCGCGGCTCGCCCAGATTCCTCACTGCGCAAAGAACGCTTGTTCGGAATGACAATCAAACTGCACCACTACTCAGAGCGGGCGCCATTGCCTCTTAAATGTGATCCGTCGTGGTCGCAACGCAGTCCGTATCGAGCGAGTACGCATTACTCCCCGCAAGCTGCCCCATTAGCCACAGATACGTCGTCAAGTGATGCATGCAAGGTATGGAGGACTCGATCTGGTTGGGTGGGGGATTCAGTTCGTACTGCGTGTTGACGTGTTCATAGGGCAAAGGCAGAATCGGCGGCAGTTTCGGCACCAGATCCTGGCGGTTCGCAACCCGATAACTGGCGGGAATCGCGGCGTTGAAGGAGCCGGCAAAAATATGATCGCCTGTGCGCGGACTCGCGTACGTGTAAACGGTGGGCGCGTGGCACGACGTGTTCAGCGCGACATCGAGCGTCAGCAACGTGGCCAATGCGCCGCCCAGGCTGTGGCCGCAGACCGTGACAGAAGTAGCCGCTGCAGTATCCAGATAGCTCTTGATCGAGTCCCTTGCCGCGAGCGTGCCGTTGGCCGGACCGATGCGCAGCGACCTATAAACAGCGGTGAAACCATCCTCGGTGTAGCCATGCGCGCCCGGGATCGGGGACGGCACCATCAAAAACGATCCGTCATGCAGCCATTCCAGAATCGTGTCCGTGCCGCGAATCGCGGCCACCAATTCCTTCGCCGCCGAAACCGCGAGGAAGCCAAACGTCACCACATCTCCGTCATGCGGATCGATGTCCGTTGCCAGATCGTCTCCGTAAATTGTCTGGACAAACGTGTAACCAGCCGCCTTGATCTGATCGATGTCCGGCTGGCCATAGCTGCCACTGGGAGCTACCGATTCGGCGATCTTGACTAAGCTGGCATATTGAATCGCTGTATTCCAATTGATGGGCAGCATATTTGTCCTCCCGGATTTTCAGAATGCGCCGCTTGATCCCGGAAACCTAATTTTCTATCGCGGACTCTCCGCCCAAGCAGTAGTCGGCGGAAGCAAGTCGTATAAAGGCTGCGCTGGCTTCACTTCCGGATTCTCATCGGCCACCGACATAGCCAGAATTCGAATCTTGTCGTTCTTGGGCAATCGAATGCTCTTCGCGCCCGCCGGCAGGTCGATCCCATACGCGAACAAATAAGAGTACCGGTAAGCCACGTTTGCGCCGGCGGCATTGTGATGGTGAGAACTGTACCACGCCACATCCGCACGCTTGATGTAGCCCGGCTTGATGCCCGTCATCTGGCCGTAATCGTCGTGCGAAGTATCTTTCGAGCTCCACTGGCGGTCATCCCACTGGCCAATGAATCCGCCCCAATCCTGAATGTTCAGTTCGACCGTCTTGCCACCGGCATCGAAGCTGGCCTTCTGATCGCCTTCCGCCGAGGCCGCCAATAAATACACGCGGTTATAGTCTCCCGCGGGCAGGTCAATAGTTTGCCCCTTCGCCACCAGTGTATTCGCTGCGCCGGTTTTCGCCGGGGCAAGTTGGAATTGCACATTGTTGAACGTAACCTGCGCGGGCAACATCTCCGCCGGCAGCGCATTGCCGTGATCGTCGAACCCTCCTGCCGATTTTTCTCCGTCATTGCTCGCGGTGGCCAGATCATATTTCAACGGAACCGGGACCGATTGCACCGCCGCTACTGGAGTTGCAGCCGCAGCTAACTTAACCGCGAAGGTGCGCGGCTGATAAGCCTTGAACGAGACTGAGAGCGCGCCGCCGTTCACTGCGGTGCTTGCGACCGGTTGTTCCTGCCCATTGACTTCATACGCGGCGATGATCGGCGCGGAGAAAGAGATCCGCACGTCCCGTTGAGGCCTGCCGTCAATTTCAACCAGGCGAACGATGATGTCATCACCCTGCTCCGCTTTCTTCAGGGCCAAAACTCGAATCTGCGGATTGCTGACCTTCAGCAGCGAAAACTCCCGTCCCAGTGCGCCCGCATGTTTTGCGGTTTCAAACGCGATCAACGGATCGTTCAAGCGTTGCGCTTGCCAGTCCGTCTGACTCTGCCGCCAGTCTTCGAAATGTCCGGCGATGCCATAAACGAATTCATGATGACCAAGATCCTGCGTGCCCTGGTCCGCATACCCTCCGCGCGTTCCCGGCGTTCGAATCAGCGTCAGCCGGATCGTGTGATCGTTCGGCTTATCCGATCCGTTCTTGCAATCGGTCAAGATCGTCGCCCCGAACTCGCCGCTGGCATCTGTCAGATCGATCCACTGGTGCGATGACACTTCGAACTTCTTCGGCTGCGCCGTAGGCCGCTGAATCGTGCCAATATCCCAGTTGTAAGTGGCCATCTCGTTCGTCGCCACCAGCGGAAACGTCGCTTTCAGATTCGATTCCTTCGTGTTCCAATCCACTACATTCGCGAACTCAACCCTCTTCCCGGCATCGCCAGCCGACAAGCTGATAGTCTGAACGAATTTCGATCCCGCAGCCTCCCTCGAAACTTCCAAGGCCACGCGCGCCGGACCATTTTCCACCACTCGAATCTTTGCTGGACCTCCGACATAAGCCTTCGGTGCAGCCTGCTCCTGCTCCCAATCCATGTTCCACGCCGGCCACTGTGCTGGATTGTCATAAGAAATCGCCAGCCGTGCCGGTGCGCTCAGCAATTCTTTGCCTATCGACTTATCGAAAATGCTGGCCACATCTCCATCTGCATTCAGCTTCACCCGGTAATAGTGGTTCTCCAGCGAATTCTCCGATACGTTCATGCGGTACTGGTCAGCCGGCCCGGGTCCAGGCTGCACGTCGTAGACCGCGTAGCCGACCGACGGCGTCTTGGCAAGGAAGATCACCTTCCCGTTCGAAATCTGCGCCGGCACTTCATTGTCATCGGGACCGACAACATGCACCGCTGTCGGCATCCCTCCAGGAAAGTTAACGCTTGCTTCCACCAGATCTTCCCGCACAATATTCAAGGGGTTGAATACAACAATCGGTACACCTTTGGTCTCGGTGTTCAACGCCGCCGCAACGCCCTCGGTAGCGTTCGTTAGCACGCCCGCAAACTGATTCATGGCGATCACGTCGTCGTTCCAGGCAAATTCATAAGCCTTCGGACTCGCCGTCCCCGCCGCGATGTCATGAAAGTGCCCGCCCATCACCAGCGTCCAGGCATCATTCAGCCGTTGCAGCGGATAGGGCCGCGCTCCCAGCCATTCCGCCGCAATCGAAGCCTTCTCCGCGGCGTCGGCCAGCAATTCTTCCTTTCGAAGCCAGCGCTTCTGGTAAGCCTGCGAGGTCAGCGACCCCGCAGAGTGGTTGGTCAGCTCCATCTCGCCCGTATAGCGCGGAAGTCCGGCCGCCCCGGCGGGCGTGATATCGAGAAACATCTGCTCGGCATTCGCGGAAATCACCTGCACCGGCCCGCCGCCAAGCTGCACCGCCGGCCCTTGCGCGTGAGAAAAACGCGAAAACAGGGAATCAACATCCAGCGGCAAGCTGGCTTTACCCCCCGTGATGATCGCTTCCAGGCGCTTCACCGAGTCCTCCTCCGGAGTTCCGCCAATGTCGCCGGTTCCGTAGTAGTGATAATCGGTCAAGACCCCGCTCACTTTGCCGTTAAGCTCCACGCGCGCTGCCCAGTCGTTTTGATGCCGGCTTAACTCTCGATCCTGCTGCGCCTGCAATTCGGTTTTCTGCTGATTTCGCGCCTCCAGGTATTCTTCAATGTGTCCGGCATCCATAGTTGAATTGTTCTCGTCCGCGTGAACCAGTTCCTGCCGAAGCGACTTAAACTTCTGGTTGAGATCGTCCAGAACTTTATCCGGCGGGAGCGGAGGCAGCGGCTTGCTTAGGTCGCTGTTGATTCCTCCCGCGTAGTCTCCCGGATTCAGCCCGGCCAGCACGCTCTCGCCATCCGGTCCCACCCACACGCCCACGTTGAACGGCGTGCCTTCTGGCGTTTTCTCGAGCGAGTCCGCACCTCCGCCCGGTGCCGACGATCCCCAAACCAACTTCTGCGTCGAAAATCCCTTCACCCCCGCGTGCGCGAGAATCGTCGGCAGCGACGCCGGAAATCCAAAACAATCGGGCAGCATATACTCCGCGCTGGCCTTGCCCAATTCCTTGCGAAACCAATTATTTCCATACAGAATCTGCCGAATAATGGTTTCGGCGCTGGGCGCGTTCACATCTCCTTCTTCCATCGAAGATCCCGCTGGAAACCACCTGCCCTCATCCACATACTTCTTCAATTCCGCGAAATCCGCGGGATAGTACTCTTTCATCAGGCGGTAGCGATTGGCGCCGCTGAAATTAAAAACATAGTGCGGATATTTTTCGAATAGCGCAAAATTCCCCTCCATCGTCTTGCGCAGGTATTCCTCGATCACCTGCGGATACTCCCATCGCCATTCCGTATCCAGGTGGGCATAACCGACGACGTAAATCGTGGGTTGCTTGCTCAGGTCAGGCTTTTCGGCGGTTTGCGCGAGGGCCGCGGTGAGCAATCCCAATCCAATCAGTAAGGCAATAATCGCGTTCGTTGAAATAAAGATAAAGATTCGTCGCATCGCTTCTCCCAATGGCGCCGGGCAATATATACCATCGAGCGGGATGGGTGTCCAGACTGTCGGCCGCATTTCCGGCCTTCGGCGGCACGAACCAACCCAGCAATTGACGGGCGCGCCCCCTCGTCGGAAGATATAAGGACGTTATCCAGCAACCGGGCCCTGGTGCGGTCACCAACAAATGCGGATCAAGTTCTGGGGCGTGCGCGGTTCCACCCCCACTCCACAATCCGAGAACATGCGGTATGGAGGCAATACCTCCTGCGTCGAAGTACGTTTCGGCGACCGCATCTACGTCTTCGATTGCGGCACCGGCTTCCGCGTCCTAGGCCAGCAACTGCAAAGTGAATTTGGCGACCGCCCTTTCTCGGCCCACGTCTTCGTCTCCCACTTTCATTGGGACCACATTCAGGGCATGCCGTTTTTCCGTCCTCTTTATGCCAACGCGGAGAATCGTTTTTCGTTCCAGTGCTCCAGCCGAACCCGCACCCTTAAACAAGTCCTCGCCGATCAGATGGCCGCGCCGTACTTTCCCGTAAAAATCGACGAGATGAAAGCGCGCCGCGATTTCTACGATCTTGAGAGCGGCCGCGTCAACCTTGAGGACGGCGTGCAACTACAGACAGCCTGGCTGAACCATCCTCAGGGATGTATGGGCTTCCGCCTGGAAACGAAAGACGGAATTCTCGTCTACGCCACCGACAACGAGCCCGGCGATGCGGTTTTCGATAAGGCGGTCCGCAAGCTGGCCGAAGGCGCCGATGTCCTCATCTACGACGCCCAGTATCTTCCCGAGGAATACGAAGCCCGCCGCCACGGCTGGGGACACAGCCACTGGCGGGAAGCTGTCAATGTTGTCATGGAAAGCGGAGCCAAAGAATTAGTGTTATTCCACCACGACCCCGAGCATACCGACGCCATCATCGACAAAGTCGTGCACGAGGCCCGCAATTATTATCCCAAGGTGCGCGCCGCCGCCGAAGGCATGGAGATCAACCTCTAGCCGTCACTTGTGAGGACGGAACACAAGATCAAACCATGGCTGCCACGTCTTGCCGCCATCGGTCGAAGTCACCGCCGTCTCCCGCACCGCATCACCCTCAGCTTTCCAAGTGCCCCGGACCCGCCGCTCCCGTCCGTCCGCTGTGCGATCTGCTCCGGCTAGAACCATCTTTCCATCCTGAAACTTCCCCTCAACCACCAGCAGCTCTCCACGATTCGCAACCCAGCTCTGATGCCATACTCTTCTCGACGCGTCGTAGATACTGAAGCTCTCGCCTTTGTGACCGTCGGCCCCGTCGTACCGCTCGTGTACAACGCAGCCCTCAAGCAACTTCTCCACTTGCAAGCGCGCGACTGGTGCCGCTCCGCCTTCAAACCCATCCCAGTCGCCAACCCAGAAATCGAACTGCCTGTATTCCGGCGCGTCGCAGGAAGCGTGCTTCGCCTCTTCCGCGGAGGCCGATGCAACACTCGCTCCCACCATCGTCGCGAAAATCACGCCAACCCAAATCCTCCGTGCCTTCCGCCCGATGCATGAGAATTTCATCTCTCTTTCCTTCTACCTTCACTTCGCAGATTCATACCCATCAAACTCAAATCCCTCTCCGCTCCGTCCTTCAACTGCCAAATCTCGCCAGCCTCGCCGTACCCGCGCGCGTAAGCTTCATTCGAAACGGAATATGTTTTCAAGTCCTTCCAGTCCCATCGGCTGCAAACCGCCGGCCGTCGGCACGAACAGATTAACTTGTACTCCTCTGAAGTCTCGGTCACGAACGACACCAGATAAGCCCCGTTTCGGTACGGACTGAACCCAATCAAGTATCGGGTGCAACATTCCGGACATTCGACGCAGTGCCGAAGGCGGTCCGCCATGATTCTTCCCAAGATAGAGCGGCTCGCCACTCGGCACTGGACATTCGCGGACCTCGCTATTAATCCCGTCTGCTGCTCCGAGTTTTGCCGCAATCTTTAGGTTTGGATTGCAGTCCGAAAACGTCCAACTTACTGCCCCATAACGGCTATGATGTCCGAGTTATGACTCTGGATTGGCAGATCTGCTCCCGCGCCCGCTTGTCGCGCGATCCTCGCTTCGATGGCAAATTCTTTATCGGAGTGGTGGGCAGCGGCGTCTACTGCCGGTCGATTTGTCCCGCCCCCACGGCCAAAGAAAAAAATTGCCATTATTTCCCAACCGCGGCGGCCGCTGCCGAAGCCGGTTTTCGTCCCTGCCTGCGCTGCCGTCCGGAGTGCTCTCCCGGAACTCCCGCCTGGCTTGGAACCTCCAGCACGGTTTCTCGGGCTTTGCGTCTGATCGGCGAAAGTGGTCTGGAAGATGGCGGAGTGGAAGCGCTGGCGGATCGGCTGGGAGTAGGTTCGCGTCACCTTCGTCGCTTATTTCTCAAGCACCTCGGCGCCACTCCTACGGCCGTGGCTCATACCCGCCGTCTGCACTTTGCAAAAAAGCTCATCGACGAAACCCGCTTGCCCATGACCCAGATCGCGCTTGCCTCAGGATTCGGCTGTGTACGCCGATTCAACGCAGGCATACGCAAGGTCTACCATCGAACGCCCACCCAAATACGCCGCATCTCCCGCCAGACTCAGGGCCAGCCCGAAAATCAATATCTCTTCCGGCTCCGCTATCGTCCGCCCTACGACTGGAAGGGAATGCTGGCGTTCCTGGCAGCTCGGGCCACGCCCGGCGTGGAAATCGTCGAAGGCGGCTCTTATCGCCGCTCGATTTCTTTGAACAATAATCACGGCTATTTCGAGGTTTCGCTGGATGACGCGAACCACGCGCTGCTCGCCCGGGTCCAGTTTGCCGACCCGCGCTCGCTCTTTTTCATCACCGAGCGTATCCGCTCCATGTTTGATCTGAACGCAGACTGGTCCGCCATCGCAACGACTCTAAGCCTTGACGCCGCCTTGGCTGTACGAATGGAGGCTGAGCCAGGCCTGCGCGTGCCCGGCTGCTGGAACGGCTTCGAGCTCGCCGTGCGTGCGATTCTCGGCCAGCAGGTTAGCGTCAAGGGTGCCACCACGCTGGCTGGACGCCTCGCGAAAACCTTCGGCCAACCGTTCCCTGGCACCGCAGGCCTAACTCACATTTTTCCGTCGCCTCAAACCCTTGCCGGTGCGGCCATCGCGAGCATCGGCCTGCCCTCCGCCCGAGCCGACACCGTCCGTGCTCTGGCGCGCGCGGTCTGTGATGGCCGAATCAGTTTCGATAGCGTCCTGGATTCGAACGACTTTCTCGTCCACCTCTGTGAAATTCCCGGCATCGGCAATTGGACCGCACAATACATTGCCATGCGAGCCCTGGGAGAGCCCGACGCCTTTCCCACTACCGACCTTGGGCTTCTACGCGCATTGCAGATCACGAGCCCGCGCGAACTGGAACGGCGTGCCGAAGCCTGGCGGCCCTGGCGCGCCTATGCCGCCGTCCACCTCTGGAATATGGCCGGCCGTTCGACGAATCCAGGCATGACGAAATCTACAACCTCGTCGCCGTCTGTCTTTGCCATGGTCGCAACCCCAGCCTGAAGGTCGATCGCAATGAGGGCCTCTATCTGCGCGAATTGCCGATCGCGCCTCCCAGATCGCTCAAGAAGAGGATAATTCCTAGAATGATTGCCGCCAGCAAGGCACAGGCTGCAATAATTGCAGTTTCCTTCGAACTTCGCCCTCCGTCTGCCATGGCCTACTCCAAAGGACGCGCGAAATATTACACAATCCCACTCTGAATGCAAGGTAAATGCTCATAGTGGGAATGTCCCATCCCTAATCAGTACGGATTGGGTACGCCGTATTGCTTCCAGACCCTCCCGGCTCATATACTCTGAACGTTTGCCCGCTCACTCCGGGAAATCGTCCCCGGCGCAGGCCGACATTTCATATCGCAATAATTCCGGAGACAATTTATGACCACCATGACCGCCCCACCGCAAGTCGATAAGGAAAGCAATCCCTGGGAGTCGCAGCGGGCTCGTTTTGACCTCGCTGCCCAAAAACTTAATCTCGACGACGGCCTGTGGCGCGTCCTGCGTTATCCCAACCGCGAGCTGACGGTCTACATCCCCGTCCAAATGGATGACGGCCATCTCGAGGTCTTCACCGGATTCCGCGTCCAGCACTCCATTGCCCGCGGACCGGGAAAGGGCGGCATCCGCTACGCTCCCGATGTCACGCTCGATGAAGTGCGCGCCCTCGCCAGTTGGATGACCTGGAAGTGCGCCGTGGTCAACATTCCATTCGGCGGCGCCAAAGGCGGCGTGATTTGCGATCCCCACAAAATGTCCATGGGCGAAATCGAGCGCATGACCCGCCGCTACACCTCCGAACTGATCGAATTCATTGGACCCGAAAAAGACGTTCCCGCTCCCGACGTCAACACCAACGAGCAGATCATGGCCTGGATGATGGACACCTACTCCATGCACATGCGCCAGACGGTCACTGCCTGCGTCACCGGCAAGCCCATCAATATCGGCGGCTCCCGGGGACGCCGCGAAGCCACCGGCCGCGGCGTCATGGTCGTATGCGATGAGGCCATCAAGAAACTCGGCCTGTCCCGCGAGAGCAGCCGCGTGATTGTGCAAGGCTTCGGCAATGTCGGCTCCAACGCCGCCCAACTCATGCATCAGGGCGGATACAAAGTTGTGGGTATCGCCGAAGTTGGCGGCGGCCTCTACAACAAGAATGGGATCGACTTGAACAAGCTGGTCGAGTTCCGCCAGAAAAACGGAACTGTGCACGGCTTCCCCGACGCGGAAAAATACGATCCCGCCGAGTTGCTCACTACCGAGTGCGAAATCCTCATTCCTGCCGCCACCGAGAACGTAATCACCTCGCGCAACGTCGATCGCGTGAAGTGCCGCATCCTCGCGGAAGGCGCGAACGGCCCCACAACTTCAGCTGCCGACGACGTTCTCACCGACAAGGGCGTCTTCGTTATCCCCGACATTCTGGCCAATGCCGGCGGCGTCACGACTTCCTACTTCGAGTGGGTGCAGGACCGCCAGGGCTACTTCTGGAAAGAATCCGTGGTCAATGAGCAACTGGAAGAGATCATGGTCTCTTCTTTTGGCGACGTCGTTCGGTACGCAGAAACTCACAAGGTGAACAACCGGATCGCCGCCTACATGCTGGCCATCGATCGTGTGGCCTACACCATCCGCCAGCGCGGAATTTACGCATAATGGGGGTTTGGGTGGCGCAGCGCTTCAGCGCTACGGTCGCGAACTTCTTGGCCGACTTTAGCCGCTGAGGTATTTACAAAGGAGCTTTATGACTTCTAAATTCCTAAAACCACTGGCGCGCTTCCTGCCCTTACTCCTCGTCATCTGCTTGATGCAGATAACGGTCCCCATCCGATCTTTCGCGGCCGCTCCTGCCGCTCCGGCCGCAGCCCCCGACAAGCTCGACCTCAACACCGCAACCGCTGATCAACTCAAAGCCTTACCTGGCATCGGCGACGCCTACTCGCAGAAAATTATTGCCGGCCGTCCTTATCGCACCAAGCTCGACCTCGTCCACAAAAAGATTATTCCCCAAGCCACTTACGACAAGATCAAAGACCAGATCATCGCCAAGCAGCCAAAACCCAGCGCCACGACCCCGGCCACGCCGAAGTAGTTGGCACCAAGGGAATTCATGTAGGGACAGCCGCGCTCGGCTGTCCGCTGCAGGGCGCGGCCCACAAACTCCGAACTTTCGTGTCCCGATCGCGGATGGGTGACGTAAATTCGATTGTGTAAAAGGGAGAGGGTGTAAGTTGGCTTTGGCCTCACAAGCTAAAGCCGTTCCGAAAGGAGACCTACACCCATGGCGAAGATAATCCCAATCACGGAGCATTACCAACATTTTCTGGCGGAGATGAAAGAGAGTTTCTGGGGCGATGTGTACGGCGAGACGAAGCCGGCTGTGGAAAGAGCGTTTGGAAGCGGATTCGCGGCGGGAACGGGACCGGTATGCGGTGCGCGAAGTGTATCAGCGGCGGAGCAGCCGGCGGCAGCCCTATCGCAATGGCTACTACGAGCGGGATTTCGTGACCCGGTTGGGGACGATCCGGCTGCGCATAGCGCGCACCCGGGGGAAGAGTTTTCTGCCGCGTGGGCTGGAACCTTTTCAGCGGCGCGCCGAGGATGTGTCGATGCTGATTCGGGAGGCGTTTCTGCGCGGCCTCTCGACGCGGCAGGTGGGGCGGGTGGTGGCCACGGTGAGCGAAGAAGTGGTGAGCCCGCAAACGGTGTCGAAGTTGACCCGCGATCTGGACGAGGTAGTGCGGCAGTTCCACCAAGCGCGGCTGCAAGACAACTACGCCTATCTGTTTTTGGACGGAGTGAGCTTGCGGGTGCGGCGTCCGGCGGGACGCAAGCGGGTGCAGATGCTGGTGGCCTACGGAGTGCGGCGCGACGGCACCCGCCATCTGCTGGCCTTTTTGCGCAGCCAGGGCGAGAGTCAGGCGGACTGGGAAGGCCTGCTGGAGGATATGTACCGGCGCGGGCTGGAGGGCGAACAGCTGGGCCTGATCGTCACCGACGGCTGTCCCGGTTTGGCCGCGGCCATTCGCACCGTCTACCCGCGGGTGCGGCATCAGCGCTGCTGGGCCCACAAGATGCGCAACATTTTAGAGAAGGTGAAGAAGGCCGATTTCGACGCGGTGAAACAGGACGCGCAAGCCATCTACCTGGCCCAAAACCGCGCCCAGGCGGAAGCCGCTTTTCGCGCCTTCCGCGCCCGTTGGCGGGGG
>Ga0302311_10005792_pt1 | contig 12972 bp, 10 predicted proteins | sample III_Palsa_N1_3_FD_200449 | JGI IMG/M metagenome (GOLD analysis project Ga0302311, IMG submission 200449) | Peat permafrost microbial communities from Stordalen Mire near Abisko, Sweden - III_Palsa_N1_3 | ecosystem: Environmental > Terrestrial > Soil > Palsa > Peat permafrost | place: Sweden... | reverse complement strand
CAGCACCCGCTCCACCAGCGAGGCGCGGCGCAGCGGCTTGATCAGGTAGCCGGCGAACCCGGCGGCGCGGTAGGTGGCGATCCGCGCCCGCTCCTCCGGCCGCAGCAGCACGACGCCGGCCTGGCCCGGCGGCGCCGCCTGCGCCTCGCCGCCTTCGGCCAGCAGATGATCAATCAGGATCACATCGCCCGCGCCGGTCGCCGCCACCGCCGCGGCGAGGCTCTCCGCCCGGACCGCCCGGCCGCCGCTGGACTCGATCTGCCGTGCGGCCGCCTCCCGCACGATCGGGCTGGGCGAGGCGATGGCCACCGTGCGGCCGATCAGCGAGGAGGCCCCCGGCGCCAGCCCCGCCGCCTTGAACGGCGCCTCGAACCAGAACTCGGCGCCTTCGCCCGGCGCGCCGCCGACCCCGAGCCGGCCGCCCATCGCGTCGGCGAGCCGCGAGGCGATGGCGAGCCCGAGCCCGGCGCCCACCTGGCGCGCGTCGCGGCCGGCTCCGCCTTGGGCGAAAGCCTCGAAGATCCGCGTCCGCTCGGCCTCGGGCACGCCGGGGCCGGTGTCGGAGACGGTGAAGCGCAGCCGCCCTTCTCCCGCCCGCTCGGCCAGCACGATCACCCCGCCGGTCTCGACGAATTTCACCGCGTTGCCGGCGAGGTTCAGCAGGATCTGCCGCAGCCGGCCCTCGTCGGCGACGATCGGCGCCAGACCGGGGTCGGCGGCCCAGCCGATCTCGACGCTCTTCTCATAGGCCCTGACGCTCAGCAGCTCGCAGACCTGGCGCAGCAGGTCCTCCGGCGCGACCGGCGTCTGCGCGAGCTCCACCCGGCCCGCGCCAAGCCGCGCATAGTCGAGCACCTCGTTCACCAGCCCCAGGAGGTGCTCGCCGCTCTCCGTCAGCGCCGCCACATAGGCCCGCTGCTCGGCGGTGAGCCGCGTGCCTTCCAGCAGCCGCGCCATGCCGATGACGCCGTTCAAGGGCGTGCGGAACTCGTGGCTGAGCGCCGCGAGATGCTCATGGGGAATGCCGCTGGCCGGCTCTGACTGGCTCATCTTGGCCGGCATTTTGGGCCGGCGCGGCTTAACAGGCGGTCAAACGGAGCGCCGACGCCTCACCCCGCCATCCGCTCCTCGACCAGCACCGCCGCCGGGAGCCGATGGGCCGGGGCGGCGATCAGGGCCAGCCATTCGGGGTCGGCGACCTTCTTGATGAAGCGGTCGGCCGGCAGCGGGCGCGAGAAGAAGAAGCCCTGGAAGAGCGCGCAGCCCAGCACGCGCAGCGCCTCGACCTCCTCGCGCGTCTCCACGCCCTCGGCCAGCACCGCGATGTCAAGCCGGCGGGCCAGTTCGATCAGCGCCGCGCAGACCGCCTGGCTGTCGTGGCGGTTGGGCACGTCGGTGATGAAGGCGCGGTCGATCTTGATCTTGGAGAAGCTCAGCGACTTGAGGTCGCCGAGGCTCGAGGCGCCGGCGCCGAAATCGTCCACCGCGACGCCGACCCCGAGCGCGGTGAGCGCGGTCAGCGAGTGGCGGGTGCGCGGCAGATCCTCCATCAGCGCCGCCTCGGTGAGCTCCAGCTCCAGCCGCTGCGGCTTCAGCTGGTTGCGGCTCAGGATATCGGCCACTGTCCCCGCCAGGTCCGGATCGCGGAACTGGCGCTCGGAGAGGTTCACCCCGACGCGGAATCCCGGCAGGCCGAGCCGCTCGAACTCGCGGGTGTCGCGGCAGGCCTGGTCCAGCACCCAGCGACCGACCTCGTCGATCAGCCCGGTCTGCTCCAGCACCGGCAGGAACTTGGCTGGCGGGATCGCGCCCAGCTCGGGATGGCGCCAGCGCAGCAGCGCCTCGGCGCCGACCACGCGGCCGGCGGTCAGGTCGATCACCGGCTGGTAGGCCAGCGCCAGTTCGCGCCGATAGATCGCCTGACGCAGCGCCTGCTCCATGGCGTGGCGGGCCTCGGCGTCGGCCGAGCTTTCGTCGGAGAAGTAGGCGAGGCGGTCGTTGCTGGCGCGCCCGGCCTTGCCAACGGCGGCGGCGGCGCGGCTGAGCAACGTCGGCCCGTCGAGGCCGTCGTCGGGGAAGATCGCCGCGCCGACGCGCACGTCGGGCGAGACCTTCGCAGCGCCCTCGCCGATCGGCGTGGAGAGGTGGTCGCCGAGCGCCTGCAGCGCATCGCTCGCGGCTCGCGGACCGACCCCGTCGCAGAACCAGATCGCGAACGAGTCGCGGTCGACCTGGGCCAGCGGCCGGCTGCCCCCCAGGGCGTCCATCAGACGCGCGGCGAACACCTGCAGCGTCTTCTCGGCGCCAGCCTTGTCGACCGCCATCAGCCGCTCAAGCTGGGCGAAGCGGATCACGCCAAGCAGGGCCGGGGAGCAGTTCTCGCGGGCGACGTCGCGGGCGATGGCGGCCAGCAGCGGCTCGCGTGTCGCCACGCCGGTGACCGGATGGCGGTTGGAGAGCCGGTGGCGCACCGACTCCAGCCGCGCGCCGACGGCCTTGAGGTCGTCGAGGGCGCAGAGGACCTCGTCGCGCGGCGCGGCGCGGGCGTTCTCGGCGCTGGCCAGCAGCGCGTTGGCCTTGGCCGAGGCGGTGACCGCGCCGATGGCGCTCAGCAGCGTGCGCAGCGCCGCCAGCAGCGCCAGCGACGCGGCGCCGGCGACGAGCACGATTGCGGTCAGCGGCCAGCCGGCCGCCAAGGCACGCGGCGCGGCGGCCAGGGCGGCCAGGCCGGCGAGCGGGGTCGCCGCGGCCAGCGCCGCCAGCAGCAGCGCCTTGGTCCGGTAGGAGAGCGAGGAGACCGCCAGCAGGCTGCGGCAGAGTCGGGACAGTTCCATGTGGCGGGCGCCGATCGTGAGGGTGGGACCTGGCTTCAATCTGAGCCGTGCGGCCTTCCAGTCCGTGAAGTTTCTTGGTGAAGCGCCGCTAAGGATATTTGCCTCGGCGCGGCGCTTGCCTTCCGTGGCGGCCGCAGCCTTGATGGGCCTAGGCGGGGACATGGAGCTGGAACCGAAGTGACCGAACGCGTGGCGGTGATCGGGGCGGGCATGGCGGGGCTGTTCGTCGCCCTCGCCCTGGCCCCCGGCGGCCGCGAGATCACCCTCTATGAGCGCGACCCGCCGCCGCCCGACGGCGGACCGGACGCGGCGTTCGACCACTGGGCGCGGCGCGGCGTCGGCCACCTGCGCCACAGCCACGGCTTCCTCGCCCGCCTGCGCGGCCTGCTGGCGGCCGAGCATCCGGCGCTGATGGCCGAGCTGATCGAGGCGGGCGCGCGGGAGATCGCCTTCGCTGATTCAATCCCGGAGGCCGCGCAGCGCCGCTATCGGCCCCGGCCCGAGGACGCGGACCTGGCCGCCTTCGTCAGCCGCCGCACCACGATCGAGCTGACCATGCGCCGCCACGTCGAGCGCCTGGCCAATGTGACGCTGAAGACGGGCGTCTTCGTCCGCGCGCCGCTGTTCGAGCGCCGGGGCGACGCCGTCGTCGCGGCGGGGCTCGCGATCGAGGACGCGGGCGATCCATCCGAAATCCACGCCGATCTCGTCGTCGACGCCGGCGGGCGCACCTCGGCGGCGATCGAGGCGCTCGGCGAGGTGGGCGTCACCATCCCCGAAGAGCGCGAGCCCTGCGCCATCCTCTATTTCACCCGCTTCTATCGGCTGCTGCCGGGCCAGGACGAGCCGCCGCGCGGCGCGCACGGCGGCACCGGCGACCTCGGCTATCTGAAGTTCGGCGTCTTCCGCGCCGACGCCGGCACCTTCTCGATCACCATCGCGGTGCCCGAGGTCGAAGAACAGCTGCGCACGGCGATCGTGGCGCCAGAGACGTTCGAGCGCATCTGCCAACTGCTGCCGGGGATCGCGCCCTGGACCGAGCCGGCGCGCGCCGCGCCAATCAGCCGGGTCTTCGGCATGGGCGACCTTTCCAGCCACTGGCGCGAGTTCGCCCCGGACGGCCGGGCCAGCGTGCTGAACTATTTCCCGATCGGCGACGCCCTGGTGCGCACCAATCCGCTCTACGGCCGCGGCTGCACCTTCGCCGGCGTCGAGGCGCACCTGCTGCGCGACGTGCTGGCCGAAGCCGCCGATCCGGCGCGGCGGCTGGCGCGCTACAGCGAGCGCGTCCGCGAGGAGCTGCGCGTCTTCTACGACGACATGGCCGCCCAGGACCGCTCGGCGGCGCGGCGCGCGCTGCGCGGCCTCGATCCCGACCACCGGCCCTCGCGCCGCGCCCGGCTCGCCGCCAGCTTCGCGCTCGAGGGGATCGGCGCGGCCGTGCGGGCCGACCCGGACCTGCTGCGCGAGGCGCTGCGCTCGTTCCACATGCTGGCGGCGCCGAACGACTGGGCGCGGCGTCCGTCGACGCTGGGCAAGGCCGCGCGCGCCTGGGTCGCCGGCCGCTTCCGGCCCGATCCGACGCGGCCCGGCGCCGCCGGCCCCAAGCGCGCCGAGATGTTCAGCCGCCTCGGCCTGCCACTGCGCGCCGACTTCGAGCGCGTCCGGCGCGAGGCCGCATGACCGGTGCGCCGCGCAATGCCGTCGTCGTCCTGCTCGACAGCCTCAACCGGCACATGCTGGGCGCCTATGGCGGGACCGAGTTCGAGACGCCCAACGTCGATCGTTTCGCCGCCGGCGCGGTGCGCTTCACCCGCCACTACGCCGGCTCCCTGCCCTGCATGCCGGCCCGCCACGACATCCTCTGCGGCGCGCTGGATTTCCTCTGGAAGGCCTGGGGCTCGGTGGAGATCTGGGAGGACGCGATCACCTACGCTCTCCGAGATGCGGGCGTCGTCACCCAGCTGATCAGCGACCATCCGCACCTGTTCGAGACCGGCGGCGAGAACTACCACACCGACTTCACCGCCTGGGACTACCAGCGCGGCCACGAGGGCGACGCCTGGAAGACCCGGCCCGATCCGAGCTGGGCCGGCGCGCCCGCCTTCGGCCGCCACTGGATGCCCTACGACAACAGCCGCGGCTGGTTCCGCGGCGAGGCGGACTTCCCCGGCCCGAAGACCATGTCCGCCGCCGCGCGCTGGATCGAGGACAACGCCGGCCAGCACGAGCGTTTCTTCCTGTTCGTCGACGAGTTCGACCCGCACGAGCCCTTCGACACGCCCGAGCCCTGGGCGTCGAAATATGACCCCGACTGGGAAGGCCCGCACCTGATCTGGCCGCCCTATGCGGTGGACGCCGAGAAGCGTGGGCTGATCGACGCGCGCCAGGGCCGGCAGATCCGCAGCCAGTACGGCGCCAAGCTCTCGATGATCGACCATTGGCTGGGCAAGCTTCTGGACACGATCGACGCCAAGGGACTGGGCGAGGACACGATGGTGATCCTCTGCACCGACCACGGCCATTATCTCGGCGAGAAGGACATCTGGGGAAAGCCCGGCTGCCCGATCTACGAGACCCTAGGCCACATTCCGTTGATGATCCGCGCGCCTGGCATGGAGCCCGGCGTCTGCGACGCGCTGACCACCGCGGTGGACATCTTCGCCACCCTGGCCGACGTCTTCGTCGTGACGCTGCGCCAACGCACCCACGGCCGCTCGCTCCTGCCGCTGCTGCGTGGACAAGCGGACACGGTGCGGGACTGGCTGCTCACCGGCGTCTGGGGCCGCGACGTGGTGCTGGTGACGGCGAAGCACAAATATGTGCGCGGCCCCGCGGGCGAGAACGCGCCGCTCTCCATGCTCTCCAACCGCTGGTCGACGATGCCGACCCACGGCGCGGTCGATCGGCGCGTCGCCCTGCCGCTGCCGGACGCACGCGCCTTCCTCGACCGCATGCCCGGCTCCGACGTGCCGGTGATCCACCAGACCTGGGGCGCCGGCGACGCCGTGCCGTTCTGGGCTCGCTACCGGCCGAGCGGGAACTTGGTCTACGACCTCGAGACTGACCCCGGCGAGGACGAGAACCTGGCCGGCGGCGCGCTGGAAGCCGAGCTGGCCGAGCAGCTGCGGGCCGCCCTGGACGAGTTGGAGGCGCCGCGGACCCAGTTCGAGCGCCTGGGACTGTCGGAACCCGTCCACGCCGCCGCCCGCTGACAGCCGCGCCGGCGGCGGTTAGTCTCGCCCGGTGAACGTCACCGCCGCCCAACGTCCAGCCGAGGCCGATTTCGCCCCTGCCGGCCTGTTCGCCGATCCGCTGACCGACCGCCTCGCCGGCTTCATCCGCGGCATCGGCCTGGTGGTCGAGGCCGCGACGCTGGACGAGCCGACCCTGCTGCCCGGTGTCGCGGCGCGCCGCGGGCGGCTGCTGGTGGACGAGGCGCGGCTCGCCCATCCCGGCGACCTGCTGCACGAGGCAGGACATCTGGCGATCCTCGAGCCGACGACGCGGATGGCGCGGGAGGGCGTCAGCGACGATCCCGGCGAGGAGATGGCCGCGCTCGCGTGGTCCTACGCCGCCGCCATCTTCGTCGGCGTCGATCCGGCCGTCGTCTTTCATGATGGCGGCTATCGCGGCGGCGCCTCGGCCCTGCTCACGGCCTTCGCGGGCGGCGGCTATATCGGCACGCCCATGCTGCACGCCTATGGCATGACGCTCATGCCGATGCCGCGCGGCGGCCCGCCCGACGCCTTCCCGCACATGCGGCGCTGGCTGCGGTGAGCTACCGTCAATCCGTCGGGACGACGACCTGGGTCTTCGAGGACTTGAAGGACCTGATGGCCAAGGCGACGCCGCCGCGCTCCGGCGACGTGCTGGCCGGTGTGGCGGCGAGTTGCGCGGAGGAGGCTGTCGCCGCGCGCCTGCGCCTCGCCGACGAGCCGCTGACGAGCTTCCTCGCCGAGCCGTTGATCCCTTATGAGACTGACGAGGTGACCCGGCTGATCTGCGACGCCCACGACGCCGCGGCTTTCGCGCCGATCGCGTCGCTGACGGTCGGCGAGTTCCGCGAGCACCTGCTCGGCGAGACGACCACGACCGCGTCCCTCGCCGCGCTGGCGCAGGGCGTGACGCCCGAGATGGCCGCGGCGGCGAGCAAGATCATGCGCAATCAGGACCTGATCCTGGCCGCCAGCAAATGCCGGGTCACCACCGCCTTTCGCGACACCATCGGCCTGCCCGGCACGATGTCGGTCAGGCTGCAGCCCAACCACCCCACCGACGACCTCGCCGGCATCACCGCTTCGATCCTGGACGGCCTGCTCTACGGCTGCGGCGACGCCGTGATCGGGATCAATCCGGCCACGGACAGTCCCGCCAGGGTCGGCGAGCTGCTGCGCCGGCTCGACGACTTGATCGGCCGCTTCCAGATCCCGACCCAGGGCTGCGTGCTGACCCATGTGACCAATTCCATCGCGCTGGCCGCCGAGGGCGCGCCGGTGGACCTGATGTTCCAGTCGATCGCGGGCACGGAAGGCGCCAACGCCAGTTTCGGGGTCAACCTCGCCCTGCTGCGCGAGGCGCTGGACGCCGGCCGCTCGCTGAAGCGCGGCACGGTGGGCGACAACGTGATGTATTTCGAGACCGGCCAGGGCTCGGCGCTGTCGGCGGGCGCCCACCATGGCCTCGACCAGCAGACCGTGGAGGCCCGCGCCTATGCCGTCGCCCGCGCGTTCGAGCCGCTGCTGGTCAACACCGTGGTCGGCTTCATCGGGCCGGAATATCTCTATGACGGCAAGCAGATCATCCGCGCCGGGCTGGAGGACCACTTCTGCGGCAAGCTGATGGGCGTGCCGATGGGCTGCGACGTCTGCTACACCAACCACGCCGAGGCCGACCAGGACGACATGGACGTGCTGCTGACCCTGCTCGCCGCCGCCGGGGTCACCTTCATCATGGGCGTGCCGGGCGCCGACGACGTGATGCTGAACTATCAGTCTACGTCGTTTCACGACGCGCTCTACGTCCGTGAGCTGCTGGGCCTGACGCGGGCGCCGGAGTTCGAGGCCTGGCTGCGGCAGGTGAGGCTGATCGACGACGCCGGGCGGCTGCTGACGCCGGCCAAGGGACATCCGCTGCTGACGAGCACGGCGGTCGGATGAGCCGGCCGGCGCCGCCCGATCCGTGGGCGTCGCTTCGCGCCCTCACCGACGCCCGGATCGCGCTCGGCCGCGCCGGCGCCAGCCTGCCGACCCGCGAGGTGCTGGCCTTCGCCCTCGACCACGCCCGCGCCCGGGACGCGGTCCACCTCGATTTCGACGCGGCGGGGCTCGCCGCGCGGATCGAAGCTTTGGGTCTCGCCACGCTGAGCGTCGCCAGCGCCGCCCCCGACCGGCCGACCTATCTGCGCCGCCCGGACCTCGGCCGACGGCTTGCGCCCGACAGCGCCGCGCGGCTGGACGGCGCCCGCGGCCGGCTCGCGGACCTTGCGATCGTGATCGCCGACGGCCTCTCCAGCGCCGCCGTCCACGCCCACGCCGCGCCGCTGATCGCCGCCCTCACGCCGCACGTCGCGCAGGCCGGCTGGCGGCTCGCGGACGTCGTGCTGGCCAGGCAAGCGCGCGTGGCGCTGGGCGACGAGATCGGCGAGCGGCTCGCCGCGCGGCTGGTGGTGCTGTTGGTCGGCGAGCGGCCGGGGCTGTCATCGCCCGACAGCCTGGGCGCCTACATCACGTTCGCGCCCCATGTCGGCCGCACCGACGCCGAGCGCAACTGCGTCTCCAACATCCGCCCGGCGGGCCTCAGTTACGAAGACGCCGCCTTCCGCATCGCCTGGCTGGCGCGCGAGGCGCTGCGCCTGGGCGCCAGCGGCGTGGCGCTGAAGGACGATAGCGCGCTGGAGGCGGGGCGGGTTTCAGCGCGACCCACGCCCCAACTTGGGGGTTAAACCCGGAACGCCAGCGACGCATTCAGCCCGCCGAAGGCGAAGGCGTTGACCAGCAGCGACCGGGCCTTGATCGGCCGCGCCTCGCCCAGCACCAGATCGAGGCCGGCGCATTCTTGGTCCGGTCCGAGATAGCCCAGGATCGGCGGGGCGAGGCCGGCGACGAGCCCCTGCAACGCGATCACCGCCTGCACCGCGGGCGAGGCGCCGATGACGTGGCCGTGGGCGCTCTTGGTGGCGATCACCACCGGACGCGCGTCGCCGAAGAGATCGCGGATCGCCGCCGCCTCGTTCTTGTCGTTGAGCGGCGTGCCGGTGCCGTGGGCGGAGATCAGCACTTCGCCGCCATCCATCAGCCCGCCGGCCGCGCAGGCCTGGCGCATGGCCGAGGTCGCACCCTCGAGGCTGGGCTGGGTCCAGTGGAAGGCGTCGGAGCTGAGGCCGGCGCCGACGTAGTAGGCGAGGGGCGTCGCGCCCCGCGCGGCGGCGTGGCTCTCGCGCTCGATCACCAGCGCCGCGCCGCCCTCGCCGATCACCATGCCGTCGCGCCCAGCGGAGAACGGCCGGCAGGCGGTCTCGCTCATCGCCTGCAGGCCTTCCCAGGAGCGCATGCCGCCGGGGCTGGCCATGGCCTCGCTGCCGCCGACCACGGCGAGGTCCGCCAGGCCCGCGGTGATCAGCGCCGCGCCCTGGGCGATCGCGTGGGCGGCCGAGGCGCAGGCGCTGGAGGTGGCGAACACCGGCCCGGTGATCCCGAACTCGATGGCGATGGCGCTCACCGGCGCGCTGACCATCACCCGCGGGATGGTGAGCGGATGGACCTTCTGCGCCTTCATGCCGAAGAGCCGCTCGTAGCCCTTTTCCAGCGTCTGCAGGCCGCCGATGCCGTTGCCCATCACACAGGCCGTGCGGTCGCCGAGCCGCTGGCCGATGAGGCCCGCCTGCGCCAGCGCCTCGTGCGCGGCTTTCAGCGCGAAGATGGCGAACGGATCGAGCGAGCCGGCGATCCGCCGCCCGAGCGCGGTTTCCAGCGCCGCGACGGCGTCGCCCTTGACCAGCGCCGCCGGATAGCTGCGCGCGCCCGAGCCATGCGGCCCGGTGTCGAACTCGTGCACCGCGATGCCGCCGCGCCCATCGCGGACGGCGGCCCAGTTCTCTTCGGCGGTGAGGCCGAGCGCCGAGACCGCGCCGAGACCCGTGACGACGAGGCGTTCGGCCATGCGCGGCTCAGGCCGCCTTGGCGTCGATGAGCGCGTCGATCTTCGTCAGCACCGTGCCCAGGGTGTCGGAGCGGTCGAAGGCGTCCTCGGCGATTTCGATGCCGTACTTCTCCTCGATGGCGAAGACGACGCTGACCAGGTCGACCGAATCCAGCCCGATATCTTCCAGCTTGGCCGCCGGATCGAGCTTGGCGCGATCGATCAGCGACTCCTCGGCGATGATGCCGATCAATTCGTCGTCACGCCCCGACATCGCAATCTCCCGCAACGGCCGCCTTTGGCCCCCGGATTCGAGCCCAGCCAATAGCAGTCCTGCCGCACCGGACCAGCCCTTTCGTGCGCGCCGCTCAATGCGGCATATAGGTCCGCAGCACGTCCTCGATGATCCGCTCGAGCTGGTTCAGCGTGTTGCATACCTTCGCCACGTGGCAGAAGCGCTTGTACTGGTCCATGCGCGAATCGCCCTGGCCCCAGTATGTTTCCGGCTCCGGATTGAGCCAGATCACCGCGCGCGCCCGATGGGCGATTTCGCGCATGATGTCGAGCCGCGGATTGGAATAGTTGGATCGCCCGTCGCCCAGGATGATGATCGTCGTGTGCCGGTCGATGGCGTCGCGATGCAGCTCGGAGAAGTCGACCAGCGCGCGGCCATAGTCGGTGGGCCGCATGCCGATCTTCTTGATGATGCTGGCGATGGCGCTGTCCAGTTCCTCGGCCTCGAGGATGTCGCCGACCCGGATGAGCCGGTCGGAGAAGGCGAACGCCTCCAGCTTCTCGATCACCTCGTTCAGGCTGTAGAGGAACAGCAGCATGAACTGCGCCGCCGCCGCCACCGAGCGGGAGACGTCGCAGATGGCGACGATCTTCGGCTTCTCGATGGTCTCGGTCTTCCAGACGATGTCGAACGGCACCCCGCCGTAGGGCATGCTGCGCCGGATGGTCTTGCGCACGTCGAGCCGGCCCTTGTGGGCGCGGTGGCGCTTGCGCGAGTAGCGAGTGGCGAGGCGCTTGGCCATGCGCTTCACCAGCGCCTCCATCTGGCGCATGTCCTCGGGCTCGATGGCGGTGAGCTTGGCCTGACCGAGCAGGGTCTCGCGCATCCTGCGGCCGGTCTCGCGGGCGTAGAGCTGCATCTGGCGGTCGACGAAGCGGCTCGCCTCCTCGAACAGCGCCTCGCGCCGTTCCGCCAGCCGGTCGGCGAGCGCCGCGTCGCGCGGCAGCCCCATCTCGCGCAGCCGCTGGATCAGCTCCTCCAGCTCGCGCAGGCCCATCTCGTCGAGCATCCGCCGCGACAGCAGGTTGCGCTGGGTGTTGAGCCGCACGTCGCTGGCCCGGGCGCGGCGGGCCGCGGCCTCCATGGCCTGGTTGAGCGCGATGCCGTCGTTCGCCAGCAGCATCTGCGCCAGCGGCAGGTCGCCGGCTTCGCCGCCCGCCGTCTCGCCGCTGGCCTCGCCGCCGCCCGCGCGGGGCGGTGGCCCCTCGCGGAACGCGTCGCGGCTGAAGAACGCGTCGAAGCATTCCTCGAACCGGAACACCTCTTCCTCGGTCTTGGCCAGGGTGACGCAGAGCGCATCCTTGACCAGCGCCCGGTCGGCGTAGCCGATCTCCATCAGCGCGCGGTGGGCGTCGATGACCTCGGCCGGCGAGACGCGCACCTCGGACGCGCGCAGCGCCTTGACGAATTCCTCGACGGTCGCCTGGACGGGCGAGGCCACCCTATTCGCCTCCGGCGGCCCCGGACGCGCGGCCCAAGAGCTCGTTCAGCTTCGGCTCGATGGCGACGATGTCCTGCTCGTACTTCAGGAGCACGTTCAGGGTCTCGCGCACTAGGTCCGCCGACAGCGCCTGGGCGTGCAGCAGCACCAGCGCCCGCGCCCAGTCGACCGTCTCGGAGATCGACGGCACCTTGCGCAGCTCGATGTCGCGCAGCGACTGCACGAACGCCACCAGCTCGCGGGTGAGCCGCGCCTCGACGCCCGGCACGCGAGTGGCGACGATCTTCTCCTCCAGGTGCGCGTCCGGCAGTGGGATGTGCAGGTGCAGGCAGCGGCGCTTCAACGCGTCGCCGAGGTCGCGCACATTGTTCGAGGTCAGGAACACCAGCGGCACGACCTTGGCCTTGATGGTGCCGATCTCGGGGATCGTCACCTGGAAGGCCGAAAGTATCTCGAGCAGGAAGGCCTCGAACGCCTCGTCGCTCTTGTCGATCTCGTCGATCAGCAGCACCGCGCCGCCTTCGGTGCGCAGCGCCTTCAACAGCGGCCGCGGCTCCAGGAACCCTTCGGAGAAGAACATGTCGCCCATGCCGTGCAGGCGGTCCATCGCCGCCTCCATGGTGTGCGCGCCCTCCAGCGCCTCGCCCATCCGATCCTTGAGGATCTGGGTGTAGAGCAGCTGCTTGCCGTACTTCCACTCGTAGAGCGCTTTGGACTCGTCCAGGCCCTCGTAGCACTGCATCCGGATCAGCGGCAGATCGAGCAGCGCAGCCGTGGCGATGGCCAGTTCGGTCTTGCCGACGCCCGCGACACCCTCGACCAGGACGGGCTTGGAGAGGTGCTGGGCCATGAAGAGGGCGGTGGCGATGCGGCGCGAGGCGATATAGCCGACGCCGGCGAGGCCGGAGATGATCGCCTCGACCGAGGCGAGCGGGCTATCGGCGACGGGGGTCCTGGAGAGCTGAACGGTCAAAGGCCTTTGGCTTTCAAATGCTGGCGACCGTCTCACGCGGTCTCAATCAATTGTATGAATCTGGTTTGCCGGGGTTGGGCCGCGAAGGCAACTGCCGGATCGCCGCGCCGGCGGCGCGAAACGCGGCCCGGGCTTCCGCCAGGCGAGTCGGTGGGCCAAAAGGAGGCATGAAGGTCTATTTCCTCGGAATCGCCGGCGCCGGGATGAGCGCGCTGGCCTCGCTGATGGTCTCCGAGGGCCATGAGGTCTCGGGATCGGACGGCGCGGTCTATCCGCCGGTGAGCACCTA
>Ga0302311_10005784_pt1 | contig 12979 bp, 11 predicted proteins | sample III_Palsa_N1_3_FD_200449 | JGI IMG/M metagenome (GOLD analysis project Ga0302311, IMG submission 200449) | Peat permafrost microbial communities from Stordalen Mire near Abisko, Sweden - III_Palsa_N1_3 | ecosystem: Environmental > Terrestrial > Soil > Palsa > Peat permafrost | place: Sweden... | reverse complement strand
CCCCGGTCAGTGCGGCGGGTGGACAAACAGAACGCCGCGCCGGCACGCGCCCCTGGTCGAAGACAGCTTTGAAGCCGGCGGCCAAGACCGTGCCGGCACCGGCGCGCAAGGCGATAACGGCACCGGCGCGCAAGGCGATAACGGCACCGGCACGCAAAGCGATGGCGGCACCGGTGCGCAAAGCGATGATGGGGGCACCGGTGCGCAAAGCGGCTTCCGCGCCTAAAGCGGCCGCCTCAGCCCCCGCGGCCGGCGGGTCCGAATCCGATTGGCAGGAGTTCTAGACGGAAACGGCCGCGCCACGCGCGCGGCCGCCATGAACGGGTACGGCCCTGTCAGCCGGCGCGGCGGATGGCCCGAAACATTCCGCTGCGATCCGACTGCCAGCGGCGTCTGCCAATAATGGACAGCAGAGTCTTCGCATTGTTGTAGTCGATGTTGACCAGCTGAGACGCCGAGGCAAACAGCTCGGGTTCTCCCAACAGTTGGCCTGCTTCCCGCGGTTCGATTGCCTCGAAGCCCATTATCCAATCCGGAAACTGCCTCTCGGCAATGGGCTCCCGAAGAATCATGCGCATATCGCGCTTATCGTGAAAAATGCTCGCGCACACGGCATCCACTTTCGCCGCCTCGCCCTCGAGTAACTGCAAAAAGCAGCCGCCCACGTAAACCATCATTCCCGAGACGTCATGTGTCCGGTTCGCCGTGCGAGCCACTTTAAGAAATTGGACCGTGTCGTGCTCGGAAATATCGGCGGTGGTTGAACTGACGTATATGACCTGTATGAGCTTTTCCATGAGTACCTCGAATCGCAATGAGGGTAGCTTACGGATATGGCCCTCCCGGTCGAGGCCCAGTTGTTGTTTTTGAGACGCGCTTAGCGCCACCGAACATTGGACTGGATTAAGTCGTGTACGTCACATTTCAGGGCGTCGAAAAATTCTTCAATGACATCACGCGATTACGTGGGTTTGATCGACACGGGCAGCGATCGCTCAGGGGATGGCGGAAATGTCGGTTTACGCCGACGGATCCACCCGTAGCACCAGTTTGCCGCGATGACTTCCGTCGAACAACCGGTTGAGCGTCACCGGCGCGTTCTCCAATCCCTCTGCAATGGTCTCTTCTGCCTTGAGGCGGCCGTCGCGAATCCAGCCCATCAACGCTCGCACCGCTTCCGGCGTCTTCTTGTAGTCGAACACCAGGAAGCCGCGCACGTTAAGGCGATTAATGACCATCACGCTGAAGTCGTCGCTGGGCTTGGATTCGCCGTTGTAGCCGGAGATGAGGCCGCATAGCGCGACGCGACCGCCGAGTACCATGCGCGACAATACGGCGCGCATGATCTCGCCGCCGACGTTCTCGAAATTCACGTGAATGCCGCCGGGGGTGGCTTCCTTCAGAGCCTTCTTCCATCCTTCGGCCTTGTAGTCGATGGCGGCGTCGAAACCTAGCTCGTCGACGAGATACTTGCATTTATCCGCGCCTCCGGCGATACCCACCACACGTGCGCCCATGATTTTGCCGATTTGTCCGGCAATGGACCCCACGGATCCCGCCGCTGCGGACACTACCAATGTTTCACCCGGGAGGACGGGGGCGATATCGGTGAGTCCGTAGTACGCAGTGACGCCGCTGGTGCCGCAGGCTCCGAGCAGCGTGGGTAACGGCACCCCGGGATCGGCAGGCAGGGTGACGTAGTTCTTCATGGCGTCTTCAGGCAGCACCAGATAGCTCTGCCAATGCACCATGCCATGTACCAGTGTACCCACGGGGTAGCGCGAGGACCGCGATTGCACCACGCGGCCGATGCCGCCGGCGCGCATGACTTCACCGATGGCCACGGGGGGCATGTACTGCGGTATGTCGCGCATCCATACGCGATTGGTGGGATCCATGGAAATGTATAGGACCCGTACCAGGATTTCACCGTCATTGAGCGCTGGCAGGGGCGACTCGACCAGGTCGAAATCCTCCCGTTTCACCAAGCCCTCGGGACGATGCTTGAGCAGTAGCCGGCGATTATTGGTCATGGTGCTACCTGTACATGCGTTGATTCGGGTATCAGACCGCGGAAGCGCCGCCATCGATGCGCAGCTCCGAGGCGGTGATGAAGCGGCTTTCGTCTGAGGCGAGATACAACACGGCGTAGGCCACATCGTTGACCTCGCCCAGTCGCTTCATGGGAATCCCGCGGGTGAGTTTTCGCATGGCCTCGACTTCGCCCAATTGCTTGAAAAAGGGCTCGACGATGCCGGTGCGAATAAAGGCAGGATGTATGGAATTACAGCGCACATCGATTTTCTGACGTGTGCAATCGATGGCGATGGATTTGCTCAAGGTGGCGACGGCGGCTTTCGCGGTGTTGTAGGCCGTGAAATCCGGGTCGATTTTGAACGCGGCCAGCGACGAAATGTTGACGATGGAGGCGGGTTGGTGCTGCCGTAGCAGGGGCAACGCATATTTGCAGCCGTAGTACACGGCATCGACGTTAATGGCCATGACCCGCTGCCACTCGGCGGGCTCCACGGTTTCAACGCCACCGATAGTACCGACGCCGGCGTTATTGACCAGAATGGACAGGCCATCCATGGTCGCGGCGGCTCGGGCCAGCACCGTCTGCCAGCCCTCCGGGTCGCGCACGTCTTGCTTCGCGGACCAGGCCACCGTGCCGGCAAGTTCGCTGTTGATGCCCGCGGCCACTGCGGCCACTGCGGCTTCGTCGATATCCGTCAGAAAAACCTGGGCGCCGTGTTGCGCCAGCAGGCGCGCCATGGCGGTACCCAGGCCACCTGCCGCGCCGGTAATAAGCGCCTTCTTCCCGGCAACACGCTGCGCGGTTACGTTATGCATTGTATTGACTCCCCAGCCAGAACCCCAAGTCTACACCTAGCTTTGTTGCACGTTCTCCCTGATAAAGGGGAAGCCGCGCTCATTGGTCAATTCGCTCACGGCGCGATGCGCCTCGAGAAATGCGGCGTCCGTGTGCGGGCTCGCGGCGGCGTCGGAATTGGCGATGGCTATGAGACCGTACGGCTGCCGGGCAATGACGCAGGGTCGCTGATCGGTTTCGGTGAACACCCACTCCATGGGGTCATACAAACTGTTGTAGGTGTACGAATAGCCATGGGGCCAGCGGTTCACCGCGATGCCGATAATGTCCTCCGCCGCGTTGAAACCGCCAGGACCCAATATTCTGGTCAGTTGGCTACGGATGTTGCGTTCGAAGGTTTCGAAGGAGGTCGCCAAGAGCTCGGCGCGCCCGATGCGATGTTGTTCCTTTTTCGGCAGTCCCGGTGCGCCGGGCATGCGGGTCATGCGCACGGCGATGGGTTCGGAGGGGTTGCGCGGATGATGCAAATCACCCAGATCCGCCGCCTCCGCCAGAGCGACTGAGTCGTGGTACATGGTGGGACAGGCAATCTCGCTGACGCCCAGTTTCTCGAAGGCCTTCCAGTTCTTCAAAAAGACATTGGTGTAAACGATGGGGCCCTTGACGTTGTAGGCCAGCGCCTCGCCCTGAGCGGCCGGCAATTCGGGCACCAGGTAGGGAATGAACATGTTCCAGCACGCCATGATGCACCCACCCGCGCGCACTTCGCGCAGCCGTCCTCCCGTGGTGTAGTTCACGATGACTTCCTTCGCGGAGCTTGGGTCGCCATCGTGCCGCACGTTGAGCGCCGTGCTGTTCAGACGAATGCGCGTGCCGGCGGAGGGTTGATCGAGTAGGGCGTAATTAACCCGAGCCGCTCCCATGTCCTCTTGCGAGGCGCCGGCGACGGCGTTGGGAATGAGCCATTTCACCAGTAGGCGTGCCAGGGTGGCGTTACCGTCCGGGAAATGCACGGATTCTTCACTCTCTTTTTGGCGTCCATGCTGGCCGCCGGGGAGATTGGCCAGCAGTCCGTCGGGCGAAGGATCCAATTTCAATCCATCAAAACCGCCGCCGTCGCCCATTTGCCAGGCGAACAATGCGGGCAATGCGTCGGCGCCCACGCAAAATACGCCGCGGCCCATGGCCATGTAGAACCAATAGGCCTGCTCATCGACCTTCGCCACGTTGAGAAGATAGTCGCGGTAACTCATGCGCGCCAGCTGCAGCTTTTTTTCGGTGGAGCTCAAGCCCGGCATGTAATCCGGCTGATTGGGATCGTCGAGGCGGACGAGATCGCGTTTGGCGCGCTCCGATAGGGGCATATTCCGCACCGACTCGGCGGTGAAGCGGCGAGGACGGCCCTGTGCGCCGCCGCGCGACGCAGGCTGGGAAACGACCAGTCGATCGGTGCCGAAAGTCTCTTTGTCAAAAAAATGCGCATCGCGCAGCGACAGCGAGGAGTAAAGCTTTTCGTTGGCGGCGTTGGCTCGGGTAAAACGTGCCAGATCCACACCAATATCTTGCAGCAGACTCGCCGCCCATTGGTTGTAGCGAGCGGGCGATTCTATTTCCAAAGTACCGCCGTTCAGCACGATGAGCTTGTCCTGGTAGCGCAGTTCGTTGCGCTTGGCATGGCCGCCAAAGTCATCGTGGTTGTCGAGAATCAGGACCTTGGCATCTCGGCCGACGTTCTTCAGATAGTAGTAGGCGCTGGCCAGTCCGCTCAGGCCCCCGCCCACCACCACCAGATCGTAGATCTCGCCGGTCTTCTCGGACCCGGATACATCGATATGCTTTTGATCGCGCAGGGCATGGGCGCTTTCGAAAGATCCCGGATGAGAGCCCCGCATTCCGAGACGCGCGGGCGGATAAGGGTCCATCGTCGGCGGCGCGAGTGCCTGCTCCGTGGCCAGGGCGGAGGCGGGGAGAGCGAGAGCCCCCAAGGCCATGGAAACCCCGTTGACAAAGTCGCGTCGCGAGATGTCGCAATGCATGCCCAGATCGCGGTCGTTCAAGTCGCGCGGAGTGTGTCGATTCAATTGTGGATAACCCCCTGTTGCCGGCGTGGGCGTCGAGTGTAATTCATTTGCCGATTCACCTGGAGTGGTGGACGTGCGCCGGTACTTAGGCAAGTATTGCGTATGCCCACTCGTCACAAGGAACGCCAATGCGCTTGATTGGAATGCTGGATTCGCCCTTCGTTCGCCGCGTCGCCATTTCCATGCAGGCCATGGGCCTGCGCTACGAGCATGAGAACTTGTCTGTGTTCAGCACTTACAGCGCATTCGCAGCCATCAATCCCGTGGTCAAGGCACCGACTTTGGTTACCGATTCCGGCGTGGTTCTCATGGAGTCCAGCTTGATTCTCGACTACTTGGAGCGCCTGGTGACGCCGGAAAAAAGGTTGTCGCCTCCCGAGGTGGAGGCGTTCGCCCGTTCGCAGCGCATTGTCGGGTTGGCTCTGGCGGCCTGCGAAAAAGCAGTGCAAATAGTCTATGAGCGCAATTTGCGCCCGTCGGAAAAGCAGCATGCGCCATGGACCGACCGGGTGACGCAGCAATTGCGAGGCGGAACTGCCGCCCACCGCGGGCTGGATATTCGGATCGGCGCTGCTACAAGGCGACATCACGTCGGCCGTTGCTTGGCGTTTTACACGCGAGATGATTCCCGACGTGGTGCCGGCGGACGGTTACCCACGGCTCGCGCAGCTTGCCGCGCGAGCGGAGGCGCTGCCGGCATTTCTCGCGGCGCCGTTCAAGTAGTGGCGATCACTGGAGGAGGGGCGCCTTGAGCTTCGCGAGCAGCTTATTCAGCTGAGCCAATTCCTGGATGCTCAATCCCGCAATGAGTTTGTTGGCCAGCTGCGATTTTTGGCGCTGCAGGCGGCGGTGCACACCCAGGCCGGTCTCGGTCAATTGGAGTACTCGTCGCTTGCCCTTCGCGGCATCGCCTCGTTGCAGGAGTCCGCGTTCGGTCAAATCCTTCACCAGGCGGGCGACCTGGCCCTTGTCACGACCGCTGTGTTGCACCAATTCCATTTGAGAACAGCCGGGGTGCCGCGCGAAAAAGCCGAGGACCTTCAATGCCATGCCGGGAATGTCGCCACCGTCTTCGCGCAGATGTTGCTGTAGCTGGGAACGAAACAGGAACATGATTTCATGCATGTGCTCGAAGACCGACTCCCCGGCCAGCTCGGATGCATGCTCTATTTTTCTGGTTGACAATATCAACTCCCGTCGCTACTGTGTTGATAGTATCAACTAACACGGTCACCGCCTATGGCTTCGCTGCAATCCCATGACATTTCACACGCTTCCCAGCGCAGCGTCCAACGGGTGCGCCACCCCCTGGCGGCACGTCGCCTGGACGTGCTCAACGTACTGCGCATCAGTCCGCACTTCGTCAGAGTCACGCTGGGCGGCGCTCAGCTGGATGGCTTCGTCAGCGCTTCCTTCGACGATCACTTCAAGCTCATGCTGCCGGCGGACCCGCAAGGTTCCCTGATATTGCCGGCCTTCGGGCCGAACGGACCCCAATGGCCGGCCGATGGCGTACGCCCCGTCATGCGCGATTTCACGCCGCGTTACCATGATCCCATCAAGCGGGAGCTCGACGTCGAGTTCGCCTTGCATGGTGAAGGACCCGCCGCCGAGTGGGCTGCGCAGGCCGCGAAAGGCCAGAGCGTCGGAGTGGGCGGCCCTCGCGGTTCGTTCATTATCCCCGTGGACTACGATTGGCATTTGCTCATCGGCGACGAGACCGCATTGCCCGCCATATCGCGGCGTCTCGAGGAGTTGCCGCGCGGCGCGGTCGTGACGGCCGTGGTGCTCACGGATGACCCGGCTGATCGCCGAGTGTTTCACACCAATGCGAATTTGACCGAACAATGGGTGTCGGACGCCGATGAACTAATCGATGCCGTCGGCAAACTGCAACTTCCCGCGGGTGAGGGCTTTGGCTGGGCCGCCGGCGAGGCGAAGACCATCGCGTCCGTGCGCCAGGTGTTGACCGGCTCTCATGGCATGCAAAAGGATCATTTACGCACGGCGGCGTATTGGAAGCGCGGGGCGACGGCGCATCATGAGAATCTCGAGGGGTAAGGTAGTCTTGAACGGCAATGCAATCTTTGTCGAAGGTCTTTCTTTAGGCATTGCCTCGCATGGCGCCGGTGCTGGACTGCGGGTCGGCGTCAAGGATTCTATCGATATCGCGGGATACTCGACGCAGTTGGGCAGCGCCGTATTCGCAAACGCACCTAAGGCCGCTCGTCATGCGGTGGTGGTGCAGGCGTTGCTGGATGCCGGCTGCGCCATTGTCGGTAAAACAACCATGCACGAACTGGCCTATGGAGTGACCGGCGTCAATGGTTGGAGCGGTACTCCGGTGAATCCGCGCTTCCCGGATCGGGTGCCCGGGGGTTCTTCCAGCGGCTCAGCCGTTGCGGTTGCCGCCCATCTCGTCGACTTCGCGCTCGGCACGGACACCGGCGGTTCGATTCGCATACCGGCGGCGAGCTGTGGAATTGTCGGTCTGAAGACGACGTATGGCAGAGTGAGCCGCGAAGGCGTGCATCCGCGAACCTCCTCATTGGACTGCGTAGGCCCCTTTGCACGTGAACTCTCCATGATCGAGCGCGCGATGTCGCTAATCGACTCGACCTTCATTGTTCGGCCGCCGCCGGCAACGGTGCGGGTGGGCGTGGTGAATGTTGCGGCCGAACCCGTCGTTCAAGAGGCAGTCCGCCGGGCGTTGAGCGGCGCGAACATCGAAGCCAAACCCGTTTCGCTTCCTTCATTCGATGCAGTGTTCGCCGCGGGGCTTACGATTATTGGGGCGGAAAATTGGGCTGCATACGGCCCTATCGCGGAATTCCCGAAACTTGGCGCGGACGTGCGTACCCGCTTGCTGGCGGCGCGGGCGATCACTCCGGAAGCACTGCGCGCAGCAGAGGCATGTCGCCTACAATTTCGCGCCGAGGTCGATGCACTGCTCCAGAGCTTCGACGTGCTGGCACTGCCGACGCTTCCGGATGTGCCGCTCGCCCTCGCGTCCGCCGGTGATGCGGCCGCCGCAATTCGGACCACTCGATTCGTGCGGCCATTCAATGTATCGGGTCATCCGGCGTTGACCCTACCGCTTCAAACCAGCGCCGGCCTCCCTGCGGGTCTTCAGTTGGTGGGGCCCTGGGGCGCGGACGCTGCATTATGTTCCATGGCTCACAGAATCGCCGGCTGAACGGACCCAGTTCAACAATTAGGCTCGCTGCAGCGCCATAAGTTCGCGCTGGTTTTAAGTTCTTCGCGCTCCCGCCGATGGTCACAGGTAACCGGCGTTTGCCCAGGAGCTTCTTTGGACACTATAGAACGGCGCCGGTCGAGCGGTGACGGACATCGATCGCGGGGTGGAATATTCGATCGGCGACGTATTGTCGCCTCACCCGACTTCAATCGCTGGTTGGTCCCGCCAGCCGCACTGGCCATTCATCTCAGCATCGGCATGGCTTACGGCTTTTCGGTGTTTTGGCTACCGCTATCGAAGGCAATTCCGGGGGCAGAGGCGTGTAGTGCCAACATGAGTTGGCTCGACGAACTGACGGCCTCGTGCAATTGGCGTATCGAGTCGCTCAACATTACCTTCATTCTGTTCACCGTCGTGCTGGGCGTGGCTGCGGCCGTCTGGGGCAATTGGGTGGAGCGCGCAGGGCCGCGCAAAGCCGCTGCGGTTTCAGCACTGTTTTGGTGCTCGGGACTGTCCTTGGGCGCATTGGCCATTCATATACATCAACTGTGGTTGCTATGGCTGGGCACCGGGGTGATCGGTGGGATTGGCTTGGGATTGGGTTACATTTCCCCCATATCGATTTTGATCCGTTGGTTTCCCGATCGCCGGGGTATGGCGACCGGCATGGCGGTGATGGGATTCGGCGGTGGTGCGATGATCGGCGCGCCACTTGCCGTGCTGTTGATGAAGCGTTTTCAAACCGCCACGGATCCCGGGGTGTCGGCGACCTTTCTGTGCCTGGCTGCGATCTACGCGGTATTCATGCTGGCGGGTGCCTTTGGTTATCGTCTGCCGGCCCGAGGTTGGCAGCCCGCCGGTTGGACGCCCCCCACGGGCGGGTCGGTGGCGACTATTCACAGCGTTCATGTGACTGAGGCATGGAAGACTCCCACGTTTTGGTTCATGTGGGGCGTGCTGTGCATGAACATCAGCGCAGGCATCGGCGTGCTGTCCATGGCCTCTCCGCTGCTGCAGGAAATATTCGGCGGTCGGCTGATTGGGCTGGATATCGATTTCGAACATCTGAGTGCCGTTCAGCGAACTCAGATAGCCATTGCCGGAGTGGGGTTCACCGGTCTGCTGTCTTTGTTCAATATCAGCGGGCGTTTCGTTTGGGCCGTTCTGTCCGATCGCATTGGCCGCAAGAACACGTTCTACTGCTACTTCTTGATCGGCATTCCCCTCTACGCGGCGCTGCCCACCATGGCCGCGACGGGGCACGTGGCGCTATTCGTCACGAGTTTCTGCGTGCTCATGTCGATTTTCGGCGGAGGTTACGCCGTAATCCCGGCGTATTTGTCGGATATGTTCGGCACTGAAATGGTCGGCGCCATTCAGGGCCGAGTGATGACTGCCTGGTCGGTCGCCGGCGTTATCGGGCCGCTCATGATAAGTACGTTGCGCAACCTCCAGTTCGAGCATGGGATGCCGCTCGCCAGGGCCTACGATGTGGCTTTTTACTTGCTCGCTGCGCTATTGGTGGTGGGAATGATTTGCAATTCGCTGGTACGTCCCGTGGGCGAAAAGCATTTCATGAGCGTCGAGGAACTCGAGAAACATCGTATGGTCACTCGCGACCACACAACAGAAGCACCGAGCCGCGTCGTAACGGCGCCCATGCCATCGGCCCTGACCGCCACGGTCGCGGGGGTTTGGTTGGCGGTGTGTTTGCCCATCGCCTGGGGCGTCCTGATTACTCTGCAGCGGGTTTCTGGGCTGCTTTGAGACCACGGCCATCGCTCTGTGTTTTGAATAGACTCGATTGCCTGCGCGAGATCTCAACGTCGGGGCCGCCACGAAGGCCGACGTGAAGCCGCCCCTTGACGCCGGGCTCGATCTTATCGATGAAACGCGGATTGATGATCTGACGGCGATTTGCGCGGAAAAACACAGTCGGATCGAGTCGCGGCTCGAGGTTTGCCAGCGAGCGTCCTACCAGTGGCCGGCGAGAGCCCCACGACAATCTGACGCAGTTGCCCTCGGATGTCAGGAGGCGCACTTCCTCCAGCGGCACGAACCAGCAGTCCCCGCCATTTTGCACGAACAGCCGCTGGAGCGGCGAGGCGCGCGCTGAAAGTGGGTCGGGCTTGTTGAACGTACGTTGGACTCGCGCCAGCGCGCCGGCAAGCCGTGCGGGTTCGATAGGTTTCAGTAGATAATCCAGCGCGTTGACTTCGAACGCGCGCACCGCATGCTCATGGTAGGCGGTGGTGAAGATGACTTGCGGAATTTCTTCCAACTCACTCAGCAGATCGAAGCCCGAGCCGCCGGGCATTTGAACGTCGAGAAAGATGAGCGCCACCGATGAGCTATCGATCGCGGCCTTGGCCTCCGCGATATTGGCGCATTCGCCAATAACTTCGACCTCGGGGAAATCGGTCAAAAGTCGCCGTAATTCGCGTCGTGCCGGGCGCTCGTCATCGATGATAAGTGTCCTCATCGGATTTGGGGAATGCGGATTCGCGTCACAGCCTGGTTTTGCTCCGACAGATCCAGTTCGAGACTGGCGTGTGACTGGTACATGAGTCTCAAGCGTTCCTCGGAGTTGCGTAAGCCTGTTCCGCGGCCCCGCCTCGATGGCGATTCGTTCGGGCGGTCATTCCGCACGTCGAGATGCAGCATCGAGTCTTCGAGATGGGCCTCGATGAGAATTTCGCCACCAGCGGGGAGATTCGCGATGCCATGTTTCATGGAGTTTTCGACCACGGTTTGCAACAGCATCACCGGGAGGTGCGCCTGGGAGGCATCGGATGTCACGTCGATCCTCACCGTCAGCCGCTCCTCGAATCGCATTTTCTCGAGCTCGAGGTAGTTGACGACAATTTCCATCTCGTGAGCCAGGGTGACGAGTTCCTGCAGGTTTGCCTGTAGCGTGTAGCGCAAAGTGCTCGCCAATCGGGTGATGGCAATCTGCGCTTTCTGCGGATCGTCAGTGATCAGAAAGCGAACCGTGTTCAGTGCGTTGAAAAGAAAATGAGGGTTCAGCTGCGACTTCAGGAGCTGCAGCTCCGCGTGCTGCAGGGCGCGCGTAAGCTCCAATTGCCGCAATTCCGCTACTCGGCGCTCGCGAACTCTCACCACCGTGAAGTAGATGATGAGCCAGGTGGCGAAGATGAGCGCCCAGTTGCATACGTTCACCGTCAGTGTGAGTGCCGGCAAAAGGTCGATGTTCCAACGCGATGGCACACCGTGCAGCCAGCTGTCCGGCAGTTGCATGGTAGACACTGGAGTGAAGGCCATTGCCTGCGCCAGCGGTAGGGCGAGAACCAGGCTCGCGGCGAGGATTCGCAGGGCGAGATGTGGGATGGATAGCAGCTGCCAGCCGCGCTGACGCATGAACCTGCGCAGGACGTGCGTGAAGACCAATCCCGCAGCGTTCAAAAACACGATGGCAATGGCCGCGGGTATCGCCGGGAGGTGTTGCCAATCGGCCGCGGTCCAGATCCTGAGGAACGAAAGGATGCCCCAACCGCCGGTTTGGCACAGCCAATATGCAAAATGACGGGTAGACGCGTGCGCACGCATAGACCGCGCACGATAACACCGTGGACGTGCGCATGGGTGCATCGTCAGCGGCGACCGACAGCCTGCCCCCACGTGGTCGCGGCTGCGTCGTGGAAGGCTCTTGGCATTGAAGGATTACGACCGTTCGACCCCTGTTTTTTACCGTTCATCCGAAATCACTGGGCTCCTGACGCGGCGGCCGCATAATCATCTTATCCAGCAAGGATAGAGGAATGTTATGAACGTTGGACGCTTTGCGGCAGGATTGGCGGTTGCCTTTTCAATTGCGACAGCTGGCGCTGCACCCGCTGTAGGACCCCTCGACAATGCACCGCGCGCGCCGGAGATACCCCAGCCCTCGACAGAGGGCACGGCAGTTCTGCCCGTGACGGCTAGGGATGGAGCGCACGAGCTGGTGGTCGGGGACGTCGAGCCCTGGCTCGCTGGCCTGTTGAATTACGGACTGAAGACCGGTGATATAGCCGGTGCGGTGATTGCGGTCGTGAAAGATGGCAAGGTCCTCTTTCAGTCCGGTTATGGCTACGCCGATGTGGAGAAAAAAATCCCCATGGACGCGGAGCGGACCATGACCCGCATCGGCTCGACGTCGAAGCTATTTACCTGGACCTCCGTCATGCAACTGGTGGGGCAGGGCAAGCTCGATCTCAATCGCAATGTCGACGACTATCTCGATTTCAAAGTCTCCCCCGTGGGTGGCACGCCAATTACCTTACTCGACTTGATGAATCACACCGGCGGCTTTGAGGAGGGGATCAAGGATTTACTGTCCATGGACCCTCACGCGTTCCAGTCGACAGAAACGTACTTGAAGGGACATCCCCGCCCTCTGTTGTTTCCGCCCGGTACGGTACCTGCCTACTCGAATTATGGCGCGTCCCTTGCCGGCTACATCGTGCAGCGAATATCCGGAGAACCCTTCGAGCGCTATGTCGACTCCCATATCTTCCAACCGCTGGGCATGCAGCATTCGACCTTTGCGCAGCCGTTGCCCGAGCAGTTCAAAGGGATGATGGCACAAGGGTATCAAACGGCCTCGACGGCACCCCAACCCTATGAACTCGTGACGACCCAGGCGGCGGGGGCCGTGGCTACCACGGCGGCGGATATGGCGCGCTTCATGATCGCGCATCTGCAGGAAGGCCATCTGGGCGACTTTGATATGTTGGACCGCGGCACTGCTCAGTTGATGCATAGCCCGTCCGAGACGGCTTTGCCAGGGTTTGGGACCATGGCGCACGGCTTTTTCTATGAGACGGTCAATGGCAGAACGGTTATTGGGCACGGTGGCGATACCGTGTT
>Ga0302311_10005783_pt1 | contig 12981 bp, 10 predicted proteins | sample III_Palsa_N1_3_FD_200449 | JGI IMG/M metagenome (GOLD analysis project Ga0302311, IMG submission 200449) | Peat permafrost microbial communities from Stordalen Mire near Abisko, Sweden - III_Palsa_N1_3 | ecosystem: Environmental > Terrestrial > Soil > Palsa > Peat permafrost | place: Sweden... | reverse complement strand
ACTGATCAGTTGCGATCCCGGCTGGAGTTGCGGGGACGTAGTCAACTATCAGTTGGATAAGTTCGGACTCCGTCAGACAGTGCATCCTGTGAGCGGTAAATACGAGGCGCTGATGGCGGACGTCGTAACTCGCGTCAAGGAAGGCAAGCCGGCATTCTTCTATGCGTGGAGTCCGTCATGGACGGTCAATGTGCTGGTTCCGGGTAAGGACGTCGTCTGGCTGCCAACGCCCACCGACGCGTTACCACCGAACGTGCCGAACCACGGCTCGGCGCTCGTGAATGGTGTCGAAGGATGCGCGGGCGGCGCCAATCCGTGCCGTATGGCCATGGCATCCTGGAACTACGGTGCAGTCGCGAACAAGCAATTTATCGCGGCTAATCCAGTCGTCAAGAAGCTCGTCGAACAGATCCGTTTTCCATCAGCGACATGGTCAGCCTGGGAACTTGCGATTAGCAAGGGCAACGGCGCAACAACGGTCGTCTCGACACTGGCGGATCAGTGGCTAGCCGCGAACAAAACGCAGTTCGACGGCTGGGTTGATACGGCCCGTACTGCACACTGAAAGAGTGTGCGGTTCGTGCAGGACGGTGGTCGCGATGTTCCCGCGCCTTTTTGTTGGACGGCGTCTGCGAACTTCAATTGCGGGCGTAACAAAGCCGACCCAATGTCGGCTTTGTTTGTAGAGCATGCGCTGCAGTTGCAGCATCCGGTTGCCGAGCTGTCAGGCTCGGCGTTTCACGGGACTACACGTTTCTTTGCTAGCTCTTTTTTAAACGCTCATTCACGCCGTTTCCCCGCAGAGCGTTCGCTCGTCCGCGGATTCAACTCCATTACCAGCCCCCCGCAACAACCCGCTGCTTCCCTGCAATGAACAACGAGCGCGCGAGCGCTTCAAATACATGCTCGGTGTCATGCCGCAGAAGCGTTTGAAGTGCCGCGCGAAATGACTCTGGTCGAAGAATCCGACTTCAGCCGCCACCACTGATCCAGGCACGCCCGCCAGTAACAACGCTTGCGCACGCTCAATCCGCAGCCCGCATAAATACCGATAAGGTGAAGAACCAAATTGCTGCCGGAACGCGGTCGCGAATCGCGACACGCTAAGCGCCGACAACTCGGCAAGTTGCGCAAGCGTGACGGGTTCATCGAAGTGCGCCTCGATGAACGCCCGAGCTTCGGTCAGCGGCATAGCTTGTTTCATGACGTCGCCGCCACGGGTTGAGCTTGCGATGAAGATGCGAACGCCGCGAACCGGCTGACCGAAAACGGATCGAGCGGAATCGGTGTGTTACCGGTATCGATCAGCTCGGCCAGCGTCTCGCCCACGCCCGGGCCAATCTGGAACCCCGAGCCGCTGAAGCCAAACGCATAAAACAGACCGTCGGTTGTCGAGCTGCGACCGATCACCGGCTCGTTATCGGGCAAGTAGCTTTCCACGCCGCTCCAGACCCGGATCACGTGCAGCGGAGCCATCGCGGGGACCAGGCGGCGCAGTTGCGCGATCTGACGCACCGTGTTGATCGGCAAGACGGACGCGCGTCGCGTGAGGGCATCGGCGGGACCGGGTGGGCCACCACCTATGATGATGTTGCCGCGCGGAATCTGCCGGAAATAGATGCCTTCCTGCTTGATCGATGTGAACACGCCCATCGACGACTTGAAGATGTACGGCACGGGTTCAGTGACGGACATTTGCGGTCCGCTTGCGCGCAACGGCACCGGCTCGCCGAACTGCTCTGTGAGCCGGCTTGCCCAAGCGCCCGCACAAATCACGAGCTGCGCGGCCCGATACACCACGCCCGCCGCAGTCTCAACGCGAAAACCATCGCCGTCCTTCTCCACATGGGTGATCTCCGTATTCTCCACCACCTGCGCGCCAAGCCGCGCCGCCGCCCGGCCGAAGGCCGGCGCGGCGAGGCGCGGGTTCGCATGGCCGTCGAGCGGCGAGATGGACGCAGCCAGCACTTCGCGGCCGAGAAAAGGGAACCGGTCAAACATCGCCTTGCCGTGCAGTACTTCCAGTTCGAGGCCGTAGGCTCGCGCATCGGCGGCATAGCGGTCGAAGGTTTCCGCATCGTGCGGGTGATAACAGACCCGCGTATGCCCCGACGGCAGGAATTCGATGTCCTCGCCCAGCAGTTCCTTGGACCGCTGCCACGTGTTAAGCGAGCGGTTCGCCATCGCGAGTTGAGGCAGCGCACGGCCTTGCCTGCGGACACCACCAAAGTTGACCCCGCTCGCTTGCTGGCCCGTCAGGCCGCGCTCGAGCAGGATCACGGAACAAGCGGGGTTGCGGCGGCGCAGGAAGAACGCGGTGGTCGTACCCATGATGCCGCCGCCGATCACGATCACATCGGCTCGACGATCGGCTTGTTGTGACGCGGTCATTCAGTCGCCCCCTCTTCCTCTTTTTCTGCCAGCGCCACCGGCAGCGGCTTCACGGGTGCTTGTCCGCGTAGCCGTCCAACGGAAGCCACCGGCACCGATGCCGCCGCCGCGATCACTTCCGCGCCTGCGTGAGCGCAAAAGCGTCCCTGGCATCGACCCATGCCAACGCGAGAAAACGCCTTTGCACGATTCGCTTCCTTCGCGCCGGTTTCGCGGACTACACGGCGCAATTCGCCCGCTGTAATGGCCTCACAGCGGCACACGATAGTCTCGTCCGGCAGCATGCTCGCGAACCGGGCCGGCCAGGGAAAGGCCGCACGCAAGCCGGCCGCGAAGCGGCTGAAAACCTGTAGCTGTTCTCGCAATGCAACTTGGCCTTCGACCTTCATGCCGCCGTCCTGCATCGCAGCGAGTGCGGCCAGACGGCCCCATCGTTCAGCCGCATCGGCACCGCGGATGCGTGCGCCGTCGCCGGCCAGATAGACGCCCTTGACGCTGCTGCGGCCGTCTTCATCAGTGGCGGGAAGCCATTGCTGCGCGGCGTCATCGAAAGAAAAATCGCAGCCGGCCAGATCGGCAAGCTGCGTTTCGGGGCGCAAGTGATAACCCAGCGCGACTGCATCGCAGGCCACCTTGAAGGGCATGCCGCTTTGCAGCGCGACTTCAACGTGGCTCACGCCATGCTCCGGTGAACCGCTTATTTCCAGTGGCCGCACACCACGATATACCCGCACCTGCGCTTTCCTTAGCACTCCCATCAAGGCGATGCCTTTTTTCAGCGCGGCGGGAATGGCGAGCAGCTTCGGCAACGCGCTGAGTCGTTGTAAAAGCGTGGAGGTATCGAAGACGGCGGACACTGCCGCGCCCGCTTTCACATACTGTGCAGCGACGAGGTAAAGCAGCGGGCCTGTACCCATCAGCACGACTCGCGAACCGATCGAGCACCCTTGCGACTTCAGCGCGACTTGCGCGCCGCCCAGGCTATAGGTGCCGGCGTAATGCCAGCCTTTGACCGGCATCAGCCGGTCCGTTGCGCCGCTGCAAATGATCAGCGCATCGAATTCGAGTGTCCGGTAGGAGGTGCCGCTGACAAGATGCACAGCATTCGCCGAGATGTTCCAGACGAGCGTTTCAGACAAGTAGTCGATGCGGCTCTTGAGCGCGTCGAAGCTCTGATGCAGCGCGGCCGCGCGCGCACTTTCGGTGCCGTAGAGCGTCTCATAGGAACGTGTGAAACCTTCCGGCTGCCGTCGATAAATCTGCCCGCCGTCTCGCCGCCCTTCATCTATCACTGTCGGCCGCAGACCCGCTTCGACCAGCGCCTCGGCTGCCCGCACGCCCGCCGGCCCCGTGCCGATCACGATTACCCGCGCGGCCATACGCCCTCCCCGGCTGAAGCCAGTTGCGTGACGATCGACATGCCCGCGACCGCTGGTGTTGTACACGCACGCAGCCGGTCACCGTCAGCGGTCCAGACCCAACAATCCTGGCACGCACCCATCAGGCAGAAACCCGCGCGCCTGCCATCGCCGAATTCGGAGTCGCGCAAGGCCCTCATGCCGGTCAGCAACGCAACCATCAGCGTGTCGCCTTCAGCCGCCTGCCGCGCCACGCCATCGACGGTTATCACAAACGTCTTGCGCTCTGTTTCCGCCAGCCGCACGAACCGTCCGCTCATGCTTCAACCGCCTCGATTGTCTGCAGCCGGCTCAGCTCGGCCGTTGAATGGTGGCAAAGAATCTCCGCACCCGAAGGCAGCTTCTTCATGGAGGGCGGCGTGGCGTTGCATTTTCCGTCGATACGAACCGGACACCGCGCCCTGAAGCTGCACAGCTCGGCTATGTCAGCGCTCTCGCCCATCTGCGGCAACGCGGCGCTGCCGATCAGGCGGCGTGCGTCGAGCCAGCCGGGTTTCAGCGCCGGCACGGAGTCGACCAGCAAGCCGGTGTACGGGTGATACGGCGGCGCTGCGAGCACGTCGCGCTCGCCCGCCTCCACGCGATGCCCCGCGTACAGCACGATCACTTCGTCGCAGATCGAACGCACCGTGGAAATGTCGTGGCTGATGAACATGTACGACACACCCAGCTCACGGCGCAGCTCAGCCAGCAGGTCGAGAATCGCCGCACCGACCACGGTGTCAAGCGCGGACGTCACTTCGTCGCAGAGGATCAGCGCGGGATCGGCCGCGAGCGCACGAGCGAGGTTGACACGCTGCTTCTGGCCGCCCGACAAACCGCCCGGCGCGCGCTCTGCAATCGATGCCGGCAGCTTGACGAGATCGAGCAATTCCATCGTCCGCTTGCGTGCGGCCGCTCCGCGCAGATGATGATAAAAAGCGAGCGGCCGGCTGAGGATATCGGCAATGGTATGGCTCGGGTTCAACGCGGTATCGGCGTTCTGGAACACGATCTGGATCTGCCGGTATTGATCAGGAGTGCGTTTCGACAGTTGAGCCGGCAGCGGCTTTCCATCGAAGAAAACTTCACCGCGCGCCCGGTCGACCAGACCCGCCACCACGCGCGCCAGCGTCGTCTTGCCCGAACCCGATTCGCCGATGACGCCCAGCGTACTGCCACGCGCGATGGAAAGACTCACGTCATCGAGCACGCGCACGGCCGGCGCGCCATACCGGTCGATACGGCCATAACCCGCCGCCAGCCCACGGATTTCGAGCAAGGGCGGCGCGAGTTTCTGAGCTGCCGTCTGCACGGACAACACCGGTTCGGGGCGCCGCGTGGCCGCGAGCAACTGCTGCGTGTACACATCAACGGGCGCGTCGAGCACTTGCGCTACCAGGCCATTCTCTTTCACCCGCCCACCGTTCAGCACGACAATCCGGTCCGCCATTTGCGCGACCACCGCGAGATCGTGCGACACGTAGATGGCCGTGGTACCCAGCTCGCGAATCACCTTCTTGAACGCCGCGAGCACTTCGATTTGCGTGGTCACATCGAGTGCGGTCGTCGGCTCATCGAACACCACCACGGCAGGATCGGTGATCAGTGCCATGGCCGCCATCAGACGCTGCAACTGTCCGCCCGAGACCTGATGCGGATATCGCTCGCCGATCGTTTCCGGTTCCGGCAACGCCAGCGCATGAAACAACGCGATCGCCTTGCGACGTGCCACCTCTTTCGTCATCAGGCGATGCAGCAGCGCGGGTTCCGTCACCTGATCGATGATCGTGCGCGCCGGATTGAACCCGGAAGATGCACTCTGCGCCACATACGCCACGGTCCGCGCACGCAGCGCCCGGCGGCCTTGCTGGTCGAGTTCAAGCACTTCCGTCTCGCCGATCCGCACCGACCCGCTGCTAATGGAACACCCTTGCCGCGCATAGCCCAGCAGCGCCAGCGCGATGGTCGTCTTGCCCGATCCCGACTCGCCGATCAGCGCCAGCACTTCGCCTTTCTTCACCGAAAAGTCGACGCCCTTGACGATCTCCGTCACCGGATCGGGTGCGGCGCCTGCCACCACGCGCAAGCCCTTCACTTGAATCATGTCGATCGTGTCGGCATTCATTGCGCAGCTCCTTGCCCACGGCCGCCACGGCGGCGCAGGTTATCGATCAGCAGATTCACGCCGATAGTCAGCGTCGCGATTGCGATGGCCGGCATCATGACGGCGAGCGCCCCTTCAGCCAGTCCGCCGATGTTCTCGCGCACGAGCGAGCCCCAGTCTGCATTGGGCGGCTGCACGCCGAGGCCCAGAAAACTCAGGCCGCTGAGCAGCAACACGATGAACACGAAGCGCAAGCCGAAGTCGGCGAGCATCGGATGGATCATGTTCGGCAGCACTTCCACGCGGGCGATGTAGAACAGCCGTTCGCCACGAGCCCGCGCGACCTGCACGTATTCCAGCGTCATCAGGTTGACCGCGAGCGAGCGCGAGATGCGGAACGCGCCGGGAATGTAGGCGAGCGCGGCAACACCCATCAGCATGGGGATGGACGAACCAAATGCGGCGATCACGACCAGCGCGAGCACCTTGCTCGGAATGGAGATCAACGCGTCGAACAGGCGGCTCAGGATTTCATCGACCCAGCGGCCGGACACTGCGGCGATCAAGCCGAAGAACGTGCCGATCAGGCTCGCCATTAACGCCGCGGCCAACGCGAGCCCGACCGTATAGCGGGTGCCGTAGAGAATCCGGCTCAGCATGTCGCGGCCGAGATAGTCGGTGCCCAGCAGGAACGCATGGCTCGAACCGGCGAATACATCCACGGACGACAGCGCACCGCTTTTATAAGGCGCAATCCACGGGCCGATGACCGCGATGATCAGCCAGAAAACGACCAGCACGAGTCCGATCAAACCGAGCACGGAGAAGCGCCGGTGCAGCCGCTTCAGCACGCCGGGTTTTGGCCCGGCCAGCTCAGGCTCCGGCACGGCCAAGTCATTGACGATGTCATCGAGGCCCATGTCGTAGAGCTCAGTGCCGGGATGGTGAATGGAGGAGTTGGCGGGTCGGTTCATCGTTGACGCAGCCTCGGGTTGGATACGATTTGAGCCAGATCGGCAATCAGCACGAGCAGCAGGTAAGCCGCGCAGAACACCATGACGCAGCCCTGCACGAGCGGCATGTCGCGGTTCGTGACAGCGTCGACCATGAGGCTCGCGAGACCCGGATAATTGAAGATCGATTCGACGATCACCACGCCGCCGAACAGATACGACAGGCTCAACGCTACTGCATTCGCGATCGGGCCAATGGTGTTCGGCAGCACATGGCGCAGGACCACGCGCATGGGTGACGCGCCTTTCAAGATCGCCATCTCGACATACGACGCATTGAGCTGGTCGAGCACGGCGGCGCGTGTCATGCGCGCCATCTGGGCAACCAGCACGCAGCACAGCGTCATGACCGGCATGGCGTAGATTCGCAGCAGTCCACCGAACGACGACACCTCGGACAAGTACGACAACGCGGGCAGCCAGCGCAGCTTCACGGCGAACACCAGCACGGCGATGGTCGCGATCAGGAACTCCGGCACCGCGACCGTGGACAGCGTCAGCACATTGAGCACGCGATCGAGCAGCGAGCCGCGAAACATGGCCGACGAGATGCCGATAAACAGCGCGACCGGAACGGACACCAGCGCAGTCAATCCGGCCAGCATGAGCGAGTTAGGCAAGCGTGTGGCGATCAGTTGGCTCACCGGCAAGCTATTCGACAACGACGTGCCGAAGTTACCGCTGACGACCAGGTAGAGCCACTCGAAGTAGCGCTGCAAGGCCGGCTGGTCGAGCCCGAACTGGTGCCGTAACGCTGTGACCGCTTCGGGTGTGGCCGCCTGCCCGAGCGCCTGCTGCGCGGCGTCGCCGGGGAGCAGCCCCGTGATGCCGAACACAACTGCCGAGACAATCAGCAGCGTGAGCAGTGCGAGGCCCAGGCGAGCAGCGATAAGTCGTGACGCGTGTGCTTTCATAATCCGCCTCCGGGGTTGAAACGGCACGCCCCATGCGGGCGGCGTACTTTACTGCCTGACTATATGAACCGATTACGTGGACCCGCTTCAGCTTTCCAGCCAGACATGCTCCGCGAACATGAAGCCCATCAGGCCGGCCAGCGGTATCGAACCCAGGCCCTTGAGCTTGGTCGTGTAGCCGTCGATCGAACTCTGGAACATCGGAATGCCGACACCGCCGCTCTCGTGCACCAGCACCTGCATGTCGCCGTAAATCTGCTTGCGCTTGGCGTCGTCCGGTTCGCCGCGCGCCGCCAGCAGCATCTGGTCGAACTTCGGGCTCTTCCAGTTCGCTTCGTTCCATGGCGCATCCGACTTGAAGAACTGGGTGAACAGCACGTCGGCGCTTGGACGGGCATTTATATTGCCGAAACCCAGAGGATGTTTCATCCAGTGGTTCGACCAGTACCCGTCGGCGGGCACACGCGTGACCTGCAGGTTAAGGCCCGCTGCGGGCGCGGCCTGCTGCAACAACACCGCCATCTCGACCGAACCGTCAGCCGCCGGCGATGCAAAAATCTGCACGGGCGTATTGCCCACTTTCGCCTTCTGGAAGTAGAACTTGGCTTTGTCCGGATCGTAGGGACGTTGGGGAATACCGGGCATGTAGTACTTGTTGGTCGGATCGATCGGCTGGTCGTTGGCGATCGTGCCGAAACCCTGGAACACGGCGCGGCGAATCTGCTCCCGATCCATGAGATAGAACATACCCCGACGAAAATCATCGTTGCCGGAAATCCCGCCGTCGTCGCGAACAATCAGGTCCGTGTACTGGCCCGTCTTCGTCTCCAGCACCGTGAAACCCGGCGTGCCCTTGATGCGGCCCGTCGAGCGCGGGCTGATCGCGTTGATCAGCTGCACGTCGCCGGAAAGGAGCGCGTTCACGCGGGCGGATTCGTCGCCAATACCAATCAGCTCGACTTCGTCCAGATGCGGCAAGCCCGGTTTCCAGTACTTCTCGTTCTTCACGCCAACCGTACGCACGCCCGGCGAGAAGTCCTTAATCTTGAAGGGACCGGTGCCAATGGCCGTCTTGAAGTCGGTCGTGCCGTCCTTGATGATCAGGAAATGCGAGGTCGCGAGAATCACCGGCAGGTCAGCATTCGCGCCTTCCAGCGTGATGGTGACTTCATTCGGGCCCGTGGCTTTCGCGTCCTTGATCTGGTCGGCGAGCGTCTTGGCCTTCGATGCCGTTGCCGGGTCCTTATGGCGCAGCAGCGAATAGATCACGTCGGCGGGCGTAAGCGATTTGCCGTCGTGGAATTGCACGCCGCTACGCAGCTTCACGATCCACACGGTCGCGTCTTTTGTTTCCAGCGATTCCGCCAGCGCCATCTTCGCGCCCAGATGCGAATCCAGTTCGGTCAGCCCGCTGTAGACCATGAATGCACGAACATAATCCGTGCCGAGCGCGCCCTTGGCCGGGTCCAGCGTATCTGCGGCGGATGCGGACTGCGTCGCCACGCGGATCTTCCCGCCCTGCTTCGGTTTTTCCTGTGCGAACGCAGCGCCACTCGCGGTCAGTAACCCTGCCCCGGTGATCGAGGCCATGCCGGCCGCCGCCAGCGCACGCAACACCTCGCGCCGTGACGCGCCTCGGCGCGTCAGGCGCTCGAGTTCGGTCACTTCAGTCCCGGCTGGGGCATCGGCGTGTTGCAGATTTTGTTTATTCATTGAGACTTCTCCGCGAGGTGGCTGGGGTTGGTTTTGGTTATTTCAGCGTGGGTACAAATCAATAAAACACGTCCTTGATGCGGTAGTACGTGCCGACCAGCGGCAGGAACCAGGGCTTGCCCGTGTGGCCGGGAATCGCCGGCCAATCGAATTCACGCCACGGGTTCGCGCTCTCGCGGCCGTCGATGACATCGGCCATGACCTGCCCCATGTGCGTCGACATCTGCGTGCCGTGGCCGCTGTAACCCATCGAAAAATAGATGCCTTCATGCTGACCCGCACGCGGCAGCCGGTCCGCGGTGATATCGACGAGACCACCCCAGCAATAGTCGATACGCGCCTGCGCCAGCGCCGGAAACATCTTCGCGAGGCCGTCCTGCAGGATGCGCCCGCTCTTCGCGTCCGAGGGTTGCTCGGACGCCGTGAAGCGTGCCCGGCCGCCGTATAGCAAACGCGAATCGGGCGTGATGCGGAAATAGTTGTGCATCAGGCGCGACGTCGTGTACGCGCGGCGATTCGGAAAGACTTCGTGCACCAACTCCGGAGGCAAACACTCAGTCACCACGATGAAAGAGCCCACCGGCGCAAGGCGTCGCCGGTACCAGCCGAACGGCCCTTGCCGCGACGGACCGGTCGCGATCAACACTTGCTTTGCACGAACTTCGCCACGTTCGGACACGATCCGATAACCTTGATTGCCGGCCTTTTCTATCGATGTCACGGGCGCATTCTCATAGAGCTTCGCGCCGTGACGCGCGGCAGCGTCCGCCAGACCGACGGTGAATTTACCCATGTGCATCTGGCCGCCATGACGCTGCAGCAGGCCGCCGAAAAAGCTGTCCGACTGAACTTCGGTCGAGATCCGATCGCGGCTGATGATCTCGATATCGGCGTCAACTTCACGCCGGATCACCTCCGCCGTCTTCTCCAGATGCGCGAGATGATGCGGCTTGGAGGCAAGCTTCAGCTTGCCCGATGCAAGGTAATCGCAATCGATCTGCTCTTCGCGGATCAGGCGTTCGACGGTATCGACTGCAGCCGCATACGCCCGATAACAACCGCGCGCCTTCTCCACGCCAAGCTGCTGAACCAACGCGGCGAAATCCTGCGCGACGCCGGTATTGACCTGACCGCCGTTGCGCCCCGACGCACCGCCGCCGATTCGCCCCGCGTCCAGCACCGCCACCGACGCGCCGCGTTTGCCCAACGCCAGCGCGGCCGACAAGCCCGTGAAGCCCGCTCCGACCACAGCCACGTCGACTTGACCGTCGACCGGGCCATCGCTCGTTGAGAGCAGCGGCGGCGCGGTGTCGAGCCAGTAGGAGTCGAGCTTCATACGATGAACCCCTGATGCAGAAAGCGTTGGAACTGGAACCGCCTGCAACAACTTCTTACAGCCCTAGCATGGTGGCGAGATGCGGGATGTCGTCGACTTCGGTGTACTCGTAGTACGGCGTCGACGGTTCATGGCCGCGCTTGACGAACGCCTTGTGCTTCACGCCCATGTCGTGTGCGGTCATCAGGTCATAACGCAGGCTCGACGACACGTGCAGCACGTCTTCCGGGTTGCAGTTCAGCTGGTCGAACATGTACTCGAAGCCTTGCATGCGAGGCTTGTACGACTGCGCCTGCTCGGCCGTGAACACAGCATGAAACGGCGCGCCGAGCTTGTCGACGTTGCTTTGAATCTGGTTGTTCGATGCATTCGACAAGATCACCAGCTTGTACTTCTTCGCCAGGCGAGAGAGGCCTTCCGGCACGTCCGGATGCGGACCCCAGGTCGGCACGGCGGTATAGAACGTTTCTGCCTTGGCTTCATCGAATTCGACGTTCATGCGTTTGCAGGCCCGTTTGAACGCGTTCACGATCACGTCGCGATACGGCTTCCATGCGCCGAGCACTTCATCGCGCCGATAGCCCGAGAAGAAGGCGATCAGCTTGTCCATGTCGGGGGCGCTCAGCACGTCGCCGTACATTTCGCGCGTCATGTCGGCGAGGCGGAATTTGGTCAGAGTGCCGTAGCAATCGAAGGTGATGTACTTCGGTTCGAATTCGATCATGGTGATAGTCCTATCGTTGATATGAACCCGCGAGGGGGTTCAGTGGCGAAAACAGGAAAGCGCATTCCTGTATGAGATTTAATCAGCGCAAAAACAAAGATGTCCCTGATTCGCGCAATCCAAAAACACAAAAACATGCGTTTTTCAGGGTGTCGGCAGCAGAGTCTGCGGTTAGGGTTTCTGCCCGCTTTGCGGCCCGTTTTCAGGCTCAGGGTTTGCCCGTCCTTTCGCGCGCTTGGGGCAGGCCGGATCTACTCCCGCAGATCGATCAGCACGCTCTTGAAGCGAAGGTTCGCCTCGTAAGCCTGCCGGCCCAGGTCCTTGCCGATGCCCGAGCGTTTGTAGCCGCCGGTCGGGATCATGAAGTCGGACGTCCTGCCGTAGCGGTTGACCCATACCGTGCCAGCTTCCAGACCGCGGACCAGCCGCAGCGCACGGCCAAGATCTGCTGTGTGCACACCGGCCGCCAGCCCATAGTCGGGGTGCTGCGCGAGCGCCAGCGCTTCTTCCTCCGTATCGAAGGTCTGCAGGGTCAGCACGGGTCCGAATACCTCCTCGTGAACCGCTTCCGATTGCTGCGTCACGCCGCTCAGCAGCGTCGGCGCATAGAACGCGCCAGCACCGCCGCCATCGGCCCGCACGCCGCCACAACGCAGCGTCGCGCCGCCAGCAAGCGTGCGCCCGACGATCGCTTCGATGCGCGCCGCCTGCGGTTCGGAGATGATCGGCGAGAGCGTCGTGCCGGGCGTCCAGGTCGCACCCGCTTTCAGTTCGCTGAAAACAGCCTGGATGCGTTCGGCCAGCGGCTCCGCGAGCGAGCGCTCGACCAGCAGCCGCGAACCCGCGACGCACACCTGGCCTGCGTTACCGGAAATGGCCCCGGCGATACGGCGTGCGACAGCATCGAGGCGCGGTGCATCGGCGAAAACGATTTGCGGGCTTTTGCCGCCCAGTTCCAGCGTGACCGGCTTGGTTCCCGTTTCGGCGCATGCGGCCATGATGGCGGCGCCTGTGCGCGTGGAACCGGTGAACGTGACCTTGGAGATTTTCGGATGACGCACGAGCGCGTCGCCAGTCGTGCGGCCATCGCCTTGAACGACGTTGAAAATACCCGCCGGGATGCCTGCGCGGATAGCGAGTTCGGCGAGCCGCAACACCGAGAACGGCGTCATTTCGGAGGGTTTCAGGACGACGGCATTGCCTGCCGCGAGTGCCGGCGCGATCTTCCATGACGCCATCACCAGCGGAAAATTCCACGGTGCGATAGCGCCGATCACGCCATACGGTTCGGCGATCGTCATGCCCAGGTGATCGTGATCCGTGGCGGCCACATCGCCGCCGATCTTGTCTGCGAACTCCGCGTAAAAACGGATTCCTTCGGCGGTG
>Ga0302311_10005781_pt1 | contig 12984 bp, 13 predicted proteins | sample III_Palsa_N1_3_FD_200449 | JGI IMG/M metagenome (GOLD analysis project Ga0302311, IMG submission 200449) | Peat permafrost microbial communities from Stordalen Mire near Abisko, Sweden - III_Palsa_N1_3 | ecosystem: Environmental > Terrestrial > Soil > Palsa > Peat permafrost | place: Sweden... | reverse complement strand
CCGATAGCCGCGAAGCCAGCGGGAGAGGCGCGCCGCGCCTTGCGGATCGAGATCGCTCCGCCGCCGCTCCTGATGCTCAGCGCTCATCGCGCCCCCTGCATCGCAGGCTGGAGCGCGTGCGTCCATGGCGGAGGCGCGGCGAGGCGGGAATAGGGGGAGACCTGGCTAAGAATTCGCCTGAAGGGCGCGTAGCGCGGACTCATTCCAGCCGGCGGTCATCCGGCGCATCGTCGCCGTACGTTGGACTGGCCGCCGACGACGCCCAGGGATTGAAGCGGGGCCGGCCGGCGAGATAGCCGCACTCAAAGCCTTCGGCGACCCGGCTGCTCAGCTCCGGGCCAAGGCCAAAACGGGCGCAGACGGTTTCGATCATCGGTTCCAGCGGGCGCTCGCCGCGGGCGGCGGACTCGGCCTCATCGATCGTCTCGGCCACCGCGTCGAAGAGCTTTTCGACGCTTTCCAGGCTCTCGCCTTCGCTCTCCGAGACGGCGACGAGGAGATCGAAGGCGTCGGCCTCGCGCTCCCTGACCGCCGCCTTTTGGCGCTCGCAGTCGTCCAGGGCCTGGTCGATGGGCGCCGCCGCCTGGCAGCCGATCTGAGGTCCCCTCAGGAGCTCGGCGAGAAACCGGTCGGTCTTCTCCTCCAGCGCCAGGGTGAGACGCACGGCCCGGGAGATGCGGGCGAAGGCTTCGGCCGCCTCGGTGTCGTTGGTCAGGGTTTGATCGAGACGCCGCAGCATCCGCATGCCGAGCTGAGCCATCTCCGCCAGCAACCCCAGGCGCCGCTCGGCGCGGGCGAGAGCGGAGATTTGGATTTGTTCGAGGGTGGGGAGATCGGCCATGGGGTAATGATTGCATAACGCAATTGTGCGTGTCAACGCATTTTGCAATTTATCTGCCCAAAACCGTATTCACATGTCGCTCTCGGCCGGCATTTCGCAATCACGCGGCCGTCGGTCGGCGCGGCTCATCCCAGGCGTGCGTACGAGATGCGCCAGACGGAGACGTTCTGCCATGCGCAGGAATGGGACATCGCGCTACCCCCGTAGCTCACACCGAGGGTCTTCAGTTCTTGCGCCATTCACCACGCCGGGACTCGAAACAATCGGCCCTCGTCGCCTTCGTCGTGAAGGAGCCGAATGATCTCGGCGGGATCGAATACTGGCGGATCGCCATCGGTCCGCGCCGGGAGATCAGAGTCGATCAGTGTGATGATCGACTGGATGCCCACGCTCCGGCGCACCGTCACATAGGAGCCGTCGTCGAGTTCGATCTCCAGGAAGAAAGTATAGCTGTTGAAACGGTCCGGGTACTTGAACAGGAAGAAATTCAGATCTCGGCCCGCCAAGAACCCGAAATCGAGCAACCGTCCGAGCATCGACTTGCCTAGATTGTGCGTGTCGCGCGTGCGGTTTTCAGGCAGGCGGATCTGCGCCAGCACCACGTTCAGTCCGTCGACGAAATCGATCGGCGGAAAATCGGCGGACCGATCCGAATAGAGTCTAGAGACCCTCATTGGGGCCCACATATTCAATCGCGTCCGTCTTGGGGTGGTAATCCACTAGCCCAAGCAAGAATAGGAAATTGAGGGACGGCAGGAAGAGCGTATCGCCCCCATCCACCATCCTCCGCACGTGCGACTTTAGGTCGTCATAGGCCTCGCAGCGACGTGCCCGAAGGCGCGAAATCATGATCATCGCAGCGAAGATGACGGTTCGGTCGGGGTGCGCATGCTTGCTGGGCCTAAGCATCCGCATCCTTTCCAATGTCGCAGTTCCAGTACATGTAGAAGACTATCGCGCGGGTCAGGGCTTTGTGGGGGCGTTGACGGAGCACGGCGTCGCGCGCGAAGAGTTGGTCTAGCAGGTACTCCATTACCTCGTCGAAAGTTTGATAGTCCTTCCGCTTGGCCAGGATTTTGAGCTCGAACTCCTCGACGATTGTCTCATAGGCGCGAAGGAGTGCCTCGTTCTCAGGCGCGGCCAGGAACGCCCGGATCTGCGCGGCTTCCTTGAGGTATCGAAGGCGGATTCCCTTGGCGTAGTCCGCGGTCATGTTGTTGATGAAATTCTTGTCCTCGTAGGTTGTCCTTGCAACGGGAGGAGCATCACCAACTTCGTCGAAGACGCTCCGCTGGCGGGCAAGCGCTTCCACCACCTCAGCTAGGTCCTGCGAGCTGACGATCAACGGCGAGTCTACAGGATCCAAGTCTGCTTGGTCCGCGACATCTGGGAAGGTTCGGAGAAGCCGCTCAAGGTCGTCCAGCCCAAAGAGCGATATTGAGGTTATGTTGATTCCGCAACTAGCGTTGATATGAGCTCGGATCGCCGCCTCCGTCCCCGCGGTCAGGCGCCGGTTGGTGAACATCATATAGTGGTCCAGCTCACCGGTAGACCGCAGATTCGTGATTCGCGGGATTTCCTCGCCGACGGTCGTGTTCCCGGACTTCGAGTTGAAAAAGTCTGCCTCTGAGCAGCTTCTGTTGTAGCCGTTGGTGTGCTTCGCCTGGATCACGACCTTCCCGTCCCACGGGCCGTTGGTGCTGGGGTGAGCTTCGCCTAAGAGTCAACTCCAGAAGCCTTAACCCGCTTTCGGCTCGTACGGAAAGGACGGTCGTCCGACAACCAAGTCTGGACCGCACCACTCGCGCACGCCGCCCACTTGATCCCAACTTCCATCTATTGCATAATGCAATCATGCAGCCCGCCAAAGCCGCATGGACGCCCCAGACCGGCCCCCAGACCTCGTTCGTGCGCAGCCGCGCCTTCGACGTGGTCTATGGCGGGGCGCGCGGGGGTGGGAAGACCGACGCGGCGCTGGGCGATTTCGCTTTGCACGCGGCGCAGTACGGGCCTGAGGCTCGCGGCCTCTTAGTGCGGCGCACGCGCACGGCGCTGGAGCCGACGGTGGAGCGGGCCAAGGCGATCTATGCCGCCGCCGGGGCCAAGTGGCAGGCGCAGCGGTCGCGGTTCGTGTGGCCGAGCGGGGCGATGCTCTATTTCCGTCACCTGGCCCACGACGCCGACGCCGAGCTCTACCAGGGGCACAGCTATACGAGGGTGTATGTCGAGGAGCTGACCCAGTTTTCCTCGCCGCGGCCGGTGGACAAGCTGAAGGCCACCCTGCGCAGCGCCGCCGGCGCGACCTGCGGCTTTCGGGCGACGTGCAACCCGGGCGGCGCGGGGCACAACTGGGTGAAGGCGCGCTACATCGATGTCGGGCCGTGGCGGCAGGTCGAGCGGGCGGGGCTCACCCAGATGTTCATCCCTGCCCGGCTGGCCGACAACCCCAAGCTGGCCGACAGCGATCCGGGCTATGTCGACCGGCTGCGGCAATCCGGCTCGGCGACGCTGGTCAAGGCGTGGCTGGAGGGCGACTGGAACATCGTCGAGGGGGCGTTCTTCGATCGCTGGAGCCCGCGCAACATCGTGCGGCCGTTCGCGATTCCGCCGTTCTGGGCGCGGATCCGCAGCCTGGACTGGGGATCGGCGGCGCCGTTCAGCGTCGGCTGGTGGGCAATCGCTTCCGACCCGACGCCGGTGGGCGATGTGGTGATCCCGCGGGGCGCGATGATCCGCTATCGCGAGTGGTATGGGGCGCGGGACGGCGAGGGCCTCAGGCTGACCGCCGAGGAGGTGGCGGCCGGGATCCTGGCGCGCGAGCGGGGCGAGAAGATCGCCGACGCGGTGGCCGATCCGTCGATCTTCGCCGCGAACGGCGGCCCCTCGATCGCCGAAAGCATGGCGCGGGCCGGCTGCTGGCAGCGGCCGGCCGACAACACCCGGGTCGGCAAGCTGGGCGCGCTGAGCGGCTGGGACCAGGTGCGGGCCCGCATCGCCGGCCGCGATGGCGCACCCCTCCTCTACGTCTTCGAGACCTGCCGCGACTTCATCCGCACCGTGCCGGTGCTGCAGCACGATCCGGCCCGGCCGGAGGATGTCGACACCGCCGCCGAGGATCACATCGCCGACGAGACGCGCTACGCCTGCCTCAGCCGGACGGTGGGGGCCAAGGCGCCGGCCGCGCCAACCGCGCCGCCGCGCGTATTTCGGGGACAGTTTACTTAATTCCCTGATGCAGACGGAGCCGCAGGGCGTCAGGGGGAATTAAGTAAACTGTCCCCGAAATTGAAATCGAGAAATCCGCCGCGCTCCGGGAACGGATGACTCGTGTTAGCCTGGGCGGATGGCGGGTCAGATGACTTTGGCAGAGCGGACGCTGGACGCCGCCATGGCGGCGAGCCCGATCCTGGCCCCGCTGTCGGCGCGGACGCGACAGCAGCTTGCTACGTCCGGCGCCCTGATCACGCTGGAGCCGGGCGGGTTGCTTTGCCAGCAGGGCGACCCTGGCGACGCCATGTTCATCGTCCTCGAAGGCGAGATCGAGATAAGAACCAGCTCGCTCGACGGCGTTCAGGTTCGCTTCGCGAGTTTTGGCCAGGCCGCGGTGATCGGTGAAATGGCGGCGCTGGATGGCGGCGTGCGGTCGGCCGACATGGTGGCGGTGAGGCGTTCGACGCTCTGGCGCATTCCCCGCTCGACGCTGATCGACGCCCTGCGCGCCGAACCGACCGCGGCGGTGGCGTTGATCGCCGAACTTGCCGGGCGCCTCAGAGTGGCCAACGCCGCCATGGAAGCGGCCCGCACCCTCGATCTCGGCGGGCGCCTGGCGCGACTGCTGCTGGAAACCATGGGGCAGAAATCGCTGGTCCCGCTGACCCAGACCGAAATCGCCCGGCGGCTCGGCGCTTCGCGGGAGAAGGTCAACCGCAAGCTCAATACCTGGGCGCGCCAGGACTGGGTGGAGCTCGGCCCGTCGGGCGTGCGGGTGCTGGCGCCACACGCCCTGGCCGAGCTTGTCGGAGCAGCGCCAAGCTAAAGATTCTATGAGTTGAGCGCGTCGCGTCGCAAAACCGACATCCACTTTTGCGCAACGCGCTCCGGGGTGACCGCGGTCACATCGTCCCCGCCGCCGGCTGACTAGAAGCCGCGAACGCTTCACTTCCGAAGCGGTTTGGGAATGACTCCGATGAACACCACTAACCTTACCCTGGCGCTCGGCGCGTCGGTGTTGGCGCTCGTCGCCGCTCCGGCCGGGAGCGCCTCTGCTCAGCCTGTGCAGACGTACTCGGCGAGCGTGACGTACAGCGACCTCAACCTCTCCAGCCGAGATGGCGCGAGGGCGATGTACCAGCGCATCAAGAGCACGGCTCGCAAGCTGTGCGGCGGTGAACCGACCATCGGCGACCTCGGCGGCCACGCCAGTTGGCGCGCGTGCGTCGACTCCGCCGTGGACAACGCCGTCGCGCGTCTCGACGCGCCGATGGTCACCGCCTTCAATGGCGGCCAGTCTGCTTCCCCTGTGAAGCTGGCTCAGGCGCATTGATCGGCATCATCAGCGCGCCGCCCTGGCGGGCGACGGCCCCGGCCGTCGCCCGTCTTTTTTTGCCGCCGGTTCAGGATCGGTGACCAAGGTCACATCGCGCAGTCGATCTGTGGGCTAATCCGAAGGCCGATCCAGGAGACGGCCATGAGACCCCGCCACATCGCAATGATCGTCACGACCGCCGCGTCAGCGGCCTTCTGCGCCTTCGGGCCGGCCGCGGCAGAACATCGACCCCCGTCCCGCGAACAGGTCCCGGCCCAAGCCGGGGCGCAGGCCCGCGTGCGTCACAACGGCCAAATGGACGTCAATGACGTCGCCGGCCACGGCGCCTGGCGGGGCTGCGCCAAGCCCAACGCCATCGCGGGGAAGACCGAATGGGCGAGACTGGCCGCGATCTCCTGCGGCCGCGAGCCGGTTTTCCTGGCTTCCATCGCTGGCGGCGTCGCCGCCGGCCTGGGGCGCGTCGCCTAGATGGCGCCGCCGCGCACATTCCAGGTGGATCTGGCCCGCGAAGAGGATTTCACGCTGGGCGATCTCAGCGTCAGGCCGTCGCGACGCCTGGTCGAGGGGTGGGGCCAGCGCCGCCGCCTGGAGCCGCGCGTGATGCAGGTGCTGGTGGCGCTGGCCCACCCGACCTGGGAAGTGGTTTCAAGACGCGAGCTTATCCTGCGATGCTGGGGCGGCCTCACGGTGAGCGATGACGCGGTCCACCGCTGCATCGGCGTGCTGCGCAGGCTGGCGACGTGCTGGCCTGTAGCTTCATTCGAGATCATGACCATCAACGGAGTGGGCTACTGGCTGAGGGCTGACGGACCTGAGGCGGAGTCGTCGCCGTGGGGGCTTTCGCGCGCGGAGCCGGTCCGCAGCCACGCCGCTCGGCAATAGCCTCCCTCGCCGGCCACGCCGCCCGTGGGCGCCGGTCCCGGACGTGGTAGAGGCGACCTGGTTGAGGCTAGCTGCTGAGAAAGGCGAGCGCCTGCCGGCTCGGCAGGAAGAAATAGCCGCCGCCGATCACGCTGACGAAGGACGGCATGCCTGTGAGCTGCCGCGGCCCATCGTGCGTGGGTATGGTGTAGGCGCCGTTCCCACGATTCATCCCAGTCAGCGGATCGCTCTGGCCCCGCAGAGAGCTGAAGGCGGTTGAGCCGAGCCAGGTCTGCTGCAGGAACTCGAATTGCCGTTCGATGTCAGCGTTGAGGCACATAAACATCAGGCCCTGAGGCACGCTCCCGGAGTCGTCGCTATCCACATAGCTGCGGCCGCGTCGGATGATGCGATGGCGGTTGGTGATCGACATCTGCTGTTTGCTGTCAGCGTCGAATTGATCGCGCGGATTGGACCGGCGGATGTGAGCTCCGAACGGGCAGGCGAGTCCCTGTGGATCGTCGCGCCCGAACAGGAATTCCTGTTGCCTGGCGAGCGGATCATAGGTCGGATCCGGACCATCTGGGGAGAGCACCAGGGGCGAGCCATTCGGCCAACGTCCAACCATTTTGGCCGCCACCCAGTCCGGAGCGCCCCAGCCGAGATTCGGAAAGTTGGTTGCGGCCCGGTTGACGTAGTCTCGAAAGCCAGCGACGTCCTGCTTCAGCTGGCGGATCACCAAATAACTGCCGTTGCGGCCGAGATCGCGGACGGCCCGACGGGTCGGCGGCGGCGGAAAATCGGGCGGAAGGTCAGGCAAGAGGTTCCTGTGGTCGTCGGCTGCAAGTACTTGCGGCGTCGATGGAAACTTTTGGCGCCCGTCCTGGTAGCCGAGAATGAATTCGCCTGGCTCCAGGAGATCAAGGCGGTTGGCGCCGCGAGAAGACCGCAGGCCTCTGATCGAGGGCTGAGAGACGCCATCGACGAAGCCGAACGGCTCTCTGATCGGGAGGTTGGCGGATGGCCAGCGATGCAAGACGACCTTGCTGATCGGCCATAGCCCAGAGGTGCCGCAGCGTGAGATCTCGCTCGCCAGTCGCTCTTTCAGCCGAGCGAGGTCCACCGCGTAGATCAGCAGGACCGCGTCCACGGGATGATCGGGTCCCCCCCATACCCACCGGTCCGGCGCATTCCCGTCGATGTCCCCCAGCGCACTGGCTCTCGTTTCGTTGGCCATGCCGAGGGTGAAGACGGGAGAAAACTGAGCCGCCAGGGGGTCGCTCGCGCCGAGCCCCAGCCGCCGTAACCCACGGGCCGATAGAGCCACGGCCATGGCGCGCTCATTCTGACCGGCGTCGCCAAAGTCGATCTCGCCGGTCACCCCGGCGAGCCAGCGCCGGCAAGCACCGGCGTCGTCGGGAAACGAGACTGCGAGAAGCGCGCCCTCGCGTAGATTGCGATAGCCGCCGAGCGCCAAACCCTGGATTTGGTCAGTCTCGATGTCGTTCACGGGCCTCGGGGCGGAGCCGAACAGCTTTACCCAGGCTGCGGCCTCGGTTGACGTGAGCGACGTCGCTTCGAGGCCTAGCCGAATGTCTGCGTTGAGCCGAATGTCGGTCGCGGTCAGGTCTGGATAGGCCGAGTACCAGAAGCGCGTTGGGATCATCTGCCGGCGGCCCCAACGCTTGAACCGATCGCCATCGGCGGCGCCATCGAGAACCAGCAAACGCGTCTCCGGAAACCCGTCGGTGTTGCTCCAGATCGCGGTCGCGCCCTGCGGCGCCAGGGTGATGAAATCCTCCAGGTAACTCTGCCAGCTGCCGTCATAGTCGGCGACAAACACCAGCTTCCAGGTGCCTGGGATGTTCACCCACTGGGCGAAATGAATGGTGCCGACATTCGACAAAAACCCTGGGCGGTACAGGCCCGCCCTGACCAAAACGCTGACCGCATAGAGCGCCAGAGGCAGGGAGATGAAGCGCCGGAAAAAGCCGACCGGAATCTGCGACACGCCGATCATGTGGTTCTGCTTGTACGGCGGCAGGTTCTCCCGGCGCATGATCTCGGCCAGGGTTCCGGGATCGGGATCAGCGTCGCACGGCTTGTGACCCTTTTCATGCAGGCGCAGGACGATGACGAGCAACAATGCCACGAGCGCGAGAAACAACACTAAGGACAGCAGACCGAGGACCAACGCCACCCAATCAGCAAACAAGTCAAAGCGATGTTTGGTTTCGAAAACCTGCACGAGATCAATTCTTAACAAGAGCGTCGAGATAAGGTTGGCCAGACGAAAGGACGCCCAAGTAGCGAAGATAATCGCCACGATGGTAAATCCGACAGACCATGGTCTTGTATTATCGGGCATATCTGACTTGATATTTAGCCCAAGAAGGTCAATCAGAAAATTCAGAATAAATCCTAATACTATCGCAAATAATATGGTTAGAAACGCGGTTAGCGATCCACCCACTGGCGCTCTCATTATAGGCGCTAGTGGAGCGACTCTAACGCTTGGTTCCCGCGGCTGACAGCGGCGAGGACGCGATCTGGGTCGGCGGTCCAGGTGAAGGGTCGCGGTTTGTGGTTGTGCTCGTCGATGTATCGGTTGATGGCCGCTTGCAGGTCGATGATCGATCGGAACACGCCACGCTGGAGCCGCCGTCGGGTCAGGGTGGAGAAGAAACCTTCGACGGCGTTGAGCCAGGAGGCGCTGGTGGGCGTGAAGTGAAATACCCACCGAGGATGCCGCTGCAACCAGGCGCGGACCTTGGGGTGCTGTGGGTGGCGTAGTTGTCCAACACGACGTGGACGACCTTGCTGACGGGAACCTCGGCCTCGACCTGGTTGAGGAAGCGGATGAACTCCTGGTGGCGGTGGCGCTGCATGCACCTGCCGATGACCGAGCCGTCGAGCACGTTGAGCGCGGCGAACAGGGTGGTGGTCCCGTGGCGCTTGTAGTCGTGTGTCATCGTGCCGGCCCGGCCCTTCTTGATCGGCAGGCCCGGCTGAGTGCGGTCGAGCGCCTGGATCTGGCTCTTCTCGTCGATGGAGAGCACGACGGCGTGGGCCGGGGGGTCGACATAGAGCCCGACCACGTCGGTGAACTTCTCGACGAACCGAGGGTCCTTCGACAGCTTGAAGGTTCGCATCCGATGGGGCGTCAGGCTGTTGGCCTTCCAGATGCGCTGGACACTGATCACCCCCACGCCGACGGTCCTGGCCATCATCCGGGCGGTCCAGTGCGTGGTCTCGCCGGGCGGATCGCCGAGGGTCAGCTCAACCACGCGGGCGACCGTCTCGGCCGGCAGCGGCGCCTTGCCGGGCTTGCGTGTCTTATCGCGCAGCAGCCCGCCCACGCCTTCGTGCATGAACCGCTCCTGCCAACGCCAGACCGCCGGCTTCGAAAGGCCCGAGTGTTGCATGATCTCGTTGGTCCCACAGCCATCGGCCGTGGCGAGCAGAGCGCGCGCCCGGCACGCGTGCTTCTGTGGGCTGTTGCGATCCTCGGCGACCGCCTCGAGCCGGCGGCGATCCTCAGGCGTGACGGTGACGGCGATACCTGCTCTCATGCCAGGAGCATGAACCGCTTCGCTCCGTCAGGGAATCCTCTGAATGAGCCGTACCACTAGCAGCTCATTTACATTGACCAGAAATGCCGCAAGAATAATTATCAGCAAGAAAGACCAGTCTAACGCGACCAGCCCCAAGACCGCGGTGACTTGATTTGTTGTGCCGGTCGGAACGCCAGCCGACGCCACGAAACTCAGCGGGCGCTGCGACGCCTTTGGGTTTGGGGCGATCCCAGCCGCCGTCCGGGCCGAACTGACGTAGGCGAGGGCCGGCGCCGAGCCCTTGGCTGCAAGGGCATCGACCGCCGCTATGGCTTGCCGTGCGATGCGTTCATCGGCCCTGATCCGCTCGACGGTCAGGCCCGGCGTGCCCTGGAACCCGAGGCCCGTCGTGCGATGCGGCGGCCAGGGGGTCCAGGCGGCGCTCACCGGGGTCACCCAATAGCGCTGCAGCAACGCCTGCAGGGCATCGACGCTTTCAACCCCGGCGGCAGCCTGGAACACCGGCATGAGCAGGACGCCGGCTTTATCGACAAGCGCGGCAATGATGCTCTGAGGCGTGCCGTCGCCTGCGATATCCGCCACCAGGATCGGCCGATCCTTGGGGGTCCCGTCCCAGACCACCGAGAGACTCAAGAAATGAATGACATTGGTGGCGTCGAGCGCCGCCTCGACGGCCGCGCTCGCCGGGTTGCCGAGATCGTCCAGCCGCGCCTCGGTCTCTCGGGCCGCGAGTCCCGGCCAATTCGCGTTGTGGGCGATCGGCACGCAGATCAGAAAGGGCGGCTGCTGCTCGAGACTCATGACGCGCCTCGATCCGGTTCGTCGAAAGACACGGCCAGTCGGCCCGGCGCCAAGCCGCCCAACTCGTGCAGTTCGCCGTTCGGGCCGAGCTTCGGCAGCCTGTGCAGGCCCAGGAACATTTCGCCCAGGATGGCGTGCGCGACCAGGTGGCCGAAACAGCGATGCGGGCCGCCTTCCGGTCCGAAATGGAGGTAGCAATCCTGACCGCGGCCCGCCCGCACCTTCCCCGGTTCGTCGGGGATGTCCCTTCCGGCCGCGTCCACGAGGGCGCAGACATATTCGCCCGCGGCGACGTGGAGTCCGCCGAGCACCGTCGGCCTCGTGGCGTTGCGCAACAGGTGATCGGCGGGCGGGGCGAGGCGCAACTGCTCGTCCACGAAGTCGTCGACGTCGATCGACTCCAGCAGATCGAGCGAACTCCGAAGTCCGGGGCCTCCCCTTTTCACCCAGCGACCGAGGATGCGGCTAAACCCCTGCCCCGGGATCAGCTGCACGGTGCCCATCAGCTCGATCATCAACGAGACGACGTGCTGGTCATAATCGTCGTCCGAGACGTTCGGGAAATCATTGCGCACCAGCCAGAGCGCACCCAGCAAGGTGTCGTCGGCCTCGGTGTCACGGGATTTTTCAATGTGTCCCCGGAGGTTGGCGCGCAGTTTGTTCGAGCCATCGGCATAGCTGTCGATTTGCGCCCTCAGCCGCTTGGCTTCATCGACACAGCGCTCGATGTGGGCCCGCAGCCGCCCGGCGCCCCAGCGCGCGACCCACCGGAACACCGGCTGCCGGTTCTCGAAGTTGAGGAACAGCTGCCCGAGGACGAATTCGCTCCAGACGAGCCCCGTGAGGTAAGGCCCGGTTTCGGGCGTAAACTCGCGCCCGACTGGCAGGTCGTTCACCGCGCAGACCAACTGTGGAACGACGCCAAATCTGCGCGGTCCAGGCAGACCGATCAGGCGCTTGCCGACCAGGTAGGGGACGAAATAGCCGAAGTCGCCGATCAGGTCGAAGCGCCGGCGCCGCGGCGGCGCAGAGATGACGCCGAAGAGGTCAAAGCGGCGGCGCCGCTCAAGAGAGGTGATGACATTGTCCACGCACGCTCGCGCCAGGGCCCGTCGCGCCGTCGCATCCTTGCCGAACCAGGGCGTTTTTGCCGCAGCCGCGTTCAGGATGGCGTACCGCTCCTTGCGCTTGGCGTCCTCGGGCCGCATCAGCACGAATGCGCCCGGGGGCGCGATCGCGGCATAGAGCGGATCGTAGTGGCAGACCGAGAAGGTCGTTTCTTCTGTCAGCACACGGACGACATCGGCGTGGTGTGCGACGACCACCATCGACTCCGCCCCCGCGCGTGTTTCGCTAAAGCGGATAGCGGGCGGTCCGTCGCTCAGGATCTGCCGGCCGATCGCATTCAGCTGTCCGCTGAGGACCTTCGCGAGATCGGGAACCGCGTTCTCAGCCGCAAACATGGAGCGCTCGCTCGCACTCGGCCTCGAGATGCGTCATGCCCAGCCGCCGCGCGCGCCGTCGCGCCCACAGGATATCCTGAGCGGCCGTATCGCGGTCGATATCCAGGTTAAGCTTGAGCTCGCCCCGGGAGAACAAAGCATAGGCGTAGTGTACCGGGTCTTGCACGGACAACACCGTGGCGACCGCCCGATCCACCTCGGCCATGGCCTCGCGCGACCGCCCGACGGACGCAAGGACGCGGGCGTTGGCGTCCTGGACATAGTAGGCGCCGGCCACGCCGCAGTATCGACCGAGATCGAGCTCGATCGCGCGCTGGACGATTCTGCGGGCCTCCTCGGTGCGCCCGAGCCTCACAAGGACGGCGGCGAACCAGCCGGATATGAAACCATCGAGGCTGAGGATCGCCCCGGATCGGCAGATACCGTAGCCCTTTTCCAGGACATCACAGGCTTCGTCCAAACGTCCGCGGCGAAACAAACAATAGCCGACCGCCATGTTGGCCAGCAGCTGTGAGAAGGGTTGCTGCATGGCGTTGGCGACGCGCATGGCTTCCCGCGCCGACTCCTCGGCTTCGTCGAACCGGCCATGATCGGTGGAGAACCAGCTGCCGAAGGTGCGGGTTCTGACGCTCATCACGGCTACCCCGCCGAAGCGGGCAGTCTCGAGCCTGCCACTCAGCTGGTCGGTCAGCTCCTGTTCGAGGCGGATGGCGTTGGCCAGGTGCCCGCGATGGAATTCCGCCCAGCCGAGCAGGTATTGAGCGTAGGTGGCCAGCGGTAGGTCGCCGGCGGACTTGGCCGTCGCCATGGCCTGGGCTGCATAGTCGTACGCTTTCCGGTATCGGCCGATCACGAGATAGGTCGTCGCCAGGTGCCCCGTGACCTGACAGATCTGCC
>Ga0302311_10005778_pt1 | contig 12986 bp, 9 predicted proteins | sample III_Palsa_N1_3_FD_200449 | JGI IMG/M metagenome (GOLD analysis project Ga0302311, IMG submission 200449) | Peat permafrost microbial communities from Stordalen Mire near Abisko, Sweden - III_Palsa_N1_3 | ecosystem: Environmental > Terrestrial > Soil > Palsa > Peat permafrost | place: Sweden... | reverse complement strand
CACCTCGGCAGCTGCGCCGATGAGTGGAAGGCACAGCTCGCGATGATCGATCACCTGGTGAGGCATGCGAACATTTTCGCGGACACGGCCGGCGTGCGGCGCTATGACCTGCTCGAACAGGCGGTGCGCCGGGCGGGTGCCAGCAAGCTGCTGTTCGGTACCGACGGGCCCTGGCTGCATCCGGGCGTCGAGCTTGCCAAGGTGCAGGCACTGGAAATTGGGGGCGCCGATAAAGCGATGATTACGGGGGGCAACTTCCTGCGCCTGATTCGCGGTGTGAATCGATATCCGCGGGCGCTGCGCGTGTCGGCCCGCGCAAGCAGCGTGCCGGACGTGGTGCGTGATCCGTGGGCGGCGCGGTCCTGAGCGTCCGGTCGGCTGCGCGTGGCACGTGTTGGCACGTGTGGCGCGTGTGGCCAGTCACATGACACTTGCCATCCATTGAACCGCAGCTTGGGTCACGCTGCTCCCGCGCGATTGGCGCGCCGCATTTGAAGCGCGCGGTCCGTCACGCCGAGCCTGCACGCGGCGCGATGGAGGTTTTGCTGCTCGAGTTCGATGGCGGCATCCACGGCGGTATCGGTCGCCGCCTGGCCGATTTCCTTCAGGCCGATACCGAGTTGCACGGCGCGACGTATGGCGGTATCGAACGTGATGTCGGGCCAGCCACTCGTGGCACAGGGGGCGCTCGGCCGCTCGTCTTCGGGAACATCGCCGGCCGTGATGGGACCCGGCCCTGTATGCCGATGCAGTAGCCGCGTGACGACGCGACGAAGATCGCGCACGTTGCCGGGATAGTCGCGTGCGAGGAGGTATTCGCGCACGGCATCGTCGAAATCCGGCGCAGGCTCCTTCGATTCGTTGTAATTCCACTCGCTCGCAACGAAATACCGCGCAAGCGCCAGTATGTCGCCACGCCGTTCGCGCAACGAGGGGGTGCGACAGATCCAGCCGGCGATGCGGAAGTAGAGGTCGCGGCGGAAGGTGCCGTCGGCCATGCCCGCGTCAAGGTCGCGATTGGTTGCGCACACGAGACGAAAGTCCGTGTGCTGCCACGTGTTGCTGCCCACGCGCTTGTACTTGTGTTCCTGGATCACGCGCAGTAGTTGGGCCTGGAGTGGCGGTGGCAGTTCGCCGATCTCGTCGAGGAAGAGCGTGCCTCCATTGGCTAACTCGAACGCGCCCTCGCGGTGGAGCACGGCGCCGGTGAAAGCGCCCCGCTCATGTCCGAACAGCTCGCTGCCGGACAGCTCGGCGCTTACGGTCGTGCAGTCCACGATCACCATATTGTGACGTGGGTCGTGCGACGAAAGATCATGAATCAGCTGCGCGATGAGCTCCTTGCCGGTGCCGCTCTCGCCGTTGACGAGCACAGAGCTTCGCGTGAACGCGGCGACTTCTACTACTTGCCTGACGAGCGAGCGCCAGGCATCGCTCGCGCCGATCAGCGCATTGCTGACGCGCGGGGAATCAATCAGCTTCTGCACGGCGAGCCACCGTGTAAGTCGAGCCGATACCTGGCGTGCGTCGCGCGGAAGCTGCGGCCACACGAGTACATCGGCGGCGCCCGCGCGCAGTAGATCCCACTGGGCCTGCGCGGCGATGGCCGGTGCCACCATGGCGATCACGAGCACCGTCGCACTGCGGCTCGTGCTGCGCAGGACATCGAGTATTTCGTCGTCGTACGCGTCGAATACGAAGAGGCCCGTGCCAGCGGGTGGCGACGGCATGCAGTCCGTCCCGATGCCCGTATTCTGCAGCATCGCGAAGAGCGTTTGCCTCACATCAGCGCTTACGTGTCCAGCGAAGCGGACCCATATGTGCGGCGCTTCGCTTACGGCGCCTGGCTGGTCGGCGAACGTCACGACAAGCGCTCCCGCGCGGCTACCACTCTTGTACAGCAGAGGTCAGGATCGCGTGGGTAAGCGCAGAATGCGCTTGCCCTTGTGCTTGGCCCTATCATCTTTGCTCACTTCAATTCTGAAACGGTTTCGGTGATTGAGTGCAAGTTGATGAAGCACGGCGCGTTTTATGGAGATAGTCGATGGTGACCCGTATCAATCCGCCAGAACATGATTCGACAAGCCTTGCCGCTGGCGGTTGGCCAATTGTCGGCGACGTTGAAGCGGATGGTTGTATTGGTTGCCCTCCGAATTCCCGCCACGCGGGACATGTCGGCAAGATAGTTTTTTATAGGCGAAAAACCGCCTTGCGACAAGCACTCGACACGCCTGAAGGGTATTACCGAAAGCACGACGAAGTATGTACACAATGGGCAGAGGCAGGTCATGGCATGAGCTGGCAATTGCAGCGCACGTTCTGGATTGGCGCTTGCGCAAGCCTTCGCCGTAGCTGATGTCCGCGGTACACGTGTGCGGCTGGATAGGCCTCAAGGCCGCAACCACGGCCTTGTCCAGCAGCGAGAAAAGGACATCTGCGCTGTATCCTGCGAGAAACGCAATAGCATGCGGAGAGGCTGAAGAAACGGAGTCCTTAAAGAAACTATAGAACACATCGATTATTTTCACGACAATAAATAGTCCTTTACATAGTGCCTATGCTCAATTCACCATTCTTGATGTGAGGGAGCTGTCGGCCCTCTATGAACGATATGGGGTTTTAACGGCGTCGAACGGGGTGCTGGCGACATGGGCTGTCATCGCGGCCAGTTGATCGGCTGCACCTCGACGAAGTGCCTGCGTGGAGCGCGACATCAGCTCTGGCTGTAATGGCGAAGATTGACCATCGTGTAGGCGATGCTCTCAAGAATTATGCCAGTTTTATGTTGATTAGGATTGCAGATAATGAAACTAAAGATGGTGAAGCAGGGCTGGAGCGTGAAGCCGTATCAGAATGAGGCGTCCAAACGCGCTCATTGCGACATGACCCATGTCCTTTTCTCATATCGGCTGGTGCGCCACTTGGTCGGGAAAAATGCCGACCAACGAACTCCAGTGGACTAACATGGGCGTAGTCCACTAGGAGCAGTTATGCAGACAGTCAATATTCACGAGGCGAAAGCCCACTTTTCGCGGTTGGTCGATGCCGCTGCAAGCGGCGAGGAAATCATCATCGCCAAGGCCGGCAAGCCGGTCGCCCGGCTGATGCCGATGGAGCGGGCGAAGATCACGCGGCTTTTCGGCGGCCTCAAGGGCAAGGTCCGCATTGCAGATGATTTCGATGCTCCGCTTGCCCGCGAAGTGTTCGCAGCGTTCGAGGGTCGTTGATGCGCTTGCTTCTCGATACACAGGTTTACCTCTGATCTCGCTATCACTGTGTAGGAACCTGCTGCACGGCGTGCGGCACATGCCCCAGCCGCTCGTTATGCATCCATCGTCGTAGTAGCAACGGACCTTCCCTGGACCACCGTGGCAAGGCACCCGCACGTTCTTTACCCAACTTTTACCGAAACGGTCTACGGTCACGCGACCTTCGTCGGCATCCTTGGCGCATCCAGTCATCTGCTCCGCCAAAGGAAACAGCATGTCCGACCTATCCCCGCGCCGCTCTCTCACTTTCGTTGCTTTCGTCCCCACCGTTCGTGAATCGCGTATCGGGTTCGCAGCGGGCATCTTGCGACAGTTCGTCAACACCAAAGTCCAGACAATAGTCACGGTTGCGGATAGTGCCGCCACGGTTGTCTGTGCGATGCAGGGCGCGTCGATCGCAGCCCGCCACGGACTCGATCTGTTCGGCGTGCTCTTCATCTCTATCGTCGTATCTATTGGCGGCGGCGTGATACGCGATGTGCTGCTCGGCGTACGTCCCGCCGCGATCAATAACTGGCGCACCCCGGCAATCGCGATCGTCACGGGCTTGCTCACCTTCATCTTCCATCCCCAAGCGATCTACATCGCGTCGATGGCGGTGACAACGCTGGATGCGGCGGTGCTGGCCATGTTCGCCATCGTCGGTGTTCATACCGCAACGCGTCACGGGGCTGGCCCCGTCATGGCGGCGACCCTGGGCACCGTCACGGCGGTCGGCGGCGGTGTCGTACGGGATGTGCTGCTCGCGCGCGTCCCCGCAATCCTCACGGCCGACATCTATGCTGTCGCAGCGTTCTTCGCGGGCCTCGTGTTTGTCGCAAGCCGCCGCTGCGGTGTGCCGCCGGCCCTCGCTTCCGTCGTCGGGGGCGCCGCATGTTTTGCCCTGCGCATGGCTGCTGTGGCAGGCGGCTGGCAACTGCCGAAGATTCCGTTAGTCTGACGGATGGCTGACCGCGCATTCGGCGGGCCGTCACTTGTGGCCGCCCGGGGCGAGTTCCTTGACATCGGGCAGCGCGGCGCATTAACTGACTTACGACGTCTGTATCCGCTGGGCCCCCTCGCTTGAGTGCCAACCGGAAGGCAACGGTCTCCCGAGGTCGTGCGATGAATGCAATTTTAAGGACCAACGTGGGACGCGTCCTGAGCCTGCTCTTGAGCGGGCTCGGACTCGGGCTCGCCGCCTGCGGCGGCTCTTCCAGCGTGAATAGCCACGGCCTGCCCGTTCCCCAAGCGATTGCGCAGGTGATGAACAAGCCCGCCTATCGAGGCTCGACCTGGTCGCTGCGCGTAGTCGATCTTGCGTCGGGCCAGATCATCTATGACCTGAACGCAGCCTCGCCGTTGCTGATTGGTTCGGTACGCAAACTGTTTTCGGTGGGCTCGGCGTTGAACGAACTGGGCGCGCAGTATGTGTTTAGTACACCGGTCTACGCGCAGGGGACGGTGACCGCGAGCGGGACGCTTACCGGCAATCTGGTGCTGGTGGCGAGCGGCGATCTCCTCATGGGCGGTCGTACCAACCCCGACGGCACGGTGGCATTCACCAACCTCGATCACAACGAGGCGAACTCGCTCGGCAATGCGATCCTGAGCGCGCCTGATCCTCTGGCGGGCTATGACGCGCTCGCCGCCCAAGTTGCGGCGGCAGGCATCAGGCAGGTCGCGGGCGATGTCGTCATCGACGACCGTCTGTTCCAGCCGTTCGAGTTTCGCGGCGAGTTCGACGTACGGCCGATTTTCGTCAACGACGACGTGGTCGACGTGATCATCGACCAGGGGAGCGCGGGCGCGCTGGCGCCGGTCGACTGGCGTCCGAAGTCGTCGGCGTTTTCCGTGCAGTCGTCGTTAGCGACCGGGCCAGCCGGCTCGGCGCTCGCCGTGGAACTGGCTCCGGAACTGCCTGCTTGCATCGGCTCGGCGGGCTGCGTGGGAACCGTGTCCGGCAACCTGCCAGCAGATCTGGTGCCGCCGCTGACCGGACAGTTCCCCCTCATCAGGACGTTTCGAATCACCCAGCCGTCGAACTACGCGCGCACCGTATTCATCGAGGCGCTGGAACGGGCCGGCGTGACGGTCACGGCGCCGGTCATCGAGCCCAATCCGGTCCAACTACTACCCGCGACGCCGACCTACGTGTCATCGGTGCGGGTCGCGCAACTTGTTTCGCAGCCCTACGCACAATACGCGAAGTTGATCCTCAAGGTCAGCTACAACATTGGCGCCGACACTAGCCTCGTGCTGTTCGGGCTCGCATACAACGGTGCGAACTCGATGAGCGGCGCGCTCGCCGCAGAGCAGATCGAACTGCCGGCGCAATTCGGCGTCCCGGCGGACCAACTGCATTTCGTCGATGGCAGCGGCGGGGGTGACACGACCGCGACCGGCACGTCGGTCATCGACATGCTGCAGGGCATGACGGGCAAGCCGGTGTACGCAGCATTCGTCGACGCATTGCCCACCCTCGCGACCGATGGTTCGCTCGCGATGGTGACCGATTTCCAAAGCGATCCGACGCTCGCCGGCGCGAAGGGGCAGGTCCACGCGAAGACCGGGACGTACGTGACGGCGGCGACCGCCCCCGCTGAGGGGCTGGTGCTCAAGGGGCAGGCGCTCGCGGGCTATATCGATGCAAAGAGCGGCCGGCGGCTTGCGTTCGAGCTGGTCGTCAACAACGTGCCGGTAACCTCGATCGATGACGTCGTGAGCGTGTTTCAGGACGAAGGCACGATTTCGGCGATCGTGTGGAAGCTCCAGTAGCCGCCCGTGCTGCCGGCCCCAGACGCCGAACGCGGAAAGCCCCGTTCGCGCGAGGAGCGCAAACGGGGCGGGAGACATCGGGACATCGCTCACCGGACCGCGCGTTTAATGCGTGAAATCCACGATCGAGAGGTCGAGCGGCAGGGCGGACACGTGCTGCGGTGAGCCGTCGAGCGGTTGCAGCGCTAGCGGCTGGCCGTCGACAATCGCCTGATCGAATGCCTCGGTGGACACGCCGCGCTGCGACGAGACGAACTGGCCGATAAGGTAGGGCACGCCGTTGGACGCCAGCGGATTCGGCCCATCGCTTACCTGGAAGTGCAGGTGCGGCTCCGACGAGTTGCCCGAGCTACCCACGTGGCCGAGCACGTCGCCCTGACGCACGCGCTGGCCCTGCACCACTTTCACCGAGTTTGGCGCGAGGTGCGCATAGAGCGCGTAGTGACCGTTGCCGAGATCGAGGATGACGTGATTCCCGTCGGCCTGTTCGATGCCGATGTTCGCGGGCAGCGCGCCGGGCGGGCTGTCCGGCATGCCGTCGACCGCGGCGATCACGGTGGCGTCCGCGACCGCGAAGACGGGCTGGCCATAGATCGCGTAGTTCTGCAGTACCTTCGGATCGCCGGTGTGAATGCGGCCTTGCGCGTCGAGTAGCTCCCAGTCGATGGCGAAGCGCTGTCCGTTATACAAATGACCGTTGAGCGGGAGGGTGGCGCGCACGTGGCGGATCGAGTCGCAACAGCCGTCGCCGGCTACGTAGCGGCCGCCCTTGAGCGGCGGCGCGAGGACGAGATTCGTCGGCGGATTCACTGCGGTCGGCGCGACGGTTTCGGTGACAGGCTGACCGTTCAGCGTGAGCGTGAGTTCGTGCGTGAGCGTCGCCGGGATGGCGGACGGGTCGTCAAAAGTCAGGTGCAGATAGACGAGGCCGGTTTGCGACGGCCCGAGTTCGGCTAACGCCGAGCTCCGCGACGACGCGACCGCCAGACGTTGCGCGAACTGGCCCGCGTCGAGCGAAGCGACGACGGCGCGACTGCGGGCGTCGAGGACGTTGAGCCGCTGCAGCGAGGCGGTTCCGCCCGTGAAGTTGACGAGTGTCAGTTCGTACACCACATGAAAACGGTTATCGGAGCCTTTGACCGGAATCGGCACATTGTCGACGCGGGCAACGATCGGCGTCGCGCGCACTTCGGCTGAATCGGACAGCGGCTCGGAGCCGCTCATGGCACTGCCGCCGCAGCCCTGCATGAGCAGGACGGCTGACACGATGCTCGCAAGTAACGACTTCATGGTTTCTCCTTGACCTATGAGTGGGCACGTCCCCAGGAACAGAAACGCCCCGTTTTCGCAGATCCGTCGTCAGGCGACGGGCACCCGTGCAGAATGCCGGCATGCCGGATTGAGCGGAACCGGGGAGCGGTATAGACTCGGTCAAAGTTTTTGGTCATGACCTCTGCGGAGCGCCACCATGTCGACGGAGTCGCGGGCCGCGTCCCTGACGCGCCCGCTCGTTTTCGCGCCGTTTAGTTTCGACACCGCGACCGAACAGCTCTGGCTCGGCGAGGAGCGCATTTCGATGCGGCCCAAGACGCGGGACGTTCTTGTGTACCTGCTCGAACATCGCGACCGCTACGTGACCCGCGACGAACTGTGCCGCGCGATCTGGCCCAACGCACATGGCACCGAACACGCCCCCAAGCAATGTATCCGCGAGTTGCGGATGCTGCTCAACGACGCGGCGGCCGCGCCGCGCTTCGTCGAATCGGCCGGGCGCGACGGTTATCGTTTCATCGCACGAATCGAAGGCGCGGACGGCCAGACGCCGGCCGATGTGAAGACCGATATGCAGGCCGATGCGCGGGACGAGCCGGCTTGCATCGGCCGCACGCATGAGCTCGGCCGCCTCAATGCAGCGCTTGAGCGCGTGCGGCGCGCCAGAAGCGTCACGGTGCTGGTCCGCGGGGAGCCCGGCGCGGGCAAGAGCACGCTGATCGATGCATTCGTGGACTCGGTCGATGCATCGAGGCGATCCTGGGTCGCCCGCGCGGAGTGCGCGGAGTCGCTGCAGGGCGCCGAACCGTATGCGCCGCTTCTTACGGCCCTGATGCGGCTCGCGCGCGGACCGGGCGGCGACGCCGTCGTTGCGTCACTCGAACGTTATGCGCCGAGTTGGCTCGCGCTCATGCCCGGCCTCTTGAGCCGCAGCCATCAAGCGATCCTCGAGCGCAGCGCGTTGGGCGTGACATCCCAGCGGATGCTGCGCGAGCTGGCACTCGCCTTCGAGGATTTGACCGCGAGCCGCTACGGGGTCCTCGTCCTGGAAGACCTGCAGTGGTGCGATGCGGCCACGCTTGACTGGCTCGCGGCCTGGGCGCGTGGGCGCAATCTTGCGAGGCTCCTCGTTGTTGCGACGCTGCGTGGTGGAGAGCATCGCGAGCCGTCGCTGCGGCGGGTGCTGGAGAACGCGCAAGCCGGTGGTCAGGGCGAACTGATCGAGCTGTCCGGTCTGCCGGCCGATGCGGTCGAGGCATGTCTCAGTCGGCGGTATGGCGACGCATCGCTGGCGTTGCTCGTGGCGCGTACGCTTGATGAGCGCACGCGCGGCCATCCGCTGTTCCTGTTTTCGCTGCTCGACGACTGGCACGCCCGCGGCCTCATCTCACGCGACGGGCATGCGTGGCATCTCAACGGGAACCCGTCCAGTCTGGCCGCGACAACACCTGGGAACATCACTCAACTGATCGAAACCCGCATCGATGGGCTCGACGACTTCGCCCAACGTTTGCTGGAAGCTGCGAGCGTTGCCGGAACGTCGTTCGCGGCGGCAACGCTGGCTGCTGCACAGCAGATCGATGTGGAGACGGCAGAGGAAGCCTGCGAGCGTCTCGCGCGCCGACATGGGCTGCTGGAAACGGCACTCGCGCAAGCGTGGCCGGACGGCACCGTATCGAGCGGCTATACGTTTCGACATGCGCTGTACCAACAAGCGCTCGTCGCTCGCATCCCCGCGGCGCGCCGCGCAGGACTGCATCGGCGCATCGCCGGGCGTTTGGAAGCGGGGTACGGCACGCTTACCGACGGCATCGCGGCCGCGCTCGCCGGTCACTTCGAGGCGGCCCGCGAGTTCGGCGCGGCGGCCCGCTATAGCCGCCGTGCGGGCGAACTGGCCATGCGGCGTCATGCGCCGCGCCAGGCGGTGCAGTTTCTGCGCAGCGCCGTGGTTTTCTACGCGCGCGCCCGCGCGAGCCGTTCAGCCGATGCGCTCGAGGCACTGGTCGCGCTGGGCGCCGCGCTGATCGACGCCGAAGGCTTTGGCAGCGTCGCTGTCGCGCGCACTTACCGGCGTGCCTACGCTTCGTGCCGTCGCTTTGCTGACATGCCGCTGTGCATCCCCGTGTTTTGCGGGTTGTGGAACTACTGCGTGACTCGCGGCGAACTAGGTCTCGCGCGGGTGCTCAGCGAGCGCCTTGCTGCCGTAAAGGCGCGCGCCGCCGAGTGCGACCGGCTCGCCGCCTGCAACGCGATCGGACAAACCCATCTGTTCATGGGCGAGCCGGGCGCGGCGCGGCCGTACATCGATGTCACGCTGGCCCGCTACGAGCACGCGCGCGACCGCGATCTCGCGGCGTGGTATGGCGAGGATCCCGGCGTGGTCTGCCATATGTACGCGGCGCTCGTGAGCTGGCTTACCGGCGAGCCGGTGCAGGCGCGCGAGCATCTCGCGGCTGGCAGTCGCATCGCCGAGGAGTTGGCGCAGCGCGGGGCTATCGCACAGATGGGGTGGATGCGTGCAGTGATCGATCAGCTCGACGGCGACGCGCCCGCTGCGCGCGCGTCAGCGACAGCGCTCATCGCACATTGTAAGCAGAACGACGTATCGCAGTGGATGCCCGGCGCCCTGATGCTGGAAGGATGGGCCCGCGCGATGCTCGACCGCGACGTGAGCGCGCTTGCGACGTTGCAACAAGGTATCGATGAATGGCGTGCGTCTGGTGCGCGACTGACGCTCCCCTATTCGCTTGGGCTTCTGGCCGAGGCGCGTGCAGCAGTCGGCGACGCCGCCGGGGCGAGGGCGGCCGTCGATGAAGCGCTGCGGGAGAGCGACGCGACCGGCGAGCGCTGGTACACCGCCGCCTTGTCTTGCCTGAAGGGAGAGCTGCTGCTGGGGCAAAGCGACAATGACGCGCGCGCGGCGGGGGCAAGGCAGCTTGGCGAGGCGCTGGCCCTCGCAAGAGCACAGGGCGCGATAGCTTTCGCGCAGCGGGCGCAAGACAGCCTGCGGCGTCGAGCGTGAAAGGCGGGCGTTTTCACAGGTGATGAGACGGCGGACCGGGACGCGCGTCAGGGACGGTTCCGGTGGGGAAGGTGTGGCGCCAGATGCGCAGGCATATCGGGGCCACGCGTTGAAGCTCGGGAGGCAGTGAATAATGGATACGAGTCTGGGTGCACTACGCGGTGTCGTTCGTCGAACAATGCGCTGGTCCGCGATCTGCGCGATGCTCGGGTGGTTCACGGCGTTCACGGCGTTCACGGCGTTCGCGCAGAGCGGGGCGGTCCCTGCGCAATATCAGGTCGGCATGAAGCAGCTCGAGTACGTGGATACGGGCGAGGGCGGTCGCGTGCTTTCCCTCACGCTGTTCTATCCCGCCACCGTCGCGAGCGGCGCGACGCCGCTGCGCATGCCGTTCTTCACCAACCTGCACCTGTACGTGAATGCGCCGATCCTGGCGGACGGGATGAAGCGTCCGCTTGTTATGTTTTCGCATGGGCATGGCAGCAACGGGCTCTATTACGCGTGGTTCGCGGAGTATCTGGCTGCGCGCGGGTATGTGGTGGCCACGCTCTTTCACTACCGCGCGAATACCTATGACGCGACCATCATGTACACGCGCAGCAAGTTGTGGCAGCGTCCGCTGGACATTAGCCACGACATCACGTTTCTCCTGAACGATCCAGTGTGGGGCCCGCATATCGATGCCAGCCGAATCGGCGTGGCGGGTCATTCGCAAGGCGGCTTCACCTCGCTCTGGATCGGCGGCGCGATGGTCAATGCCGAGCGGTATAGGGCGTATCTGCGGCGCTGGAAGAACGACGCGCTCGTGCCCGCGTCGTTGCGAAAGGATCTCCCGCTCGATCCCGCTCCCGCGCTTAATGTGCACGACACTCGCGTGAAGGCAGTGTTCGCGATGGCCCCTGGGGACGTGCAGGGCTTCGGCATGGACGAAGCCGGGCTGAGAGAACTGAAGGTGCCGGCATATATCATCGTCGGCGCGAGGGACACGCAGGCGCCGCCGGCGGACAACGCCGAATTCGCGGCCCGTTACGCGGCCCATGCGCAACTCGACGTGATGCCCGGCGCGGTCGATCACGAGATCTTCGTGAACGAGTGCGACCAGGACGGCAGGGATACCTGGCCGGAGGCGTGCATTGACGCAGCGGGGGTGGACCGCGCCGCATTGCACGAGCATATCGGCAACGCGGCGGTGAGCTTTTTCGATGCCGAACTGAATTTTGCGAGCAACCGTCAGCGTTAGCGTCCGCTAATAGCGTGGACAGATTCTGCTAAAACGTTCAGGAGGGCTGCCCATCGTTTTGGCGACGCTGCGGGCCACATACCCTAATGCGGTACGAAGTCAAACGAGATGAAGCGGATGATTGACCAGGTGCCATCCGCTTGCCGTCTGAAAATATCCATCCCGGCTTCATGCGTGACGGTTTTGCGGGTACCAACCTGCGTCGTCAGCGTCCAGAACAGACGGACAACAGCGATGTCTCCAGAGACAATGATTTCGCGAATCTCCGGTTTTTCATAATGCAGTTGCGGGTGGGCGCTAGCGAGCACTTTGGCAAGCCTGGAACAGATAGCGTCCCGATTGCCATTGAGTACTCCGGGTACGGTCGAAACCAGATCCGGCGCGAACAAGTCACATACCGCGTGAGCGTCGCGAGCGTTAAAAGCATCCGCCCAGCGCTGCAACGTTTGCGTAATGGCTGCCCGGTCAGAATTAGCGTCCGCATGAACCATGCGCGGCGAAACAGCGAGTGCCATCGCTGCTGCGATCGTGAGCGACCATCTGAGCATGATGCCTCCAGGGGGCTGGGCGATCTTGCAATTTTAGTCGCGCACGCGGTGCGCGACCAAGGTTGTTGCGAGTGCCTGCCGGCGTGAACACGACCTGAGAAACGGGCGCTCAGTTGAGAGCACTGCTAATCAGCTTGCCCTGAAGAGGAACGATCAGTTCTGCGGACTGAGCCCGCTGCCAAGTCGGGTCAGTATTTGATATGCAGCCGTTACCCTTGGAGGAATGGGGTAATTTTTATTTGCAAGTAACACAATCCCCAATTTTTGAGCGGGAATAAAGGCTAGGTAAGACGCAAAGCCATTCGTTGATCCGGTTTTGTTGAGCAGCGCATTTGCTTGTGGCGGTAGCGGAGGGGTTAGCTCGGTTGCTTCCGTAGCCTGATAGATCATCGCGTCCGAATTACCTGCCAAAACCTGTTTCAGTTCCACGGGATAGGGGTATTGTTCCCATATGAGGTCTTGCGTCATTTCGCCCGATCTGAAATAACCCGTGTGGGTGTCGTTGATCGCGCGTTGCAACTTACCGTCAATTTTGATCATCTGCATGTTGGCGGCAACAAACCGGACAATGTCCGCCGTGGTCGATTTCACTCCATAGGCTTCCGACGACAGCACTCCGGCGTTCAGCCTGATAGCGGCCCCCTGCTTGGTGTAGCCTTGCGCGTAATCCTTCATTTGATCCGACGGCACATTGATATAGCTGTGCGTCATTCCAAGCATCGGGAATAACGTCTTTTCAATCGCGTCGTCAAAAGACTCATTCATGCTCCGCGCAGCAATCATGCCGAGCATGCCGATACTTGGATTCGAGTAGGCTCTGTGTGTGCCGGCAGCATAAGTGGGTTTCCAGTTCCGGAAATAGGCCATTAACTGATCGG
>Ga0302311_10005771_pt1 | contig 12995 bp, 10 predicted proteins | sample III_Palsa_N1_3_FD_200449 | JGI IMG/M metagenome (GOLD analysis project Ga0302311, IMG submission 200449) | Peat permafrost microbial communities from Stordalen Mire near Abisko, Sweden - III_Palsa_N1_3 | ecosystem: Environmental > Terrestrial > Soil > Palsa > Peat permafrost | place: Sweden... | reverse complement strand
GCGTCATCGGACCCGCCGTGTCCTGGCTATGGCTGATCGGCACGACGTGGGTGCGCGAGACCATGCCGACGGTGGGCTTCAGCCCGACCAGACCGTTGATCGCGGCGGGGCAGGTGACTGAGCCGTCGGTCTCGGTGCCGACGGTCGCTGCGGCGAGGCTGGCCGCGCCGGCGGCGCCCGAGCCAGAGCTTGAGCCGCAGGTATTGCGGTCGAGGGCGTAGGGGTTGCGGGTCTGGCCGCCGACGCCGCTCCAGCCTGAGATCGACCGGCTCGAGCGGATGTTGGCCCATTCCGACAGGTTGGCCTTGGCGAGGATGATCGCGCCGGCCGCGCGCAGGCCGGCGGTCAGCGGCGCGTCCCGGTGGGTGAAGTTATGCGCCAGGGCCAGCGAGCCGGCGGTGGTCGGCATCGGGTCGGCGGATTCGATGTTGTCCTTGATGATGACGGGGATGCCGGCGAGCGGTCCCAGAGGCTTGTGGGCCTTGCGCGCCGCGTCCGAGGCGGCGGCGATTTTCAAAGCATCCGGGTTGACGGCGATGACCGCGTGCAGCTTGGGGTTCAGCCGGGCGATCCGCGCCTCGTAGGCCTTGACCAGCTCGACCGAGGTGATCTTGCCGGACGCCAGGTCGGCCTTCAGGGTGGCGATCGATTTCTCGGTCGGATCATACCCTTTGGCGGCGACCGGCGAGGCCAGTAGGGAGACGGACGCCAGTAGGGCGCCGAGCAGGATGGTCTTCACGTCAGGCTCCAGAATCGCGTCGGCGGGGGGAGGGCCAAAGGCGCGAGGGGCTCATCAGCCGCCCATCGGCTTCGGATTGGCGGCCAGGAAGGCGCCGATGGTCTCGTTGAGGAATTTGGCGTCTTCGGGATTGCTGGCCGCGCCGGCGGTGTGGCCCCAGAGCGAGGGGATCGGCTTGAAGGTCACGGTCTTGATGAACTGGGCCTCATAGCGCGCATCCTCGACCGGGAAGTAGAGGTCGGTCGCCGAGGGCATGTACAGCAGGGGGACCTTGATCGATCCCAGCGCCTTGGTCACATCGCCATCGAAGCCGGGCGTCGTGCCGACGTCGTGCTTTTCCCAGGTGCGCATCTGCAGGATCAGGTTGTTGGCGTCGGCGCCGGGGATGAAGTTGTTGCGGAAGCGGTCGATCGCCTGCTCCAGCGTGGTGTTCGGCGCGCCCGTGCGCCACAGCTCCTTGCGCCACCACTCCTGGGAATAGAGCCAGGGGCCCCAGACCATGCCGAAGGCGGACAGGCCCTTCTTCGGCTGCTCGGTGTAGTCGCCGTTGTTGAAGGTGGCGTCGGTCTCGATGGCGGCGATCTGGCTCTCCAGCCGCATGATCCCGTGCGGCCAGGTCTTGGCGGTGGCCGAGGTGACGACGATGCGGTCGGCGAAATCGGGGTGGCTGACCGCCCATTGGAAGGCCTGCTGGCCGCCCATGGAGAAGCCGACGATGGCGCGGGCATGGCTTACGCCGAATTCGTGCTCCAGCAGCTGGCGCACCGCCTCGACATTGTCGCGGATGGTGGCGACCGGGAAGCGCGGCCCATGGAGGGGCTCGGGCGTGTTGGAGGGCGAGGAGGACTTGGCGTTACCGAACAGTTCGGTGGTGACGCAGAAGTATTTGGCCGGGTCGAGCGCCTTGCCGGGGCCGATCAGCCACTCATAGCCGTGGCTGTCGGCCATATAGTGCGAGGGCAGCAGCACCAGGTTGTCCTTGGCGGCATTCAGCTTGCCGTAGGTCCCGTACATGACCACGGCCCTGGGCAGGACGGTCCCGTTCTCCAGCTTGAAATTCTCGATGACGAACATGTGCCGGTCCCCGTCGGCCGCGCGCGCGGGCGGCGCGGCCAGGTTAAGCGCCAGGACAAGACTGAACAGGGCGAGCAGGGTCTTCATGGGCGCCTTTGTTTCATTGTGCGGGGCTGGTGTCGTAGCGGGCGAACCAGGCCAGCACGGCCTCGGCCTTCTGGGCCGCGTGGCTCGGGCGGGCGGCCATGTCGTGATAGGCGCCGGGGACCTGGACCAGGCCGGTCGGCACACCGCGGATCTGCAGGGCGTCGAACAGCTGCTCGGCCTCACTGTCGGGCGTCCTGAGGTCGCTCGTGCCGACGATCACCAGGGTCGGGGTGGTCACATTGCCGACCAGCGACAGGGGCGAGCGCTTCCAATAGCCCTGGGGATCTTCCCACGGCAGGTTCCCGAACCAGTATTTGGCCATCCACGGATAGAGGTCGGTGGTCAGCACCTCGCTCGACCAGTTGATCACGGGCTTCTGCGACACGGCGGCGCGGAACCGATGGGTCTTGCCGACGATCCAGGTGGTCAGCACCCCGCCACCCGAGCCGCCGGTGACGAACAGCCGGTTCGGGTCGACGAAGCCCTTGGCCAGGGCCCCGTCCACCGCGCTCATCAGGTCGTCGTAGTCGAGGCCGGGATAGGCGTGGTCGATGCCGTTCGCGAAGACGTCGCCGTACGAGGTCGAACCCCGCGGGTTGACGTACAGCACCACATAGCCGGCGGCGGCGTAGAGCTGGTCGTCGGTGGCGAAGGTCGGTCCATAGCTGGCGAACGGACCGCCATGGATCTCCAGGATCAGCGGATATTTGCGCGCGGGATCGAACCCGGGCGGGGTTATGATCCAGGCGTCCACCGTCGCCTTGTCGGCCGACGAAACCACCGGCAGATGCTCGACATGGCCCAGCGTCTTGTGCGCCAGAAGGTCGTCGTTGAGGTGGGTCAGCCGGGTGGTCTGGCCGTGAACGGTGAGGGCGATGTCGCTCGGGCGATCGGCGGCGCCCTGAGTGAACACCACCGCGCCGTCCCGGCCGACGTCGAACTCGCCGCCGCTGTAGGGCAGGTCCAGCCCGCCGCCGGCGAGGCCCGTCGCCACGTCCTCGACGCGGCCATCGAGGCTCAGCCGCGCCACCTTGGTGACGCCGTGATCGGTGTATTCGGCGTAAACGCTGCGGCCGTCGGCCGACCATTTCGGATCGTCGATCGAACGGTCGAGATCGGGCCGCAGGGTCCGGATGTTCCGCCCGTCCGCGTCCATCACATAGACGTGGCGGTTGGCGTAGCCGTGGTAGTGGTCGTCATAGCCGCTGAAGGCGATCAGCTTGCCGTCCGGCGACACGGCGGCCGAGGAATCCGGCCCTTCCTGGGTGGTCAGGCGGGTGAGGGCGCCGTCGTCCACGGACACGCGCCACAGGCTCGAGCGGAAGGCCGCGTGCTCCCAGTCGGCGTCCCGGCGGCCGGTGAAGACGATGGAGCGCCCATCGGGCGACCAGGACAGCGGCCCCGTCTCCTCGACCTTGCCCGAGGTGAGCTGCCGCGGCGCGCCGCCATCGGCGGAGACCACGAAGAGGTGGCTGTAGCCCGGCGCGAGATAGCCCTGGCCGTCAGCGCGGTAGACCGTGCGGCTGATCACCTTGACCGGATCGGCCCATTTCGCCCCGGCCGGCTTATCGAGCGGCGCCCCCAGGGTCTCGGGCGGGGAGGGCTCGAGCATGACGAAGGCGATCGAGCGCCCGTCCGGCGACCAGGCCAGCGCGCCGGGGGCCTGCTGCAGGCTGGCGATCCGCGCCGTCTGGCCGCTGGCCGTCCACTTCACGTAGAGCTCGGGCGCGCCGCCGCGCGGCGTGTAGACGTAGGCCAGCCGGGCGCCGTCCGGCGACCATCGCGGCGAGCCGGCGTCGCCGTCTCCGGCGGCGAGCGGCGTCTGTGCGCCGGTATGTGGATCGAGCAGCCAGATCGATCTGCGGCCCGCGTCGATCATGATGTCGTTGGTGGTTCGCACATAGGCGATCAGGCCGCCGTCCGGCCGTATCTGCGGATCGCCCGCGTGGCTCAGGCTGAACAGGTCCTGAGGCTGGAGCCGTGGAGAAGGGCCTGCCGACGCCGCGCCGGAGCACATCAAGGCGCCGGCCATCAGCGCCAAAGCCAAACTGGGGACGCGGACCGGCATCACAGGAACTCCTCGCACCAGGGCGCACCGCATCGACATGAATCCGAGACGTGAATCCGGTCGCCGCACGGACACGCAGTAAGCTTCGGATCAGGCCCCCCCGCCCGGCTCGGATGAGTTTGTCCGAGTGGGGGCCGTCTCGTTGGGAATGGGGTCGGTGGAGGCGGCGCGCACCGCCTCCACCGCTCTAGGCGCAGGGATCAGCGACGCCTAGAATTTGGCCTTCAGCTTAAAGACGAAGGCTTGACCGAAGTAGTCGTAGGTCGCGAGGGCAAGGTTCCCGCCCAGCAGGTCCGCGTTCTTCGGCGGGCCTTGGTTGAACAGGTTGTTGACCGTGATCTCGGCGGTGATCTTCTGGGTGACGTCGTAGGACACCGCGGTGTTCCAGACCCAGTAGCCGCCCACGCCGAACAGCTGCTGCGAGGTGCGCTGCAGCTCCACGTTCGAGTCGGCCGCGGAAATCCAGCGTCCGTTCAGGTAGACCATGAACTTGCCGAGCCGGTAACGCGCGCCGCCGTTGAGCTTCCACTTCGAATAGCCGATGTCGCCGCGGAGCTTGGTGGTGACGCCCAGGATCTGTTCGTTCTGTTCGTTGAGGAAGAAGGCGTTGAAGTCGAAGGACAGGTTGCCGTACTGCTCGCCCGGCTTCAGACCGATCATTTCGATATACGGGATCTTGCCCACATCGATGCCGTAGGTCGACTGCAGCTGGGCCCCGGAGAACAGCTCGGCGCCAAGGTTTTCCAGCGGAAGCGAATAGTTCGTGATCTGGCCGGCGCTGTTACGCGTGAACAGGCTACAGAAGTTGTTCGGATACGACGGAGTGTCGTAACAGGCGTCCAACACCTGGGTCAGCGACAACGAGGTGATCGGGTCCTTCAGGTGGATGTTGACCCAGTCCAGCGCCACGGACAGGTGCGGCACCCAGTGCGGCCTGAACACGAAGCCCGCGGTCCAGGAGTTGGCGACTTCGTTCTGCAGTTGCTGGCTGCCGCTAGTCTGGCCCAGCACCGAAGCGTTCACGACGTTCGACTTGAAGCCGGTGAGCGAGGTGCCGAGGGCGGCGAAGGCCTTGGCGCAGTTCGCCGCGCGGTCGGCGGTCACGCCGTTGATGTAGTTCGGGTCGCAGGGGTCCTGGGCGAAGGATTGGACGAACGCCGTCGGCAGGAACAGTTCTTCGATCGACGGCGCCCGCACCGAGTGGGTTATGTTGCCCCGGAACTGGATGTCCTTGATCGGCGAGTATTTGAGGCCGATCGTGAACACGTCGCTCGTGCCCGCGAAGCTGTTGTCGATCTCGCGGATCGAGCCGTCGAACTCCGCCGCGTAAGCCCACGGGAAGTTGAACTTCGGCGACAGTATCGGGATGGTGCCTTCGAGGTAGAACTCCGTGGAATCATAGGAGCCTGACACCGGGGAGGCCGTGGTGCCGCCGATTTCGAGACCGTCCTGCAAGAAGGCGTCAGGGCTGTAGCTGCCGGCTTCCTGGCGATACTCGAAGCCCGCGGCGACCTGCACCGGACCCGCCCAGATGTCGAACGGCGAGCCGTTGAGGTTCAGCTGCACGTCGCGCTCGGTGTTGATCGCGACGTTGTGATAGGTCGCTTCGACGAAGGACTTCGCCGCGGCGCTGGGCCCGTTTGCGCCGAATATATCGAGCGGGGCGCAGTTGGCGACCGATGGCGGTTGCTTCGAGAAACCGGCCGGCAGCGGCGGCGGCGTGGCCGTAACCGCGCACTCGGCGGCTCCGCCTGGGCCGGCGACGACGTTGATGGCGTTTTCAAAGTTCGCCAGATTGAGGGTCGTGCCGCTGGTATTGGACTGCGACCGACCGTAGTTGAACGAGGCGTCGAAGTTGATCTTGCGGCCAAAGATGCTGAAGTCGCCCTTGACGCCCGGGACGATCCGGTAGGTGTCGACTTCGTTCTCGATGCCTTGGTTGCCGAGATCGAGGTTGGACTTCGACAGGAAGAAGTTCGTCTGCCCGGTGGCCGCCAGGATCGCCCGGTCCGCCGCGGTCAGGTACGGGTTGTTGATGCTGAACGGTATAGGGCCGTCGCCAGCCTGGCTGGCGAACAAGGCCGAGCTGTAGAAGCTCTGCGCTGTCTGCGAGGCGTCCAGGTGCGAGTATTCGGTCTCGAGATAGGCCGTGACGTGCGGCGTGATGTCATAGTGCGAGATAGTGTCGAACAGGACACGCGTCGATGGCGGCAGCAACTGGTTCTCGTTGGCGAGACCAAGGCCATCGCCACCGGCCGCGAACACGCCGCCGTTGTTCTGGACGCCGAAGTTGAACGGCACCAGGTTGCCGTTCGCATCGAACGCTACCGGCTGACCCGCCGCGTTGTGGATGGCGCTGGGGTAGCTCGGGCTGCCGCTGTTCGCCAGGCCAGCCGTCAGAGACGGAACACCGTTCGCCGAAAGCGAGGCCACCGTCGCGGGATTGACCAGACAGGCGCCGTAGCCGAGCGCGGCGCAGGCATTCGAGGGCTGCTGGGTGTCATAGGGCAACCACCTCGGCCGGTTGGCGTCCGTCAGGCCGTCCTGCTGGGTATATTCCACCGAGACCGTCACATTGCCGCGGTCGTCAGCGAAGTTGGTGCCGATCAGGCCGCGACCGATGTAGGACTGGCCGTCGCCGAGGCGGGATATGCCGTAGTCTGCCTCGACCTGGGCGCCCTGGTAGTTCTTCTTGAGGATGATGTTGACGGTGCCGGCGATGGCGTCGGCGCCATAGACGGGCGCGCCCCCCACCGACACCACTTCCACGTGGTCGATCAGCCCGACCGGGATGGTGTTGAGGTCAACCTCCTGGCCCGCGGGGGCGCCGCCGAAGGTGCCGAGCGTGGTCTGGGCGTAGCCCGAGACGAAGCGGCGGCCATCGACCAGCACCAGGGTGCGCTGGGATCCGAGGCTGTAGAGATCGACGAATTTTTCGCCGGCCTGGGTTCCGGTCTGCTCACCGATGTTCTGAGTTCCACCGAAGGCCGGCAGTTCGTTCAGCGCATCGCCGATGTTGGTGAAGCCGCGGTCATTGACCGTCTCGGCGGAGATGGTTTCAGCGGGCTGCAGGGTGTCGAAGCCGGCGCGCGGGATGCGCGACCCGGTGACCACCACTTCCTGAGCCGGCGCCTCGGCTGCGGCCGGCGCTTGCGCGTTTTGTGCGAAGGCGGCCCCGCCGCCGGCCACACAGGCGATCAGCGCCGAAGATGTCAACAAACCGGCGCGCAGATGACGATATTTCATGGCTGGGTCCCCTTTAGCCTACTTGGATCGGACGGCAGGATCTGGGAGGGCCCAAGCAGATTCGGCTTTGGCGAAAAAACTGCAAATATTAGGTGCGGCGTATTTTATAACGCTCGAGTTGAACCGCAGCCTCTCCTTACGGAAGACCGCCGTCCACAATCACCCTGAACCCCTTATCCCAAACATTGCGTACCCGACATCTGCGACGTTACGGGATCGTCGCAATCCAGCTAGCCCCCTGAACGGGGGGGCGCCCCCTGGCGGCGCCCGGAGACAGCCGCGTCAGCCGAGGTAGGCCAGCATGTGACCGCGCGATACAGCCTGGGCCCGGCCGTTGACCTTGAGCTTGTGGAACAGGCTCTGGACATGCTCCTTGACCGTGTCCGGGGACAGGCCGAGCAGGGTGGCGATCTCGGGATTGCTCTTGCCGAGGGCGATCCATTCCAGGCACTCGGCTTCGCGATCGGACAACAGCCTGTCGTACCGCCGCGACAGGCGGGGCTCCAGCCGCGCATGGACCTGGTGGCCGAGCAGGAAGACGCGCTGCATCGCCGCCTCCAGCTCTTTGTGGGTGTGGCTATAGGCGCTGTAGAAGTTCAGCGACGCGCCCCGCCCGCGCGGCATGCGGATGCGGAAGCTGATCCCGGTCCGCACCCCCTGCGACAGGCACCACCGCAGCAGCGACAGGTCGCCGGCGGAGAAGCGCCGCTCGCGGGCGATGGAGAGCCCCTTGCCGTCGTTCTCGAACACAATGGGCGTGAAGACGTCGAGCTCGCCCCGTGCAACCATACGGCGCAGAGGATCCTGCCTCAGGCGGTCCAGATAGAGCCTGGTGTATTCGGAGGTGAAACCGTGATCGACGACCTCGAGCGGCATGTCTATCTCGCCGTCGAGCATGTCGACGCCGTACATCAGCCGGTCGAAACCGATCGACCGGACCTGGTCGAGCAGGCCCGCCGCCTCAGACGGCATGGCGGATACAGGAACCATCGACCCCTCTTATCGCGACCAACTCGGCGCGAGCCTCAGCACCAAGCTAATCCTCTAGCGCAGCGTTGACCATATATCATACGTGCAAACTGACGCGGCAGTCCTCTGGCCCGCGGCGCCAGGCTTTTCAGCATATTGCGGAATTCTAGCGCAGGCGTTCTGCACTATGGCCTTCGGGCGCATCCAATTGCGGCGCCGGCGCCGAATCATCCGGACGCGACGCTTGGGGATGGCGTCCCGGAAGGCTTTGCGGCGCCCAGGGTTTCGTCATATAAATTGACGGAGTGTGAGCGGCGATGCGGATAAGTGGGAGATCGCATGATTGAACTGGTCGAGGTCTCGCCGCGCGACGGGCTCCAGAACGAGCCGACCATTCTGTCCACGGACGACAAAACGAGCTTGATCAAGCGCGCCGAGGCGGCGGGCGTGCGGCGGATCGAAGTGGCCAGCTTCGTCAATCCCAGGCTCGTGCCGCAGATGGCCGACGCGGAGGCGGTGATCGCCGCCCTGCCGCCGCGGCCCGGCGTGGTGCGCATCGGCCTCGTACTCAACCTCCGCGGCGCTGAACGCGCGCTTGCGACGGCCATCGACGAGCTCGGCGCGGTCTGCGCGGCGACGGACGCGTTCGGCAAGGCCAACCAGGGCAAGCCGAGCCAGGCCACCGTCGAGGAGACCTGCGCGATCCTGGCCCTGGCCCAGCAGAACGGCCGGCGTGCGCAGGCGACCATCGCCGTGGCCTTCGGCTGTCCGTTCGAGGGCGCGGTGGATCCGGCGCGCGTGGTAGGGATCGCCCGCACCCTCGCCGCCGCCGGCGTGCGCGAGATCGCCATCGCCGACACCATCGGCGTGGCCCGGCCGGCCGAGGTCGCTCGCCTGACCGCCCTGGTCGCGGCGGCGATCAAGCCTCTGCCGGTGCGGGTGCACCTGCACGACACCCGCGGCATGGGCGTGGCCAACGTCATGGCCGCGGCCGAGGCCGGCGCGCACACCATCGACGCCGCCATCGGCGGGACCGGCGGCTGTCCGTTCGCGCCCGGCGCCGCGGGCAATGTGGCCAGCGAGGGCGTGGCCTATGCCCTGGGGCCGGAGGTGGCGGTCGATCTCGACGCCCTGCTGGACGCCGCCTTCTGGCTCAACGAACGACTTGGACGAACGATGGTGTCGCCGCTGATGCGGGCGAAAACCAAGGCGGCGGCTGACGCAGGAGCGGACCGATGATCGTGCTCTACGGCGGGCCGACGCCCAACGCCCGCAAGATCGGCATCGCCCTTTATGAGATGGACCTGCCCTGGCGCCTGGAGCCGATCGACATTCTGGCCGGCGACCAGCTGACGCCGCAGTTCCTGGCGCTGAACCCCAACAACAAGACGCCGGTGATCGTCGACGAGGATGGGCCGCACGGACGCCCGCTAACCCTGTGGGAGACGGGCGCGATCCTGCTCTATCTCGCCGAGAAGACTGGCCGCTTCCTGCCGGCCGACCCGGCCCGGCGCGCCATCTGCTGGCAATGGCTGATGTTCCAGGTGTCCGGGGTCGGGCCGATGTTCGGCCAGGAGGTCCATTTCACCCACTACGCCAAGGACAAGCACCCCTACGCCATCGAACGCTACAGCCGCGAGGTGGATCGGTTGCTCAGGGTGCTGGACAAGCGGCTCGGCGAGGCGACATGGCTGGCCGGCGACGACTATACCATCGCCGACATGGCGACCCTGCCGTACCTGCGGCGGCAGCTGATCGAGAAGGCCGGCGACAATCCGCACATCGAGCGCTGGGCGGCGGCCATGACGGCCCGGCCGGCGGTGCAGGCCGGCCTGCAGGTCGGCGTGGCGCGGCCCGAGGTGATCGAGGGCGGCCTGCAGGGCTTCACCGACGAGCACCGCTCGATCCTCTGGGGCGAACGCCAGCACGCCGCCCGTTGAGCGGACGTGAGAGCTCGGCCTACAGCTTCACCGCGCCATGCATGCGGTCGCCGAACATGTTGGACCACTGGTCGGGCGTCAGTTTCGCCTGCTGTTGCATGTACTTCGCCGGGATGGCGCGTTCGGCGTCGCGGCCGCGGATCACCGCCGGCCGTTCGCTGATCTGCGAGAACCAGCGATGGGTATGGGGGTATTGCGCGATGTCGATGTTCATCACCCCCGCGGCCGATCGGCCCGGCCAGACGGCGATGTCGGCGATCGAGTATTCGTCGCCGGCCAGATACTCCGCCTCACCTAGCCGCCGTTCGAGCACGGCCAGTAGGCGCTGCATTTCCAAGGTGTAGCGCTTGATCGCATAGTCGTAGCGCTCCGGCGCATAGCGCAGGAAGTGCGACGCCTGACCGCCCATCGGGCCGAGCCCCGCCACCTGCCAGGTCAGCCATTGCAGCGCCACGCTGCGCTGGCGCGGATCCTTGGGCAGGAGCCGGCCGGTCTTCTCGGCGATGTACTGCAGGACGGCCCCGGACTCGAACACCGCGTGCGGGCCGCCGCCGAACGGTGGATCGTGATCGACGATCGCCGGCAGCTTGTGGTTCGGGCTGATCCGCCCGAATTCGGCGGTCAGGTGATCGCCCTCGAAGATGTCGTAGTCGATCAGCCGGTAGGGCAGGCCGACCTCCTCCAGGGCGATGGAGATCTTCTGCCCGTTGGGCGTGCCGGTGAAGTGCAGGTCGATCATGGTGCTCAGTCGCCGTAGGCCAGTTTCAGCCCCGGCCTCGGCCAGCGGCAGCGGTAGAGCCTGCCGCTCGAGGAGGCGGTGGCCCAGACGTCGCGGCGATCGGCGCCGCCGAAGCAGAGGTTGGTGATGGCCAGCTCGGGGAAGCGGATCAACTCGGCCGAGCCATCCGGATCGAACACGGTGATCCCGCCCTCGACCAGGGTGCCGACACAGACCTTGCCGCCGGCCTCCACCTTCAGGCTGTCCAGCAACTGGTAGCCGGGCAGGGTGCAGATCAGCCGGCCGTGCAGCCAGGGCGCGGGCGGCGGCTTCAGCATGCCGGGCGCCTCGATCTCGAATTCCCACAGCCGGCCGGTCGGGGTCTCCGCGGCGTACAGCCGGGTCCCGTCGGGCGACAGGCCGACGCCGTTCGGGCCCAGCATCTCGCCCCGCACCTTGACGATGTGGGAGCTGTCCGCCCTGGCGTAGTAGAGCGCGCCGTGGTCGCGCCCGTGGTGGCTGGACTTGCCGTGGTCCGAGAACCAGAAGCCGCCCGCGGTGTCGAACACCAGGTCGTTGGGTCCATGCAGCGGTTCGCCGTCGCAGCCGGTGTAGAGGGTCGTCGCCTGGCCGGTCGCCAGGTCCACGCGCTGGATCGAGCCGCCGGTGTAGCCCGGCGGCTTATGGCCGGGGATCAGGGCGCCCTCGACCTCGTACCACTCGAAGCCGCCGTTGTTGCAGACATAGACCGCGCCGTCCGGGCCGATGGCGGCGCCGTTGGGGCCGCCGCCGAGCTCGGCGATCACGGTGATCGTCCCGTCCGGCGCGACTCGCGACAGGGTCTGGCGCTTGATCTCGACCAGGATGATCGAGCCGTCGGCCATCCAGATCGGTCCTTCGGCGAACTGCAGGCCTTCGGCGACGACGCTGAGGTTTTCCATCGTCGTCCTCAGCGCTGCGGCGGCCGGGCGCCGCCCAGGAAGTCGGCGGCCTTGAAGTTCTCGGGCGCGGCGACCTCGACGATCGGCTCCTCGCGGTTGTCGTACTCCATGCGCAGGGCGCGGTTGATCACCGCGTGCATGTCGTAGAGGCAGGTGATGTAGGTGAACTCGAAGATCTCCTCGTCGCTCCAGAAGCTCTTCAGCTTGTCGAACACCGCCGTCGGCGTTCGCCCGTCCGCCTGCGACAGGCAGTCGGCATAGGCCAGCACGGCGCGCTCCTTGTCGTCGAACACGTCGGACACCTGCCAGTGCGGCACGGCGGCGATCTTCTCGTCGGAGACGCCGAGGCCGCGCAGCGACTTGCAGTGCTGCGAGAACACGAACTGGCTGCCCTTGACCCAGCCCGCGCGGGTCTGGCCGAGTTCGCGCAACACCGGGTCGATCCTGCGGTCCGGATGCCGGTAGACCGCGAAGCCGTCCACCGCGTGCTGGAAGATATCAGGCGACAGGGCGAACACCGTCCACCAGTCCCCGGGCGTGCCGGTGGCCGTGCCGGGCGTCTCCACCGGATCGACCCCCTCGCCGAACAGCCGGTCGTAGTAGCGGGTGATGACCTCGGCCTTGACTTCCGAGCGAGGGACCTGGCGCAGGACGGGCATGGGACGGCTCGCGGTTGAGGGTTAGGCGTATTTGCGGAAATCGGCGACGCGTGCGGAGTCGAAGTATTCGTCCAGGCGGGTGATCTTGCCATCCTTGACCGCGCAGACGATGCAGGCCGGCAGGTGCACGCGTACGCCGTCCTGTACGCGGGTCCCGCGCAGCACGTGCTGCTGCACGAAGCCGCCGGGGAAGACCTCCACGCGGCGGTCGTCGTATAGCCGGTCGACGATGCGGGTGACCATGCCGGCCAGCACCTTCTTGTTGTCCTGCGGGCCCTGGATCAGCTCGTCGGTGTTGTGCCAGATCTCGGCGCCCGGCGCGTAGCAGGCGACCAGGCCGTCGATGTCGCCGGCTTCGACGCAGTCGAAGAACCGCTTGGCGAGGGCCTTGATCTCGTCGGGGCTGGACATGGGCTTGGGCTCCTGTGGGGCGAGGATCAGCGGTCGACCGAGGCGTTCATGCGCCGGGCGTTATTGGCGGCGAGCAGGCTGTCGATGTCGTCGCCGCGGTAGCCGGGATCGGCGGACTCGCCGAAGGCGGCCAGCATCTCGGC
>Ga0302311_10005768_pt1 | contig 12998 bp, 12 predicted proteins | sample III_Palsa_N1_3_FD_200449 | JGI IMG/M metagenome (GOLD analysis project Ga0302311, IMG submission 200449) | Peat permafrost microbial communities from Stordalen Mire near Abisko, Sweden - III_Palsa_N1_3 | ecosystem: Environmental > Terrestrial > Soil > Palsa > Peat permafrost | place: Sweden... | reverse complement strand
TCGATGGGCGCCCAGCCGACCGACCGCGTCGCGCGCTTCTTCGCGCAGGCCGGCTACATCGCCGCCAAGCCCCGCGCCGAGCAGAGCAAGCAGGGTGCGCCCAAGGCCAAGGCCCAGGAGCGCCTGAAGGAGCAGGAGAAGGCCCGTGAGGCCGCCGCCGCTGCCGCTGCTGCCGCCGCCGAAGCGGCTGCCGCTCCGGCCGCCGAAGCCAGCGCCGAGTAATAGCAAGCTCTCATGACCGAGCGTTTGTGTATCGGCGTGGTGGCCGGCGTCCATGGTGTCAGGGGCGCGTTGCGGATCAAGGCGTTCACCGCCGATCCGGCCGACCTGACATCCTATGGGGCGTTGACCACCGAGGCCGGCCAGACATGGCGGTTGAAGGGGGCGAGCGTCGACCCAAAAGGCGTGGTGACCGCGAAAATCGACGGTGTCGAGGATCGCACCCAGGCCGAAGCCTTGAAGGGCACCAAGCTCTATATCGAGCGCGGCGCCCTGCCCGAGGCGGATGAAGACGAGTTTTACATCGCCGACCTGATCGGCCTGCCGGCGGAAACCCCGACCGGCGAGCCGTTGGGGACCATCAAGGCGGTGTATAATTTCGGTGCCGGCGACGTCGTCGAGGTGGGCGGAGAGCAGGGAGAGATCCTGGTTCCCTTCACCCTCAAGGCGGTGCCGGTGGTGGATGTCAAGGCCAGGCGCGTCGTGATCGACCCGCCGGAATTGACGGAAGCCGAGGAAGACGAGGATCAAGGTCCGCATGGAGACTGATCGGAAACCAGTTTGGACAGCCACCGTGCTGACCCTGTTTCCCGAGATGTTTCCCGGTCCGCTCGGCCAGTCGCTGGCCGGGAGGGGCTTGGCCGAAGGGATCTGGGCGTTGGGTGCGGTCGATATTCGCGGGTTCGCCCGCGACAAGCACCGCTCCGTCGACGACACCCCTTTTGGCGGCGGCGCCGGGATGGTGATGAGGCCTGACGTCGTGGACGCGGCCATCACCGGATCGCGAGGCCCCGGGCCCTTGATCTATTTTACGCCGCGCGGGCGTCTGCTGACCCAGACGCGCGTGCGGGAGCTGGCGGCGGAGCCGGGGGCGACCCTGCTGTGCGGCCGGTTCGAAGGCGTCGATCAGCGCGTGCTGGACGCGCACGATGCCGAGGAGATCAGCCTCGGCGATTTCGTGCTGTCGGGCGGCGAGACGGCGGCGCTGATGTTGATGGATGCCGTCGTGCGGCTCCTGCCCGGTGTGACCGGGAACCAGGAGTCGCTCGAGGATGAGAGTTTCGAACGGGGATTGCTGGAATATCCCCATTTTACGCGGCCCAAAGAGTGGCAGGGCCGATCGGTGCCGGATGTATTGCTGTCCGGTCACCATGAGAATGTGAGGTTGTGGCGCCAGCGCCAGGCCGAGGACGTAACCAGGCGGAGGCGCCCTGATCTTTGGGATGCCTACGCTGCCAAAGTTGATGGAAAGAAGGGTTAAATCATGACGAACATCATTCAGTCGCTGGAGCAGGAGCAGATTGCCAAGCTCGTCGCCAGCAAGGCGATCCCGGACTTCGCCCCGGGCGACACCGTCAAGGTCAATGTCAAGGTGATCGAAGGCACCCGCGAGCGTCTGCAGGCTTACGAGGGCGTCGTCATCGCCCGTCGCAATGCCGGCCTGAACAGCTCGTTCACCGTGCGCAAGATCTCCTACGGCGAAGGTGTCGAGCGTATCTTCCCGCTCTACTCCCCGAACGTGGCCGAGATCGAAGTCATCCGTCGTGGTGACGTCCGTCGCGCCAAGCTCTATTATCTGCGTGATCGTCGCGGCAAGTCGGCCCGTATCGCCGAGCAGACCACCGGCTACTCGGCCAAACTGGCCGCCGCCGAGCGCGACGCGGCCGCCGCCGAAAAGAAGGCCGGCAAGGACAACGCATAAGGATTGGTCAGGTAAATGGGCACAAAAGCGCGGACGTTATTCGACAAGATCTGGGACGCTCATCTGGTTGATCGACAGGAGGACGGCACTTGCCTCCTCTATATCGACCGCCACCTCGTTCACGAGGTAACGAGCCCTCAGGCATTCGAAGGACTCCGCGCCGCCGGCCGCAAGGTCCGGCATCCGGAAGCGACCCTCGCGGTCGCCGACCATAATGTGCCCACCACCGACCGTTCGAAGGGCATCGACGACGAGGAGAGCCGCGTTCAGGTCCAGACCCTGGAAAAGAACGCGGCCGATTTCGGCGTCGATTATTTCCGCATGGACGATGTCCGCCAGGGCGTCGTGCATATCGTCGGGCCCGAGCAGGGCTTCACCCTGCCCGGCACGACGATCGTCTGCGGCGATTCGCATACCTCGACGCATGGCGCCTTCGGCTCGCTGGCCTTCGGCATCGGCACCTCCGAGGTCGAACATGTGCTGGCGACCCAGACCCTGGTCCAGCGTCCGGCCAAGAACATGCTGGTCCGCGTCGACGGCGCGTTGCCAGCCGGCGTCACCGCCAAGGATCTGGCGCTGGCCATTATCGGCAAGCTCGGCACCGCCGGCGGCACCGGCCATGTCATCGAATATGCCGGTGACGCGGTTCGCGCCCTCTCGATGGAAGGGCGCATGACGCTCTGCAACATGACCATCGAGGCCGGCGCCCGCGCCGGACTGGTCGCCCCCGACGAGACCACCTTCGCCTATATCCAGGGCCGTCCGATGGCGCCCAAGGGAACGGCCTGGGAAACCGCACTCTCCTACTGGAAGACGCTGACCACCGAGGACGGCGCCCATTTCGACACCACCATCGTCATCGACGCCGCCGCTCTGGTGCCGATGGTGACCTGGGGCACCAGCCCCGAGGACGTGCTGCCGATCACCGCCGTGGTGCCCGATCCGGCCGACATCCAGGATCCCGGCAAGCGCGCCGCGGTCGAGCGGTCGTTGGCCTATATGGGCCTCAAGCCCGGTGAGAAGCTGGCCGAAATCCCGGTCGACACCGTCTTCATCGGCTCCTGCACCAATGGCCGCATCGAGGATTTCCGCGCCGCCGCCGCAGTGCTGAAAGGCCGCAAGCTGGCCAAGGGCGTGCGTCTTCTGGCCGTGCCGGGGTCGGGCCTGGTCAAGGAGCAGGCCGAGGCCGAGGGTCTCGACGAGATCTTCCGCGAAGCCGGCGCCGAATGGCGCGAACCGGGCTGCTCGATGTGCTTGGCGATGAATGCCGACAAGCTCAAGGAAGGCGAACGCTCCGCCTCGACCTCGAACCGCAATTTCGAGGGCCGCCAGGGCCGCGGCGGGCGTACCCATCTGGTCAGCCCGGCGATGGCCGCCGCCGCAGCCATCACCGGTCACCTGACCGACGTCCGTTCGCTGTAAGGAGAGCTGGCCATGGATAAATTCACGACCCTGACCGGCGTCGCGGCCCCGCTGCCGCTGATCAATATCGATACCGATATGATCATCCCGAAGCAATTCCTGAAGACCATCAAACGCACGGGCCTTGGCAAGAACCTGTTCGACGAGATGCGCTACACCAAGGACGGCGCCGAGATCCCGGACTTCGTCTTGAACCAGCCGGCCTATCGCCGCGCCCAGATCCTGGTGGCCGGCGCCAATTTCGGCTGCGGCAGCTCGCGCGAACACGCGCCGTGGGCGCTGGCCGATTTCGGCATCCACTGCGTCATCGCCGCCAGCTTCGCGGATATTTTTTATAACAACAGCTTCAAGAACGGCATTCTGCCGATCATCCTACCCCAAGCGCTGGTCGATCTCCTGATGGAAGACGCCAAGAAGGGCTCCAACGCCGTTCTCACCGTCGACCTCGAGAGCCAGACCATTTCCCGCCCCGACGGCCAGAAGATCGCCTTCGACGTCGAGCCCTTCCGCAAGCATTGCCTGCTGAACGGCCTCGACGATATCGGCCTGACCCTGCAGAAGCAGAGCAAGATCGACAGCTTTGAATCCAATCGCAAGCTGTCTCAGCCCTGGCTGTAATTCTTATCTGTGTCCATCTGTGTTCATCTGTGGATCGAAAGTTGTTTATCCACAGATGAACACAGATAAACACAGATGAATTTCTTTCCTCTTCCTCCTCGGAGACCTTTGATATGACCGCGAAGTCCCTGCTCATCCTCGCCGGCGACGGCATCGGCCCCGAAGTGATGGAACAGGTGAAGCGGGTCATTACCTGGTTCAACGCCAAGGGCCGCGTCTCCTTCACGGTCGAGGAAGGCCTGGTCGGCGGCTGTTCCTACGACGCGCACGGTACCCCGCTCACCGACGAGACCATGGCCCGCGCGATGAACGCCGATGCCGTGCTGCTGGGCGCGGTCGGCGGTCCGAAGTGGGACAATCTGCCCTTCGCTTCCAAGCCCGAACGCGGTTTGTTGCGCTTGCGTAAGGATATGGAGCTGTTCGCCAATCTGCGCCCCGCCTTCGTGTTCGACGCGCTGGCCGAGGCCTCGAGCCTGAAGACCGAGCTGGTCCGCGGCCTCGACATCATGATCGTGCGCGAGCTCACCGGCGGCGTCTATTTCGGCGAACCGCGCGGCATCGAGACCCTGCCCAACGGCGAGCGCCGCGGCGTCAACACCCAGGTCTACACCACCTCGGAAATCGTCCGCATCGCCGAGGTCGCCTTCGAGCTGGCCGCCAAGCGCAACAAGAAGCTGCATTCGGTCGAGAAGGCCAATGTGATGGAATCCGGCGTGCTGTGGCGCGAGGAAGTGACCAAGCTGGGTGCGGCCAAGCATCCGGGCATCAAGCTCGAGCATATGTATGCCGACAATTGCGCGATGCAGCTGGTGCGCACGCCCAAGCAGTTCGACGTGATCGTCACCGACAATCTGTTCGGCGACATCCTGTCCGACTGCGCCGCCATGCTGACCGGTAGCTTGGGTATGCTGCCCTCCGCCTCGCTCGGCGCCGCCGATGCCAGCGGCAAACGCCGCGCGCTCTACGAGCCGGTGCATGGCTCGGCCCCCGACATCACCGGCCAGGGCATCGCCAATCCGCTGGCCTGCCTGCTGTCCTTCGCCATGTGCCTGCGCTATTCCTTCGACTACGCCACCGAAGCGGACCAGCTGGATGCCGCCATCCAGAGCGTGCTGGATTCCGGCAAGCGGACCGCCGACATCCTGCAGCCCGGCGCCGAGAAGGTTTCGACCTCGGGCATGGGCGACGCGGTCCTTGCGGCGCTCGGTGCGTAAAGCCGCGGCGCCCGCCGCCCTTCTTGGGGCGGCATTGTTAAGCGCCGCCGCCGCCCTCCTCTGCGTCACCCCGGCCCTGGCCGCGGTGGAGCGGATCGACATTCTCGAACGCGTTCCCTTCGCCGAGGGCGAGTCCTTCGGCGAGGTGGGTCCGTACGAGAAGATCCGAGGCATCGCGCATTACGCGCTTGATCCGACGCTGCCAGCCAACCAGACCATCGCCGATCTGAAACTGGCCCCGCGCGATTCGCGGGGGAAAGTGGTGTTCGACAGCGAATTCATCCTGCTGCGGCCGGTCGGCACCGAGCCCTCGACGCTGCTCTACGACGTCAATAATCGCGGCGGCATCGCCATTCTCGGCCAGATCGACGGCAAGTCGCCGGCCAACAACGACCCGACCACCAAGGCCGATGCCGGCGACGGTTTCCTGATGCGGCACGGCTTCTCGCTGCTGTTCTCGGCCTGGACCTGGGACGTGGCGCCCAAACCGCCGGGGGTCAAGCCGCTGGTCTTCACGCCGCCGGTGGCGCGGATGCCCGACGGCAGCCCGATCCGGGGCAAGGTCGCCAATGAATTCACCGTCTCCTCGATGATGGAAACGACGACTTACGCCGGCATCAATGGCCTGACCTACGAGCCGATCATCGTCGACGATCCCGACGCCGTGCTGACCAGGCGCGAGCATCCCGACGATGCCCGCCAGACGATCCCGCGCGAGGATTGGTCCTTCATCGGGCCGGAGCAATCGGGCGGACCGGGGCGCATCCTCCTCAAGGGCAGCTTCCATCCCGGCTGGCTCTATGAAGTCTCCTACGAGACCGAGGATCCCAAGGTGACCGGCGCCGGCATGGCCGGGATCCGCGATCTTTTGGCCTGGTTCCGCGACCATCCGTTCGAAGGCCATCAGAGTCCTCGCCGCACCCTGATCTTCGGCATCAGCCAGTCGGGCCGGCTGATCGGCCGCATGATCCATGGCGGCCTCGATGTCGATGAGACCGGCCGCCTGGCCTTCGACGGCGCCTATATGCATGTGCCGGGCGGCGGCGGTTCCGCCGGGTTCAACGGGCGCTTCGTGCAGCCGACCCGCCATCCCTCGATGCTGGAAGAGCACGACTACCCGGCCGACAAATTCCCCTTTACCACCGCGCCGACCACCGATCCCTGGACCGGAATAACCGCCTCGACCTTCGACAATGCGCGCGACGCACAGGGCCATCTGCCCAAGCTGTTCGTGGTCAATACCTCGACCGAATTCTGGAACCGCGACGCCTCACTGGTCGGCACCACGCCGGACGGCACAGCCGACGTCGCCCCGGCGCCCGAGGCCCGGCTTTACGCCCTGTCCGGCGCCCAGCATTACCGCGGTCGCAGCAAGACCCGCGCCCCTTACGTCAATTGCGTCTCGACTACCGATCACTATCTGGCGATGCGCGCCTTGATCCTGGCGCTCGATAACTGGACCGCCGGCCAAGCGCCGCCGCCCAGCGCCTTCCCCGCCATCGCCGATCATGGACTGATCAGCGTGGCGGCCTACGACAAGGCCTTCCCGCAAAATATCGGCGTGACGCCGCCGACCGACAATCTGCACACCAGACCCTTCGTCACCCTGGTGCCGGCGCCCGATCCCGACGGCAGCGACAAGGGCGGCGTACGGATGATCGATCTCGAGGCGCCGCTCGGCACCCATACCGGCTGGAACCAGCGCGCGCCGGAAACCGGCTTTGCCTGGGCCACCGCCCGCTTCGACGGCAGCTTCGTGCCCTTCGCCCGCACCAAGGCGGAACGCAAGGCGGCCAAGGATCCGCGCCCCAGCCTGGAAGAGCGCTATCACAGCCGCGACGGCTATGTCCGCAAGGTCGAAGCCGCCGCCGACCGCCAGATCGCCGCCGGCTTCCTGCTGCCCGAGGATCGCGCCCGCGCCATTTCAGAAGTGACCGGCCTCTATGACCGCATCATGGCGCACGATCCCAAGGATCAGAGCTGCGAGTATCTTTACGAAGCTCAGTGAAGCTTCAATTTGGGCCGTACCACGCGGTTGACCGTGCCGACCAGGATCAGCGCCAGGCCCTTCAGCCAGCCATGAATGGCCAGCAGATGCATGCGATAGAGCGACTGATAGATCATGCGGGCCATGAAGCCCTCCACCGCCATCTGCCCGCCCACCAGATTGCCCATCAGATTGCCGAGCGTCGAATAGCGGCTAAGCGACACCAATGAACCGCGGTCGCGATAAACGAAATCCACCAGGGGTTCGCCGGCCATCAGATGGGCGAGATTGTCGGCCACCGTCACCGCCATCTGCGAGGCGGCCTGCGCGCGCGGCGGGATCGGCCGCTCCTGGCCGGGCAGTTTCAGGAAACAGCAATCACCCATCGCGAAGATGCGGTCGTCGACCGTGGTCTGCAGGGTCGGGCGCACCACCAACTGATTGCCGCGCGACGTCTCCAACCCGCTGATCCCGGCCAGCATGTCCGCGCCCTTGACCCCGGCCGCCCAGACGATGATGTCGGCGCCGATCCTCTCGCCGGTGGCGGTGACCACCGCATTGGCCTCGATGCCCGCGACCTTCGTGTCGGCGCGCACCAGCACCCCCAGCTTGCCGAGCTCGAAGGTGGCCGACTCCGCCAGCCGCTCACGCAGCGCCGGCAGGATGCGCGGCGCCGCTTCGATCAGGATCACCTTGAGGCTGGTTTCGTCGAACACTTCGAGGCCATAAAAGCCCAATCCCGCCGCCGCGTTGTAGAGCTCGGCGGCCAGCTCGACTCCGGTGGCACCGGCGCCAATGATGGCGACACGCACCTGCTGCGGCCGGTCGGGCTCGGCGATCATGCCGCGCGACACGCGAAGACAGTGATTGAGCAGCCGGTTGCGGAAACGGTCGGCGTCGTGGCGGCTGTCGAGCATCATGCAGTGCGCCTGCGCGCCGGGCGTGCCGAAATCGTTGGTGATCGAGCCGACCGCGATCACCAGATAATCGTAGCGGATGCGATGCTGCTCGATCAGGACCGTCCCGTCGTCATCCTTGAGCGGCGCGATGATCACCTCGCGCTTTTCGCGATCCACGCCCTCGAACGTGCCGTAGAAGAAACGGTAGCCCCAGCGCGCGCAATGTTCGCGATAGCCCACTTCATCCAGATTGGCGTCAAGCGAGCCCGCCGCCACTTCGTGCAGCAAAGGCTTCCAGATATGGGTGCGGTTGCGATCGACCAGAATGATGTCGTGGTTTCGCCGCCCATACCTGGCGCCCAGCCGCTTGACGAGCTCCAACCCCCCGGCGCCGCCGCCGACGATGACGATCTGAGTTTTCTTTTTCCGCTCCGTCATGGCCTTACTCCGACACACCCTTGCGTTTACGACCTCCGTCGGGTAATTCTCTTGCCCGACGGAGAATGGAATGATGTTCGCGCGCTCCCTGCCGACCTTCCCAAGCCCGCGTACCTTGTGCGCGGCATTGTCCGTCATTACCTTCTCGAAAACCACCGTCACGACCACTATCACCAAGACTAAGGGCGGCTGACGCGCGGGCATTTGGGAACAGAACTGGTTCAACCAAACGGCCCGCGGGAAACCGGCGGGCCGTTTGCTTGAGGGCCCGCAGATCGAGCCGAACACAGAGGAAGAAAAAGACATGGGTTACAAAGTTGCGGTGATCGGTGCGACCGGAAATGTCGGCCGTGAGATCCTCCAGACGCTGCATGAGCGTCAATTCCCGGTCGACGAGCTGATTCCGCTGGCCTCCGAACGGTCGGTCGGGCGAGAAGTTTCGTTCGGCGATGACGAGATCCTCAAGGTGCGCGACCTCGCCACCTTCGATTTCAAGGGCGTCGATATCGCCCTGTCCTCGCCCGGCGCCAAGATCTCGGCCGTGCACAGCCCGCGCGCCGCAGCGGCTGGCTGCGTGGTGATCGACAATACCTCGCATTTCCGCATGGATCCCGACGTGCCGCTGGTGGTGCCGGAAGTAAATCCGCAAGCCATCGCCGGCTACAAGAAGCGCAACATCATCGCCAACCCGAACTGCTCGACCATCCAGATGGTGGTGGCGCTGAAGCCGCTGCACGACATTGCGAAAATCAAGCGCGTGGTGGTCTCGACCTATCAATCCGTGTCGGGCGCCGGCAAGGAGGCGATGGACGAGCTGTTCAACCAGACCCGCGCCATCTTCGTCAACGACCCGGTCAAGCCCGATATCTTCACCAAGCAGATAGCCTTCAACGTGATCCCGCATATCGACATGTTCATGGATGACGGCTCGACCAAGGAAGAGTGGAAGATGGCGGTCGAGACCCGCAAGATCCTCGATCCCAATATCCCGGTGCAGGCCACCTGCGTGCGCGTGCCGGTCTTCGTCGGCCATGGCGAGGCCATCACCGTCGAGTTCGAGAGCGCGATCACCGAGGCCAAGGCCCGTGATGCGCTGAAGAAGGCACCCGGAATCATCGTCATCGATCACCGCGCCAATGAAGGCTATGTCACTCCGATCGAATCGGCCGGCGAGGACGCGGTCTATGTCAGCCGCCTGCGCAAGGATCCGACCGTGCCGCACGGCCTGTCCTTCTGGTGCGTGTCCGACAATCTCAGGAAGGGCGCGGCCCTCAACGCGGTGCAGATCGCCGAGGTGCTGGCGCAGGATTACCTCGGGAAGTAAGCGTCCTACTCAGCGATAAATTTCCAGCCGAGCGACGCTAGGATGAAGATCCCCGTCACCGTCAGCAGAACCGCTGAAATGCGGTTGAGCAGGGTGAGGATCTTCGGGGAAAAGCGGGAGCGAACGGCTCCCGCCGCTCCCGACAAAATAAGCCACCAGGCGGTAGATCCCGAAAATACCCCCATCACCAGCCAGGTGGCGGAATCGGCGTCGCGCAAGCCCCGGGCGCCGACCGCGGCGACCACCGGAATGGCGGCCAGGATGGTGGCCGGATTGCTGATCGCCAGCATGAAGGATGCGAAGAAGTCCTTGATCAGCGTGCTGCCGGTCGCCTCCTCCTCCTCGACACTCGGCTTTTGCCCGTAGCCGCGCAATCCCACGAAAATCAGAAAGCTGCCGCCCACTATCCTGATGATGACCTGGTGGGTGAGCAGAAAGGAGGAGACCACGGTCAGTCCCAGTCCCGCCACGGCGCCGAAGATGGTGTCGGCGATAGCCGCGCCCAGGCCGGCGCAAAAGGCCGCCAACCGGCCATTGACCAGAGCTCGCTTGATGCACAATACGCCGACCGGACCCACCGGAGCGGCCAGAGCGAAACCGATGACCATCCCGCGCAGGAACAGGAAATTTTGCGTCATGGCTCCTTGATAGGGTCAGCCCAGGTCCGACGCCAGCATTTTGTTCTGGAGCCGCCAGGGAAGGGTCACGGCTGTAACAACCACAGCACCCAGGTGGCGGCCGCCAGCGCCGGACCGAAGGGAATGGCTTCCGCCGTCGACGTCTTGCGCAGCCAGCGTCGCAGCAGAACGGCGGCGATGCCGAACAGAGCGGCGATGAGGATCATCGAAGGCATGGCTTCCCAGCCGATCCAGGCACCCGCCGCCGCCGCCAGTTTGACGTCGCCCCAGCCCAACCCGTCCTGGCCACGCCAGCGCCGATAGATCACTGCGGGGCCGGCCAGCAGGCCGGCACCGACCGTCGCGCCGATCAGCGACTCCTGCCAGGTGAGAGCGCTGACCAGCACGCCCGCCGCGGCCAGAGGCAGGGTCAGCAGATCGGGCAAGATGCCGTCCTGCCAATCGATCAGCGACAGCACCAGCAAAACCCAGCCCAACACCAGACCCGACCAGATCCGGTCGGGCGCGAAGGCCAGCACCATCGCGGCGACCGGCAGCGCGCCGATGGCGACGCGCAAGGGCGGCACCGGGGTCGGGGCGAACGCGAAGAATCTCATCCCGGCTCCTTCGGGCTCCAAGTCAGGATGCGATAGGGCAGAACGCCCTGGCCGGTCAAGCGCATATCGGCGTCGAAGCGATACCGTCCGGCTAGGTTCGGTGTTATGGTGACGGCCGCTAAAAGGAGACCCCATGACCGCGCCCGTTCGCCCGCGTCGTTCCGTTCTCTATATGCCGGGATCCAACCCGCGCGCACTCGATAAGGCCCGCACCCTGCCCGCCGACGGGCTGATCTTCGATCTCGAGGATGCGGTCGCCCCCGATTCCAAGGAGGCGGCCCGCACCCTGGTGCTCGCCGCCCTAGAGCAGGGCGGCTATGGCGGGCGGGAGATTCTGCTGCGCGTCAACGGCCCATCCACCGCCTGGGCCAAGGACGATCTGATCGCCGCCGCCCGCAGTGGCGCGCACGGGGTGCTGCTGCCGAAAGTGGAGAGCGCCGCCCAGGTGGGCGAAGCCGAAGCCATTCTGAAAAACTCCGGCGCTCCCGACAGCCAGGCGATCTGGTGCATGATGGAAACGCCGAAAGGCATCCTGCGCGCCGAAGAGATCGCCGGCAGCTCATCTCGACTCGGCGGGCTGGTGATGGGCACCTCTGATCTGGCCAAGGATCTGCATGCCGCCCACACCAGGATGCGCCTGCCTATGCTGGTCTCGCTGGGCCAATGCCTGCTGGCGGCGCGCGCCTATGACCTTGCGATCCTCGATGGCGTCCATCTCGATCTCGATGACGAGGAAGGCTTCGCCGACTCCTGCCGCCAAGGGCTCGAGCTGGGTTTCGACGGCAAGACGCTGATTCATCCCAAGACCATCGACGCGGCCAACCGGATCTTCGCGCCCGCCGAAACCGAACTGGCCTGGGCCGGCAAGATCATCGCCGCCTTCAAGGAGGCGCGCGCCAAGGGCGCCGGCGTGGTGGTCGTGGATGGCAAGCTCGTCGAACAGCTTCATGTCGATATGGCCGAGCGCACCGTCGCCCTGGCCGCGCGGATCACCGCTCTGGAGAAGGGCGAGGCCTGATGACCAAGACTAATCCCGGCAATTTTTTCGAGGATTTCCGCCTCGGTTTCGAGATCCGCCATGCCACGCCGCGCACCGTCGCGCAAGGCGACATCGCGCTTTATACCGCGCTCTATGGCGGCCGCTTCGCCCTGACCAGCTCGGCCGAGTTCGCCGCCGCCTGCGGCATGAAGCCCCAGCCAGTGGACGATCTGCTGGTGTTCCATCTGGTGTTCGGCAAGAGCGTGCCCGACATCTCGGTCAATGCGGTGGCCAATCTCGGCTATGCCGAGGGCCGCTTCGGCGCCCCTGTCCATGCCGGCGACACGCTGTACGCCATTTCCAAGGTGATCGGGCTCAAGGAAAACGCCAACCGCCAGACCGGCATCGTCTATGTGCGCACCAGCGGCTATAACCAGCAGGGCGAGACGGTGCTGGAATTCGTCCGCTGGGTCATGGTGAAAAAGCGCGACCCGGCCGCCGAGATCGGACCCGCCGTGGTGCCCGAGACGGCCCCCTTCGTGCCCCCCGCCCGGCTGATCTTCGACGGCCTCAATTTCAGCCATTACGACCCGGTATTGGCCGGCTCGCCGCATTTCTGGGAGGATTATTCCCGCGGCGAGCGCATCGACCATGTGGACGGCATGACCATCGAGGAGGCCGAGCACATGCTGGCCACCCGCCTCTATCAGAACACCGCCAAGGTCCATTTCAATCAGCATGCCGAGGGCTCGGGCCGCTTCGGCCGCCGACTGGTCTATGGCGGGCACATTATCAGCCTGACGCGGGCGCTGTCCTTCAACGGCCTCGGCAACGCGGTCAAGATCGCCGCCATCAATGGCGGCCGCCATGTCGCCCCCTGCTTCGCCGGCGACACCATCTACGCCTGGTCGCGCATCGAGGAAAAGTGGGAGATCGAAGGCCGGCCCGACGTCGGCGCGATA
>Ga0302311_10005765_pt1 | contig 13000 bp, 10 predicted proteins | sample III_Palsa_N1_3_FD_200449 | JGI IMG/M metagenome (GOLD analysis project Ga0302311, IMG submission 200449) | Peat permafrost microbial communities from Stordalen Mire near Abisko, Sweden - III_Palsa_N1_3 | ecosystem: Environmental > Terrestrial > Soil > Palsa > Peat permafrost | place: Sweden... | reverse complement strand
CGTAGGCGTAGCGTCCGCCCTCGTCGCTGTGATTGCAGATGTGATGCGCGTCGAAGGCGTCCATGAAGCCGTAGGGGCCGTAGTCCAGGGTCAGGCCGAGCACGGAGAAATTGTCGGTGTTCATCACGCCGTGGCAGAAACCCACCGCCTGCCATTGCGCCATCAGGCGGGCGGTGCGCTCGACTACTTCAGTCAGCCAGGCCTGGTAGCGGTCGGCACGCCCGGCGAACTGCGGGAAGTGCTCGCCGATGACATGGTCGGCCAGTGGACCCAGCTCGTCGTGTCGGTCCTGGTAGTAGAAATACTCGAAGTGGCCGAAGCGGACGAAGCCCGGCGCGGCGCGGCACACCACCGCGGCGGTTTCGATGGTTTCGCGTACCACGTCCTGCGGCGACCCGACCAGGCTCAGCGCGCGCGTGGTGGGGATGCCGAGCGCATGCATCGCCTCCGAAGCCAGATATTCGCGGATCGACGAGCGCAGCACGGCGCGGCCGTCGGCGAAGCGCGACCATGGCGTCTGGCCGCCGCCCTTGAGTTGCAGTTCCCAGCGGCCGCCGTCGCGGCCCTGCAGTTCGGCGATCAGGTGGGCGCGGCCGTCGCCGAGCCGCGGCACGAAGCTGCCGAACTGGTGGCCGGCATAGACCGAGCTGACCGAGGCATAGCCGGGCCAGGGCTGGTTGCCGGCCATGATGGCGGTGAACGCGGCTTGCCCGGCGGCGGCGTCCAGGCCGATCTGCTGCGCCAGCGCGGTGTTCAAGTGCAGCAGGCGCGGTTCCGGCAGGGGTGTGGTGGGGACCTGCGGCGCATAGCTGTCGCCCAGTGCGGCATAGCGCCGGGTCACCGGCAGCAAGTCCACCGCGGGAGCAAATAACATGGCTTCGAACGCACTCACGGCTTGTGTTGCTCCGCATCCGGATCGGAGCCCACGATGAGCCGTGCGCCGCGGCTGAAAGTGAGGTAGTCGAACATCCATTGCAGCGCCACCAGTACGCGGTTGCGCGCGCCGATCAGGAAGTAGATATGCGCCACGCCCCACAGCAGCCAGGCGATGAAGCCTTTCATGCGCAGCCAGCCGAAGTCGATCACCGCGAGGTTGCGGCCGATGGTGGCGAGGTTGCCGAAGTGCTGGTAGTGGAACGGCTTGGGCCTGGACTTGCCGCCGACAGCGGCGCGGATCAGTTTGGCGACATAGGCGCCCGCCTGCTTCGCCGCCGGAGCGATGCCGGGGATGGGCTTGCCGTCCTGCAAGACCAACGCGGTGTCGCCGATGACGAAGATGTTGTCATGTTCCGGCGCCGACAGGTCCGGCCGCACCTGTACGCGGCCGGCACGGTCGGCCGGCGCATTGAGCCAGCGCGCGGCCGGGGAGGCGGCCACACCGGCCGCCCACAGGATGGTGGCGGCTTCCAGGCGTTCGCCGGAGGCGGTGACGCCGGCCGCATCGCATTCCATCACCTGCTTGCCGAGCCAGACTTCCACGCCCATGCGTTCCAGCGCTTTCCTGGCGTACTCCGACAGGTCCGGCGGAAAGGCGCCGAGCACGCGCGGCGCGCCTTCGATCAGCACGATGCGCGCGTCGCGCGGATCGATGGCGCGGAAATCCGAGGCCAGGGCTTTCTTCGACAGCTCGGCGATGGCGCCGGCCAGTTCCACCCCGGTGGGGCCGGCGCCGATGATGGCGAAGGTCATCAGGCGGCGGCGTTCGGCCGGCTCCGTGGCATTTTCGGCGTGCTCGAAGGCCAGCAGGATGCGGCGGCGGATCAGGGTGGCGTCGTCGACGCGCTTCAGACCGGGGGCGATGGGCGCCCAGCGTTCGTTGCCGAAATAATTGTGGGTGGCGCCGGTGGCCAGGATCAGCCAGTCATAGGGCAGTTGCCGGCCGTCGCCGAGCCGCACCTCGCGTCGCGCGGTATCGATGCCGTTGACCTCGCCCAGCAGCACCCGCGCATTGGCCTGGCGGCTGAGGATGCCGCGTACCGGCCAGGCCACGTCGGATGGATTGAGGGCGGCGGTGGCCACCTGGTACAGCAGGGGCTGGAACAGGTGAAAATTGCGGCGGTCGACCACGGTGACATCGACCGGAGCCCCGGCCAGCGCGCGCGCGGCGCTGAGCCCGCCGAAGCCGGCGCCGACAATCAGCACCTGCGGCCTGGAAAAGGATTGCGGCATGGGGAGTGAGTGGGGGCGGGAGAGATGGATTGCAATTGTGAAGTGTGCCGCAAAGCCGTTATCCCTGCTTCCGTGTCAACATTGCTCTTCAGTCCCGCTCACGCGCAAAATCCGAATCAATAGAACGACTTTGAGTGGACTAGGGCATCATGGACCAAGCCAGGCAGGATCAACTCGACGCGGCCGTGCTGCGCCGCTTGCTGGAGCATCTGGACAGCCGCAAGGACGTGCAGAATATCGACCTGATGAATCTGGCCGGTTTTTGCCGCAACTGCCTGTCGAAGTGGTACGCGCAGGCGGCGCGCGAGGCCGGCGCGGAGGTGAGCGACGAGGCGGCGCGCGAGCGCGTCTACGGCATGCCTTATGGCGAGTGGAAGAAGCTGTACCAGCGGGAAGCGAGCGCCGAACAGAAGGCGGCAGGGACATGAGCCGGCGGCGTAGCCGCCGACCGATGCCCCTCTCCCGCGTAGTGGGAGAGGGGAGGGCCGATTGCGGAGCAATTGGCGGGGTGAGGGAAGCCCCGGTTCAACTTCCGTGCGCAGCCTCGTCGCGGGTACGGGGCTTTGATAAAAACGGCAAGGCCTGATTCACTGCGGCAACGGGTCAACAACAGGTGGGGGTAAAGATGCGCGGTTATGCCATGTGGGGCTTGTTGTTGCTGGCGCTGCCGGCCTGGGCCGATCCGGCGGTGGACAAAGTTATGCAATGCATGCGCGCCAATGTGCCGCCGACCTTGCGCATCCAGCAGATCGAGTTGCAGGCGACCGACCGCGCCGGCGCCAGCCGCACCATGAAGGGCAAGCTCTACGCCATGCGCGACAAGGGGCTGCTGCGCGCGACGGTGCATATCGCCGAGCCGACCGATCTGGCCGGGGCCTCCTATCTCGTGCGCGAGACTGCCGAGTCCGACCACGCCGACGAGATGTATATGTACCTGCCGGCGGTGGCCCGGGTGCGGCGCATCACCGGAGCCAGCGCCGACGGCTCCTTTCTCGGCACCGACTTCAGCTACAACGACGTGAAGCAGATCGAGAACGCTTTCGACGACTCCGACGGCACGCTGGAGAAGCCCGGGGTGATCGAGCAGCATCCGGTCTACGTCATCGCCTTCAAGCCCAAGGCGGACCAGTCCTCGCGCTACAGCCTGCTGCGCGCCTGGGTCGACCAGAAAACCTGCGTCGCCGTGAAAGTGGACTTTCTCGAAGGCGATACGCCGCGCAAGGAGTTGAGCGCGCCGGTTTCGGCCCTGCAGCAGTCGGGCAACTACTGGTACCTGTCGCAGGCGCTGATGCAGGATCTCAAGGACCACACCAGCACGCAATTGCGCGTGGTCGGGGTGAGCAGCGGCGCCGATCTTGCAACCCGCTATTTCGATCCGCATTCATTTTATCTGGGGAACTAAACGGCAGCTCAACGGGCAGGGGGGAGTATGAAGCGCTGGGGGACGCTGCTCGGGCTGGCGCTGTGCATGGCCGTGCCGGCCCAGGCCGACGAGGCCTTGCAGAAGGTGTTCGACTGCATGCAGGCCAATCTGCCGCCGACGCTACGGGTGCAGCGCATCGAGCTGGAAAACACCGATCGCAACGGTTCCTCGCGTACCCTGAGCGGAAAGCTTTATGCGATGCGCGAGAAAAGCGGCGGCGCGGAGCTGCTGCGCGCCACGCTGCGCATCGACGCCCCGGATTATCTGGCCGGCGCTTCCTACCTGGTGCGCGAGAGCAAGCCGGGCACGGAAGACGAGATGTATGTGTTCCTGCCCTCGGTCAACCGCGTGCGCCGCGTGGTCGGCGACGCCGGCTACGATTCCCTGCTCGGCACCAATTTCAGCTATGTCGATTTCAAGCAGATCGAAAGCGGCTTCGGCGGCGCCGCGGGGACGCTGGAGGCGCCGCAGCAGATCGAGCAGCGGCCGGTCTACGTCGTCTCGTTCAAGGCCGAGGCGGCGGCGGCCGGCGGCTACAGCGCCGTCCGCAGCTGGGTCGACCAGAAGAGCTGCGTTGTGCTGAAAGCGGATTTCTACGATGGCGCCGCGGTGCGCAAGGAATTCAGCGCGCCGGCCGCAGCCCTGCGGCAATCCGGCCCTTACTGGTATCTGGCGCAGGCGCAGATGCATGATCTGCACGACGGCACCACCACGCAGTTGCGCATCCTCGACGTGAGCAGCAGCGCGGAGCTGCCGACGCGCCTGTTCGATGCGCGGCTGTTCCATCTCGGCAAGTAAACAAAAAAACATAACCGTGTTCTTCTGGATCGCACGCGTTGCCCGCCGTCCGCGCCTGGTGCTGGTGCTGATGCTGCTGCTCGCCGCCGGGGCGGTGCTGCTCTGCGTCAATCCGCGCACCTTGCAGCCGCGCTTCCAGGTCGATCCTTCCGCCGAGGCGCTGCTGCCGGCGCAGGACAGCGACCGCGCGGTGCTGGCGAAAGTGCGGCAGACTTTCGGCGAGGACGATCCGGTGATCGTCGCGGTGCGCTTCGAGCCGACGGTGTTCACCGCCGGCAACCTGGAGAAGATCGACCGGCTGACCCAGCGCATGCGCCAGCTGCCCGGCGTGCGCGCCGTGTTCTCGCTGGCCACCGCGCCGAATCTGACGGCTTCGGGGGACGATGTGTCCCTCACCTCGTTCACCGAGCAGGCGCGCACCGATCCGGGCCAGGTGGCGCAGTTCCCGGCGCAGCTGGCGGCCAATCCGCTGTACCGCGGCACCCTGGTGTCGCCGGACGGGCATAGCGCCGCCTTCGCCCTGTCCTTCGGCGACAACGATCCGGGGCGCTATGCCGCGCTCGATCTGTCCGGGCAGATCCGCGCCGCCGCCGCGCAGATCGCGCCGGGCAGCGAGGTGCGCATCACCGGCACGCTGCCGGTGCGCGCCGCCACCGCCCTGGCGCTGGCGCATACCCTGGCCTTCACCGTGCCGGCGGTGTTCGGCCTGGTGGCGCTGCTGCTGCTGGTCACCTACCGCAGCGTCCGCGCCATGATCGCGGCGCTGCTGACGGTGGGCATGGCGCTGACCTTCACCGTGGCCACGGCGGTGCTGCTGCATATCGAGTTCAACCTGGTGACGGCGATCGTGCCGCCGCTGGTCATCACCATCGGCCTTTCATACACCATCCACCTGCTGTCGGCGTATTTCCTGTCGCGGCAGATGATTCCGCTGGCGGGCAAGCAGGAGCGGGCGGAATGGGTGATGAACCGCATCGCCACCGGCCTGACCCTGTCCGGCGCCACCACGGTGGTGGGCTTCCTGTCGCTGATGCTCAACCCGCTGCCAGCAATCCGCTCCTTCGCCCTGCTGGCCAGCATCGGCACCGCCTATGTGGGGCTGCTGACCCTGGTGTTCATGCCGCCGCTGCTCAATGCCCTGGGCAGCTCGCGCGGGGCGCCGCCGGTGGCGGAGCGGATCTTCGCCGCCTGGGGCGTGCGCCTGGCCAACTTCGACACGCGCTGGCGCCGCCAGATCATCGCCATCGCCCTGGTGCTGATTCCGATCGACATTTATTTCGCCTCGCATATCCGCACCGGCACCGAGTTCATCCAGAGCTTCGGCGTGAATTCGCCGGTGCGGCAGGACTTCGAGGCGATCAACAAAACATTCAACGGCGCCAACCTGGTCAGCATCTACGTCGACACCCACGTCAACGATGCCCTGACCGATCCGGCGCAGATCCGGCCGCTGGAGCAGCTGGAGGACTGGCTGCACCAGCAGCCCGAGGTGGGCGCGGTGGTGTCCTACATCGACCACCTCAAGCTGCTCAACCAGGCGCTGAACCAGAACGATCCGGCCTTTTTCGCCGTTCCCGACAGCGCCGCGGCGGTGAAGCAGTTGCTGGTCTTCGGCGGCGGCGATGCCATCCAGCACGTGGTCGACCCGCGCTTCCGCAGCGCCGTGATCACGGTGCGCATCAATGTCGACGGCTCCATCGCCATCGGCGATTTCCTCAAGCGGCTGGATGACCGGCTCGACGCCCTGCCGCCGCCGCTGCAGGCGCAGGCTACCGGCAGCACGGTCATCGCCACCCGCGCGGTCGCCGCCATCGCCAGCGGCCACCTGGCTTCGATCGTCATCGCCACGGTGGCCATCTGGCTGCTGCTGTCGGTGATGTTCACCTCGATGCGCGCCGGCTTCATCGCCACCTTGCCCAACATCGTGCCGGTGTCGGTGTACTTCGGCACGCTCGGCCTGCTGCACATCAGCCTCAATCCCACCACCAGCCTGATCGCCTGTATCGTGCTGGGCATCGCCGTCAACGATACCGTGCATTTCCTGGCGCGCTTCAATGCCGATGCGCGCGAGCAGGGTGGGGAAGCCGGGGCGATCCGCTCGGCGCTGTCGGCGGTGCTGCGGCCGATCACCCTGGCCACCGCGGCCCTGTGCCTGGGCTTCCTGGTGTTCACCGGCAGCGAGCTGCGCAACCAGGTGCAGTTCGGCGCGCTGGCTGCCTGGACCCTGTTCTGCGCCTGGATCGCCGACATGACGCTGACGCCGGCGCTGGGTTCGCGCCTGCGCATCGTCACCCTGTGGGACATGCTGCGGCTGGACCTGGGCCGCAGTCCACAGCACACCATCCCGCTGCTCTCCGGCCTGAGCCTGCGCCAGGCGCGCCTGTTCGCCCTGATGTCGCGGCTGGAGCAGGTCGACGCCGGCGTGCGCATCATCCAGGAGGGCGACCTGGCGCGCGACGTGTTCGTGGTGATCGACGGCAGCGTGCAGGTGGTGCTCGACCGCAACGGCGAGCGCAAGGTGCTGTCCACTCTCGGCCGCGGCGCGGTGATGGGCGAGGCCGGCTACTTCGGCCAGCGCCGCACCGCCAGCATCGATGCGCTCAGCGCGGTACGCCTGCTGCGCTTCGACTCACAGGATCTCGAGCGCCTGCGCGTGCGCTATCCCAGCATCGCCGCGACCATCTATCGCAATCTCAACCGCATCCAGGCCGAGCGCATCGCGCGCATGACGGCGCTGGTGCAGTGAAGCGGTGATTGGTGGTTAGTGACTAGTGATTAGTGAGAAGCCAAAGCCAGATGCTTCTACTAATCACTAACTACTAATCACTGACCACTGCTTTTCAGCAGCGCATCGATCTGCGGCTTCTGATCCAGCAACGCCCCACGCGCCAGCACCGGGTTGCCGGGCTGCGGGCCGAAGAAGTGCCAGTCGCCGAACATCGAGGTGATGGCGCCGAACAGGCCGATAAAACGGCGCTGGGTCAGTTCGGCACGGAACTGCGCGGCGCGGCCGCTGCCCGGCGCGGTGACGGCGATGTCGACCTGGTAGTGCTGGTCGCAGACCTCCGGGACCAGGCCGACGGTGAGGTAGTCCAGCACGTAGTTGAAGCAGAACGAGCCGCTGGTGTTGCCGATCACCTTCTCGTCCACGGCGGAGATCACCAGGTCGGGGGGGGTCTCGTCGGTTCCAGGCTGCACGAAGTGACTGAACAGTCCGGTGCGTTTCAGCTCGCTTTGCAGTTGCTCGGAGTCGTCCGCCGTCTGCGCCCGCACCATCACCCGCAGATCATGCCAGTTCGCCGTGGACGGGTTGTCCGGGCGGATCTTGGTGGCACCGCAGGCGCAGAGCAGCAGGGGCAGGGCGAGGCTAAGGATTCGTTTCATTGTCCCGGGGGATGAACTGGGGGAAGAAACGTCGATTATGCCGGTTTGGAAGCCATCGCGGGTCGGTCTCGATGCCCACCCGGAGGTGAAGAAACGCTAAATCGGCCGATCCTCCGAGCATTCCACGGGTCAGCTCGGAAGTCCTGCGGTAACTCCGAATACCTCGCGGCTTAGGCTAGACTGGCCCTGCCAATTCAATAGATGCAGGACGAGGAGCAGAGCATGAGTCTCAAGGGCAAAACACTATTCATTACCGGCGGCTCCCGCGGCATTGGCGAGGCCATCGCCCTGCGCGCGGCCCAGGACGGCGCCAACGTGGTGATCGCCGCCAAGACCGCCGAGCCGCATCCGAAGTTGCCGGGCACCATCCACACCGCGGTCGAGGCGATCGAGAAGGCCGGCGGCAAGGGCCTGCCGATCCTCTGCGACATCCGCGACGAGCAGCAGGTGATCGAGGCGGTGAAGCAGGCGGTGGCCCATTTCGGCGGCATCGACATCCTGGTCAACAATGCCAGCGCCATCAGCCTGACCGGAACGCTGCAGACCGACATGAAGCGCTATGACCTGATGAACGGGATCAACGCGCGCGGCACCTACCTGAGCGGCCGGGTGTGCATTCCCCACCTGCAGAAAAGCGCGGTGGCCGGCCGCAATCCGCACATCCTGACCCTGTCGCCGCCTCTGGACATGCGTCCCCGCTGGTTCGGCCCGCACGTGGCCTATTCCATGGCCAAGTACGGCATGAGCCTGTGCACCCTGGGCTGGGCCGAGGAATTCCGCAAGGACGGCATCGGCGTCAACTCGCTGTGGCCGCGCACCGGTATCGCCACCGCCGCGATCAAGCTGATCGGCGGCGATGCCCTGATGAAGAAGAGCCGCACCGCCGAAATCATGGCCGACGCAGCCCATGTCATCCTGACCCAGCCGTCGCGGGAGTTCAGCGGCAATTTCTGCATCGACGACGTGGTGCTGCACCAGCTGGCCGGGGTGCGCGATTTCTCCAAGTATGTGGCGGTGCCGGGCACCAAGGAGTCCGAGCTGATGCCGGACTTCTTCCTGCCGGAAAACCTGCCCTCGGTGAGTTGAAGCTCTTGCCTCATCCGATAAGCTGTTGCCGATGAGTTCGCCGTATATCACCACCGAAGGCTACCAGCGCCTCAAGGACGAGCACCACCAGCTCTGGAAAGTGCGCCGGCCCGAGGTGGTGAAGGCCCTCAGCGCGGCGGCGGCGGAGGGCGACCGTTCGGAAAACGCCGAATACATCTACCGCAAGAAGGAATTGCGCGAGATCGACCGCAAGCTGCGCTACCTGCAGACGCGCCTGCCGGAGCTGCGCGTGGTGGACCAGGCGCCCAGCGATCCGGGCCGGGTGTTTTTCGGCGCCTGGGTGGAGGTGGAGGATGAGACGGGCGCGAGCCGCACCTACCGCATCGTCGGCGGCGACGAGACCGATGCCCGCCGCGGCTGGATCAGCGTGGACTCGCCGCTGGCGCGTGTGCTATTGAAGAAGCCGGCGGGGGAGGCGGTGACGGCGCAATTGCCGGGTGGCGAAGCGCATCTGACCATCGTTTCGGTCCGCTACCAGGAATAAGTGCTGCAGCGGGCGGGGAGGCGGCCATGAGCGACATGGATTTGCGGCAGTTGCGCGGGCGCATCCTGGCGGCCGCGCGCGAGCTGTCCGTGGCCTGCGGCAGTGCGCTGGACCTGCCGGACGCCGAGCTCATTGCCGAGGCGGGCGTGACGCCAGCCGAATTCACTTCGGCTTACGCCGACCGTCGTGCCTACCTGCTGGCTCTGCTGCTGGATTTTCTCGATCGCGCCCGTGCCGACGCCATCGACACGCTGGCGCAATCGCCGCCCGGCGTTCCGCGCATTGCCGCCGCCTTCGAGCGCTACTGGGATTGCAACCTGCGCTGGCGGCCGATGCGCGAGCTGGCGCTGCATTTCCGCACCGATGCCGAAGGCGCCGAAATCCTGCGCGGCCGCCTGCATGGCGTCACCATGATCGCCCAATACGAATTGAACCGGATCGACTGGCCGCATGCCGCCGCCGCCGCGCGGCTCGCCGCCAATATGTGCGTGGAAACCGCCATCGCCGAGTACGAGGCGCGCCATGTCCTGCCGGAGCTGCGCTACTCGGTGCTCTGCTATTTCCGTGAGCCGCGGCCCAAGCCGTTCGACTCGAGCGTGATGCCGTAGAAGCAGTGATTAGTGGTCAGTGATTAGTGGTCAGTAACGGCAAAAGCCGCTCCGCTAGGTCTTCTTCGCTTTTACTAACCACTAATCACTGGCCACTAACCACTAGCTTGCCTCACTCGACCGGCAAAATATCCTTCAGCACGCGCCAGCCGCCGTCGATGGAGTAGACATTGCTGTAGCCCATCTTCTGCACATTGTCCGCCGCGACGGCGGAGCGGAAGCCGCCGCCGCAATACAGGTACAGCGGCTCGGACTTGTCCGGGTGCTTGGCCTCGATGTCCCGCTCGATCACGCCCTTGCCGAGCCATTCCGCGCCCTTGACGTGGCCGGCGGCGTATTCGCTTTCCTCGCGCGTGTCGATCAGCCGGGCCTTGGGGTCGGCGGCGAGGATGGCGGGGATTTCGCGGGCCTGCACTTCCTTGATGCGGGTTCTGGCGTCGGTGACCAGGGCGAGGAAGCCGGGGGCGTGAGTCGAGGCCATGGGGCGCTCCGTTGAGCTGTTGTTGTCGATGTGGGAAATCTACTCGAAATACAGGGTCTGTCGTCAATCTATTTGATCGCTGCGACGGAGGTCATTTTTGCGCAGTGCAAGTCGGACAGGGCGCGGCATGGTGATTCCATGCAAGCACTGGCCGGCGCAGCAATGCGCAAAAATGGCCCCGTCCCGAAGGGTTGCGCCCAAAATCGCGCCAGGCCGCGTTGTCGGCCCCGGCCATGGATTCACCATGGCCGGGGCCTGCCGCCTTGCCTGGCGCGATTTTGGACTGCAACGCAGCGACCAAATAGATTGACGACAGACCCTAGCACTTCAGTCATGGAATTTTCATTCAACCTACCCTTAGGGCCGGCCGGTGAAACCGCCAGTCGCCGCCGTGGTCAATGATTGCGGCGGCGCTGCGGTACCATCCGGAACCTGCCGGCGGTTGCCGTACGAACAACCGGCGGCGCGTGGACTGCCAATGCGCGCCTGAGCGCCGCCAGTCAAGATCAGGAGTCAGAAACCACGGCCGTGGTTAAAAAAGCCGGGGTTCATTGCGATGGATGGAGGAAGCAGGTCGATGAAACGAGCGCGTAGCGCCGTGGTTGCTGGTTGGGTCCCGACTTTACTGTCGGGCTTGCTGCTGGGCTTGAGCGCCGCGGCCGGCGCGCAGGGCGGCGGCTCTCCCGCGGTGGACGCCACGGTCCAGTCCAACCGCGCCGCCGGCGCCGCGCAGCAGCAGATCAACCAGCTCGACGACCAGACCCGGGCGCTGCTGGAACGCTACCGTGCCGCCCTGTGGCAGACCCAGCAGCTGAACGTTTACGTACAGCAGATCGGGCCGCTGCTGGCCACCCAGGACGCCGATCGTGCCGCGCTGCAGCAGCAGCTGCAGCAATTCGGCAGCAGCTCGCACGACCTCACCCCGCTGCTGCTGCGCATGCTCGACAGCCTCGACAAGTTCGTCGCGCTGGACCTGCCGTTCCTGCAACAGGAGCGGCGCGAGCGCGTTGCCGCCCTGAAGCGCCTGATGACCGATGCCGGCACGCCGCAGGCGGAGAAATACCGCCGCATGCTGGAGGCCTACAAGATCGAGGCCGATTACGGCCGCAGCCTCGGCGCGGAGCGCATGCAGCTCCAGCTCGAAGGCGGTACCAAGGTGGTGGACGTGCTGCACCTCGGCCGCGTGGCGCTGTACTACCTGAGCCTGGACGGCCGCGAGGCCGGCTGCTGGGATGCCGGGGCGAAGCAGTGGCGGACCATTCAGGGCCGCTTTCGCAGGCCCATCCGCGAAGGGCTGAAGATCGCCCATGAAACCGCCGCGCCGGAAGTGCTGGAGCTGCCGGTTCCCGCCGCCGCCGCGCTGGGACAGCCGCAGGCGGCGCTGGCACCTGCCTGGCGGCTGGCCCTGCGCGGCGTCGGCTCCGGCCTGCTCGATGCCCTGCTGCCTGCGGCGCAAGCCGCCCCGGCGCCGGGCGTGGATGAGCTGCTCAAGCAGATCCGCGATTCGGCGCAGCAGAATGCGCGCATCGACCAGGAGCGCGAGCAGCGCTTCCTGCGCAACCGCAACGACCAGCAGGCGCAGCTGGCGCAGGCCGAGGGCGAAGAGCATGCGGCGCAGGCCAAGTCCGACGCCATCCGCGGCCGCTACGAGGCCAACCAGAAGGCGATGGCCGACCTGAAGACCCAGTTGCAGACCCAGTCCGGCGAACTGGGCCAGTCCTACGCGGCGGTGCGCGAGGCGGCGACGCAGTTCAGGAACGAGATCGCCGAGTCCTACATCAGCGCGCAGTTCCCGGAGCGTCTCAAGCTGCTCGACACCCTGGCCGATCCCAACACCCTGCCGAGCCCGAAGCAGCTGGAGGACTTCTGGTTCACCCTGCAGCAGGAGATGACCGAGAACGGCAAGGTGGCCCGTTTCCAGGCCGAGGTGATCGGCAAGGACGGCCAGCCGGCGCAGATGCAGGTGACACGCGTCGGCCCCTTCATCGCGTTCGCCGGCGGCCGTTACCTGGTGGTGCAGCCCGGGGCGCGGCTGCAGGTGGCGGAGCGGCAGAATTTCGACACCGGCTTGGCAGCCAGCTTCGAGTCCGCCACCAGCGGCTGGGCGCCGGTGCCGATCGACCCGACGTTTGGCACCCTGCTCAAGCTGGCGGCGGAGCGGCCCTCGCTGTTCGAGCGCATCAACCAGGGCGGCATCGTCGGCTACATCATCATCCTGGTGGGCTGCATCGGCGCCGCGCTGGCGCTGTTCCAGCTGGCCTACCTGTTCGCCGTCGGCGGCAAGATCGGCCGGCAGTTGCAGAACATCAATGCGCCCTCCACCGACAATCCGCTCGGCCGCGTGCTGTCCTGCCTCAAGGACGATACCGCCACCCACGATCCGGAAGTGCTGGAGACGCGCATCTCCGAAGCCGTGCTGCGCGAGACGCCCAAGCTGGAGCGCTTCCAGCCGTTCCTGCGCATGGTGGTCGCCGCCGGCCCGCTGCTCGGCCTGCTCGGCACCGTCACCGGCATGATCATCACCTTCCAGGTCATAACCGAGATCG
>Ga0302311_10005761_pt1 | contig 13003 bp, 10 predicted proteins | sample III_Palsa_N1_3_FD_200449 | JGI IMG/M metagenome (GOLD analysis project Ga0302311, IMG submission 200449) | Peat permafrost microbial communities from Stordalen Mire near Abisko, Sweden - III_Palsa_N1_3 | ecosystem: Environmental > Terrestrial > Soil > Palsa > Peat permafrost | place: Sweden... | reverse complement strand
GCAGGAGCGCGCGAAGCCGGCGCCTCCTTCTCCGGCAACGGCGGCGACAGGACCGACGCATTGAGTATGAGGGCTGGCGGGGAGAGCAGGCTGCTTTCGGGCAGGCGAGCGCTGGTAACCGGAGGCGCGAAGCGGATCGGGCGCGGGATTGCGCTGGCGCTGGCGGAGGCTGGGGCGGATGTGGCGATTACCTACCGGGATTCCACAAAAGGCTCGGCTTTCGAGGCGGAGCAGACGGTAGCCGATCTGAAGGCTTGCGGTGTGGAGGCGTTTGCCATTGCGTGCGATGTGCGCGATGAGGCCAGCGTGCAGGCGGCCATCGGCGAGGCCGTGGAGCGGATGCATGGGCTGGATGTGCTGGTGAACAATGCGGGCGCGTTCGAGACGGCGCCACTAGAAGAGATTACAGTCGCGGAGTGGGACGCGATGTTCGAGACCAATACGCGAGGGCCGTTCCTGGTGGCGAAGGCGGGGCACGCGGCGTTGAAGGCGGCGCAGGGCAGGATCGTGAATATCGGGTCGCTGGGCGGGTTGCATCCGTGGGCGACGCATGCGCATTACTGCACGTCGAAGGCGGCGCTGCATATGCTGTCGCAGACCATGGCGAAGGCATGGGCGCCGGAGATCAGCGTGAACTGCGTGGCGCCGGGGATGATCGTTACGGGGGCCGTCAATGAGGCGTATGAGCACTTTGCGCACAAGACGCCTATGCAGCGGAACGGGCGGGTGGAGGACATTGCCGCGGCGGTGCTTTTCTTTGCGACGGGGCCGCACTTTATTACGGGGCAGCTGCTGGCGGTGGATGGCGGGCTGGGACTGTAGAGGCGAAGGAGCAGTGGGTAAGGAGTAGAGAAAGGCGCTAGCGGGTGAAGAGGCGCTGGAGCCAGGACTTCTGGCCGGCCTGTTCAAACTCGTCGTTGAGATGGAGGGGTTCGTCCTGCTCGCCCAGTGGGCGGCCTTCGAAGACGGCGAGGGGATTTTCAGTGCAGAGACGGTAGGCGTAGGCGGCACCGTATTTGTGGGCGACGAGTTCGCTGGCTGCGCGCATGAGAGGAGGGCGGGAGGTGAGGTTGTGGGCGTCGGTGGAGAGGAAGTGGACCCAGCGATCGGCGAGCAGCTTGTGGGCCATGCGCTCGGCTTCCTTGCCCATCTTTCCGAGTAGGGAACTGGTGGTTATCTGGGTGAGGAGGCCGTTACGGAGCCAGTCGGCGAGGACATCGGGGGTACGCTGCAGGGTTGGATTACGTTCGGGGTGGGTGAGGATGGGGGTCATGCCGGCGAGTTGAAACTCGTAGAATGCCTCGCCCAGGGTGGGCGCGAAGCCGAAGTCGGGAAGCTCGACGAGCAGGTAGGTTTTGGCGTTGATGGTGTATTTGGCGGGGTGGGTGAGGGCGTCCTGGATGTTGTCGTAGCTGAGGTGAAAGTCGCAGCCTGAGCCGAGGGTAAGGGCGATGGACTCGGCTGCGAGGGCCGCGCGGAGGGCGTTCAACCGGGCAGAGATTATGTCCGGGTCGAAGGAGTAGCGGCTGCTGGCGTGGGGTGTGGCGACGACGTGGGTGATGCCGTCGTCGGCGGCTTGCCGGGCCATGGCGATGGAGGTCGCAAGGTCAGGCGATCCGTCGTCGAGTCCGGGCAGAAGGTGGTGGTGCAGATCAACCATGGCTCGACAAGGGTATCACCGGACGGAGGTCTGTCCGAGGGGAGAGATGGCCGGACAAATACTGTGGGAGTGAGATTTGCGATGCAGCCCCGGGGTTGCGGTGTGCATCGAACCAGAAACGCCGAAGTTTGTATAGGATGAAGCACATCGTATGATGGGTTTATTACTTAGCGTGCTCCAGTACGGAGGTGCGCCGGGCCAGATTTCAAGAAGGAAGAGTCAGGGACCTCCGAATGCCGCAGAAAACATCTACAACCTCCAAGCCGCGTGTCCTCGTTGCCGACGACGAACAGGTGATCGCCAATACGTTGGCGATTATCCTCAACCAGGCGGGGTTTGAGGCGCGCGCCGTTTATAGCGGGGAGAAGGCGCTTGAAGCGCTGGACACCTTCCATCCGGATATGCTGATCAGCGATGTCATTATGACCGGGATGACGGGGATCGAGGCGGCGATCCAGACACGGTTGAAACTGCCCAAGTGCAAAATTCTGCTGTTTTCCGGGCAGGCGGCAACGGCCGATCTGCTGGAGCGAGCGCGGTCGCAGGGGCATGAGTTCGAGATACTGGCCAAGCCGGTGCATCCGACGGATTTGCTGGCGAAGCTGCGTGGGTGAACTCAGAGGGTTTTGCCGGCGCGTTTGCGTAGGATTTCGCGGTATTTGATCTCTATGAGGAACTCGTAGAAGGCGTGCAGCGAGACGTACATGAAGCCTGAGGCACCATCGAGGGCGGCCCTGCGCCAGACCATCATGTAGAGCCATTTGACGAGAGGGCGGAAGGGCAGCTTGTAGAAGATGGCCTTCTGGGCGACGCGGCGGTGGCTGAAGTCCTTGGCGAAGAGCGCCTGATGCAGCGAGGCCGTTTGCGTGGCTTCGCCGCTGGCGAGGAGTTCGGCTTCCATGCTGGAGTAAAGATTGTGCTTGGAGACCCAGTGGCTGATGCCCTTGGAGAAGGCCAGGTGGTCGAGCGGGTGTTCGAGCTGTGCGATGTCGCCGTCGACCTCCGCGATCTCGTTGACGTCGCGGATATAGTGCGCGTGGCCTACGCGGAGCAGACGGACGTAAAAGGGGGTCATCTGGGCGTGCTTGAGCCAGGTGCCCCAAAGGAAGTCGCGTCGCCTCATGCGGAAGCCTGAGGTGGTGGGTGGGGCGGCGGCGACGGCGAGTTGCATCTCGGCGGTGAGTTCGGGGGTGGGGCGCTCGTCAGCGTCGAGGACCAGGACCCAGGGGTGCTTGAAGGGGAGCTGCATGGCGGCGTTGCGCTGGGCGGCGTAGGTATCGAAGCGACGCACGGTGACGGTGGCGCCGGCTGCGATGGCGATTTCGCGGGTGCTGTCGGTGCTCTCGGAGTCGAAGATGTGGATGTCGTCGCACCAGGCGACGGAGGCGAGGCAGCCGGGCAGGTCTTGTTGCTCGTTGCGAGTGAGGATCAGGACGGAGATCCGTGCGTCGGGAGGAGAACTCAAGCGGGGCCCTCCGGTGCGGCGTTGGGATGGCGCTTGCGGTCGCGGATGGCGATGGCTGGATGGCCGCTGTAGACGGTCCAGGGAGCGAGATTGCGGGTGGCGATCGAGCCGAGGCCGAGGACGGCGCCCTCGCCGACGTGGATGCCCGGGGCGACGCAGGCGCGGGCGCAGATCCAGGCATACTGGCCGAAGGTCATGCGGTAGGCGAGTAGAGGGAAGGCTGGGTCGTCGTAGTCATGGGTGGCGCCACAGAGGTAGCAGTCCTGGGAGAGGATGACGTGGGAGGCGAAGTGCATAGGCGCGGGATTGTAGATCTCGACGCCGTCGCCGGCGGCGACGTGGTCGGCGCAGACGAGGTTCCAGGGCGCCCAGACCTTGGCTGCTGGGTAGAAGTGGCAGTCGGGGCCGAGCTTCGCACCGAAGAGGCGCAAGAGGAAGCTGCGCCAGCCGTGCATGGGGCGGGGTGAGATGCGGAAGAGCAGCAGCCAGCAGGTGTTCCAGAGCAGACGCCGGGCGCGGTTGCCGAAGGAGAAGGCGGGGCGGGTGTAGGCATCCTGGGTGGAGGTGGGTGGGGGTACACGGTAGTCGGCTGTGCGAGGCATGTCAGTGGGCCTCCGCGAGGGAAGATGAGGGGGTGGGCTGAGCCTGCTCGAAGACGCGGAGGATGACTTCGGCGTTGTGGCGCATGTCGTAGCGGGCGGCGAAGGTTTGCAGGGCTTGTTGGGACATGGCTGCGCGGGATTCGGGTGAGAGGGAGAGCCAGCGTTCGAGAAGGCGTTTGGTCCCTTCAAGGGTGTCGGGTTCGACCAGGGCGCAGCCATCGGCGAGGACATCGGGAGCTATGTTGATTGGGTTCGAGATGAGGACGGGTTTGCCATAAGAGAGTGCTTCAACCACGGCGATGCCGAAGTTCTCCTGGTGCGATGGCAGAACGAAGGCTTCGCAGGCTTCGAAGGCACCCCGTTTGGCTTCGCCCTTCAACATGCCCGGCCAGTGGACGCGCGATGCAACGCCGCCGCGTTCGGCAAAGGCATGGAGCTGGTCGCGCCAGTTGCCGGGGTCGGGGCCGGCCATGACCAGGTGCAGCTCGGGGTCCTGAGAGGCAATGGCCGTGAAGGCGTCGATGAGGAGATCGCAGCTTTTCTTGGGATCGATGCGGCCGAGAAAGAGGAGGAAGCGTTTGCCCTGAGCCGTGGGGCAGCGGGCAAAGAAGGATTCTGTTGAGGGTTGAGGGTTGGAGGTTTGAGGTTTGAGGAGTGGGGGTTCTGCGCCGAGGGCTACGACCATCGGGGTCCATTGGGAGAGCCAGAAGCTGTGGCGGGCGAGGTCGCGCTCGACGGCGGTGGTGAAGAGCACGCGGTAGGCGGAGCGGAGCACCCAGAACTCAGCGGCCAGCCAGTAGAGCCATTTTTTGAGGTGCTTGGCGGGGAAGGCTTTCTTAAAGTAAGGGTCGAGCATTCCATGCGGAAATACAACATAAGGCTTGTGTCCGGCGATGGCCTGCAAGACGGCGAGACCGGTGTACTCCCACAGGCCGTGGAGCATGATGCCATCGAAACGGTCGCGATTGGCACGCAGCCAGGCAGTCAGCTTTGGCGCGTACCAGTTCTTCTTGGAGGAGCCGAACGCATAGACCGGGAACGGTAGCGCGGCGAGGTATGGAGCGTCCGGGTCGTCGAGGGTTGCGAGCTCGCTGGTGTAGCCGGGCGGAGCGTATCGGACCAACATGCGGATGGCCTCGGTGGGGCCGCCGGCCTCCGGGCTGATGCTGCCGACGATGTGCAGGATGCGCATGGAGTTTTCGAGACTAAGGTTTTCGAGACTAAGGATAGCAGCCGTCAGGCGCGGAGCTTGCGGGTGGTGAAGGCGAGAGACTGGCGGAGGCCGCGGACATCGTTTTCGAAGCTCCATCTTGCGACGCGACGGCGGGCGGCGTCGCCCATGGAGGCAGAGGTCTCGGGAGTTGCGAGGACGCGTTGGAGGGCGGCGGCAAGAGCGGAGATATCGCCGACGGGGAAGACGAAGCCCTCGACGCCATCGGTAACGAGATCGGGGCCGGAGCCTACGTCTGTGGAGACGATGACGGGGCAGCCGCAGGCCATGGCCTCATTGACGATGAGCCCCCAGGGCTCGTGGCGCGAAGGCAGGACGAAGACGTTGGCGAGCCGGAAGTAGCGGGGCAGCACGGACTGGTTCTGGAAGCCGGCAAAGCGTACGCCGGTGAGATTCAGTTCGCGGCAGCGGGCTTCGAGGGCGGCACGCTCTTCTCCGTCTCCGACGATGAGCAGATAGGGGTCGGGTGAGTTTGGGCTGCCGAGTAAGGCGCGATAGGCGGCGATGAGATGGTCGCAGTGCTTGCGCTGCTGGAGCTTGGAGGCGAATAGGATGACGGGGCGTCCGGGTTCGAGGTCGAGTTCGGCGCGCAGAGTTGCCTCGCTGACGGTAGCTTCGCTGGCGCGGTGGGCGAAGTAGGCGTTGTCGACCGCGTAAGGCATCTGGAACTGCGGAAAATTGTCGCCGAAGTAGAAGCTCCAGTAGGCGGCATTGGCCGAGCCGATGGGGAGAGTGGCAGCGATCATTCGGCCCAGGGCCTTGAGGAAGATGGACTTGGCTGCGAGCTTCAGAGGGCTGCGGCTGCGGTCTGCGAGCCAGGACTCCGCCCGCAGGAGAACGGGAATGCCGAGGGCGTTGGCCGCCAGGATGGCCTGGAGGGCGTTGATGCTGGCGTAGCCGTGGACCCAGAGGGCGTCGAAGGCCGGGGTGCCGTCAGGGTTGTGGAGGCGGCTGTAGATGCCGTGGCTGATGGGAGCGAACGGTGAGACGCCGCCTGTATCGCGGAGGCTGGGAAGGAGTTCGGAGCGATAGCCTTCGAGCAGGGGTGTGTCCCAGGCGACCTCGACGCCGAAACCCTCATCCTTGTAGCCGCGGACGGAGAAGTCTGAGCCGAAGAGGACGGTGAGGTCGATGTCCGGCTCCTGCGCGATGCGGCGGAGCAGCGGCGCCTGATACTGGATGGGGTGACTGACGACGTATGCCAGCCGTATCTTGTCCTGGACTGGAGATACACCGAGAGTCGATTTCATAATTTCCAGATGGCTGTTCTATTGAGTCTATTGAGCGTAGCGGAGAATCGTATAGGTGGAGAGTACCGTGGAGAAGATGCCTAAGGCAGTTGCGAGGCTGCCGTTGGTCATGGATGACTTGATAAAGCTGCTGGGCAGGAAGACGATGTCGTTGGGTTGGAGAATGGGGTCCGGGACCTTGCCGTAGAGCACCTTTTTCATGTCGACCTTGATCAAGCTGCGCTGCTCGCCGGTGGTCCGAATGATACGGAGGTCGTTATATTTGCCTTCAAAGTTGGGGCCTCCGCTGAGCGCCGCGGCCTCGAGCAGGGTAAGGGGGGTACTCGACGGGAGCCCAATGATACCTTGCGTTTTGAAGGCCCCGATCACATAGACCGAGCCAATCCGCGCGGTAACGATGATGTCTCCCGGGAAGATGGGAATGTTGGCGAGTGTGCTACGCGCGGGGTCAGTGCCGAGATCGACAACGATCGGATTTGCCACGCCAGGGCGCTGGATGGTGATCACATGGCTGGCTGTTCCAGGCAGGCCACCGGCAGTGGAAAGGACATCCAGGAGCTTTCGTGAGCCGACGATAGGTACGATGCCGTGCGCCTCTCCTACAAGGGTGACCCCCGAGTTCGGGCCTGATGCGATCACGATCGTCACTTGCGGGTTTTTATACATGCCGGCGGCTTCGAGTTTGTCTGCAAGGAACTGTTCCGCGGCGGTGAGGGAAAGACCATTCAACGGGACGATGCCGATCAGGGGCAGCAGGACATTGCCGTCAAGTCCGACCACAACACCCGAGGCGTACGGAGCTTGGCCGAAGATAGCAATACTCAATGTATCTCCCGGGCCAATTTGTACGTTGCGAGAGGCGGGAAAGAGTAACGCTTGATCGGTTGTGAGGGTGGTCGGCTGATTGAGCTGAACTCCGGTAGCGAGGCCTGGACCATTGAACTGCCCAGAGGCCTGGAGCGCCGAGGCGCAGAGCAGAGTGGCCAGACCGCAGCGAAGGAGAGAGGACAGTTTCATTTCTTATCTCCATTTTCAGCGGCATCCGAGCCGGGCTGCGATTCCCAGGCTGTTGAATCCACGCCACCGGAGCCGTATCCGGAGTATCCAGAGTAGCCGGAGTAGCCAGTGTATCCATAGTAGCCGTAGTACTCTGGCGAATTGAGGTCGACAGCGTTGATGGTGATGCCGGTGACCGGGGCCCCGGCGCGCAGGAGGAGGTCGCGCGCGCGGCGGACGGTCTGTCTGCCGGACTTGCCGTGGCGGACGATCAACACGACCGCGTCGGCATCGCGTGCGAGAATCACGCCATCGGTGACAGAGAGCAGCGGTGGTGAGTCGATGACGATGTGCGAGTAGATTCCGCGGCAGTGCCTCAGGAGGCTTTCCATGGTCTCCGAACCGAGCATCTCGGTGGGGAACGGGGGGACGGGGCCGCTGACAAGAATATCGAGGGTCGGGATCTCAGATATCTGCTGGACCGCGTCTTCGACCGAACAGCTGCCGGTAAGAACCGAGGTGAGGCCGACCTTGCCGTTGAGGCCGAGGCGATGATGCACCGTGGGTCGGCGCAGGTCTGCGTCGATCAGGAGCACGCGGACATCGCGCTGGGCGAGCACGCAGGCCAGATTTGTAGAAATTGTGGTTTTGCCTTCCGACGGCGTGGCGCTGGTGAGGAGGATGACATTGGGCGGTCTGCCGGCGGTGGAGAGCAACAGGGATGTGCGGAGCGCGCGGAAGGCCTCCGCGAACTGGGACTTTGGACTGGAGAGGGTCGCCAGATTTCGCTGTGCGATGGTGAGACCTGAGACGTCGACTCCTGCCCGGCGCGATCTCGGAATGAGGGCCAGCGAGGGCAGACCGGAGACCGCTTCGATCTCGGCTACACTGCGCAGACCCGTGTCCAGGCTCTCCAGGATAAAGGCGAGAATGATGCCGAGCACGGCGGCGACCAACGTATTGATCAAGACGATGGTATTGCGGGATTGCAACGAAGGCCCGGGCGGGGGCATGGCCTGGTCGACGATGTCAATCTCGGTGGACTCCAACCCGGCCTGAACTCCAGCCGTTTGCAGCCGCGAGAGCAAACCCTCGTACAAGCTGCGATTGGAATCGAACTCGCGCTGCCGGATGGTGTACTCCACGAAGTCGTCGCGGAGCTTGTAGGCTTCGCTCTTCTCCGCTTCCAGGGCTGCGTGTGTTTCGTCCTCGTTGGCTTGGGCGGCTACGAGAGTTTCCTTGGCCCGCAACAGGAGGGCATTCTGTTCCTGGTCGATCTCCTTGGTAAGTTCCGCGATCTGGCTGCGCGCGGCGACGACCGTAGGATAATTTGGTCCGAGGGTAGCAGTCTGACTGGCATAGGTGCCCTTATATAGCTCCAACTCCTGGCGCAAAGCTGAAAGTTGGGAGTTGGAGCCACCTGCGGTCTTGCCAATGGACTCGTCCACTGCGTTAGGGTCCATGCCGCTGAGGACGCGGTAGCGGGACTCGGCGAGGATGCGGTTGATTTGTGCCTCTCCGGCGGCGGCGGTAAGGGCCTGGAGGCTGGAACTGATCTCATTATGGGTAGGATCGATGGCCAGCAGGCCGAGGCGCTTTTGCAGGTCGATCAACTGTTCCTGCGAAGCCTCGACCCGGTGCTTTAGGTCGTCGAGAGTTCCTGTGAGAAAGGCCGACGCCCTGATCTGCGATTTGACCCGCGATTCAACACTGCGGGTGATGTATTCGTCGATCAGTTTGTTGACGATGTCGGCCGAGAGCTTGGCGTTCAATGTGTTGCAACCGATGCGGATGATGTCGGTCTTGGGCAGGAAAGTGACATCGATGGCGCCCTGCATTTGATTGACGATGTTCTGGCGCACCGCCGGATCATCTGTATTGACATGGGGCGGTTTTTGTTTGAGCCCCAGGAAATCCGGGTTGTTGGCCAGATCGAGGTCCTGGGCAACGGTAAAGAGCAGGGTGTCACTCTTGAGGATAGCGACCTCGGTGGGCATGCGAACTGAGGTGCCGGGGTCGTAAGAGCCACCGCTAACGCGATATTCGTTGGAAGCTCCGGAGCGGATTTCAATGCGGCCGTAGGCATTGAAGAGGCGCGGCTGAGTGGCGCCCTTGTAAAAGCCATAGGCGACGCCCAGGAGCGCGACCGCGAGGATCACATACTTGCGCTTGCGCAGCGTGAGCAGAGCTTCGGACAGCGTGATGTCGTTCGCGCCAGCTGAATCCGGCGGTGGCACAGCGGTCCGGCCATCCGGCTCGGGGGACAAATGCTCGGGTGTTTGAGGAGCCATCTCTTGTAGTCTACGCGAACATCGGTCTATGCCGCTATTCGATGCCGGATTCGGGCCCGAGGCGTTTCCCCCGGGCCGGAGGCGGTGCAGGCCCTACAATAGGGGGAAAGCCTTGAGTGGTCTCCCTGTTGCTGGGGAAGACTTGCAAGTTTGGCAAAGGCGTTTTGGGTGAGATCTTTTTGAACGAAGCGGTGCTATGAGCGATGACCTTCAAATAGCGGTAGTCGGTTCCGGTTACGTCGGCCTGGTGGCCGCGATGTGTTTCGCGGAGATGGGGCACAAGGTGCTGTGTGTGGACAATGACGAGCGCAAGGTCGCCGCGCTACAGGGCGGCGATACGCTGATCCATGAAAACCATCTGCCTGAGCTGCTGGAGCGTTACCGCAATACGCGGGTACGGTTTACCACCGATCTGGCCGAGGCTACGCGTGAGTGCGATGCTATTTTCATCGCGGTGGGAACGCCGCAATCCGATAGCGGCGATGCCGATCTGTCTTACGTGGAAGCTGTTGCCAGTGAGATTGCGCGGCACATTACCAGCTACAAGGTCATCGTGGAGAAGAGCACGGTGCCGGTCTACACGAATGAGTGGATACGGCGGGTGATTGAGCGCAATGGGGTCAGCCGGGAGATGTTCGACGTGGTCTCGAACCCGGAGTTTCTGCGGGAAGGGACTGCGGTGTCTGACTTCCTGCATCCGGACCGCATCGTGGTGGGCGCGGACAGCGAACGCGCGGCGGTGCTGCTGAGCGCAATCTATGCGCCGCTGACCGGCGGCGCGTACTACAAGAACGGGGATGCGATCGCCGGGCCGTGTTCGGATGAGGCGCGGCCGCCACTGCTGCTGACGTCGACCAAGAGTGCGGAGATCATCAAACATGCGTCGAACGCGTTTCTGGCGCTGAAGATATCGTTTATCAATGCGGTGTCGAACCTGTGCGAAGCGGCCGACGCCAATGTGGAGCAGGTGGCCCGGGGTATTGGGTTGGACAGCCGCATCGGGCCGAAGTTCCTGCGCCCCGGCATCGGCTATGGGGGGTCTTGCTTTCCCAAAGACGTGGCCGCGTTCCGGTCTGTGGCCGAGCAGATGGGCGTCGATTTCAGTTTGCTGAGCGAGGTCGAGAAGATCAACGTTGGGCAGAAGAAGCGCTTCCTGAGCAAGGTGCGTTCCGCTCTGTGGACGCTGCGCGGCAAGAAACTGGCCGTGCTTGGACTGGCGTTCAAAGGCGAGACCGACGACATACGCGAGTCGCCGGCGATCGACCTAGTGGAGATGTTGTTGGCGGAGGGATGCATGATTGTGGCTTACGATCCGGCTGCGATGAAGCGCGCGGAAGAGGAGTTGCCGGCCAGCGCGCAGATGAGCTACGCCCCCAGTATCGACGCTGCCGCGAAGGACGCCGATGCGCTGCTGATCCTTACCGATTGGCCGGAGTTTGCGGAACTCGATCTGGACAAACTGAACGCGATGCTGCGCTATCCTATCGTGATCGACGGGCGCAATCTCTACGATCCCAACGTTATGCTGGAGCACGGGTTTACTTATATGAGCGTGGGGCGTCCCGCGGCGATGCCGGTGCGCGATCCAGCGGTCGCGGGAGTATAGATGGCTTTGCAGACGATTCTGGTTACAGGAGCAGCGGGCTTTCTGGGCTCCCACCTGTGCGATGCCTTGCTGGCCGAGGGCCATGAGGTACTGGGGGTCGACAACCTTTGCACGGGGAGCTTCGCCAACCTCGTTCATTTGAACGATGACCCGAGGTTTCGCTTCGAGGAGCTGGATATCAGCCGGCCGTTCGATGTGGGACGGGTGGATTTTGTCTTTAATTTTGCTTCGCCGGCGAGCCCGATCGATTACATGAGGTTGGGCATCGAGACGCTGCTGGTGGGTTCGGCGGGGACGCTGAATTCGCTGGAGATTGCGAAGAAGAATGGCGCGGGGTATCTACATGCGTCCACCTCGGAGTGCTACGGCGACCCGCTGGTGCATCCGCAGGTGGAGAGCTACTGGGGCAACGTGAATCCGATCGGGCCGCGCTCGGTGTATGACGAGGCCAAGCGCTTTTCCGAAGCTGCTGTGGCCGCGTATCAGCGCTATCACGGGGTGAACACGCACCTGGTGCGGATATTCAATACCTACGGGCCGCGGTTACAAGCCAACGACGGGCGCGTGATCTCCAACCTGATGATGCAGGCGCTGCGCGGGCAGCCGCTGACGATCTATGGCGACGGCTCGCAGACGCGCAGCTTCTGCTACTGCTCGGATTTGATCGACGGCATTGTGCGGCTGGCGAAGTCCAGCGAGCACGACCCGGTGAACATCGGCAATCCCACGGAGTGGACGATCCTGGAGTGCGCCAAAGAGGTGCAGGCGCTGGTGGGGTCGGAGTGCGAGATCATCTTCAAGCCGCTGCCGCAGGACGATCCGACGCGCCGCCGGCCGGACATAACCCGCGCCAGGACGCTGCTGGGCTGGGAACCTAAAGTTTCCCTGCGCGAAGGGCTAGGCAGGTCGCTGGACTACTTCAAAATGTGCGTGGCGAAGGAGCAGACAGTAGAGAGCAGAGAGTAGACAGTTCGTGAATGCGAAAAGTCTTTCCTGTCTGCTGTGTACCGTCTACTCTCTACTCTTTGCTTCCGGGCTATTTGCCTGAGAGTGTGGGGAGTGTGCGCAGCTTTGGATACCAAGTCAACTGCGCGGCGATGATGGTATCGTTCTGCGCGTTGGGGAGATAGAGCGGGGTCACAGGCAGGATGACATTGAGTGCCGTGGCGCCAACCAGAGGCACAGGGGCCTTCCAGCGCTCGAACTGTACCCATGCATTCAACTCGATGTCGCGGCGAATTCGCTTCACCACATCGACCTTGAACTGGTTCTGGGTGGTGCCGCCGGCGACGAAGTCCTTGGGCGTCTTCTTGTTGAAGTACTCGAGTTGGACCATTTGATCGGGGGAGAGGTGCCAGGTGAGCCAGGCCTGGCCGCCCTTGGCTTCGCGGCCGATCCAGTCGCCCATGATGAAGCCCTTGTTGGTGTAGCCCTGCTTCTGGATGGTCTCGAAGTAGTTGAAGAAGCCAGCCAGGCTGCGCAGTGTTGAGGTGTCGGTGCTGGCGGCCTCGGCACGCAGATCGAGTCTTGGCAGGCCTGGAACATGGGAGAGAAAGATGCCCGGACGGTAGGCTGCGCGGCGCGGTGCGCTGATGGGCGTGACGTCGTCATGGCAGATGGAATCGGTGTAGAGCGTTACGGAATGGGTGAGGAAGGGAAGGCGCCAGGAGAAGCTGAAGTCGCTGTAGCGTGCGCCGGGATCGTTGCGCGAGCCCTTGAGCCCGGGATCGCTTTCGGTGTCTTCGAAGGAGAAGAAGCTCTTGAGGAAGGTATGCATGGTGATTGGTTCGAAGCCCTTGCCGCCCCAGATCACGGTGCGCTCAAAGGTGATTTCGACGTTAGAGGTGGGCCGGATGCTGATGGTCTCGGAGTGAATCCAAGGGGAGTTCGGATATGTGTGGC